>Ga0181593_10001989_pt1 | contig 18762 bp, 17 predicted proteins | sample 071ome_19_FD_133756 | JGI IMG/M metagenome (GOLD analysis project Ga0181593, IMG submission 133756) | Coastal salt marsh microbial communities from the Groves Creek Marsh, Skidaway Island, Georgia - 071413AT metaG (megahit assembly) | ecosystem: Environmental > Aquatic > Marine > Intertidal...
GGCTTTCTGCGCGAAATAAAGATAACGGCGGTTGGCCTGCGATTCGCCGGCAAACGCTTCCTTGAGATTGTTTTCGGTCTTGGTCCCCTTAAGTCCTGCCATCGGTGTCTCCTTTACCTTCTTCTGGCCGCCATCCGGACGGATGGCTTGTATTGTGCCCGTTCGGGCGACGCCGGCCCCATTGTGGCGCCAACATTCCTCTTATATAGGAAAACCCATAAATTATTCAAGTGAACTTTTCATGAAATCAATCCTATACACAATTCTTTACAATGATTATAAATTAAAATCCCCGCTCAGCCTTCGTCTCCGGTAACGCGGACGACCACATCGACGCGCGAAAGCGAAACCCCATCGGGCAGTTCGGGCAGGCGCTCAATCGCAACCTCTTCCGCCGGAATATCGCGGATAACGCCGCTATCTTCAAAAAAGAAATGATGATGGGACGAGGTATTGGTATCGAAATAGGTCTTGCCCGGTTCAACCACGACCTCCCGGACCAGCCCGGCATCGGTGAACTGGTGCAAGGTGTTGTAAACCGTGCCCAGGGACACCTTTACACCGACGGCGACGGCTTCGGCGTGAACATCTTCGGCGGTCACATGCCGGTCGCCGGATTCGAACAGAAGCCGGCCAAGGGCCATGCGCTGGCGGGTCGGGCGAAGCCCGGCCTTCTGCAATATCGCAATGATGCGTGAATAGGGTCTGTCGTTCATGGTTCCTATATAAGCAATCCTTTTCAGATTGGAACCATTCAAAAGAAAATTTTTATTCTTTTCTGTGGCGCAACAGATCGGGCACGCCGACGACATTGAAGCCCGAATCGACATGCATGATTTCACCCGAAACACCGGCGGAAAGATCGCTCAGCAAATAAAGCCCGGCCCCGCCGACATCATCCAGCAGGGTATTACGCCGCAGCGGAGAATATTCGGCGTTCCATTTATAGACCTCGCGCGCGCCGCCCACGGCGCTGCCCGCCAGGGTGCGCATCGGTCCGGCGGAAATCGCGTTTACCCGGATCGATTTCGGCCCAAGATCGGCGGCGAGATAGCGGACACTGGCTTCCAGCGCCGCCTTGGCGACCCCCATCACGTTATAATTCGGCATCACCCGTTCCGCGCCGGAATAGGTCAAAGTGATCAGGCTGCCGCCATTTTCCATCAGGGCCGCGGCGCGGCGCGCAATGGCGGTGAAGGAATAGCAGGAGATGTCGAGGCTGCGGAGGAAGTTTTCCCGCGACGTATCCGAATAGGCGCCGGTCAGCTCGTTCTTGTCGGAATGGGCGACGGAATGCACGACAAAATCGAGCCCGCCCCATTTTTCACCGATTTCGGCGAACACCGCATCGAGGCTGGCGTCGTCAACCACATCGCAGGGGGTGATAATATCCGCCCCCGCCGATTCCGCCAGCGGACGGACCCGTTTTTCGAACGAGTCGGTCTGGTAGGTGAAGGCGAGCGACGCGCCGGCCCGGGCCGCCGCATCGGCGATCCCCCAGGCGATCGAATGGTCGTTGGCGACCCCGAGGACGAGCCCCTTTTTTCCGTTCAGAAGACTCACGCGGCCACCGATTTAAAGACCAGCGACGCGTTGGTCCCGCCAAAACCGAAGCTGTTCGACAATACGCAGTTAAGCTCGACATTGTCTCGCATCTCGGTCACCAGCGGCATGTCGCCGAGATCCTCGTCCGGCTCCTCGACATTGGCGGAGGCGGAAATAAATCCGCCTTCCATCATCAGCAGAGAATAGATCGCTTCCTGAACGCCGGCCGCGCCCAGCGAATGGCCGGTCAGCGACTTGGTCGAGGCGAAGGCGGGAATCTGGTTGCGGTCGCCGAATACCTCACGCAGCGCCGCCAGCTCCTTTACATCGCCGACCGGCGTGCTGGTGCCGTGGGTATTGATGTAATCGATCGGCGCATCGACGCCATCGAGCGCTATCTGCATGCAGCGCACCGCGCCTTCTCCGGAAGGCTGCACCATGTCATACCCGTCGGAGGTCGCGCCATATCCCGCGCATTCGGCGTAAATCGTGGCGCCGCGCGCTTTCGCGTGTTCCAGCTCTTCCAGCACCACGACTCCGCCGCCGCCGGCAATGACAAAGCCGTCGCGATTGGCGTCAAACGGGCGCGAGGCGGTTTCCGGCGCATCGTTATATTTGCTGGACAGCGCGCCCATCGCGTCAAACAGAACCGTCATGGTCCAGTCGAGCTCCTCGCCGCCGCCGGCAAAGACGATGTCCTGCTTGCCGAGCTGGATCAGCTCCGTGCCGTTGCCAATGCAATGTGCGGAGGTCGCGCAGGCCGAGCTGATCGAATAGTTCACGCCCTTGATCCCGAAGGCGGTCGCCAGCGTCGCGGAATTGGTACTCGACATGGTGCGCGGCACCATGAAGGGGCCGACCTTTTTCGCGCCCTTTTCCCGGGCGGTGTCGAAGGCGACCAGCAAATTCTTGGTCGATGGGCCGCCCGAGCCCATGATCAGACCGGTGCGGGGGTTGGAAATATCCCCGTCCTCCAGTCCGGAATCGGCCAGCGCCTCCTGCATGGCGATATAGTTATAGGCCGCGCCGTCACCCATGAAGCGCCGCAGCTTGCGGTCCATCGTCTCATCGATATCGATCCCCGGCGCGCCATGCACATGGCTGCGGAATCCGCGTTCCTTATATTCCTCGCAAAATCCGATGCCGGATTTTCCGCTGCGCAGCGATTCAGCGACTTCGGCCTTGTTGTCGCCGATGCTGCTGACGATACCGATGCCGGTTACGACAACCCTTTTCATTCAATCCTCACCCGTCCTGAGATTCGGTGAACAGCCCGACGCGCAGATCCTGCGCCTCATAGGCGATTGTTCCATCAACATCCAGCGTCCCGTCGGCGATGGCGATGGAAAAACCGCGCCGGACAATTCTTTTCACATCGACCCGGTAGGTCACCAGTGTTGCGTCCGGCGTTACCTGGTCGTTGAATTTCAACCCGCCGAGACCGAGCGCGCGTCCCTTGCCGGGATCGCCGGTCCAGCCGAGAAAGAAGCCGGTAAGCTGCCACAGCGCGTCAAGCCCGAGACAGCCGGGCATAACCGGATCGCCTTCGAAATGGCATTCGAAAAACCAGTTGCCGGGCTTCACATCCATTTCGGCGACCACCTCGCCCTTGCCGTGCGTACCGCCATCCTCGGTAATCCGGGTGATGCGGTCGAACATCAGCATCGGCGGCAGGGGAAGCTGCGCGTTGCCGGGCCCGAACAGGCGTCCATGCCCGCATTCGAGCAAATCCTCGTAAGAGAAGCTGTTTCTGTCTTTCACGCTCATCGCGCGCTCGTCCCCGTCATCTATCAGTCCACGGCCCGGACAGCAGAAATTATCCCGTAAATCCCCTTGGGGAAACGGAATTTTACGCCAACCGGCCTCTTACCCCTATGTATATGAAAGGATTTCAGAACGACCAGCCCCGGGGCCGATTTTTTTCGATGGCGGAAAACCGGTCCGGCCGGTCGGTAAAGACGCCGTCCGCCCCCGCCGCGAACAAGCGGCGCGCCGCCGCCACCCGGTTCACGGTATAAACCGCGCAGCGCATGCCGTGCCGGTGAATGGCCGCAATGGTCCCGAAATCGGCGCCGCGGCGCGCAATATGTACGCTTACGCATTCCAGCCGCCGGGCGGCTTCAATATCCCGCGGAGCTGCGCGGGCCAGGATAAGCGCCCGGGGAATGTGCGGCAGCAGCGCCGCCATATCGGCAACCAGATCCTTCTCGAAACTGGAGAGCAGAACCGATGGGCCAGAGATGCGGTCAAAAGCTGTTATTTGCGCAGCCACTTTGCGCGCCAGAACGCTATTACGGGAGCCTTCGGATTTAAGCTCCACATTGACGTTGAGGCCTGACGCGCGGGCCAGCGCAAGAGCATCGGCAAGTCCTAGGACGGAGGGAATCCGTTTTCTCAACATTTCTGCGTCAAGCGCGGCAATCCGAACGGGCAAGGCACCGTCACCCGGCGCAATAACAGGATCGTGCGACAGCACCGGCACCGCATCGCGAGTCAGCCGCACGTCGACCTCAATCCATGAGAGCCCGCAATCCCGGGCCGCGCGAATGGCGGCCAGCGTGTTTTCAGGCGCGAGTCCCCTTGCCCCGCGATGGCCGATCACGCGGGGAAAGGAATAAAAAAGGGGCCGCGCGGACATTATCCGGCGGCCCCCGATCATTGGATTTAATCGGCTCAGGCGTCAGCCGATTCATCTTCCTTTGGCTTGTCCTTGGGTTCCGGCTGGATTTCCTCGCCGGTTTCCTGATCGACAACCTTCATGGAAAGCTTGACCTTGCCCCGGTCGTCGACGGCCAGAACCTTGACCTTTACCTCATCGCCTTCATTGACGACGTCGGTCACCTTGTTCACCCGGCGCGGTTCCAGCTCACTGATGTGAACCAGCCCGTCGCGGGCACCCAGGAAATTCACGAAAGCGCCGAAATCGACAACTTTCACGACCTTCCCGTTATAGATCACTCCGACCTCGGGTTCGGCAACGATGCCCTTGATCCATTCAAGCGCGGCCTCTCCGGCCTCACCATCGACCGCAGCCACCTTGACGGTGCCGTCATCGTCGATATCGATCTTGGCGCCGGTGGTCTCGCAAATCTCGCGGATCACCTTGCCGCCGGTGCCGATGACATCGCGAATCTTGTCCTTCGGAATGGACAGGGTCGTGATGCGCGGCGCCAGCAGGCTGACGTCGTCACGGGCGCCGGCCATCCCCTTGGACATTTCACCGAGAATGTGAAGCCGGCCGTCCTTTGCCTGGTTCAGCGCGGTTTCCATGATTTCCTCTGTAATGCCGGTGATCTTGATATCCATCTGCAACGAGGTGACCCCGTCGGCGGTTCCCGCCACCTTGAAGTCCATGTCGCCAAGATGATCCTCATCACCCAGAATGTCGGAAAGGACGGCATAACCGCTATCTTCCTTGATCAGCCCCATCGCAATGCCGGCGACTGGTTGCTTGAGCGGCACGCCCGCATCCATCAGGGACAGGGAAGAACCGCACACCGTCGCCATCGAGGACGAACCGTTCGATTCAGTGATTTCCGAAACGACACGCAGCGTATAGGGGAAATCCTCGGCGGTTGGCAGCACGGCGCGCACCGCCCGCCAGGCGAGCTTGCCGTGACCGATTTCGCGGCGTCCCGGCGAACGCAGGAAGCTGGCTTCACCGACCGAATAGGGCGGGAAGTTGTAATGCAGCATGAACCGTTCGCGATATTCGCCTTCCAGCGCGTCGATGATCTGTTCGTCCTGACCGGTGCCGAGCGTCGCAACGCAGAGCGACTGCGTCTCGCCGCGCGTGAACAGGGCGCTGCCATGCGCCCGCGGCAGAATGCCGACCTCGACCTCGATCGGACGAACCGTTTTGGTGTCGCGCCCGTCAATCCGCTGTCCGGTTTCCAGAATGGCGCCCCGGACGATGTCCTTTTCGAGATCCTTGAGAAGCCCGGCCGCGAGCTGGCCGTTATATTCCGGGTCTTCCTCGGCCAAGGCCGTCAGCGCGGCTTCCTTGGCGGCGGAAATCATCTCCACACGGGTCTGTTTGACCGTTTCGCGATAGGCCGCGCGCAGCGGCTCTTCCGCCAGACCATTGATCCTGGCCCGCAGCGCTTCTTTTTCCGCAGTCGGTTCGGGAATCGCCCAGGGTTCCTTGGCGCACTGTTCCGCCAGCTCGATGATCGCCTGGATCACCGGCTGGAATTCGCGCTGGGCGAACATCACCGCGCCGAGCATGGTTTCTTCCGACAGCTGATCGGCTTCGGATTCCACCATCAGGACCGCGTCATGCGTGCCCGCGACGACCATGTCGAGCTTGGAATTCTCAAGCTGTTCCGGCACCGGGTTAAGGACAAAATCCCCATCCACATGGGCGACGCGCGCCGCCCCGATGGGCCCGAGGAACGGAATGCCCGAGATCGTCAGCGCGGCGGAGGCGCCGACCAAGGCAACGACATCCGGGTCGTTTTCCAGATCATGGCTCAGCACGGTGCAGATCACCTGGGTCTCATTCTGGAAACCCTTGGCGAAAAGCGGCCGGATCGGCCGGTCAATCAGGCGGGAGACCAGCGTTTCCTTTTCGCTGGGCCGGCCTTCGCGTTTGAAAAAGCCGCCGGGGATTTTGCCGGCGGCGAATGTTTTTTCCTGATAGTTGACGGTCAGCGGGAAGAAATCCACGCCCGGCTTGGGCGCCTTTTGCGCGACCGCCGTCGCCAGAACCACCGTGTCGCCATAGGAGACCATGACGGCGCCGTCGGCCTGACGGGCGATTTTTCCTGTTTCGATGACGAGCGGCCTGCCGCCCCAGTCGATTTCCTTACGGTAAACGTTGAACATATCTATACGTCCTTCCTTCCTGACCGGAAGCGCCCTACGCGCTCCGGCCAATCGGCGCCAGCACCCTTGCCGCGCCGTATGTCACCGGTCCTCGGGTCTTTCCTTACCCGGCCGGTGAACGGCCGTCGCAGCCCCTGCCGCACGGCCAGCCAACGCGCCGCACACCGAATGCGGCACGGTACCGGACGGCCAAACCATATGGCGCGCCCGGTGAAACGGACATCCGGTCAGCGCCGGATGCCGAGACTCTTGATGAGATCCTGATAGCGGGATTCATCCTTGCGTTTCAGATAGTCAAGGAGCCTGCGCCGCTGGCCGACCATGACCAGCAATCCACGGCGGGAATGAAAATCCTTGTTATGCTCCTTTAGATGGTCGGTCAGGTTGCGAATCCGTTCAGTGAGGATCGAGACCTGTACCTCCGGCGAGCCCGTGTCGCCTTCGGCCCGGCCGTACTCCTTAATGAGCTCGGCCTTCTTTTCCTGGGTAATCGACATCGATATCTCCTAATCAGTCTGGTTAAGCACACGCGCGGGACAAAGCTTTCCGTCCTCGACACGCGCCAGCGCGACAAGCCGCCCATCGGCCATCGCGCATACAAGATCATCCGCCGCCTGTTCTTTCAGTGCTTCGAAGGATCTGTCTTCCGCCAGATCAAAAAGCGACACGGCTCTACCATGACGCATGTGATCCGCCTGTTCCGGATTCAGCGAAAACGCCGGGATGTCGTCCAGCGCGGCTTCAACCGGCAACAGGGAACCGGAAGGCGGCGCAATATGCACCAGAGAATCGAAATTATCCAGCGAAATCGCGCATTTTTCGTTGAATGGTCCGGTGGCAGTCCGTCGCAGCGCGGAAATATAACCGACCGTTCCCAATCGCCGGGCAATATCGCGCCCGAGACTGCGGACATAGGTGCCCTTGCCGCAGCGTACCTCGAAGGTGGCGCTGTCGCGATCAGGGGTCTCAAGCAGTTCCAGAGCGAATATCGTCACCCGCCGGGATTTGGGCGTCACCGCGGCACCCGCCCGCGCCAGATCATAGGCCCGCTTGCCATCGATCTTTACCGCCGAAAAAGCCGGGGGGATCTGGTCGATCTCACCGATGAATTCGGACAAAACCGCCGCAATATCGGCGGAGGAGGGCCGATGGATGCTGGTTTCCGTGATATCGCCTTCGGCATCGTCGGTATCGCGCGCCTCACCCCAGCGGACGGTGAAGCGATAGGTCTTGCGCCCGTCCATGACCCGGAAGATCAGCTTTGTCGCCTCACCCAGCGCAATCGGCAAAATACCACTCGCCAACGGGTCCAGAGTGCCGCCATGCCCGGCCTTTTGCGCATCGAAGGCGCGCCGCACCATGGACACCGCGCGGGTTGAGGTCACGCCCACCGGCTTATCGATAATCGCCCATCCGCTGACCGGCTTGCCGCGCCGGCGGCGGCTCATTCCCCGGGCTCCCGCTCGCCGAGATCGCGGGAAACCGCATCGGTCCTGAGTAGGTTTTCGATCCGCTCACCATGATCGAACGCCACATCGGCCTCAAAAGACAGGCGCGGCAAATAGCGCATGGTGATGACCTTGCCGAGCTGGCGGCGCAGAAACGGCGCGGCGTGGTTGAGCGCCGCGGTAATTTCCGCCGCGTTATCGCCGCCGAGCGGCATGACGAAGGCGGTTGCGTTGCGAAGGTCGGGACTGACCCGGACCTCCGCCACGGTCAGCGACACGCCCTCCAGCGCGGGGTCGCGCAATTCGCCCCGGGCGAAAATATCGACCAGCGCATGACGCAGCACTTCACCGACGCGAAGCTGGCGCTGGCTGCGTTCTGTTCCGGAACGGCTCGACCGGGATTTGCGTGTCATGCGGCTCTACCGGCGGCGCGGGCGCCGCCCCCTGGCGGTTACAGGGTGCGGGTGACCTCTTCGACATCGAAACATTCGATGACGTCGCCCTGCTTTAAGTCCTGATAATTCTCAAACGACATGCCGCATTCCATCCCTTCGCGGACTTCACGGACATCGTCCTTGAAGCGCTTCAGGGTGGAAAGCGAGCCTTCATGGATCACCACATCGTCGCGCAGCAGGCGGACGCCCGAACCACGCTTGACCATGCCGTCGGTGACCTTGCAGCCCGCGACCCGGCCCATCTTGCTGATATTGAAGACTTCCAGGATTTCGGCATAGCCAAGGAAGGTCTCGCGCATTTCGGGCGCGAGCATGCCGCTCAGCATATCCCTGATATCGTCGGTCAGATCATAGATGATCGAGTAGTAGCGGATATCGAGCTTTTCGCGCTGCGACAGATCGCGCGCCTGCGCGTTGGCGCGGACGTTGAAGCCGACGATAAAGCCGTTCGATGCCTGAGCCAGCCCGACATCGGATTCATTGATGCCGCCGACGCCGGAATGAAGAACCTGCACCTTCACCTCATCGGTGCTGAGCTTTTCCAGGCTGTTGACGATCGCTTCCACCGAACCATGCGTGTCGGCCTTGATCACCAGCGGCAAATTTTGCGCCTCGCCCGCCTCGATCTGGCTGAAGAGCTGTTCCAGCGAGCCGGCCGGCGCCACTGTCGTGCGCTGCAATCGCGCCTGGCGCTGGCGGAATTCCGTGATCTCCCGCGCCCGCGCCTCGTTTTCAACGACCGCGAATTCATCGCCTGCCGCGGGCGCCCCGGAAAGGCCCATGATTTCAACCGGCTGGGCGGGGATCGCGCTTTCAATCTTGCCGCCCTGATCATTGGTCATCGCCCGGACACGGCCCCATTCGCCGCCGGCCACGACAATATCGCCGACATTCAGCGTGCCGCGCTGCACCAGCACGGTCGCTACCGCGCCGCGTCCGGTTTCCAGATTGGCCTCGATCACCACACCTTCGGCGGCGCGGTCGGGATTGGCCTTGAGCTCCAGAACTTCCGCCTGAAGCTGGATGGCCTCGGTCAACTTGTCGAGATTGGTGCCTTCGGTGGCCGAAACCTCAACCGACAGCACATCGCCGCCGACGTCCTCCAGCAGGATTTCATGCTGCAACAGTTCATTGCGCACCCGCTGCGGATCGGCATTAGGTCGGTCGATCTTGTTGATTGCGACGATAATCGGCACTTCCGCCGCCTTGGCATGATCGATCGCCTCAATCGTCTGGGGCATGATGCCGTCATCGGCCGCGACTACCAGGATCACGATATCGGTCACATTGGCGCCGCGCGCCCGCATGGAGGTAAAGGCGGCGTGGCCCGGCGTGTCGATAAAGGTAACCCGGCCCCCGTCTTCGCTCTCAATCTGATAGGCGCCGATATGCTGGGTAATGCCGCCGGCCTCTCGCGCCGCGACATTGGTTTCACGCAGCGCGTCCAGAAGAGACGTCTTGCCGTGGTCGACATGGCCCATGACTGTGACGACGGGCGAGCGCGGCTTCAGCTGATCCTCGGAATCATCTTCGCCCTTCAGCCCGATTTCGACATCGGATTCGCTGACGCGCCTGGCGGTGTGGCCGAATTCCTCAATGACCAGCTCCGCCGTGTCGGCATCAATCATCTGCTGCAGCGTCGCCATGACGCCAAGCTTCATCAACGACCGGATGACATCCACGCCGCGTTCGGCCATGCGGTTGGCAAGCTCCTGCACCATGATGGTTTCGGGCAGCGTTACCTCATGGCTGATTTTTTTGGTTTCGATAGGCTGCGATTGCTGGCTGCGCCGGGTCCGTTCGCGTTGCCGCCGCACGGAAGCAAGGCTGCGTGTCCGCTCTTCCTCATTCAACGCCTGGTTGACGGTCAACTTGCCCCGGCTTCTGCGGCGGGGTTCGCCGCGGCGCGCGCTGGGCCGGCGGGCATCCGGCCGTTCTTCGCGGGTCTGCTTCTTGGCGGCGCCGTCATCCGCCGGACGCCGGGCCGGCGGGGCATCGCCGGCTTCGCCGCCCTGATCCTCGCGCGCCTGCAATTTCGCGGCCTGTTCGGCGGCGCGTTCGGCAGCTTCCTCTTCCTGGCGCTTGCGGGCTTCTTCTTCCTCGCGGCGCTTCCGGTCTTCTTCCTCGCGGCGCTGGCGCTCGTCTTCTTCCCGCTGGCGCGCTTCCTGCTCGTCGCGGGCGGCCTGGCGGCGCGCCTCGGCGGCGGCCGATGTTTGCTCAAGCACGCTGTTGGCGGCATCGGATTTCTGCGCCGTCTCAAGAGCCCGGCGGCGCGCGGCGGCTTCTTCCTCCGTCAGCGTCTTCAAAACCGCGGGCTTACGCGACGGCGCACCACCCTTTTCGGGCGCGGATGTTTTGCTGGGCGCGGCGGTCGTCTCCGCGGGCGCCGCCGCCTTTGTCGGCGCGGCTCCCTTGCCGATGGTGCGCTTGCGGCGTACCTCGACCGCGACGGATTTGGTGCGGCCGTGCGAAAAGCTTTGCTTTACCTGACCGGCATCGACCGTTTTCTTCAGCTCAAGGCGCGGACGCGCCTTTAACACGCGTTTCGGCTTTTCGTCCTGATCCGTTTTCTGCTCTGTCATCCTGATACCGCCCTTACGCCTATCTCCGCCTGCCGACCATCCACCGGAACCATATTCCGGAACCCGGCAAGCCTGTTCGCTTCAACCTGCAACTTCGCGCCGATTCCCCGATTGGAAATAGCCGCAAACACTACGTCTTCCCGATCGAATACCCGCCCCAACTCTTCGCGGAAGAAAATATCGATCACCGGCAAATCGGGATGTCCGGACAACAGCTTTTGCCGGCCTCCCGGCGCGCCATCATAGGCCGCTATCGCCAAAACCGCCTTGCCGGCTGAAACCACCGCGCGCGCCTTTTCAAACCCGGCGACCGCTTCGCCGGCCCGCCGCGCCAGCCCGATCATATCGAGACAACGCCGCAAAAGCAGGCGTTCCACGGTGTCGGCAAGATCGGAAGCAACGCTGACGGGCTGTTTCGCGGCCTTGTCGAACATCCGCCCGGAACAGGCTGTCTCGACTATATCGCGGGTCGCACCGGTCCACAATCCACGGCCCGGCAAGCGTTCCGCGGGATCGGGAACGATCGCGCCGTCGGGGCTTACGACAAACCGGATCAAATCGCGGGCCGGTCGCGATTCGCGGGTTACGATACAGCGGCGTTCACGCGAGGCCGTATCGCGTTGCACCGCCTGTCTGGTTGTCTCTTTTGGAGCCGCGGACATCGGAAAACCCTCTCATGGCCGGAACCGGACTCAGGCCGACGGCTCGGCGGAATCTTCCGCCTCAGCCGTTTCGCCTGCGGGCTCCGCGGTTTCCGGTTCGTCATCGAACCAGTGAGCTCGCGCCGCCATGATAATGTCGTTCGCCTCCTCCTCGGAAAGCCCGAAATCGCGCAACAGCCCGTCTTCGGGCGATGTCAGCTCATCGCCGGCGAGATCGCCGAGATCATCGAGCGTCTTCACATCGGCTTCGCCCAAAGCGACCAGCATACCCGCCGATAGACCGGCGATTTCCGCCACCTCATCCGACACGCCAAGTTCCTTGCGCCGCTCTTCGGCCTCGGACTCACGTTCGGCGAGATATTGTTCCGCCCGATCGCGCAGCTCCGCCACCAGATCGTCATCAAGCCCCTCGACACCCAGAAGGTCCTCGATCGGCACATAGGCGATTTCCTCGATCGAGGTAAACCCTTCCGCCACCAGAAGATGCGACAGCACGTCATCGACGCCCAACGCGTCCATGAAAAGCTGCGTCCGGACCCGGAATTCCTCCTGACGCCGTTCGGATTCCTCTTCCTCGGTCAGGATAACGATATCCCAGCCGGTGAGCTGAGAGGCCAGCCGGACATTCTGGCCGCGGCGGCCGATGGCCAGCGAAAGCTGATCATCCGGCACGACCACCTCGATCCGCCCCGCTTCCTCATCAAGGACGACGCGGGTGACCTCCGCCGGCGCCAGCCCGTTAACCACAAAGGTCGCGGGGTCTTCGGACCATTGGATGATGTCAATCTTTTCGCCTTGCAATTCGCCGACGACGGCCTGAACCCGGCTGCCGCGCATACCGACGCAGGCGCCGACCGGGTCGATGCCCGAATCATTCGAAATAACGGCGATCTTGGCGCGGCTGCCCGGATCGCGGGCGACGGCGCGCAGTTCGATAATGCCGTCATAGATTTCCGGGACTTCCTGCGCGAACAGCCCGGCCATGAATTGCGGATGGGTACGGGACAGGAAAATCTGCGGACCGCGCATTTCCTCCCGCACGTCATAAATATAGGCGCGGACGCGATCGCCGGGGCGGTAACTTTCACGCGGGATCACCTCGTCGCGGCGCAAGACCGCCTCGGCGCGTCCGAGATCGACGGTCACGTTGCCGAATTCGATACGCTTGACGATGCCATTGACGATTTCACCGACGCGGTCCTTGTACTCATTGTACTGTTGCGCGCGTTCGGCCTCACGCACCTTCTGGACGATGACCTGTTTCGCGGTCTGCGCGGCAATCCGCCCAAAATCGATCGGCGGCAGGGGTTCGGTCAGATAGTCGCCGACATCGGCTTCCGGATTGAGTTTGCGCGCTTCCTCAAGGGGAAGCTGCGTTGCCTCATTCTCAACCGGATCGGCGACTTCCAGATAGCGGGCAAGCCTGATCTCTCCGTTGCCGCGATCAATTTCCGCCCGGACGTCGTTTTCCAGACCGTAGCGCGTGCGCGCCGCCTTCTGGATGGCCTGTTCCATCGCGTCGATGACTTCTTCTTTTTCGATCCCCTTGTCGCGGGCGACCGCTTCCGCCACCTGGAGGAGTTCCAACCGGTCATACCCGATGCCGGTTACTGATTCTTCTTCGAAATCGATGTCCACTTTTTCAGCCCTCGTTTGCCGCAGCCGCTTCCCAGGCGCGCTGCGTAGCCTCAATCAATTCGTCCGTCAAAACCAGCGATGCGCTTCGGATTGCAACATAAGGCAGCCGCATATCCTCGCCATCGCACAACATCTTCACATCGCCGCCGTCGATTCCCGCGAGCCGGCCGGTGAAACGGCGCTGCCCCATCACGGGCTGGTCCATCTCAACCTTGGCCTCGAACCCGGCAAAGCGATCGAAATCAGACTCACGCACCAGCGGCCGGTCGATCCCGGGCGAACTGACTTCCAACGTATAAGCCCCCGGTACGGGGTCTTCCACGTCGAGAAGCGCCGACACCATCCGGCTGACATCGGCGCAGTCATCCACCGTGATCGCGCGCCCGTCCAGACGATCAATCATGATCTGGAGCGTCGCCAGATTCTTGCCGGCGAATACCACCCGCACAAGATCGTAACCCGCGTCTTCCACCGACGGGGTGATCAATTCAGCAATCATGCGTTCGCGATGACCGGTCTTCACGTCTTCTCCCGAATGGTTCCGCGACGGTTACAAAAAAGGCGGGCCGTTGGCCCACCCCTATGAAATGACTGTCACAAAACAGTCAGCAGGAATGTAATGACCCGCCTTATATCCCGACAAAGGGGGTTTCCGCAAGCGTTTAGCGACGCTTAGTGCGGCGTTTCCTGATGGTTGCGCCGGAACGAAAAATAGGCGCACGGCCGTCCGGCGGCGACGGCCTTCGCCTCATAACGCGTCTCGGGCCAGTCATCGGGCCGGTTTCGCCAGTCCGCGGGCCGGCGCGCCGTCCAGTCGAATGCGCCGCATCCCAAGACATGCTGCAACATCCAGCGCTGATAATCCGGAATATCGGTCGCCGCCCGCAAAATGCCGCCGGGCCGTAACACACGCGCGATATCGGGCAATGTCCCCGGGCCGATGATCCGGCGCTTGCGATGACGCGCCTTGGGCCAGGGGTCGGGAAACAGCACAAATATGCGATCAACCGCCCCGTCCGGCAGGGTATCGAGCAACAATCGCGCATCGTCCGTCCATAACCGGATATTGCCGAGCGATCTTTCCTCTATATCGGTAAGCAGCCGGGCGACACCATTTATAAAGACCTCGCTGCCGATGAAATCCGTATCCGGATGATGTTCGGCCTGCCAACTCAGATGTTCGCCGGCGCCGAAACCGATTTCGATCCAGAGGGGGCGCCCCGCAACAGGTTGCGGCGGCGCGGCGCCGCTGATCTCCAGCCGCGGCAATAACCGGTCGACCAGATATTGGCGGTGGGGCCGCAAGGGGCGTCCCTTGCGGCGTCCATAAAGTTTTCGTTGCGGACTCTGACCGTCGGGCGGCTTTCCGGCACGCGCCGTCATGGGCGGCAGCGCGGCCTCAGAAGGCCGACTTCAGCGCGTCGGCAATATCCGTGCGTTCCCAGGAGAATCCGCCATCGGCTTCCGGATTACGCCCGAAATGACCATAGGCGCTGGTCCGCGCGTAAATCGGCTTGTTGAGCTCAAGATGTTCGCGAATGCCGCGCGGGCTGAGATCGACCAGCTCCTGCAGCACGGTGGACAATTTATCCTCATCGACCTCGCCGGTACCCTGGGTATCAACATAAACCGAAAGCGGTTTGGAAACGCCGATCGCGTAGGCGACCTGGATCACGCAACGTTCCGCCAGCCCGGAGGCGACCACGTTTTTCGCCAGATAGCGCGCAGCGTAGGCGGCCGAACGGTCAACCTTCGTCGGATCCTTGCCGGAAAATGCGCCGCCGCCATGCGGCGCCGCCCCGCCATAGGTGTCGACGATGATCTTGCGCCCCGTCAGGCCACAATCGCCGTCAGGCCCACCGACGACGAAACGACCGGTTGGATTGACGTAGAATTCATCCTCCGGGCACATCCAGCCATCGGGCAGGACTTTTTCGACATGCGGCCGCACCAGCTCACGCACATCGGCCTGGCTCAGATTTTCGGCATGCTGGGTCGACACCACCACGGAGGTCGCGCCGACAGGCTTGAAGTTTTCATAGCGCAGCGTGACCTGGCTCTTCGAATCCGGTTCGATCCCGGGCGCATCGCCCTTGTGCCGGGATTCCGCGAGAGAGCGCAGAATTTCGTGCGACAAATGAATCGGCGCGGGCATCAATGCATCGGTTTCGGTGCAGGCATAGCCGAACATCAGACCCTGGTCGCCGGCGCCTTCGTCCTTGTTGCCGGATGAATCGACGCCTTTGGCGATATCGCCGGATTGCTGATGCAGCAGAACGTCGATATCCGCAGTCTCCCAGTGGAAGCCGTCCTGAGCGTATCCGATATCCTTGATCGCCTCGCGAGTCATTGCCTCGATCGCATCGGCATTGACTGAGTCCGGGCCCCGAACCTCACCGGCCAGCACCACCTTGTTGGTGGTGCAAAGCGTTTCACACGCAACGCGTGAATAGGGGTCCGCCGACAGAAATGCGTCGAGGACTGTGTCCGAAATACGATCGCTGACCTTGTCGGGATGACCCTCGGAGACGGACTCACTGGTGAAAACAAACGAACCTTTTGGCAAAGGAAACCTCCAAACCTTTTGAGATGGGCTCAAAATTACGCCGCGACACCACCACGCCAGCCCACTTATGGGCCTGGCGCAACGGTATTGCGCGCCTTAAACAAGGCGGGGTTGTCATGGAAATCGCCCGTCGCGTCAAGGGCGATGTTTCCCGGATGAGCCGGAAAGACCGGTCAGCGTCCGGCGCCGAGGGCCTTTGTCAGCTCAAAGACTCTCTTGCGGACCTTGGCTTCGGGTATCCGGTAATAGGCCCGGACCAGTTCAAGCGTTTCGCGCTTCGCCAACGGATCGCGGCTGAACTCCGCCCCGTCTTCGGCGAGACCTTCCGGTATATCGTCGGTCGATCGCGCCGACGCCGTATCGTCGGTCATTTCCTCAAAGAAATAGGATACCGGCACATCGAGAATCTGGCTTACTTCCCAAAGGCGGCTCGACCCGATCCGGTTCGCCCCGCGTTCGTATTTTTGTACCTGCTGAAATGTAAGCCCCAACGCCACTCCCAGCTTTTCCTGACTCATACCCAACAATGTCCGTCTGGCCCGCACACGCTTGCCCACGTGCACGTCAACAGGGTGAGGCCCGGACCGCCGCGTTCTGCGACGCCGACCCGACACGCCAACTGTCGTTTCAGACATAATGAAAAACTCCTCACATGCGGCTACCTGTTGCCATCCCCAGCCGCGATTTCTTAAACAAGCGCCTTGCAACAATCCCCCGAAAGGCGCGTGAACTCACAAAAACGTGATGCCTTCATATAGCGAATATATTACGCCTGAGACTGAGACAAAATGTCATACAATTTGCCGATTGTTTTTTCAAGCAACTACAACCGGCTCAGCCACGTCGGCGGCCGGTGAACGCCAACCCCGCAAGCACAAGAAATGCCAGTGTTACCATGGGTATTTCGCCGATACGGCTATAGATGGTCGGCGGCAAAGCCTCCGGCAGGCCGACGTCGAGATTTCCGCGCACCCCGATATCGAGCCGGCTAACGATTCGCCCCCAGGGATCGATCATCGCCGAAATTCCCGTATTGGCCGCCCGTGCCACCGGCAACCCCAACTCCGCCGCGCGCATCCGGGCCAGCGCGAAATGCTGGCGGGGGCCCGCGCTGTCACCAAACCAGGCGTCGTTGGTGATGTTTACGATCCATCCCGGACGGGCTGCGGAAGCCGCCTCACCCGGGAATATAATCTCATAGCAGATTTGCGGCACAACCGGGGGAAGGCCCGGCAACTCAATCGCCCGGGGCGGCGGTCCGGCGGTGAAGTCGGTCCGGCCCTCGGTAATTTTGGAGATGCCGAACAGCCCGCGAAGCGGAACGTATTCGCCGAACGGCACCAGATGATACTTGTCATAGGTCGCGCGAATCGTTCCCCGGGGGTCGATGGCGTGAAAACTGTTCCATAACCGGAACGGCCTTTGACCCGCCGGCGTCGCGCGCAGCGAACCGGTCAGCAAAAGTCCGCCGGGCGGGGCCGCGGTGGCGATGATCCGGCGCATTTGCTCGTCACGGGAAACCAGAAACGGCACGGCGGTTTCCGGCCAGATCACATGGGTGGGCCGCGCGTCCGGCGGATGGCGCGACAGGCGCAGCAACGCCGCCAGATGGCGTTCCCGCAAGTCGCGTTTCCATTTCAGATGCTGCGGGATGTTAGGCTGGACAATGCGAAGCCGGACATCATCCACCACCGGCGCGGGTCCGGACGGAAGCCGCGCGGCGCCGGCGCCCCACAGAATGGCGACAAAAACTATCGCCAACACAGGCGGGATCAGGCGGGCGCGCGTTTGCGAAAAACCGAGAGCGGCGGGCGCCAGCGCGGCGAGCAGAGTAAGAAAACCCAGACCGTACCCGCCAAACCAGGAAAGCGCCTGAAGCGGCGCGGCGTCGATCGCCCAGACAACGGCGATCGGATTCCACGGAAATCCGGTAAACAGATACGCGCGCGCCCATTCCAGAACGACCCAGGCGGCGGCCAGTGCGATCAGGCGCGGCAACCCGGCGGGGCCAAGCCGGGACAGCGCGGCGGCGGCGGCGGCAAACAGGGCCAGGACGGCCGGTATCAGGATGAGCGCGAACGGGATCATCCAGGCGAATTTGTCGCCGTCAACCAGCAGGGAAAAACTGATCCAGTGGAGCCCGGCCAGAAAAAACCCGAACCCGAACCACCAACCGTCAACGGCGGCGGCGCGCACCGAACGCGTCCCATTGAGAAGCCATAAAAATACCGGGAACGCGACCCATAACAGGGGAAGGAAATATAGCGGCGGCAGCGCGGCGGCGGCGGTGAGGCCGGAGAGCAGGGCGACGGCGTGCCGGCGCCACCCGGTCGCGTCTCCGACCCGGGCCGAAACGCGGGACAAGTCCGGAACGATTTCCATGCCGGCGGCGTTCAATCCGGTCAGCAATCCTCCGGCGCGGCGGGAATAGCGATCCGCATGCGCCGGATTCGCCGGGGATCCGCGTCAAGAATCTGAAACTCCAAGCCGGAGCTGTGCGCAATGATTTCACCCTTTGCGGGGACCCTGCCGGCCAGAAAAAACACCAGCCCGCCCAGCGTATCGATATCTTCTTCCCGCTCGGAATCGGTCAGGAACTCACCCATCCGCTCTTCAAAATCCATTATCGGCACGCGGGCATCCGCCTCGACCGTGCCGTTCCGGTATTCGACCATCCGGGGGGTTTCGTCTTCGTCGTGCTCGTCCTCAATCTCGCCGACGATTTCCTCGACCAGGTCCTCGATCGTCGCCAACCCGTCAATTCCGCCGAATTCATCAACGACCAGCGCCATGTGGACCCGCCGGACGCGCATCTGCAGCAAGAGTTCAAGGATCGGCGTGGACGGCGCCACGAAAAGCACCGGGCGCACCAGATCGGCGAGGTCCCCCTGATTATCGCGCGTCCAGCTTTCCAGCACGTCCTTGATGTGAACCATGCCCGCGATGTCATCCAGCGTTTCCCTGTAAACCGGGATTCGCGAATGGGCTTCCTCGCTCATCAGCCCGACAAGATCGGCAAGCGTGGTGCTGATATCGACC
>Ga0181593_10001991_pt1 | contig 18750 bp, 14 predicted proteins | sample 071ome_19_FD_133756 | JGI IMG/M metagenome (GOLD analysis project Ga0181593, IMG submission 133756) | Coastal salt marsh microbial communities from the Groves Creek Marsh, Skidaway Island, Georgia - 071413AT metaG (megahit assembly) | ecosystem: Environmental > Aquatic > Marine > Intertidal...
ATATTCAGAGGTTAAATGCTCCCCGGAAGGGGAGCGTATAAATCCAACCAATTTGGTCGGATTTATGATTACATTGACCACACTCCCGGGTCAAGCTTTGCTGGCGAGTGTAGGCAGTCCCCCGGGGGTCCGAAATGACCTCTATCAATGGGGTTGTTGGGCTCTATTCTCGAGGAGAGATCGGACATGTGTGGACGCCTGGCCCTGTTCAGCGACCCGGTCACGCTGGCCCGCCATTTCGGGCTCGCCGAGGTGCCCACGCTCGCACCACGCTGGAACGTCGCGCCGCGTCAGCGGCTGTGCATCGTGCGCCACGACGAGGCGCGCGACGCGCCGCGCGCCGACGAGGTCGAGTGGGGCCTGCTGCCGGCCTGGGCCGACCCGGCGAAACCGGGGCCGCGACCGATCAATGCGCGCAGCGAGAGCGCGGCGAGCAAGCCGATGTTCCGCGACGCCTGGCGACGCCGGCGTTGCCTGGTGCCGGCCGACGGCTGGTACGAGTGGACCGTGGGTGCCGGCGGACGCGATCCCTGGTTCTTCGCCCTGCCCGACGGCACACCGCTGGGCCTGGCCGGGCTGTGGGCGGCGTGGCGCGGCCCCGACGGCACGCGGGTCGAGAGCGCGGCGATCCTGACCCGCGCGGCGGACCCGGGGCTGGCCGAGATCCACGATCGCATGCCGGCGCTGGTCGACCCGGCCGACTACGCCGCCTGGCTCGACCCGGCTCAGCCCGGCGAGTCGCTGATGCTCGATCCCGGGCTGGCGCGCCAGGTGCGCGCGCGACGTGTCTCGCGACGCGTCAACTCGGCGAGCCACGAAGGTCCCGACCTGCTCGAGGCGCCCATGGAGCCCGCCACGTGAACGGGTCCAACGAGTGGCGACTGCTGGTCTGCGTCAACCGCCGCCTCGGCAGCGACACCCCATCCTGCGCCGGACGCGGTTCGGAGCGGCTCGTCGAACGCCTCGTCGAACTGTGCGCGGCGCGTGGTCTCGAGCTGCCGGTGGAGACCATCCTCTGCTTCGGTTCCTGCAGCCGCGGCCCCAACATCCGCCTGGCGCCTGGCGGCGCCTTCTTCCACGGCGTCACCGAGGCCGGGCTGCCGGAGCTGGTCGCGCAGGTCGCCGCCACGGTCGCCGCCGGCGCACCGGAATCCGACTAGCCGCGTGCTAGATTGACCCCGCCACCGCGAACGGAGACCCCGAACCATGCGCTTCATCCGCTTCATCGACCCCGCCGGCGCCACCCACTACGGCCTGCGCCAGGCCGAGGACCGCGCCGAGCTGCTCGCCGGCGACCCCTACTCCGGCCTGACGCCGACCGGGGAGAGCGCCACGATCGCGACCCTGCTGGCACCGGTCCAGCCGGTCAACATCTTCGGCATCGGCCTCAACTACAAGGCCCATGCCCACGAGACCGGGGCCGACGTGCCGACCAGCCCGGTGGTGTTCATGAAACCGAACACGGCGCTGAACCATCCGGGCGCGCCGATCGTCCTGCCGGCCGCCTGCGAACACGGTCCCGAGGTCGATTTCGAAGCCGAGCTGGGGGTGATCATCGGCCGCGCGGCACGCGACGTCAGCGAGGCCGACGCGCTCGACCACGTGCTCGGTTACTGCTGCGCCAACGACGTCTCCGCGCGTCGCTGGCAGAAGCACGGCGGCGGCGGCCAGTGGGTGCGCGGCAAGAGCTTCGACAGCTTCTGCCCGCTCGGCCCCGAGCTGGTCACCGCCGACGAGGTGCCCGATCCGCAAGCGCTGACGGTGCGCAGCATCCTCAACGGCACCGTGATGCAGGAGCAGGGCAGCGAGGACATGCTGTTCCCGGTGCGTCGCCTGATCGCGGAACTGAGCCGCGACCTGACGCTGCTGCCCGGCACGCTGCTCCTCACCGGCACCCCCGAGGGGGTCGGCTTCGCGCGCAACCCGCCGGTCTTCCTGGCCGCCGGCGACGAGATCGTCGTCGAGATCGATGGCATCGGCCGGCTGGTCAACCCGGTCATCGCCGCCGCTACGGCCTGAGCGCAAAATACGTATTCCTACGAATTTTCTAAAACTCTTATATGCAGTAGCTTTATTCACGAGGGAGGATAGCGCCGGCACCGCAAGGGCAAGGACCGCAGGCCGGCGGCAGGTCGAAGGACCGACCTGCCATGGATGGCCCTCCCTCCGTTACATGGCCATGTGACACGGCCCAAAGGAGATTGCAGGACGCGTTTCCAGAAGCCTCCCAAATACCCCTGGTGACCCCGCACTCCCCTGCGGGGTTTTTTTTGCCCCCGGGTGGCGGAGGCGGCGCCCTCGGTAGACGCGTCACACGGACCCGAGATCAAGGTGCCGCCCACGGCGCGATGCAGAACGCTTTCCGCCGCGCCCCCGGGACCGGCCCCCGCGTGCGAACGGCCTTTCACGCTGCCGCTTTCCAGTTGATTCAAGCCGCTTTTCCTGATGTTGCATTGCGGTTAACCTGACTGTTTCCGGCGACCGCAGCACCTGCGGTTCGCCCCGACGGCAGAACGGACCCATGAGCAACGATCGCGTCAGCATCTACGACGTCACCCTGCGCGACGGCGCGCAGACCGAGGGCATCGACTTCACCAGCGCCGACAAGGTGGTCATCGCGCGCGAGCTCGACCAGCTCGGCATCGACTACATCGAGGGCGGCTGGCCCGGCGCCAACCCGACCGACGACGCCTTCTTTGCCGACGCCCCGCCACTGCACCGCGCGTGCCTGACCGCGTTCGGCATGACCCGCCGCCCCAGCGCCGGGGTCGAGGAGGACGCCGGGCTCGCCAAGCTGCTCGCCGCCAACACGCGCGCCATCACGCTCGTCGGCAAGACCTGGGATTTCCACGTCGACGTCGCCCTCGGCATCGAGCGCGACGAGAACCTGGCGATGATCGACGACAGCGTGCGCTACCTCGCCGGCAAGGTCGACGAGGTGCTGTTCGACGCCGAGCACTTCTTCGACGGCTACAAGTCCGACCCCGGCTTCGCACTGGCCTGCATCGAGAAGGCCTACGCGGCCGGTGCGCGCTGGATCGTGCTGTGCGACACCAACGGGGGCACGCTGCCCAAGGAGGTCGAGCAGATCGTCGGCGAGGTCACCGAACGCGTGCCCGGCAGCCACCTTGGCATCCACTGCCACGACGACACCCGCAACGCGGTCGCCAACAGCCTGCTGGCCGTCGAGGCCGGTGCGCGCCAGGTGCAGGGGTCGCTGAACGGCCTCGGCGAGCGCTGCGGCAACGCCAACCTCATCGCCATCATCCCGTCGCTGATTCTCAAGATGGGCTACACCACCGGCACCACCGCCAACGACCTGACGCGCCTGACCCACGTTTCGCGGCTGCTCGACGAGCGCCTGAACCGCTTCCCGGAGCGCAACGCCGCCTACGTCGGCGAGTCGGCGTTCAGCCACAAGGGCGGCCTGCACGTCTCGGCGGTCGAGAAGGACCCGCGCTGCTACGAGCACATCGTCCCCGACCTGGTCGGCAACCGCCGTCACATCGTCGTCTCGGACCAGGCCGGGCGCTCGAACATCCTTGCCCGGCTGCGCGAGATCGGCCTCGAGGTCAGCCCGGGCGATCCCCAGGTGGGCGGCCTGGTCGACCTGGTCAAGGAGCGCGAGTACGACGGCTACGCCTACGACGGCGCCGAGGCGAGCTTCGAGCTGCTCGCGCGCCGCGCACTCGGCGAGGTGCCCGAGTACTTCCGCCTCGACAGCTTCCGTGTCTTCGACGAGCGGCGCTGGAGCGCGCAGGGCGAGCTGGTCACCCTCTCCGAGGCGACGGTCAAGCTCGAGGTCGGCGGCGACCGCACCATGGCCGTGGCCGAGGGCAACGGCCCGGTCAACGCCCTCGACGCGGCGTTGCGCAAGGTGCTGATCCCGGCCTACCCACAGCTCGCCAACCTGCGCCTGGTCGACTACAAGGTGCGCATCCTGACCCCCAACCAGGGCACGCGTGCGGTCACCCGGGTCATGATCGAGAGCTCCGACGGCCACACCGAGCACTGGAGCACGGTGGGCGTCTCGACCAACGTCATCGACGCCTCGTTCAACGCCCTGAACGACAGCATCACCTACATGCTGCTGCGCGACGCGACGCAGCCCCAGCACGGGACGCCGGCCGCCGCGGCCAGCGCCTGACCGAGGGAGAAGCCGATGCAGATGGCCCACGGCGGCGGCGACCGCACGTTCCTGCCCCTGGACATCGCCGTGCTGACGGTCTCCGACAGCCGCACCGAGGCCGACGACAAGTCGGGCAAGGCGCTGGTCGAGCGCCTGACCGCGGTCGGCCACCGGCTGGCCGAGAAGGCGATCGAGCCCGACGACCGCTACCGCATCCGCGCCACCGTATCGCGCTGGATCGCCGATCCCGGAGTCCAGGTGGTGATCACCACCGGCGGCACCGGCCTGACCGGGCGCGACGGCACCCCGGAAGCGCTCGAACCGCTGTTCGACAAGATCATCGAGGGTTTCGGCGAGCTGTTCCGCAGCCTCTCCTACCAGGACATCGGCACCTCGACGCTGCAGTCGCGCGCCACCGCCGGGGTCGCCAACGGCACCATCATCTTCAGCCTGCCCGGCTCGTCCGGGGCGTGCCGCGACGGTTGGGACAAGCTGATCGTCCACCAGCTCGACGCCCGCACCCGGCCGTGCAACCTGGTCGAGATCATGCCGCGCTTCCTCGAGCGCTGAGGCCTCCGACAAATCCCCATGCAAACTGGGGCATGCGATTTATCCTACTGTTTTACAAGGGCAAACTGCCCCTTGCGTTGATTGCGACGCCCTACCCCGCATGCTAGACTGATCCTGCTTTCGCGCCCCGGCGCGTCGGCGTAACGCAGGGTGGACCGGATCACCGGCAAGCAGGAGCATCTCCGCCCATGGAAGGCCCAAGGACCGCGCAGGCCGGCGCCGCCCGCCTCTCCGTGTCGACCCCGCTCACCGGCTCACCGGCCCCGCCGGCGTGGCCACCGCATTCTGTTCAGGGGGAGTCTGATGGGACTGACCAACGCGGTTACCCTCGAGGGTAACGAAGCCGCCGCCTACGTCGCGCACCTGTGCAGCGACGTCATCGCGATCTACCCGATCACGCCCTCGTCGCCGATGGGCGAGTACTGCGACGCGTGGTCCGCGGCCGGTCAGCGCAACCTGTGGGGCAGCGTGCCCGAGGTGATCGAGATGCAGAGCGAGGCGGGCGCCGCCGGCGCCGTGCACGGCGCGCTGCAAACCGGCGCCCTGGCCACGACGTTCACCGCGTCGCAGGGCCTGCTGCTGATGATCCCCAACATGTACAAGATCGCCGGCGAACTGACCCCGGCGGTGTTCCACGTCTCGGCACGCGCCCTGGCGGTCCATGCGCTGTCGATCTTCGGCGACCACAGCGACGTCATGGCGGTGCGCCAGACCGGCTGGGCGATGCTCGCCTCGAACTCGGTCCAGGAGGTGATGGACATGGCGCTGATCAGCCATGCCGCGACCCTCGAGGGCCGTGTGCCGGTGCTGCACTTCTTCGACGGTTTCCGCACCTCGCACGAGGTGAGCAAGATCGAGCAGGTGAATCGCGACACCGTGCGCACGATGATCGACGACGCGCTGGTCCAGGCGCACCGCAGCCGTGCGCTCTCCCCGGATCACCCGGTGATCCGCGGCACCTCGCAGAATCCCGACGTCTACTTCCAGTCGCGCGAGGCGGTGAACCCGTACCACGCGCGCATGCCAGCCGTCGTGCAGGCGGCGATGGACCGCTTCGCCGAGCTGACCGGCCGCCGCTACCGGCTGTTCGACTACGTCGGCGCGGCCGACGCCGAGCGCGTCGTGGTGATCATCGGCTCCGGCGCCGACGCCGCAGAGGAGGTGGTCGAGACGCTGGTCGCGCGTGGCGACAAGGTCGGCCTGCTGAAGGTGCGTCTCTACCGCCCGTTCGCGGCCGAGGCCTTCATCGACACCCTGCCGACGACCACCCGGCGCCTGGCGGTGCTCGACCGCACCAAGGAGCCCGGCGCCGACGGCGAGCCACTCTACAAGGACGTCATCACCGCGCTGGTCAACGACCAGCAGTCCTCCGACCCACGCTTCGAGCGCATGCCGCGCGTGGTCGGCGGGCGCTACGGCCTGGCATCCAAGGAGTTCAACCCGGGGATGATCAAGGGCATCTTCGACGAACTCGAAAACGAGACGCCGAAGAACGACTTCACCGTCGGCATCAACGACGACGTCGGTCACAGCAACCTCGCCGTCGACGACGGCTTCGACATCGATGCGGTCGACGGGCTGTCGCAGGCGCTCTTCTACGGCCTCGGCAGCGACGGCACCGTCAGCGCCAACAAGAACACCATCAAGATCATCGGCGAGGAGACCGAGCTCCACGCCCAGGCCTACTTCGTCTACGACTCCAAGAAAGCCGGCGCGGCGACCGTCTCCCACCTGCGCTTCAGCCCGCAACCGATCCGCTCGAGCTACCTGATCGGCGACGGCGAGGCGAACTTCGTCGCCTGCCACCAGCCCGGCTTCCTCGAGCGCTACGACATGCTCGACAAGGCGGCCGAGGGTGCGGTGTTCCTGCTCAACTCGCCGACCGGACCCGACGCGGTCTGGGACACGCTGACCGCGCGCATGCAGCAGCAGGTGATCGACAAGAAGCTGCGCTTCTACACCATCGACGCCATCGCGGTGGCGCAAGAGACCGGCATGGGGGCGCGCATCAACACCGTCATGCAGACCTGCTTTTTCGCGATCTCGGGCATCCTGCCGCGCGACGAGGCGATCGCGGCGATCAAGCACGCGGTCGAGAAGACCTACGGCGCCAAGGGCCGCACCATGGTCGAACGCAACTTCGCCGCCATCGACACGACGCTGTCGCGGCTGCACGAAGTCGCGGTGCCGGACGCGGTATCGAGCACGCTGAGCAAGGCGTCCCCGGTCGCCGACGAGGCACCGGATTTCGTACGCAAGGTCACCGGCGAGCTGATCGCCGGCCGCGGCGACAGCCTGCCGGTCAGCCAGCTGCCGTGCGACGGGACCTACCCGGTCGGCACCGCGCGCTGGGACAAGCGCAACCTGGCGCTGGAGATCCCGGTATGGGACGCCGAGCTGTGCATCTTCTGCGGCAAGTGCGCCTTCGTCTGCCCGCACGCGGCGATCCGCTGCAAGGTGTTCCCGGAGCAGGCGGCCGCCGAGGCACCGGTCACCTTCAAGCACGTGCCGGTCAAGGGCAAGGAGTTCGAGCCGGGCATGCACATCACCTACCAGGTGTTCCCGGAGGACTGCACCGGCTGCACGCTGTGCGTCGACGTCTGCCCGGCCAAGAGCAAGAGCGACTCCAGTCACAAGGCACTGAACATGGCCCCGCAGGCGCCGCTGCGCCAGCAGGAGAACGAGAACCTCGACTTCTTCTACGAGCTGCCGGAATTCGACCGCACCCAGGTGCGCACCGGCACCATGAAGTCGGCGATGCTGTTCCAGCCCCTGTTCGACGCCTCCGGCGCCTGCGTCGGCTGCGGCGAGACCCCCTACGTCAAGCTGGTCTCGCAGCTGTTCGGCGACCGCTCGCTGGTCGCCAACGCCACCGGCTGCTCGTCGATCTACGGCGGCAACCTGCCGAGCACGCCCTGGGCGGCCAACGCGGAGGGTCGCGGTGTGGCGTGGTCGAACTCGCTGTTCGAGGACAACGCCGAGTTCGGTCTCGGCTACCGCATCACCCTCGACAAGCAGCGCGAGTACGCCATGGAGCTGCTCGGCACCCTCGGCGATCGCATTGGCACCGAGCTGGCCACCGAGCTGCGCGGTGCCGTGCAGGCCGACGAGGCCGACATCCACGCGCAGCGCGAGCGGGTTGCCGAGCTGAAGACGAAGCTGGCCGGCATCGATGCCCCCGAGGCGCGCGAGCTCGAGTCGGTCGCCGACACGCTGGTGAAGAAGAGCGTCTGGATCATCGGTGGCGATGGCTGGGCCTACGACATCGGCTTCAACGGCCTCGACCACACGCTGGCGTCGGGTCGCAACGTCAACATCCTGATCCTCGACACCGAGGTCTACTCCAACACCGGCGGCCAGGCGAGCAAGGCGACACCGACCGGCGCGGTGGCCAAGTTCGCCATGGGCGGCAAGGAACTGGGCAAGAAGGACGTGGTGCAGATCGCGATGAGCTACGGCCACGTCTACGTCGCCCAGGTGGCGTTCGGCGCCAAGGACACGCACACCCTCAAGGCGTTCCTCGAGGCCGACAGCTACGACGGCCCGTCGCTGATCATCGCCTACGCGCCGTGCATCGAGCACGGCGTGCACCTGTCGCAGAACCTGCGCCAGCAGAACCTGGCGGTCGACAGCGGCCACTGGAACCTGCTGCGCTACGATCCGCGTCGGCTGACCGAGAACAAGAACCCGCTGCAACTCGACTCGAAGCAGCCCTCGGTCCCGTACAAGGACTTCCTGTCCACCGAGACCCGCTTCAGCATGCTGTTCCGCACCCACTCGGCGAAGGCTCAGCACCTGCTGCACATCTCGGAGAAGCGCAACCACGACCGCTACTTCCACTACCAGCAGCTGGCCGGGATCAGCTACCCGGAAAGCGATGCGGACGACGCGGAGAGCGCCGACTGACGGCGCGAAGGAGACGGCAATGGACCTCAGCACGACCTACATGGGCCTGGAACTGAAGAACCCGCTGGTCGCCTCGGCCTCGCCGCTGTCGCGCTCGCTCGACAGCGCGCGACGCCTCGAGGACGCCGGCATGTCGGCGATCGTCATGTACTCGCTGTTCGAGGAGGAGCTGCTCAACGAGCAGGAGGCCCTCGACTTCTTCATGCACGGCCGCGACACCGGCAACCCGGAGGCGACCTCGGCGCTGCCGGTGCCCGGCGGCTACCACACCGGCCTCGACGACTACCTCGAGCAGCTGCATAAGCTCAAGCAGACGCTTGAGGTGCCGGTGATCGCCAGCCTCAACGGCATCTCGACCGGCGGCTGGGTCGAGCACGGACGCCAGCTGCAGGAGGCCGGCGCCGATGCACTCGAGCTCAACGCCTATTTCATCGCCGCCGACACGGGACGCAGCGGCGCCGAGGTCGAGGACAACTACGTCGAGCTGCTCAGTGAGTTGCGCAAGTCGGTGACCATCCCGGTGGCGATGAAGATCTCGCCGCAGTTCAGCTCCCTGGCCGCGCTCGCCCAGCGCCTTGCCACGGCCGGGGCCGATGGCCTGGTGCTGTTCAACCGCTTCTACCAGCCGGACATCGATCTCGAGACCCTCGAGGTGGTGCCGAGCCTGCAGCTGTCGACACCCGAGGAGCTGCGCCTGCGCACGCGCTGGATCGCCCTGCTGCACGGCCGCGTCGACCTGTCGCTGGCCGCGACCGGTGGCGTGCACGGACCGCAGGAGGTGCTCAAGGTGCTGCTCGCCGGCGCCGACGTCGCACAGATGTGCAGCGCACTTCTGCAACATGGCCCCGGGCGGCTGAGCGACACCCTCGAGAGCCTGGTGCGTTGGCTCGAGGAGCGTGAATACGACTCGTTGCACCAGCTGATCGGCAGCGTCAGCCAGCAGAAGAGCCGGGACCCGGCCGCGTTCGAACGCGCCAATTACGTGCGCGTGCTCGACAGCTACACCCCGCCATCCAGCGTCTGGAGCTGAGCGCGGGTGGCCAACGCGGCCGAGCTGCTCGCGGCCAACGCCGCTTTCTATGCCGCATTCAACGCCGGTGACGAGACCGGGATGGCCCGGCTCTGGGCCCATGGTGACGGGGTCGCCTGCCTGCACCCAGGCTGGCCGGTGCTGGTCGGTCGCGACGCGGTACTCGAAAGCTGGCGCAGGATCTTCACCGCCGGCGCCACGCCGACCGTCACCTGCCGCGAGCCGCGCGCCTGGCCGAGCGCCGAGGGTGGCATGGTGATCTGCTACGAGCAGGTCGGCGGCCAGCTGCTCGCCGCGACCAACCTGTTCCGTACCGAGGCCGGCGGCCTGCAGCTCTACCACCATCAGTCCGGCCCCTGCGCCGGCCCCTCCGAGAACGGACCGGACGTCACCCGTCACTAGGGTGTCATCGTCGCCGGCCAGGCTCGACCGCGTGGCGGCAGTGGCCAAGCGGCCCTCGAGGCACTAACCTTCCGCCCTTTCCCGATTCAACCGCGCGGCCGCGACGGCCGCCAGCGACGGAGGAGTGCATGATCACGCGCGTGGTATTCAACCAGAAGGGCGGCGTCGGCAAGTCGACCATCACCTGCAACATGGCCGCGATCGGCGCCAGCCAGGGGCTGCGCACCCTGGTCATCGACCTCGATCCGCAGGCCAACGCGACCCGCTACCTGCGCGACCGCGACGACGACGGCGTGACCGCCGGCGGCATGGCCGGCTTCTACGGCGACCTGCTCGGCTTCAGCTTCGCGCGCCACACGCTGGCCGACTACGTCGAGGCGACGCCGTTCGACAACCTCGACCTGCTCGCTTCGGCGCCGGAACTCGACGACCTCGCGGTCAAGCTCGAGTCGCGCTACAAGATGTTCAAGCTGCGCGAGGCGCTCGCCGCGCTGGACGGCTACGACGCGATCTGGATCGACACCCCGCCGGCGCTGAACTTCTACACGCGCTCCGCGCTGATCGCGGCCGAGCGCTGCCTGATCCCGTTCGACTGCGACGACTTCTCGCGCCAGGCGCTCTACGCACTGCTCGACTCGGTCGCCGAAATCCGTGCCGACCACAACGACGCGCTCGAGGTCGAAGGCATCGTGGTCAACCAGTTCCAGTCACGGGCACGGCTGCCGCGCCAGCTGGTCGATCAGTTGCGCGACGAGGGACTGCCGGTGCTCGACGCGTTCCTGTCGAGCTCGGTGCGCATCAGGGAGTCGCACGAGCAGGCGCGGCCGATGGTCTACTTCGACCGACGCCACAAGCTGACCGGGGAGTATCGCGCCCTGCACGAGGCGCTGCGGGGTGCGGCCTGATTCCAAGGCATGGGGTCAGAGTCGGTGAGACCGACTCTGACCCCGGGTATCCCTGGAGCGATCGCGCCTAGACGACCGCCGCCGACTCGATGGTGACCGGCGAGGTCGGCACGTCGCCGTGACCTGCGACGTTGCCGGTGGCCACGGCGCGAATCGCGTCGACCGTTTCCATGCCCTCCACGACCTTGCCGAACACCGCGTAGCCGAAGCCCATCGGCGAGGTGTCGCGGTGGTTCAGGAACTCGTTGTCGGCGAGGTTGATGAAGAACTGCGCGGTGGCGCTGTTGACCACCTGGGTGCGCGCCATGGCGATGGTGCCGCGCTCGTTGCGCAGGCCGTTGCCGGCCTCGTTCTCGATCGGCGCACCGGTCGGCTTCTGCTGCATGTCGGGGGCGAAACCGCCGCCCTGGATCATGAACCCGTCGATCACCCGGTGGAAGATGGTGCCGTCGTAGAAGCCGTCGCGCACGTAGCCGAGGAAATTCTCGACCGTGACCGGCGCGCTGGTGGCGTCCAGCTCGAGGGTGATCTCACCGTGCGAGGTACGCATCAGGACCTTGGGGTTTTCGGACTGCATCGGCCGCTCCATCGTGGGGTAAGGCGGCGATAATAACAGCCGGGGCTGCTGGCGGGTGTCCGGGGGGGCGACTAGGCTTATCGCATTTGGCACCCGCGCCTCCACCCAGGTCATCGCCATGCCCGAGAGCCTCATGCAGCAGCACCAGCGGGTCATCGAGCGCCTGCTCGAGCTGGTCAACGAGCAGGTCGCCGAAGACGAACGCCAACTGCTCTGCGACTTCGTCAGCCACTACTACGCGGGCACCTCGACTGCCGACCTCGCCGAGCGCGACCCGGCCAACCTGTACGGTGCGGCGCTGGCCCACTTCAACCTGCTGCGCCGACGCCAGCGCGGCACGCCGAAGCTGCACATCTACAACCCGCAGGTCGAGCAGCACGGCTGGCAGTCGACCCACACCATCATCGACCTCGCCTGCGACGACATGCCGTTCCTGGTCGACTCGGTGCGCATGGCGATCATTCGCCACGAGCTGACCTGCCACCTGATCGTCCACCCGGTCTACCGTATCGAGCGCGACGCCAAGGACCGCGTCACCACGGCCGGTGTCCCCGAGCCCGGCGGCGGCACCGAGCACGACGAGGCGGTGATGCACTTCGAGGTCGACCGCCAGACCGAGCCCGAGGTGCTCGATGCCCTGCGCGAAGAGATCCTCGACGTGCTCGGCCAGGTGCGGCGCACCGTCACCGACTGGCTGCCGATGCGCGACCGCATGCTCGAGGTCGTCGAGGCCTGCGAGAAGAACCCACCCCCGGTCGACCCGGACGAACTGGCCGAGGATCTCGCCTTCCTGCGCTGGATCGCCGAGGAGCACTTCACCTACATCGGCTACCGCGAGTACGAGCTGGTCGCCGAGCGCACCCGTCTCGAACCACGCCCCGAGACCGGCCTCGGCACCCTGGCCAACGTCGAGAGCGAGAACAGCGTCTTCAACCAGCTCGACGCGGCCGGGCGCGAGCTGGCGCTGGCGCCGCGCCTGCTGATCGTCAACAAGACCAGCCGCCGCGCGACGGTGCACCGCAATGCGCCGATGGAGTACCTCGGCATCAAGCGCTTCGACGCCGACGGACAGGTGTGTGGCGAACACCGTTTCCTCGGCCTCTACTCGGCGGCTGCCTACAACCGCAACACCCGCGAGATCCCGCTGCTGCGACGCAAGGTGGCCAACGTGGTTGCCCGCGCCGGCTACCCGAAGGGCAGCCACGCCGCGCGCGCGCTGCTGAACATCCTCGAGAACTTCCCGCGCGACGAGCTGTTCCAGATCGACGAGCCGGACCTGTTCGAGATCGCCGTCGGCATCCTGCAGCTGCAGGAGCGGCAACGGGTGCGCCTGCTCATGCGCCGCGACCCGTTCGGCCGCTTCTACTCCTGCCTGGTGTTCGTGCCGCGCGAGCGGTTCACCACCGCCGTGCGGGTCAAGATCACCGCGGTGCTCGAAGAGGCGTTGGGCGGCAGCGTCAGTGATTTCCGCGTCGAGATCTCCGAGTCGATCCTCGCGCGCATCCACTTCATCGTCTCGCTCGGTGCCGAGGCGCCGGCCAGCCACGACATCGCGGCAATCGAGAAGCGCCTGACCGCGACCACCCGCGGCTGGCGCGACGAACTGCAGGAGGTGCTGCTCGAACAGCTCGGCGAGGAAAAAGGCATCCGCCTGTTCAACCGTTACGGCGACGCCTTCCGCGCCGACTACTGCGAGACCTACTCACCACGCGTAGCGCGCTTCGACATCGTCAAGATGGAGCAGCTCGCACACGACGACATGGCGATGACCCTCTACCAGCCACCCGACCTGCCGCCGGGACAGCTGCGCTTCAAGGTCTTCCACCTGCAACCGATGGCGCTCTCGACCACGCTGCCGATGCTCGAGAACATGGGCCTGCGGGTGCTCGACGAGCACCCCTGCGAGATCGAGCCGCGCGAGCATCACGCGGTCCACATCCAGGACTTCACGCTCGAGCACACCGAGGAGAACCTCGAGTTCGAGCAGGTCGCCGACAAGTTCCAGCAGACGTTCGCCCGCGTTTGGCGCGGCGACGCCGAGAACGACGGCTTCAACCGCCTGGTGCTCAGCGCGCGCCTCCACTGGCGCGAGATCGTGATCCTGCGCGCCTACTGCAAGTACCTGCGCCAGGTGCGCGCGACCTTCAGCCAGGAATACATGGAGCGCGCGCTGGATGCCAACCCGCATATATCCAAGCTGCTCGTCGAACTGTTCAGTGCACGTTTCGACCCGGATCAGGCACAAGAGAGCCTGAAAAAGTGTGCGGAGCTGGACGAGGTCATCGAGTTCACCCTCGACGAGGTGGCCAACCTCGACGAGGACCGCATCCTGAGAAGCTTTTTCCATGCCATACACGCCACGCTGCGCACCAACTACTACCAGCGCGACGCGTCCGGAGGGCCCAAGCCGTACGTGGCGTTCAAGCTCAATCCCGAGGCGGTTCCGGACATGCCGGAGCCGCGCCCGAAGTTCGAGATCTTCGTCTACGGCCCACGCGTCGAGGGCGTGCACCTGCGCGGCGGCCCGGTGGCACGCGGCGGCCTGCGCTGGTCGGACCGGCGCGAGGACTTCCGTACCGAGATCCTCGGCCTGGTCAAGGCGCAGATGGTCAAGAATGCCGTCATCGTGCCGGTCGGCTCCAAGGGCGGCTTCGTCTGCAAGGCGCTGCCTTTCGGCGCCGACCGCGAGGCGATCCAGGCCGAGGTCGTCGACAGCTACAAGACCTTCATCCGCGGCCTGCTCGACCTGACCGACAACCTGGTGGATGGCGCCGTCGTGCCACCCAGAGACGTGGTACGCCACGACGGTGACGACCCTTACCTGGTGGTCGCCGCGGACAAGGGCACCGCGACCTTCTCCGACATCGCCAACGGCGTCTCGGACGAGTTCGACTTCTGGCTCGGCGACGCCTTCGCCTCCGGCGGCAGTGCCGGCTACGACCACAAGAAGATGGGCATCACCGCGCGTGGCGGCTGGGAATCGGTCAAGCGCCATTTCCGCGAGCTTGGCGTCGACTGCCAGGCCGAGGATTTCACCGCGGTCGGCGTCGGCGACATGTCGGGCGACGTGTTCGGCAACGGCATGCTGCTCTCGGAACACACGCGGCTGGTCGCCGCGTTCGACCACCGCCACATCTTCATCGACCCGAACCCGAACGCCGAACGCAGCCATGCCGAACGCGCACGGCTGTTCGCGCTGCCGCGCTCGAGCTGGGACGACTACGACCGCGACACCATGTCGCCCGGCGGCGGCGTCTGGCCGCGCAACGTCAAGCAGGTCGAGCTGTCGGCCGAAGCGCAGGCCGCGCTCGGCGTCCAGCAGACGCGCTTCACGCCCAACGAGCTGATCCGCGCGATCCTGCGCGCGCCGGTCGACCTGCTGTGGAACGGCGGCATCGGCACCTACGTCAAGGCGACCAGCGAGAGTCACGCCGATGTCGGCGACCGCGCCAGCGACGTCCTGCGCGTCGACGCCCAAGAGCTGCGCTGCCGCGTCGTCGGCGAGGGCGGCAACCTCGGTCTGACCCAGCGCGGGCGGATCGAGTACGCGCTGGCCGGAGGCAAGGTCAACAGCGACGCCATCGACAACTCCGGCGGCGTCGACTGTTCCGACCACGAGGTCAACATCAAGATCCTGCTCAACGGGGTGGTCGTGGCCGGCGACATGACCGGCAAGCAGCGCGACAAGCTGCTCGAGCAGATGACCGACGAGGTCGCGATGCTGGTGCTGCGCAACAACTACCTGCAGACCCAGGCACTGACCGTCGCCGAGACGCAGGCCGCCGGCATGTTCCACGTGCACGTGCGGCTGATGCGCGAGATGGAGAAGGCCGGCTCCCTGGATCGCGCCATCGAGGCCCTGCCCGACGACGAGACCATTGACGAGCGCCGCACGGCGGGCCTCGGCCTGACACGGCCCGAGCTCGCGGTGCTGCTCGCCTACGTCAAGATCGACCTGTTCGAGGCCCTGCTCGCCAGCGACCTGCCGGATGACCCGGCGCTCGACAGCATGCTGGTGGATTACTTCCCAACCCCGCTGCGCGAGAAGTTCGTCGCGGCGATGCGCGAGCATCAGCTGCGCCGGGAGATCATCGCCACCCAGGTGGCGAACACCCTGGTCAACCATGCCGGCCTGACCTTCGTCTACCGCCTCGCCGGCGAGACCGGGGCGAGTGCTGCCGACCTGGTGCGCGCCTGGATGGTGGCGGGGAAGATCTACGGCCTCGCGAACATCACCAACGCAATCGAGGCTCTGGACAACAGGGCACCTGCGGCGATGCAGGTCGAGATGCTGCTCGAGGTACGCAAGCTCAGCGAGCGTGCGACCCGCTGGCTGCTGCGCCAGCGTCCACGACCGCTGCCGATCGAGGCGACCGTCAACGACTTCGCTCCGGGTCTGGCAGAGCTCCTGGAGAAACTCGGCAAGCTGGTCGGCAAGGAGGTCAGCAGCAAGCTCAGGCGTCGCGCCGACAAGCTGCGCCGCAGCGGCGTCGACGACGACCTGGCCCACCACGTCTCCAACCTCTCGCCGCTGGTCGCCGGGCTCGACATCGTGGAGGTGGCGAACAGCGGTGAGGCCGACCTCGCGACCACCGCCGGCGTGCACTTCGCCCTGGCCGATCCCATCGGCCTGCACTGGCTGATGGAGCGCATCAACGCCCTGCCGCGCGACAACAACTGGCAGTCGCTGGCGCGCGCCGCGCTGCGCGACGACCTGATGGCGCAGCATCGCCTGCTCACCGCCGACGTGCTCGCCACCCGGCCGCACGGCAAGGCCGCCGCGCGCGTCGACGGCTGGGTCGAGGAGAACGGGGCGCGGCTGGCACGCCTGCAGCACCTGCTCGGCGAGTTGCGCTCCGGGGCCACCCCGGACTTCACGATGCTCTCGGTGGCGCTGCGCGAGCTGCGTGCCCTGACCACGCCGGTCGGCGACTGAGACCGCCACCGACGGCGCTGTTTCAGGCCGGGGCGCGCACCCTTGCCGAAAGGTGGCTGTACCAGCACTTCTGCTTCTGGTCGACACCGTGGCGCACCGCCGCATCGAGGCGGTAGTCGGGCCCACGCGTCAGGCGCCCGAAGTAGCTGGCGTGGGCAGGGGAGCCGGGTGGCCAGCTGGCGACGAAGTCGCGGTGCCAAGCAGCCACGTCGTAAGCGACCGGCAACGCATCGACCTGCACCTCACCGATGCGCGTGCCGTACAGCGACGGTTCGGGTGACGGCGTGACACCGACCCGGGTGATCACGCCGCGCAGGTCGCCGCTGAAGTTCGGCATCCCGGCCGCGCCGTTGTTGATCAGGGCGCGGTGGCTGTCGCCCTCGTCGAGGCACAGCGCGACCGGCAGGCAGGTGTGACTGCTGGCGAACAGGTCGACCTGGGCCGCGGCGAACCACTTGCGGATCTTCTGCTGCTGCAGCGGGTCGTCGACCCGTTCCTGGGAGAAGCCCCAGCCGGCCAGCGACTCGGCGTCGCCGTGCAGGATCGCCAGTGGCAAATCGCCCACCCGCCCACGCAGCTGCATCGGCAGCGCGGCGAGGCGGTCGCGCACCCCCGGCAGACCGGCCGCGGTCTCGGCAAGCCGCTCGATGATGGCGTTCGAGCGCGACACCTCGTCGTCGTCAACCCACTCCGGGTAGGCGCAGCCGCAACCGGCCTCGCCCGGCCCGCCGGCCAGCTCGGTCTCGACGTTGCCACGCAACGCATGGTGGTCGCCGACGACCGCCTCGATGCGCGCGAATGCCACGGGGTCGACGTCGAACCAGTGGAAGTCGCCGTTGAAGACCAGCGTGACCGGCCCCGACTCGCGCGCGGCCATCGCCTCGATGGCGTCGAGCGCCTGCAGGTTGCCGTAGAGCCCGCCGATCACGTAGAGGGTGTCGGCGATCAGCTCGGGCGCCTCGGCCAGGTCGGCCGCACGGTAGCCGTAGCCCGGCGGGCAGCTGCGGCCCGGCACCGCCTGCGCACCATCATCACGATCTGTCATCGCTGCCTGCCCCGCCTCCACCGTGTCCCGATGCCCGCAGACTATGCCCGGCGATAGTCCTGCGCAACCGGCTAGAATGGATGCCCGCTTCATCCCTGGAGGGAGCATGCAGCAAGAGGTTCTGCACGCGGTGGCGCGGTTGCTGCGCCAGACACGCTGGGCGGCACTGGCCACGGTCGGCGCACACGGCCCGCTGGCCACCCAGGTCGCCTGGGATCCCGATCCCGACCTCACCGGCGGCCAGCTGCACCTCAGCCGCCTGGCCGCCCACACCCGCCACCTGCTCGCCGACCCGGGCGCCGCGCTGTCGCTCAGCGAGATCGACGACGGTCGCGAGGATCCACAGACCCTGGCACGCGTCACGCTCGAGGGCGAGGCGTCGCCGTTCGACCGGGAAGCCCCGGAGTGGACGGCGGCGCGCGAGCGCTATCTCGCGCGCTTCCCCGCCGCGAACCAGTGGTTCGAGTTCACCGACTTCACGCTGTTTCGCTTCACCATCGCGCGGGCCCGCTACGTCGGTGGCTTTGCCAACGCCCACACGCTGCGCGCCGACGACCTCAGGCAGGCCGCCGGCATGGCGCCTTGAGCGCCGAGCGCCTGTTCGTTGCCCTCGGCGCGCTCAGTGCCGCGGCCAGCGTGGCGCTCGGCGCCTACGGTGCCCACGGGCTGCCCGGCGATGCCGCGGTGACCTGGGGCAAGGCGGTCGACTACCAGGCAATGCATGCCATCGGCCTGGTGCTGGTCGGGCTTCTCGCCGGACGCTGGCCGGGGCCCGCGGTGCGCGTCGCCGGCGGGCTGCTGCTGGCCGGGACGCTGCTGTTCAGTGGCAGCCTCTACCTGCTGGTGACGACCGGGGTGCGCGGCCTCGGCTGGGTCACGCCGTTCGGCGGCATGTCGTTCATGCTCGGCTGGCTGGTGCTGGCGTGGGCGGCGCTACGCACCGGGAATCGGACTTGAAACTGCGACCATAGCTTGTGTGGGTCGGGCTTCAGCCCGACGCGGGATCATGTTGGGCTGAAGCCCGACCCACAGCCACAGCCGTGTCGACTGTCGCGAGCCGTATCGGCCATACCGCCACACGCCATGCGGTAGAATGCCGCGCTTGCACAGCCCACGCCGGCCGACGCCACGCCCACAAGATGAACATCCGCGACTTCCTGACCGCGCGCCTGCAGGCGGCGATGACCGTCGCCGGTGCGCCCGACGACGCGCCGCCGCTGGTGACCCAGTCGACCAAGCCGCAGTTCGGC
>Ga0181593_10001992_pt1 | contig 18749 bp, 15 predicted proteins | sample 071ome_19_FD_133756 | JGI IMG/M metagenome (GOLD analysis project Ga0181593, IMG submission 133756) | Coastal salt marsh microbial communities from the Groves Creek Marsh, Skidaway Island, Georgia - 071413AT metaG (megahit assembly) | ecosystem: Environmental > Aquatic > Marine > Intertidal...
GACATACCATTACTCATTGGCGGCGCAACCACTTCTAAAGCCCACACGGCAGTGAAAATAGAGCAGAACTACGTGAATGATTGCACCGTGTACGTACCTGATGCCTCCCGCAGTGTGTCTGTCGTCAGCGCTCTGCTCAATCCTGACAACAAACCGGAATTCACGCGTAATATCAGTGAAGAGTACGCAACAATTCGAGAACGCACCGCCAGGCGTGTTAAGGAGCGCAGCTTTCTGTCGATGGAGCAGGCTAATGAAAATCGCTTTCAGATTGACTGGCATCTTTTCAGCCCCGATCGGCCCAAATTTCTTGGCACAAAAATATTCGCCGACTATCCTCTTGGGGAGCTAGTCCCCTACATTGACTGGACGCCATTCTTCATTACCTGGGATCTGGTTGGAAAATACCCCGCCATCCTCGAAGACGAGGTGGTAGGTCAAGCTGCAAGGGAATTGCACAGTGATGCCACCGTATTACTGGAACAAATAATTAAAGATCGGTTGCTGTCTGCTCGCGGCGTGATCGGATTTTGGGCCGCCAACTCGAATACAGATAACGATGTCCTTCTATATGCAGATGAAAACACAGAACAGCATCTCGCTACTCTGCATTTTCTTCGCCAGCAAACGATCCACGAAGCTGACCAACCCAATCTCTGCTTATCGGATTTCGTCGCGCCGAAGGGGACGGGGCCTGATTATCTCGGGGGATTTGCAGTCACCGCCGGCATTGGGGTTGAAGAACTCGTGGCCAAGTATGAACAACAGCATGACGACTACCATGCGCTACTGGTTAAGGCACTGGCAGACAGACTCGCAGAGGCCTTTGCAGAGCGCATGCATGAGCGTGTGCGCAAGGAATTCTGGGGTTACGCAGACGCGGAAGAACTGAACAAAGAAGAGCTTATCAAGGAGCGGTATCGAGGAATCCGGCCTGCCCCGGGTTATCCCGCGTGCCCCGATCATTCCGAGAAAACTACGCTTTTTAAATTGCTGGAAGTCGACCAGGCAGTGGGCATCTCTTTGACAGAAAGCTTCGCAATGTTACCTGCGGCCAGCGTCAGCGGGCTCTATTTCTCCCATCCTCAAGCCCGTTACTTTAACGTCGGTAAGATAGATATTGAACAGGCAAAAAGCCTGGCAACCAGGAAATCCGAAGATCTTGACAGGCAACTCAGGCTACTGGCCTCGAATCTGAACTGAGGGTAACGTTCGCTTAAGGGCCTTTGCTTAAGAACTGACAATGCCCAGAGCTTTCGGCTAGACTACTCAGCGGTTTCCGATAATTCTAATTACGCTTACTACCATTTATCGCACAAGCCGGAACATCATAATTATGTACAGATACGATCAATACGATCACCAGATGCTGGCCGATCGGGTTACCCAGTTTCGCGGTCAAACCCGTCGCTTTCTCGAAGGAAAGCTCAGTGACGCCGAATTTCTACCATTGCGTCTACAAAACGGTTTGTACATTCAAAGGCTGGCTCCTATGTTGCGTATCGCCATTCCCTATGGACTGCTCTCGTCCCACCAGATGCGCAAGCTGGCATTCATCGCCAATTATTTTGACAAGGGTTACGGACACCTGACGACGCGACAGAATATCCAGTTCAACTGGCCAGCCCTTGAAGATGTACCCGATATCCTCGAACACTTGGCCGAGGTAGAAATGCACGCCATTCAAACTAGTGGCAACTGCATTCGCAACACCACGACGGACCAGTACGCCGGCTGTGCAATTGATGAAATCGAAGACAGTCGGCCCTACTGCGAACTTATCCGTCAGTGGTCTACATTTCACCCCGAATTTGCCTATCTGCCCCGTAAATTCAAGATTGCCGTGTGTGGCACCAAGGAAGATCAGGCCGCTACCCAGGTGCATGATATCGGGATTTACATCGTTCGCAACGACCAGGGTGAAACCGGCTTTAAAATCCTTGCCGGCGGCGGACTTGGCCGCACCCCGGTTATCGGGCAGGTCATGACCGAATTCGTGGAAAAGCAGCATCTGCTGACTTTTTTGGAAGCGATTCTGCGCGTCTATAATCGTTCAGGAAGGCGGGACAACAAGTACAAGGCGCGCATCAAGATACTGGTCAGGGAAATGGGTGCGGAGCAGTTCAGGGAGAAAGTTCACAGCGAATGGAACAAGATTAAAGACGGCTCCATGACATTGACCGACGAAGAGATCGAGCGCTGTAAATCTTTCTTCAGCGCACCCGCTTACCAAATCCTCGAAGATGCCTGTCCAGCCCTGGATGGAGTACTGGCTTCCGACCTGCTGTTCGCGAGTTGGTACCAAAACAACGTCAAGTCTCACCAACGGCCCGGTTATTCAATCGTCACCCTGTGCATTAAGGATACCGGATCGGCTCCAGGCGATATCTCAGCTGAGCAGATGAATTTCGTGGCCGACCTGGCGGATCAATTCAGTTTTGGGGAAATGCGAATCAGCCATCACCAGAACATCATTTTTTCGGACGTTGAAAAATCGCAACTTTACGAACTCTGGAAGGCGCTGCGAAGCCAGTCACTGGCGGCCGCCAATCTCGGGCTATTGACCGACTTAATTTGCTGTCCCGGCGGTGATTTTTGTGCTCTTGCCAATGCCAAGTCAATTCCCATTGCCGAGTCCATACAGCGCCGCTTCAGCGATCCCGCCCTGTTGGACGATATTGGTGAACTGGCAGTCAACATATCCGGCTGCATGAACGCCTGCGGGCATCACCACGTTGGGAATATTGGGATTCTTGGCGTTGACAAAAAAGGTGAGGAATATTACCAGTTATCGCTGGGAGGCTCCGCAGGTAACCGCACCAGCCTCGGATCCATCATGGGTCCCGCTTTCGCCCAGGATGAGATTCCGGATGTTATTGAGAAGATCATCGATGTTTATAGACTTCACCGGGAACCTGGGGAAAACTTCATCGCCACTTATGATCGCATTGGCATGGCACCGTTCAAGGAACGGGTATACGCCAAAGAGCAGGCTTAGGCGAGGAGTCGGGCTGTGCAGAAACTGATAAAAAACGGTGAACTGGTCGACGACCCCTGGGTGCTGGTGAAGGAAGCCAATAACGCGGGGATACTGCAGGCGCTGCCGGGTCGAAACCTGATAGTACCTTTTCAGTTCTGGAAATTTTTCCAGCAGGATATTGCAGAATACTGGGGCGATATTACGATATGGCTTAACAGCGACGAGGATGTCAACGACATCAAGGAACCATTGGAGGGGTTTCCCCTGATTGCACTGAATTTTCCGGTATTTTCCGATGGTAGGTCCTACACAAATGCGCGGGAGTTGAGGGAGAATTTTTCCTATCAGGGCGAAATAAGGGCTATCGGCGATGTCCTACGGGACCAGTTGTTCTACATGCACCGCTGTGGTTTCGATGCTTTTCAGTTAAGGCACGATCAAGACTCGGAGGAATGCCTCGCGGCTCTTTCGGATTTTAAAATCGGGTATCAGGCCAGTATTGATCAGCCGCAACCGCTGTTCCGGCGACGCTAGTCAGGAACCAGGTCAATCCGACTGAACCATGGATCCCGACTCCCTACTCTTTTCGTTCTTTCTCATTTTCAGCGGCGCAGCCCTGTTATCCACCTTTGCGCTTGCTTTCAGGCAACCCTTGCTGGTGGCCTATATCGGCGTAGGGGTCATTGTCGGACCATACGGAACTGGGCTGGTTTCCGAAGCCAGCCTGCTTGGCGACATCGCTGAATTCGGCATTATCTTTCTGCTGTTTCTTCTCGGGCTCGACATGCAGCCGGCCAAGTTGGCCAGCACATTGCGAAAAACATTCATGGTTACATTGGTCAGCTCGGTGATCTTTTTACTGATGGGCTATGGCACCGGCCTGCTGTTCGGACTGAGTCATCCGGAAAGCCTGGTGATCGGTGCAGCGATGATATTCTCCAGCACCATTATCGGCATCAAGCTTCTCCCTACTACGGTGCTACACCAGAAACACATGGGGGAGCTGATGGTTGGCATTCTGCTGATGCAGGATTTCATCGCCATCTTCCTGATGGCGTTTCTCGATATCGATCATGGGGAGGGCGACAACGTCTTACGAGTACTGATCGCGTTCCCCGTTCTGGTTCTGATTGCCTACGGCAGCACCAGATATATCCTGATTTACCTGATCGGCAAGTTCGATCATTTCAAGGAATACATCTTCTTGCTTGCTATCGGCTGGTGCCTTGGCATTGCCGCTTTGGCTTCATTTATGGGACTTTCGGCAGAGATTGGTGCCTTTGTTGCAGGAGTTTCCCTTGCTACCAGCCCGATTGCGCAGTACATCGCCTTCAGCCTCAAACCGCTGAGGGATTTTTTCCTGATACTGTTTTTCTTTTCTCTCGGCGCCCAATTCAACGTCATGCTGTTGGGCGAGATAATTGGTCCTGCCCTGCTGCTGGCTGGCCTGGCGCTTTCCGTCAAGCCGGTGGTGTTTCACTACCTGCTGCGGCGCTTCGAAGAAAGAAACAAACTGGCCTGGGACGCCGGCCTGCGGCTGGGACAAATCAGCGAATTTTCGCTGTTGATCGCTTATGTCGCAACCCAGTCACAAATCATCACGGCGACCGCCTCTTTGATAATACAGGCGGCCGCGATTATAACCTTTGTGGTGTCGTCCTATATCGTGGTGCTGTTCTGTACCAGCCCTATCAGCATCAGCGAAAAACTGCGCAGAGATTAACGGTCGAGGTTCAAGACCAGTCTGCCCACTGCCTTGCCTTCGAGAACAGAACTTAAACTCGCTGCTAGCTCATTGAAACCAATCTCTTGGCATAGCGCGTCCAGACAGTCGAGTTTCCAGTCACTGGCAAGAAGATTCCATACCCGATTCTTTGTTTCGAGAGGCAAATTGACTGAATCGATGCCCAGAAGATTTACACCACGCAGGATAAACGGGAGGACTGTCGCGGGCAGAGAAGGTGATTCAACCAGGCCACAACAGGCCACACTGGAACCGTATTTAAGGGTTTTCAAAATATTTACCAGGGTATTGCCACCTACGACATCAACGGCAGCTGCCCATTCTTCTCTCAGCAACGGCCTTGGATTCTCCTCCGACAGGGCACATCGATCTATTACCCGGGCAGCGCCCAGCCCGGTCAGGAATTCCTCCTGGTCTGATTTACCGGTACTGCCGACCACCGTGTATCCCAGTTTGCCCAGTATCGCTACCGCCACCGCGCCGACGCCGCCTGTTGCGCCGGTAACCAGCACATCACCATTTTCCGGATTTGTGCCATTCAGCAGAAGTTTTTCAACACACAGGGCCGCAGTAAATCCGGCGGTACCCAGAATCATGCTTTCCTTCAAACCGAGTTTGTCCGGCCTTTTGACCACCCACTGATGGGGAACGCGGATCAATTGCCCGAAGCCACCGGAAGTATTCATTCCGAGGTCATAACCGATAACGATTACTTCATCTCCCGACTGGAAATTCGGACAATCACTCTGTAGTACCTCACCCGCCGCATCAATTCCGGGAGTGTGAGGATAATTCCTGGTCACTCCCTTATTGCCTGAGGCAGACAGGGCATCCTTGTAGTTTAGGGACGAATACCGAACCCGGATCAGGACATCGCCTTCAGGCAAATCAACCACATTTCGCTGCACGACGCTTCCGCAAAAGCTGCCGCCTTCCCTCTCTTCAACCAGAAGCGCTTTGAATTCTTGCAAAATAATACTCCCACATAAACTTATCGCATTGCGATAATACCCGAGCTGCTAAATAGTCCTGGATTGCCCGTTTAAGAAAAATAATTTCGGGAGTTGCTTCTCTCGAAAATCATAGCAAATGCGCTTTCGAACAAGCTTCTGAATATCGATCCCACTTTGTCCTGCACCGATTTCTTTTGTACGAATTCAATTTCGTATACATCGGCATCATTACAGGCAGCGACGATGCATTCGTCGCTGGTTTTGAGCTCGTCCACCATGTATCTTTCCTTCGCTTTGATACCTACCCACGTTTCCCCGGTCGAAATCTTATCTATATCAACGCTCGGCCTGTGATCCTTGACCCATTGCTTGAACAGGACATGCATATCCTCGACGTCTTCTTGGACCTTATCGCGCCCCTTCTGAGTGATTTCGCCGAACGTTGACAGCGTGGTTTTGAATTCCCCCGCAGAAATGGTTTCGTAGTCAATTTCATTCTTTTTGAGCAACCGGTGGAAATTTGGCAGCTGCACAAGCACACCTATCGAGCCGATAATTGCAAAAGGCGCTGCTATCAATCTGTCTGCCAGACACGCCATCATATAGCCGCCACTGGCAGCCACTTTATCAACACAGATGGTGAGTGGAATCTTCTTGTCTCTGATGCGCGTCAGCTGAGACGATGCAAGACCGTAGGCATGCACCATTCCACCCGGGCTTTCCAGTCGAAGGAGCACTTCGTCTTTTTCGGAAGCCAGAGAAAGAATAGCGGTTATTTCTTCCCGTAGGGATGAAACCGCATGAGCAGCAATGTCTCCATTGAAATTCAGTACATACACTCTCTTTCTGTAATCCTGCTCGCCAGCTTCCTGGCTCTTTGCGGCTTTGCTTGCCTTATCAGCAGCTTTCTGCAGCTTTTTCTTTTGTTTCTTATCCTCTTTTTGGCCTTGTTTATCCAGAACCGCCTTTTTAAGCGAGTCAAGCATCTCTTCAATATGCTCATTAAGCTTTGTAACTTTTATATGCCCTTTGGCAACACCTTTTCGTTGCCTGTTACCAGCAGACGCCAGAGAACCGAGGATAAAAATAATAGCCACCACAACTGTCGCCACTCTGGCAAGGAACATGCTGTAATCAATAAGGTATTCCAAGTGAAGTTCTCCTTGCTCGAATCGAGGAAGACATGCATTTTGCCCGTTCTCACGGGAAATTAAAACTTCAACGCCAGCGCTCGCAATGCCCTTGAATGAGCTGACCCGCGACACTGATATTTGACGAGGGGGTATTGGGAAGCTGATCGGGCGTGAACCATTTAAGCTCTGCTATCTCACCAGGTTCTGGCCGCAAATTCCCTGACTCGTAGTCAGCGTAAAAACCCAGCATCAATTGCGATGGAAATGGCCAGGATTGACTTTTGACGTATCGAATGTTGCCGATTTCGATCCCAGCCTCCTCTCTCACCTCTCTTTCCACCGTTTCCTCAGGAGTTTCTCCTGCTTCGACAAAGCCAGCCAGGCAACTGTACATTTTGAAACGATAGCGAGCATGCCTGGCAAGCAATAGCCGCTCGCCGTCGGTTACCAATACGATGACGCAGGGATTAATGCGCGGGTAGCAGGTGTAAGCGCATACGGGGCATGTTAACGCCCTCTCAATTACATGCGGTTCTGTCTCAGCTCCGCATGACCCACAATAGCGAGGAGAAATAATCCAATTAATTAATTGATTACCCAATCCCGCAACCCTGAATTCATCTTCTTGCGAAATAGTCAAAAATTCTCGCAATGGGATAAATTCGGCACCCGCGGGTCTGACTGTTTCGGTCTCGAGGTGAATCGCGACAAGGCGAGAGTCGCTGCTATTATCAACTAGCACCGATCTATGAGATTCAGACAGAAATTCAGCCAATTCCCGGCGCTCCCAGATATACTGCTCCTCGCGCAGAAGGATGCGCTGTCGATGGTACACAAGCACACGGTCGTTCGATAATAAACTCATCCCTGCAATGAAATGAGGATTGTTCGCTTTATGCTCTGCCATTCCCTGTGTTGCTACTAGCCCCTTTTTGACACTTTTCAGGTGTCTGACTGCTCGATTCTGAGCCAGACGCAATTGTCGCCGCTTTCCTTCGCTATAGCTTCGAGACGCTTTCGATGGGCGCTTTCCTCCTCACCGGAAGCATTGATTACCTTTAGCGCTGGTCGCTTGCTATCAAACATCCTGACTTTAGCTGCCGACACCGAAGCAAGCTGCTCATCCGTTCCCAACTGCAACCGGGTCTGTCCGCCGGTCATGGCCAGGTACACGTCTGCAAGGATCTCAGCGTCCAGCAATGCACCGTGCAGATCACGCTGTGAGTTATCGACCTCATATCGCTTGCAGAGAGCATCGAGGCTGTTCCTTTGTCCAGGATGCTTGTGTCGCGCCAGAACAAGACTGTCGATCACAGAACAGTGCTGTTCCAGAGATCCAGAGGAGAAGTTCATTAGCTCCAGTTCGTTATTAAGAAAAGCCAGATCGAATGGTGCATTATGGATAACCAACTCACATCCTTTTATGAATTCGAAAAATTCTTCGGCTATTTGAGGAAAGCGAGGTTTATCGGCGAGAAATTCGGCTGTCAAACCGTGAACTTCAAGAGCGCCTTCATCAATATCCCGATCGGGGTTTAGGTAACAATGAAAATGCCTGCCGGTCAGCCTGCGATTGTCGATCTCGACACAGCCAATTTCTATAACGCGATGCCCTTGAACTGGATCCAGCCCCGTGGTTTCGGTATCAAGCACAATTTGCCGCATTAATCGTCCCCGAAGCCACTAAGGCAGTTCATCAATTCCGCGATTAGCCAGCTGGTCTGCCAGCTCATTTTCAGGATGACCGCTATGACCCTTTACCCAATGCCATTCGACCTCATGCTTGCCCACCAGTTCATCCAGCCGCTGCCAAAGCTCCAAATTTTTTACTGTTTTCTTAGCCGCGGTTTTCCAGTGACGTCTTTTCCATCCGGGCATCCATTCAGTAACTCCTTCGAGGACGTAGCGGGAATCCGTGGTAATGCTAACTGAACTATTTTTTTTCAGCGCTTCAAGCCCCCTTATGACCGCGGTAAGTTCCATTTTATTGTTCGTGGTTTCAGGATCCCCTCCGTACAAATGCTTTTCCAGAGCACCGTATCTCAGAAGTACCCCCCAACCTCCTTTACCCGGATTCCCTCGACAAGCGCCGTCAGTAAAGATCTCAACCTTCTTCAATGGTCATTAGTCCTCAAAGAAGCTAGTGCAGCTTTTTGATGCGAATATTCTCGGCTGCCGGTAGGGCTGCTGCTCTAGGTCGAAGTGGCCGCCATTTAAGGAGTACAGGCGTTACCGGAAGCACCTGTTTTGTGCAAATGACCAGGTACGCTCCGCCAAACGGATTAGTCAATCTTGATCTATGCTTCTTCCCCTCCGCATGCGGGACAGCCGCCTTGCTCCAACTCGACGGAAGAAAGTGCAGCCCGTATTCAACTTTTGCAACACGCAGTTCCAAAAGTTTAAGCCAGTCGGAAACCCGATTTTGGCTAATGAAGCGCCCTCTCCATGGAACCTCCGATCTGACCTTTAAAACCTTTTTCAGACCCCAGAGGCTCAACGGATTAAAACCTATAACAAGAAGCTGCCCCCCTGGCCTCAGCACCCGGCTCGCTTCTCGCAGCAACGTGTGGCTGTCCCTGGTGAAGTCCAATGCATGATGAACGACTACAACATCGATACTGTCATTAGCCAGCGGTAACTGTTCATTGTCTGCTACCGGAAGCTCGCTTTGCGCGTCATATCGAGGAGCGAAAATAATCTTGTGACCTACCGGACTATCAGCAATTAATGAGTGCTTGCAACTACAGCCAAGTTGCAAAATATGGTAGCCAAACATGCGACTTAGGTGCTGCGCAACAAGTTGTTTTTCAGCACGAAGTACCTCTTGACCGATTGGCGAATCTAACCACTGAGACAGCGCATCAGGTCCGTCAGTTAATCTAACCTGCTTTTCGAATAAACTTTGCCGGATTTGATGTATGGAGGGTAATTTCACGTGTACGGATGCCAAAAAAAATCAGTGTCAGGATTTTCGCCTGCAATTCAGCGACTATAACAACTCGTTATTTTACAGGAACCGTGCGACAGATAAAGCTGTCGAAAATACAGGCGATTGACGCTATCATTTATCTCGTTTTTCTTATAATTCAGAGCGCAATGAAATACCACGGTCAAATACATCCAATTCCGGCATTTTCGGACAATTACATCTGGATATTCTCAGATTGGAACAACAATGCCTGCGTAGTTGATCCAGGCGATGCCAATGCCGTCAAGTCCCACCTTGAGCTGCATAACCTTTCGCTAACCCATATTTTACTTACCCATCACCACGCCGATCATACCGGGGGCGTTGAGGAACTAAAGAAAAGCTTTGAACCGGAAGTTATAGGACCGGCAAGCTCTCCTTTCAAATTGATCGATTTAGCGGTTTCGGAGGGCCAGAAAGTGAACGTACTTGACCTCCAATTCCACGTACTTGAAGTTCCTGGCCACACTCTGGATCACATTGCCTATTATTGCGCCGACGAACCGGACGGTGCGGACCCTCTTGTATTTTGCGGTGATACCTTATTCGCAGCAGGCTGCGGGCGAATATTTGAAGGAAATCCTGCAATGATGTACGAATCTTTGCAGAAATTGGCGAGTCTGCCCCCAGGGACTCGTGTATTTTGCACTCACGAATATACCCTCTCAAATCTAAAATTTGCCCGTGCTGCGGATCCCGATAATCAGGAATTGCATCAGAGAACAAAAAATGCAGTCGCCACGAGGGAAAACCAAAAGCCTACCCTGCCATCCAGCATCGCACTGGAACTAGCCACCAATCCATTTCTACGCTGCTCTGAGAAAGAACTGATGCAGTCGGTGAATTTGCATTCCGGTTGCCAGTCTGCCGATCCTGTAGAGGTATTTGCTGCCCTTCGAAGTTGGAAAGACAATTTTTAACCTTGCCAGAATTGACATGCAGACATCCCTCATAAAATGCCGGGTCGCACCGATTTTCTCGCTTCTGGCTCTTCTAACCGCTTGCCAGGTTAATACCGTGCAGACGCCGGGAAGCGTAAGTGGCGAAACTGAACAATTGCCTGATAGTGAAGTCAGCACTTTAGTAGCAGGCCAATCAATAAACTTGACGCTTGAATTATCGGGACAGAAGCCGACAGACTCATACGCAAACCTCTGGCTGCGCCTTTCCGATGGACTCGAATTACAGGCGCGATATCGGCATGACAGCATCGATCGGGAACTGGACTGGTATTTGGGTCACCCCCGATATCTGCAGCGAATAACAACCCGAGCCGCCCCGTTTCTGTATGCGATCGTTGAAGAGGTTCAAAAACGCAACTTACCACTGGAACTCGCACTTCTGCCAGTCGTTGAAAGCGCGTTCGACCCAAAGGCATATTCTACTGAGCATGCCGCCGGTCTTTGGCAGTTTATTCCGGCAACCGCCAGAAGCTACGGTTTAGCGGCAAATTGGTGGTATGACGGCCGACGCGACCCAATAAGCTCGACTCATGCCGCATTGGATTATCTGGAAAGTTTACACGCCAAATTCGAAGGAAATTGGCTACTGGCGATTGCCGCCTACAATGCTGGAGAGGGTAACGTCCGCCAGGCATTGAAAATTGCTGGTCAATCTCCGAATGATGCGGATTTCTGGACCCTGAGATTACCCGCAGAAACTCGCGGCCATGTACCGAAATTACTGGCCATCTCCCGTTTAATTGCAAACGCACATGAATATGATGTTGAGATCCCAGTATTGCCCAATAGACCGTACCTTGAACGGGTTGAATTGGACTTTCAATTGGACCTCGCCAAAGCAGCGCAACTCGCAGGCGTGGACGAGCAATTGTTTCGGACCTTGAATGCCGGTTATCTGCAATGGGCTACCCATCCGGATCATCCTCAATCATTATTATTCCCGACAGAAAACGTACAACGATTTCGAGATACAGTAATTGGAATTCCTGATAACCAGCGGGTAGTCTGGGACCACTACCAGATTCAAAGTGGTGATACTCTGGGCGCAATCGCCCGACGCTTTAACACCAGGGTCGACGTCCTCCAGACTGTGAATGCATTGGAGACCACAAGAATAATCGCCGGCGATTCTCTCATCATTCCTCGCTCAGGGGGAAATTTAACTCCAGAAGGATTGACGAGCGTGGCCTCTCCGCGGCTATTGATTCCGGCTCCAACAAGTTACCGAGTCAAATCCGGGGACAGTCTTTGGCGCATAGCTCGTCGCTTCGACCTCAAATCTCAGGATATCGCAGACTGGAACACGATAACCCTGGACTCGGTGCTGCAGCCGGGGCAGCTTCTTACCCTCAATTCGAGCAGTTACGTACTCGCCAACGATGAGGAGCAGCGCATTTTGAGTTACTCCGTGATTCGCGGTGACTCACTCGATCGAATAGCAAGAAAATTCAATGTAACCCTGGAGGATCTGGTTTTGTGGAATAATTTGGACCCTAGCGGGTTAATTTTTCCCGGGCAGAAACTCCTGATTCATATTCCGGATATCGGCCTGAATTAAGGTCATCACTACAATGCAACAATAAGAAGTCTGACAGCAGACGGGTTTACTAAATCAAAGGAAACACTATGGGATTTCTCACTGGCAAACGAATATTAATACTTGGCGTAGCCAGCAAACTTTCTATCGCCAGCGGTATCGCGTCAGCTATGCGCCGCGAGGGTGCCGAGTTGGCTCTTACTTATCAGAATGACAAACTCAAAGGAAGGGTGGAAGGATTTGCTTCGGACTGGGACTCCAATCTGGTTTTTCCCTGCGATGTAACCAGCGATGAACAAATACAGCAGTTATTTCAATATCTCGCCGAAACTTGGGATGGGCTTGACGGAATAGTCCACTGTCTCGCCTACGCACCTGCGCACGAACTCAACGGCAACTATGTCGACGTTACAACCCGCAAGGGTTTTTTGACTGCACACGAAATTAGCTCTTATAGCCTGGTAGCTCTGGCGCAATCCGGTCGTGAAATAATGAAAAATCGTAATGGTTCCATTCTTACCCTTAGCTACTTAGGAGCGGTAAGATCGTTACCAAATTACAACGTCATGGGGTTGGCGAAGGCCAGCCTTGAAGCCAACGTTCGCTATATGGCTTCCAGCCTTGGTCCAGAGGGCACTCGGGTAAACGCGATCTCGGCGGGCCCTATAAGGACCCTGGCAGCTTCTGGAATCAAGAGCTTTCGCAAGATGCTGGATTACAACGAAAAACAAACGCCGCTTAGGCGAAACATAACAATCGAAGAAGTGGGAAATGCCGCAGCCTTCCTTTGCTCTGATCTGGCCTCCGGGATTACAGGAGAGATTCTCTACGTAGACGCCGGCTTTAATACAACGGCTATGGGTGCACTGGACGAAGACTGATCCGACAGGCCTGCCAGAACCCATCGTTGGCTACAATTGAACAGTCACTACCAATGTTTTCCGACAAGAGGCCGCAACCCCTGCTACCAATTCGGCCTCATTATTGGTTAATCCTTGCTGTGTCAGAAAAACTGGTCCTCAATTACCCTCGTGGTAATTTCAGCATTAGCGCGCAGATAATTCAGGTAAGAGCTAAAAAGAGACTGACTACGTTCCGCGAGGATTGACTCCTGGATGCTTTGACGCTCTGTCTCAGGCATTGAGTTCAGGTCGCCCACATTGACGCCATTCAACTCGACCACAACGTAAGTCCCGTTACTCAAAGCGACACCCTCGTATACAGGGCTGTCGTTACCCGGGCTGGGGAGAGAGAATACAGCACTGATTATCTCTCTGTTTATCGCGGTTGAGTCGCGGGTAATAGCTTCCTGCTCAATCCATTCCAGCTCGTTTTCTTCCAGCAGCGACGATACATCGTCACCTTGAATCAAAATCGCGAGTAATTCCTGCCCAAGCTCCCTTGCCCGTTCCTTCTCCAACTCGGTGCGTATGATTACGGCAATCTCGCCTTCCACCTCTTCTTGAGGCGTGTAGGAGGCTTCCTGTCGATCCAGAAGTCGCAGGACGATCGCCTGGCTATCGTTGAGTTCAATTGGATCGCTGTTAAAGCCGGTATTCAGCACTTCATCTGAAAATGCAGAATCAATGACTTGCGGATTGGCGAACACCCCGTTCCCCCCAGATCGGGAAAATAAACCGCTTTCCCTGATTTCCAGCCCAAGCTGCTCACTTATGGGTTGAAGATCTGCCGATTCGAATGCCATGTTGGACAACTCCTCAAGGCGCTGGGCAAAAATCTGTTCACCCTGAGCAGACTGCAAATCTCTCCTGATCCTGTCTGCAACCTCTTCATAAGAGGCAAACTCAGTAACTGCATCTTCTGTGAGTTTTACTAAATGGACGCCAAATTCTGTGATCACTGGATCTGATACCTGATCCACCCCTAGCTCCAGCAGAACGTCCTCGATTGGCTGGGGGAACGCAGTTCCGTCGGAGTATCCAATGTCCCCGCCCTGTTCTGCAGAGATCACATCACTTGAAAGCTCCAGTGCAAGCGTGGCAAACTCCTCCCCTTCATTGAGGCGACGCTTGGTGTCAAGTGCCCGAGTCATGGCCTCCTCTTCTGTAAGTGCAGTACCAACCTCGAACAGAATATGTGCTGCTCGCCGCTCAGCAGCACCAGCGAAGGCAGACCTTTCTTCCTCGTACTGATCTCTAATGAACTGCTCATCAATCTCAATTTCTTCCATGATAGAGGCTCGATTTAGTTCGACGTACTGAACGTTTACTTGCTCAGGAATCGCGAATTCTTCCTGATTGTCCCGGTAATATTCTGCAATTTGGGAATCAGGTATTGCTTCACCAAGGGTCCGAGTACCAAGGGTAAGAGATATAAAACGAAAGTCCCTACTTTGAAGTCGCAGCTCAGCAATCCGCTGCAACTCGGATTCAGTGACGAAGTCACTCCCTGAGAAGGCATTTGCCAATTGTGACAAGAGCATACTCTGCTCAAGTTGCTCTCGATAGAGTGGTACATTCAGCCCCTGCGAGGCGATGGTCCGTACCGCCAGATCACTATCGAACAACCCGTTTATTTGAAAGGATGGATTTTCAAGAATCGCACGATCAATGCGATTCTCCGAGACACCAAGGTTTGCCCCTGCTGCCGCTTGCCGTAGCAACAACTCTTCTATCAATTGGTTAAGCGCGATCTGCTCCAACAGGCCCTGATCAATATTACCCGCATTTCCACCCAGCGAAGCTAGCAGGTTTTGAGTACCAATGGCTAATTGTTGCTCGGTAATTTCTTCACCATTTACCTGGGCCACCGATGGCGCGGCGATGAATCCACCAATAATAGATTCTACTCCCCAGAGAGCGAAAACGGCCACTATTAGCCCAACGATAACCTTGGCTATCACGCCTTGTGTTTTATCACGAATATCCTGCAGCATATTTATCCTGGTGCCTCGGCCTGGCGCCTTCCTCTCAATGAAAAAGGCGCATCATAATTGATGCGCCCTATGTTTTCAGGGACAACGCGACTAATGTCAAACTATCTATTGGTCCCGCAAATCTTACGAGTAATCTACAACTTCTCGAAGATTAAAGTCCAGTCGGGGTAGTTCTATGAATTTACTGCGTCTTTTAATGCCTTTCCAGCCTTGAAGCTCGGAACCCGGGCAGCAGCAATCTGTATCGGTGCGCCCGTCTGAGGATTACGGCCTGTCCGTGCTGCGCGATTCTTGGTCGCGAATGTACCAAAACCTACCAAAACCACGGGATCATCTTTTTTCAAAGAACCAGTAATAGTATCGATCATTGCATCGATAACACGTCCTGCTTCTGCTTTTGAAATATCTGCACTATCAGCAACTGCATCAATTAATTCTGACTTATTCACGGTGTCCCCTTATATCAAGTTAGTTATTGTTAAATAATTTTGCGTCAATCAGATAAGTTGCCCGACGAAATTCCAATGCGAGACAACTTCTCTCTTCCAATTTAGTTTAGTTCGAGTAGAGCTCGAGTGTTCTGCAGGTCACGAAACAGATTGTATCCCTGTGTCGACTTGGATTGGCTTATCATCCCGAAAGCCGCAAGACACGGGGTCTTTATACCAAGCCGCTAAAACGGGTGTCAACCCGAAAAATCATCAATTCAATGAGTGTTAATCAGGGTTTCATCTGCGTTCTGCTCGCCCTCTTCCAGCGTAGCCTTGCTTTCGCTGCTGTCATTTTCCGGCTGAACTTTGGGAGTGGGCATAAACTGCAGCGCCAGCTCCAAAACCTGATCAATCCAGCGCACTGGAACTATCTCGAGATCTGCTTTTATATTCTCTGGAATTTCAGCGAGATCACGTTCATTGTCCTCTGGAATGATTACAGTTTTTATATTGCCCCGGTGCGCCGCCAACAATTTTTCTTTCAAACCGCCAATACGCAGCACTTGTCCCCGCAGGGTTATTTCACCAGTCATAGCCACATCGGCTTTTACTGGAATATGGGTTAGAACGGATACCAGTGCGGTACACATACCAACACCAGCACTGGGTCCATCTTTCGGCGTGGCCCCTTCAGGGACATGAATATGGAGATCAACTTTCTCATGAAAATCAGCATTTAGCCCAAGCGTCTCTGCGCGACTTCTAACGACCGTGAAGGCCGCCTGGATAGATTCTTGCATTACGTCGCCAAGAGACCCGGTTTTTATGGTTTTACCCTTACCTTCTACAGCAATAGCCTCAATCGTAAGTAATTCACCACCGACGGATGTCCATGCCAACCCATTGACCTGGCCAATTTTGCTCTCTTCCTGGGCTTTGCCGTAATCAAATTTGCGCACCCCTGAGTAGGTCTCGAGTAACTCTGGAGTCAATATTACGCGCCGGGGTTCGTCATCCATTGCACTTTCTTTGACTACCTTTCGACAAACCTTGGCAATCTCCCGCTCCAGCCCGCGGACTCCTGCCTCTCGCGTATAGTATCGAATCAGGTCTCGGATCGGTTGTTCCTCAACTGCCAACTCATCTTCACGCAAGCCATTGTTTTTCCTTTGTTTGGGCACCAGGTAACGCTGTGCGATATTGACCTTCTCGTCCTCTGTATAACCAGGAATGCGAATAATCTCCATGCGATCAAGCAGCGGTCCCGGGATGTTCATGGAATTGGAAGTACAGATAAACATGACTTCAGAAAGATCGTAATCTACTTCGAGATAATGATCGTTGAAGTTGTGATTTTGTTCAGGGTCTAGTACTTCAAGTAGCGCTGAAGCCGGATCGCCGCGATGATCCATGCCCATCTTGTCAACTTCATCCAGCAGAAAGAGCGGATTTCTTACTCCGGCTTTTGCGAGTTTTTGGAGCAATTTGCCAGGCAATGACCCAATGTACGTGCGTCGGTGACCCCGAATTTCAGCCTCATCTCGGACTCCACCAAGGGCCATGCGTACAAACTTGCGGTTAGTTGCGCGAGCGATTGATTCACCCAACGAGGTTTTTCCAACTCCGGGTGGTCCCACCAGGCAAAGGATCGGTCCTTTTAATTTCCTGACACGTTTCTGCACGGCCAGATACTCGAGTATTCGTTCTTTGACTTCCTGCAGACCGTAATGATCGTTTTCCAGAATTTCCTCGGCCTTTTTTAAATCAAGTCTGACCTTGCTGCGCTTTTTCCAGGGGATACTTACCATCCAATCGATGTAGGTTCTGACTACAGAGGCCTCTGACGACATCGGCGACATCATTTTTAGCTTATTGAGCTCTGATGTAGCCTTATCCCTGGCTTCCTTGGGCATACCTGCCTCATCGATCTTGCGCTTTAGCTCTTCGGCTTCGTTGGGCGTATCTTCAAGCTCCCCCATTTCCTTCTGGATGGCCTTCATCTGTTCGTTAAGATAATACTCACGCTGGCTCTTCTCCATTTGCTTCTTAACCCGCCCCCGAATGCGTTTTTCAACTTGGAACAAGTCTATTTCTGATTCGATCAGCGCCATTAGATGTTCGATTCTGGGCTGCAGGTTGGCCAGCTCCAAAAGATTCTGTTTTTCCTGCAAACGCAAGGACATATGCGATGCAATGGTATCAACCAGCCGTCCGGGCTCATCAATACTGGAAATGGACGTGAGAACTTCAGGAGGAATTTTTTTGCTGAGCTGCACATATTGATCAAACTGCGATAGTAGCGATCGCAGGAGTGCATCGGAATCCTTGTCTTCCAACTCATCGGGGTGCAATTCCGTAATATCTGCAATGAAGCAGTCGCTATCTACTAAAACTTTGCCCAGCTTCGCCCGGGTCAGACCCTCAACAAGCACCTTTACAGTACCGTCGGGCAATCTGATTAGTTGCAGAATTGACGCGATAGTGCCTGTCCCGAACAGATTATCGATTGATGGCTCGTCTTCCGAACCGTTTTTTTGCGCAACCAGTAGTATCTGCTTATCCGCTGCCATGGCGTTTTCAAGTGCCTTGATAGATTTGGGACGGCCGACAAAAAGAGGCTGCACAATTTGTGGATAAACGACCACATCGCGCAGCGGTAACAGCGGATAAGAATTACTCGAATCTTTGGGATTTTTCTCGGAACGGCTCATAAATCATTTTCTCGCGGAGTGGAGCCGAACCAAAAACCTACATGACGGCGGCTTTCAGACAGCTTGACGAGTATTAATAATGGAGCCGAGGGACGCCAATTCAAGCCTGGCTGCCGTTTATTCATCAACTGCTTGTCTAGGAGTATCGTCTTGCTCCAGGTTTTCATACATCAGCAGTGGCTCAGATTCCCCCGCTATGACCGCCGCATCTATTATGACCTTGCTAACTTTTTTCTCAGACGGAATCCGATACATCGAATCCAGTAACACGTCCTCCATGATGGAGCGCAGCCCCCTGGCCCCGGTTTTACGCTCTTGAGCTTTTCGGGCTATGGCCAGCAGGGCATCGTCGCGAAACTGGATCTCGACACCCTCCATCTCAAAAAGTTTGGCGTACTGCTTGGTGAGGGAGTTCTTGGGCTCGCGGATGATCC
>Ga0181593_10001997_pt1 | contig 18733 bp, 12 predicted proteins | sample 071ome_19_FD_133756 | JGI IMG/M metagenome (GOLD analysis project Ga0181593, IMG submission 133756) | Coastal salt marsh microbial communities from the Groves Creek Marsh, Skidaway Island, Georgia - 071413AT metaG (megahit assembly) | ecosystem: Environmental > Aquatic > Marine > Intertidal...
ACCGCGTTGATTCGAGACAATATCGAATCTCTGGGCTTTAGAATGGAAGACGTGAAAATTCTATTACAGATGCAGGCCCATTGGGATCACACCGCGGCGCTGGCGGAAATCAAAGAAATAACCGGCGCCGAGATGTGGGCTACCCCAAAAGACGCCCGCGTGCTGGAAGACGGCGGATTCAGTGACCCGCACTTCGGCGGCAGACAGTCCTTCAAGCCGGTCAGCGTCGACAAGATTATTCGTGATGGGGATACGGTTGAGCTGGGCGATACCAGGCTGCTGGTATACGAACATCCGGGCCACACCGAAGGCAGCTCCAGCTATTCAATGGTGGTCAATGAGAATGGTCGCAACTACAACGTAGTCATCGCGAATATGGGAACCATCAATGCCGGCAAGCAGCTGGAAGTCGAGCCCACCTATCCCGGCGTATCCGAAGATTTTGCGTCAACCTACCAGCGCCAGAAAGCCATGGACGTCGATGTCTGGGTAGCCGCCCACGGCGGCCAGTACGGGTTGCATGACAAGTATCAGCCGGGACAGGCCTATGACCCCAACACCTTCGTCGATCCGGAGGGTTTTGTCGCGGCAGTGGAACGACTGGAACAAATCTACCAGCAGCAGCTGGCCCAGGAGCGCGGCCGCTAGCAAAAGCTAGCGCCTCGTTCCGGGTCACCAAACTTCACTGGAGCGCTTAATTAACTCTTGCGTCTGCCTGCCGAATCGCCCGTAAGGCAACCCGGCTTTCAGTGTAAAACAGCGCCGCCGGGTCAATGTCCTGCTGCTGCATCACTTCGACCTGTCTGCCGATTAGCGGTACCTGTTGTGTTGCCACGACGATACCCTGCCGCAATAGCACCAAAGCACAAAGAAACAGGGGAACGGTTAGAAGGGCACGACGACTAAAGTGCATCGGTAATTCCCGGAAACACCTTGTAGAACATTATCCAGGCCATCAGCAGTGTCAGGCACAGATTGAGGCTCTGACCGCAGGCATACAGGATAAGGGGTTTACCGCCCGAGAACTGGGATCGCAGTTCCTTGAAGTTCGTTGACAGACCTATGCTGCCGAAGGCCAGGGCAAAGAACCAGCCGCGCATATCGGAGGTAAATTCTATTGCAGCTCCTTCGACTAGAATCACCGCCAGCGTGTCGCCCAGGATCTCGTAAAGCAACGAGAAGACCAGACTGGCTCCGAGAAAACCCAGAACAAACTTGGGAAAGCGGGTCCAGATCTCAGCAGCAGTGACCTCACTGTCTGCTGTCTTGTCCACTTTTGCTGTCCAGTAAACTGCGACGCCGAAAGCCAGCACGCCAATCAATATATTCTGAATCATCTTGATTGTTGCAGCGACGTTTAGCGCCGTGTCTCCCAGAAAGGCTCCCGCAGCTACCACTGCGCCGGTCGCATCCACTGTCCCGCCAATCCAGGCCCCGCCGAGAACCTCTGGCATTCCCACAGCAGTAATGAACGCCGGCAGAGCTATCATCATTACTGAGGTAAATACCATGGACAAACCCACTGCGGTGGTCAGTTCTTCCTTGCTGGCTTTGCAGGCTGCGGCGGTAGCTATGGCTGCGGATACACCACAGACTGACATGTCGGCACTGATCGTGATGTTGAGAGTCTTGGAGCCTATTTTGAGTACTTTCTGGCCAAACCAGAATGTCGTTATCAATACAACAGGTGTAACGATCCAGGCGACGAAGATTCCGGGCAGGCCAATAGCAAGTATTTTGCCAAACAATACCTCGGCGCCAAGCATGATGAGTCCGGTTTTAATGTAGAGCTCGTGTTTCAGCGCCGGACGCAGGAAATCCGGTATACCGATGGTATTGCTTACCAGCAGCCCAAGGATTATCGCCCACAACTGGTAACCCAGCCCCAGATCACGAAATTCCTGCTGATTACCCAGTAAAAACGCTGCCAGGGCGACCCCGTAAACCAACAGGAATCCCTTAATAAAAGGACCGGTTTTTTCTTTCATCAACACCGTGCCGGCGCCGAACAGGGCGATAAAAAATACCAGCATTCCAATACCGAAAGTAAGCGTATTCAGGGAAAAGGCGCCAAAGGGATTCGTCGACCACCTGCCTGGCCGGGACGAATTGGCCAGGGAATTGAGTAATTCGCCCGTACCGCTTATAAACTCGTTATCCGCCATCCAGTTGTCGGCACTGAACCCAGCCATCAGACTGGCCTGCTCCACAGACTCGGAAACATCTCCCAGCGGTGCCAACAGAAAAACCAGTAGTGCAATTGCGAGGATCACCGTACCCAGCAGGATAGCGACCAGGTCCTCAGTCCAGCTTTTATTCATGTTATTTTCTCCAGACATCATGCTCGGGGACAGCAACATCTCGTCCCGAAGACAGGCTAGAAATTTAGCAGACTTCGACGTCCAATTTCTACAGTACTATCATTCGGTCAGATCCCGCCAGCCGTCGCTTCTATTCTACTTTGCGTAATCAACCAGGAGTTTATGGCCCGAGAATTCGGAGTAAATTCCAATTAGTCAGAACCATTTGAAAAATCTGAAAACCACCACCTGACCAAGCGCAACAAGAACCAGAAGGATACAAAAAATGAGAAAGGCACCCTCGAAATCGGCGCCAGGAATACCTGCGACATTGATGCCGAGTAATCCGGTGAGAAATCCAAGCGGGAGGAAGATAGCGGCAATTACGGAAAGTATGTAAAGGTTCTTGTTCATTCGATCCGATAACGCATTGACCAGTTCATCCCTGATGATCTGTCCGCGCTCTCTAACTGCGTCCAGATGTTCCAGATAGCGGATCACCCGGTCCTGCGTCTCCCTCAACAGCCTTTTATCCCTGCCGGACAGGAATGAGTTTTTGAGATTGAGCAGTCCGCCGATGACGTCACGTTGCGGACTAATATAACGCTTGTAGACAATCGCCTGTTTACGGACATTCGCGATCAGCATTCGTTCTCTCGCTTCCGGTTCCTCGATGACAAGATCTTCAAGTTCGTCGAGACGTTCATCGAGGCTTAGCAGGGTCGGTTCCATTCTTTCGAAAAGTCGTGAAGTCAATTGAGCAACAAAGTCGCCCGCCGTTTTTGGACCCTTCCCGGTATTCAATCGATCGGAGATATCCTGAACAGTCTTGAGATAACGAAAACCCAGACTGATGACGTTTTTACCAAACACCCATAAGCGCACGGATATCATATCTTCCGGATCAGCTCCGCTATTGAGGTTAACACCGCGCAGAATAATCAACGTTCCGGTTTCCAGTTCTTCGAGCCTCGGCCGTGTGTCCTCTGCGACTAATGCGCTAACAACCAGTTCGTCCGGAAAACTAATCGCAGACGTTAGCCAGTCATGGGTCAAGGGATCACCGCAATCCAGATGAATCCAGTAAGCTTCGTCACCGGACAAAGAATTAGAAAGCCGCTCATAGGGGACAGCCGTGCACCCCCCCTGCCCGTCGAGTGCTAATGCCCTGATGCTATCTGGAATATTTGTCACAGGAATATTTCAACTCTCATTGATGCGCGTCTTTTTCGGATTGCCAGGCTACGTTGATGGGGCCTTTAACATCCAGATGCACGTCCCGCTGTGGAAAAGCAATCACAATTCCCGCATCGCTAAACGCCTTATAAATACGCGTCCTCAGATCGGTTGTAATCTCCCAGCGATCTTCTAGCGTTTCAAGAAAAACCCTCGCTGTCAATTCAAGCGCGTTGTCCCCGAAATGCTCAAAAACAATTAATGGTTTCGGTTCCTTCAAGATTTTCGGATGGTCTTCAACCACTTTGTACAGCAGCCTGATGGCCTCCTCCACATCGCTTCCATAGGCAATGCCTACCGGGATAACCAGCCGGTTTTGAGAATCGGACAAAGTCCAGTTTAGCAGTCTGCCGGTGATGAACTCCTTATTCGGGACGAGAAGTTCCCTGCCGTCCCAGTCGCGAATGGTAGTGGCACGTATTCGAATTTTAGTGACAACTCCGTCCTTATCTCCAATGGTAACCACATCACCAACGCGAATAGGATGCTCAAACAGAATAATCAGACCGCTGATAAAGTTTGCGACGATTTCCTGCAGTCCGAAGCCTATACCTACTCCCAGGGCTGCAACGAGCCACTGTAACTGAACCCATTTGAGACCCAAAGCTCCCAGACCCAGAATTATGCCGCCGGCGATAATGAGGTAATTTAACAGCGCACTCGTGGTATATCTGGCGCCAGCTGAAACGTGAGTACGACTGCGCAGAACTATCTCCACGACAGCTGGAATTCGCCTGGCAGCGAATAAGGTCAGGCCCGCCAGTAATCCGACGGTGATCAATGTCGCCAAGGTAATGCGGTTGACTATTAGCTCACCATTGAGCTCTGTAGTTGTGGACCAGAGCTGGACCCGGTCAAAAATATCAAGCGCCGGCAGCAAAGGCCCCCAGATAAATATCACCGCGACAATAGCTATAGCAATTGCGCTGACATTGAGCAGCTGTTGCGTGTCAGCACTGATCTCACCTAGTTGCGAAAGATTTTCTTCCGCGGCGGCACCAGATTCATCAGACACCCCCGGGGCACGTGGAGTAAGCAACTGCTGGAACCGTAGTCGCCTCTTAGCCACCCAAAGCCAGCGCAGCAGCAAAGCATGCGAGATGACTAACAGGGTGCCAGAGAAAAAGGTGTTAATCAGGCTGTTTGTCATGGCGAAAATCCAGAAAACCTGACCGAATAAAATGGTAGTCATCATCACGACCAGTGCCAGCAAAGAGGCCCACCGCAGTTGAATCAACCATGATGATACAGGTTTCGAGTTCCGGTTTGTTACGTCGACTAACTGAACGCGGGCAAAATGCACAAGTGCTACCAACAGCGCCACCAGCAGCACGAATCTCCCGATAGCAACGTCGACGTTATCCGGAGTCAGTGCAATGATGATGCTTGCCGCCACGGCAAGGGGCATCCAGTAGAACATCGCGAACCCGATATCGCTAAAAATACGCTCCTGGGTGGCGTCTCTCCAATTGAAATGCTCCCTGCCGATTCCCTCACCTTCAGAGATGAAGCGAATTATCGAAAGCACAAAAAACACCGCTGACGTAACAAACAGGTGGTTCTGCACGCTCTGACTTGGTGAGGAAATTGACGAATCGATCAGTGTTGCCAGCGAGAAAATAACTAATGACAATGGCAATGACCTCAGTATCAGGATCACGAGGCTTACCAGAGTGTGCCGAATAGAATCGTCGCGCGGACGTTGTATTTTCGCATTTTGGGAAATCTGGGACGTCTTCAATTGCTTGCGGGACAGGAACAGATAGCACGCCATCAGGAATGTGATAAAAAACCAGGGATTAAATGCCGGCCGAATTTCCTCCAATGCGCCAGCGATGGCTTCCGCCTCGTCTATTATTGCCGTCTGTGTTGTTAGCCATAATGACGGATAGTTGGGAATCCACAATAAAAGACCCTGCAGGAAATCTCGATAATTATCAATCCGGCTTTCCAGCTGAAAATAACCCCGGTCAAGTTCGCTAGTTTCATCAATAAAAAGTGACATCTCGGTTCTTATCGTTCGCAGTCTTTCCCGGTAGCTGCGCGCCAGCTGCAGTAGCTTTTCCCTCGAGTCTCCAGCGACTTCCTCCGGGTCAATACCGGCGTTTCGCAATTGCGCACTGACATAAACGGTAGCACTCACCAACGAGGCAAGCATGTTCTCATAATTGATTCGATCTATCACAGCACTGCTGATTTGCCTGGATAACTCCTCAATCGGGTCGGCGACACGAAAATTTTCAACCTCCCGCCAGTATGTGATCAGAACCCTTCCGAGTGATTCACTATCCCCGCCAAATTCGACAATGCGTCTGGCAGTGCTATAACGCTCCTCGAGCGACATCGTCCGCTGTTGAATATCCTGGTTTTGCTCACGAATTGCTGCCAGACGATTGCTCAGAACACGCTGCTGCTTGCTTAATTGCTGATCCATTTCTACCAGCGCAGCGGCTACTGCGAAGACGGGATCGCTGTTTGCTATGCCAAGCTCTGCGAGGCTGACCGTTTCCTCAATGCTGCCTGAGTCGCTCGCCTCCAGTGCCCGTATGAGGACTCCGAGTCTGATAAGTTTCAGATCGAGTTCGGAGCGTTCCGCATTCATGGCGGTAAAGCGAACAGGCTGACTCTCTATCTGCGCCTGACGGGCCAGGTACTCCGCATTCAGTGCCCTTAACTCGGCCAGAGTTAACCACTGGTTCGCCTCGGTCTCTGAAGGCGGTGCGGCGGGATCCACAATCGGCACGTCAGTTTCGATTGTAATTAAACGCGCTTCGATTTCGGCAATCCGACCACGAGTCGTATCCGCAATACTTTCGCGGGTAGCCAATCGGCGGTCCAATGTCTCGATCTGGTTTTGCAGATCCCGTGAGTCGATGCGCGCCTGAGACAAACTCGCGCTTCTCTCCTCAACGGACATTGCCTGAATTTCTGCCAGTGGATTGTATTCTGCATCAAGTGCATCGAGGCGCTGCTGAATAGCGGCTTCCCGCTCGGGTTCAGAGGTGAGGGATTCCTCAAAGGACTCCGCCTCACGCAGAAAAGCTTCCTCCTGCGTCAACAGAGTATGAGCACTTTCGTAGATAGTCAGCGGTTCGCTGTCATCGGCAGCTCCTCCGTCTCGAAGAGTGCTCAATCGCTGCTCGATCAGCTGCAGGGTCAATTCCGAACCCTGCTGGGCAATCGCCAAGCTCTGGGTAAGTAGCAGGACGGACGACGCAACTAAACAGGCCAATCGGTTCATCAAGGTACTTGAAACCTCTAACTTTGCCCCATCGCCGCATACCCGTTAGCTACTGATTGAGATGCGAGGGGACGCTCTCTACCAGAAGGTCCGATACGCTGCGTGAGTACATCTCCCGCTCCCATATCAGCGGGTGGCGCACTTTACCTGCTTTCGAATCCGATTACCAGATGCGTACCCGATCTTCTGGAGCCAGATACAGCGCATCATCAGGCTGCACGTCGAACGCCTCATACCAGGCGTCTTGATTGCGCACAACTCCGTTGACGCGATACACCGCCGGCGAGTGCGGGTCGGATTTCAATTGCGAAACCAGTGCATCTTCACGAATTTTGGATTGCCATACCTGGGCCCAGGACAGAAAAAAGCGCTGGTCACCGGTCAGTCCGTCGATTATCGGAGCCTCCTGCCCGCCGAGGGCAATGCGATAGGCACGGTATGCCATGGACAGACCCCCGACATCACCGATATTCTCCCCGAGGGTGAAACTGCCATCGACGAAATTTCCAGGCACCGGTTCATACCGATTGTATTGATCGGCAAGCATTGCAGTGCGAGCATCGAACGCTGCGCGCACCTCGTCTGTCCACCAGTCGCGCTGGATACCCTGGTAATCGGACTTGGAACCCTGATCATCGAAACCATGGCCCATCTCATGGCCGATCACTGCCCCAATACCGCCATAATTGACTGCCGGATCAGCTTCAGGATCAAAAAATGGAGGTTGCAGAATTCCGGCCGGGAACACTATCTCATTGAATGACGAATTGTAGTAGGCATTAACCGTATGGGGAGTCATTCCCCACTCCTCCCGATTGGTTGGTTGTCCTAGCCGGGTGATGTTATCCCAGTAAAAAAATTCGCGCACATTGCGGGCATTGGCAAACAGATCATTGCGTGTAATCTGGATTGCGCTGAGATCTTCCCATTCATCGGGATAGGCAATCTTGGGACGAAAAGCTTCCAACTTGAGCAGCGCTTCGCGCCTGGTACCCTCATCCATCCAGTCGTTTTCATTGATGCTCTGAGCGAGCGCAGTGCGTAAATTTTCTACCAACTGTTCCATTTGCTGCTTGGCGGACTCAGGAAAATAACGCTCGACGTATACCTGACCAAGCGCTTCTCCCAGGCTGTTAAGACTACCGACTCGGGCGACCGCCCTCTCCCACCGCTCCTCTTGTTCCGGCACACCCCGCAGCACAGTGGAATAGAAACGGAAACTTTCATTTTCGATTTCTTCCGAGAGAATACTGGCATGATTGTTAATCAGGTGATAAGTCAGATAGTCTTTCCAATTCTGCAGTGGCTCCTGATTGATCATCGCGAAAATTGGCGGCATGGCGCTGGGATAATTGACATTGAGTTCACCAATAGCCGCCAGATCGACCCCTGCCGACTGGAAGAATCGATCCCAGTCGAGGCCATTGAAGTCAGCCTTTAGCTGATCGAAACTCATCGGGTTATATGTCAGATCACGATTTCTTCTCTGTGCCCGGGGCCACATGTGCCCCGCAATCTGCGACTCAATCGAAAGTACCGAGTCTGCCCGGGCCTCGCTGTCCTCTGCACCGGCAAATTCAAACATCCGTATCACGTGCTGCCGAAACTCTGCCCGTACTTCCCGAAATCGATCGGTATCAAGCAGGTAGTAATCTCGATCCGGCAGGCTGATTCCACCGAGAGAAATACCTAACTGGTTTCTATCTGGATCCACTCGATCTGGCCCCACGCCAAATCCGATCGGAGTAGAGGCGCCGGTCAGTCTTGCGCTACCCAGGGCGTCGACGAGATCCTCGCGCGATGCTATGGCTGCGACATCCGCCAGGGCCGGGCGCAGGGGCTCTATCCCCAGCGCGTTTAGCCGCTCGGTATCCATGATACTGAGATAATAATCGGCGATCTTCTGTTCCAGCGTATTACTGGCGGGTTCTGAATCAACCAGGTCTTCGACAATGTCGCGAATACGCTCGTCGGAAAGATCGCGCAGGGTGTCGAAAGCGCCATAGCGGCTTTTATCGGAGGGAATCTCAAAATTATCCATCCAGTTGCCGCTTGCGTGACGGAAAAAATCCGCCCCGGGACGGGTTTGCAGGTCGCGACTGCCAAGCTCTATTCCCCAGTCTCCCAACGATGCTTTGCCGGTTTCAGAGGAACTCACAGATACAACCTCGGACTCGTCTTTCGACTCGGAGGAGGCATTCCCCCCCTGCGGTTGCTCTTCGGGGTTACAGGCTGCTATGACTGCAGTACTCAAAAGAATGGGGATTAGCTTGCTTGATTTCATTACGGAGATTCTCGTTACTCTAATGTACGGTCAAAAATAGTTTACCCGAGGTTTGTGTGTGTCGCGACTGAATTCAAATCAATGACGAACGGCTTAGGCTGAATGCATACCACCACGACAAGGACTTCAGTCGTCCGAGACCGTTCTGCGCCTCGCTTTTACGGAATATAAAAAACCCGGCTTCTGATCAGCAAACAAAGCCGGGCTTTTGCGGGTCTTGTCCTGTCGGGTGATCACGCTTCCCCGGCGGCAAACTCCTGCTTCTCGTCGTCAGTCACTTCCTTGATACTGAGCTTGATGCGGCCGCGGGCGTCGAGATCCAGTACCTTAACCAGAACTTCCTGACCCTCGGACAGATACTCACCGATATTTTCAACCCGTTCCCGGGATATCTGCGAAATATGCACCAGCCCGTCCTTGCCAGGCAGGATTGTGACAAATGCGCCGAAATCGACTATTCGAGCCACCTTGCCCAGATAAAGCTTGCCGACCTCGGCTTCTGCCGTAATGGCATTGATGGCATCCAGAGCGGCATCTCGGGACGCGGCGTCCTCTCCATAGATGCGGATGTTGCCGTCATCGTCTATGTCGATGGAGGCGCCCGTGTCTTCAGTAATCCCGCGAATGACGGCCCCGCCCTTGCCAATAACGTCGCGGATCTTGTCCGCGTCGATCTTCATGGTAGCCATGGAAGGTGCATTTTCAGAGACCGTTTCCCGAGATGAGGAGATTACCTTGTTCATCTCACCCAGAATATGCAGACGCGCTTCGTGAGCCTGCTGCAGTGCGATTTCCATAATTTCCTCGGTAATGCCCTGAATCTTGATGTCCATCTGCAGAGCGGTTACCCCTGTGGAAGTGCCAGCCACCTTGAAGTCCATGTCTCCTAGGTGATCTTCGTCCCCCAGAATATCGGTGAGTACGGCGAACTGATCGTCATCCTTGATCAGACCCATGGCCACACCGGCTACGGGGGCGCTCAAAGGCACACCGGCATCCATCATAGACAGGCTTGATCCACACACCGATGCCATGGAACTTGATCCATTGGATTCGGTGATTTCCGATACCACACGAATTGCATAGGGAAAGGCTTCTTCATCCGGCATCACCGCAATTACGCCGCGCTTGGCCAGTCGCCCGTGACCAATTTCCCGGCGCTTGGGGCCGCTCATGAAACCGGTTTCACCTACCGAGTACGGTGGAAAATTGTAATGCAGCATGAAAGCATCCTTCTTGGTGCCTTCCAGGCTTTCGATCATCTGCGCATCTCTGATAGCACCGAGCGTGGTTACCACCAAAGCCTGAGTCTCGCCCCGGGTGAAGAGCGCTGAACCATGGGCTTTAGGCAGCACACCTACTTCCACCTCGATATTACGCACTGTCCGGGTATCGCGACCATCGATCCTCGGCTCACCGGCAATAATCCTGCTCCGGACTATTCTTTTTTCGAGGGCGCCGAACTCAGTTTCTACTTCAGAATCTGTCACACCAGTCTCTTCACTGACGAGCTGTTCTACTGCAGCCGCCTTTAATTGCCCGACAGCATCGTAGCGCTGCATCTTGTCCGAAATCTGATAGGCCTCGGTCAATTTCGCGGTGAATGCGTCGGCGACAGCATCTTTCAATCCCTGGTTGACGACCGGAGGTTGCCAGTCCCAGGCAGGTTTACCTGCTTCATCTTTGAGTTCGTTGATGGCATCAATCACGACCTGCATTTCCTGATGACCATAGAGTACAGCGCCCAACATCTGGTCTTCCGTCAACTGCCTGGCTTCCGATTCAACCATCAACACCGCCGACCTGGTGCCAGCCACCACCATATCCAGCATCGAAGTTTCGAGCTGCGAGTTGCTGGGGTTTAGTACATAGCCCTGGGCAGCGTCATAGCCAACGCGCGCGGCACCAATCGGCTCAGCGAAGGGGATGCCGGAGATGGCCAGTGCTGCCGAGGCACCTATCATCGCAGCGATGTCTGGATCGTTTTCCTTGGTAGCGGAAATGACAGTGGTGATCACCTGTACTTCATTCATAAAGCCCTTTGGAAACAGCGGCCGAATGGGGCGATCGATCAGTCGCGAAGTCAGGGTTTCCTTTTCCGTGGGCCTCCCCTCGCGTTTGAAATAACCTCCGGGTATCTTGCCAACGGCGTAGGTTTTTTCCTGGTAGTTAACCGTTAACGGAAAGAAATCAGCACCCGGATTTACGGTTTTCCTGCCAACAACGGTAGCCAGCACCTGAGTATCCCCTATGGTGACAACTACTGCTCCAGTCGCCTGTCTTGCTACTTTGCCCGTTTCCAGCGTGACCGTCTGGCCACCATACTGAAACGTCTTGCTTACTGGATTAAACATATTATTTTCCTAATTCCATTACGAGCCCTGCCATTTCTCCCGGCATGGCTCTTTGATTCGTATTTAATTATCGACGCAGACCTAGTCGTTTGATCAGAGACGCATAGCGTTCAAGATTCTTGCGCTTGAGGTAGTCAAGCAATTTTCTGCGGCTGTTCACCATCCGGATTAAACCTCTTCGAGAATGGTGGTCGTGGGCATGCTCCTTAAAGTGAGCCTGCAATTGATTGATATTTTCAGTCAGCAGTGCCACCTGAACCTCGGGGGAACCGGTGTCACCATCTTTTGTCGCGTACTCTTTAATAATCTCTTCTTTCTGTTGAGCTGATAAAGCCATTAGTTGTCTCCAAGTTAATATGCAAATCATTAAAGCTGCACAGGCTTTCCAATGCCCGCATCAGCAACCTTCCTGTCAATCCAGCATAACCACGCATACTGGTAGTTACCTGGCATTCTTCCCTGCTCCTAGCAAACCCTCACTGGTCCGCTATCATTCGGCGAGGGGCTACTCGCCCGTCATCCAAAATACTTCCAATACCTATGAACCGATCACCCTGATATAACCTGACCAGACCTTCCTTTGGCAGATGCCTGACCAGCACCGGCTGACCCTGCAGGATCCATCCGGCAGTCACATCCGGAAGTTCAACCTCCGGAAGATACGCGACAGCCCTATCCATGGGCTTAAGGTATTCATCAATAACTGCGTAATCGCCTTCATCCGAATCACGAGAAAATTCTTCTAGCTGATCCAGAGTCACACAGGTCGATTCATCAAAATCTCCGGCCTGCAGTCGTCTGAGTTCCCTCACATGAGCACCACAACCCAGCATCTCACCCAGATCGTCTGCCAGAGTTCGCACATAGGTTCCTTTGCTACAGGATACCTCGATCGTCAATTCGCAATTTTCAAAGTCCAGCAGCTCGATCCTGTGGATCGTAACTTCCCTGCTAGCTCGCTCGACTTCCTTGCCTTCCCGGGCCAGTTTGTACAACGGCACACCCTGCTGTTTGATAGCCGAGTACATCGGTGGCACCTGCTCGATAACACCGACAAATTCCTCAAGAGCCCGGGATAACTGCTCCGGGCCAATATCAACCGCTCTAGCCGTACCCTTCGAGGAGATGGCACTTCCCTCGGCGTCGCCGGTATCAGTACGCACTCCCAGCTGGATTACAACCCGATAGCGCTTGTCCGAGTCCAGCAGGAACTGGGACAACTTAGTCGCCTCGCCAAAACACAGCGGCAACACTCCGGTAGCAAGAGGATCAAGGCTACCTGTATGGCCTGCCTTGCGGACGTTGTAGAGCCTCTTGGCCTTTTGCAGCGCCTCATTCGAACTTAAACCCTTGGGCTTGTCCAGCACCAGAATCCCGTTCAAAGGCCTGCCTCTGTTTCTGCTGCGTCTATTTCTACGCCCGCTCACCAGCTGCAATTCCGTAAGTTCCGCCTGCCTACCCGCATTCAGGAATGCAGATTGCGGTCCGCTTCCAGCGCCTTGTCGATAAGCGAGGAAAGCTTATTTCCTCCGCTAACGCTGCCATCAAAATGAAACCTCAACTTTGGAGTTAACCGCAGCTTAAGTCTTCTGGCCAGCAAGCTGCGCAGGTAGCCGGCAGCCTTATTGAGAGCTTTCACGCTCTCTTCAATCTCAAGATTGTCCAGATCGCCCGCCGGTAATTCGCCGAGTCGACTGTCCTCCACCCCGCTGGCAGAGTTTAAAATCGTGACATACACATTGGCGTAAGCCAGATCCCTGCTTACTTCCACGCCTGTCACCGACACCATCCCGATTCGCGGATCATCTACTTCCAGCTGAATCAGCATGGCCAACTCCCGCTGAATCAGGTCGGCGACCCGTTGCTGCCGTTGCGATTGTTCCAGCATCTCGCGAACTACCCTCGCAGATCTACCGTTCAGGTTTCGACCGCTAAAGCGTGCGGGCTACTTCCCTTGTTTCGTAAACTTCAATCTTGTCGCCGACGCGCACATCGTTGTAATTCCGGACCCCGATACCGCATTCCATGCCGTTACGCACTTCATTAGCGTCGTCCTTGAAGCGGCGCAGCGATTCCAGCTCGCCTTCATAAATCACCACGTTATCCCGCAGCACCCGAATCGGTTTGTTTCGATAAACCGTGCCTTCGATCACCATGCTACCGGCAATCTGGCCAAACTTGGGAGAATTAAAAACATCCCTGACTTCCGCGATGCCAACAATTTCTTCCCGCAATTCGGGCTTCAGCATACCACCCATTATTGCCTTGGCATCATCAATTACGTCATAAATGACGTTGTAGTAGCGTAACTCCAGAGCCTCGTTTTCTACGACATCGCGAGCTGGCTTATCGGCCCGCACGTTAAAGCCGATGAGCAGAGCCTTTGAAGTGGCTGCCAGATGGGCGTCGGTTTCTGTTATGCCACCAACTCCGGAAGACACTATGTTGACTGCGACCTCGTCAGTGCCCAGCTTCTGCAATGACGCATTGATAGCCTCCACCGACCCTCGAACATCTCCTTTAATGATGACATTCAGAATCTTCTTTTCGTCCTTGCCAAGGCTGGCAAGCATGGATTCCAGACTGGTTGTTTGTTGCGCGGCATGCTGGCTATCCTTGGTGCGTCCGCGACGGAACTCGGCGACTTCCCTGGCCTTTTTCTCATCTCGAACTACAACAAATTCGTCCCCTGCATCCGGCACTCCGGTCAGGCCCAGTAACTCTACGGGGATTGAAGGACCGGCAGACTTCACATTATCTCCATTCTCGTCCATCAACGCTCTTATTCGACCATATTCATGACCGACAAGTACAATATCTCCAACACTAAGGACACCGTTTTGCACCAATACCGAAGCAACCGGTCCGCGACCCTTGTCCAGCCTGGATTCAATTACAACACCACTACCCGGCACATCGGTAAAGGCTTTTAGTTCCAGCAGTTCTGCTTGCAGCAGAACTGCTTCGAGTAGCTCTTCAATTCCCTGTCCGGTCTGCGCTGAGACTTCGATAAACTGCGTATCGCCACCCCAATCCTCCGGAATCACCTCATGGGCGGAAAGCTCGCTCTTGACCTTGTCCGGATCGGCATTTTCCTTGTCAATTTTGTTAATCGCGACGACCAGTGGCACCTTTGCGGCCCTGGCATGATTGACCGCTTCCTCGGTCTGCGGCTTGACGCCATCATCGGCAGCAACCACCAGGATTACAACGTCGGTCGCCTTGGCGCCCCGCGAGCGCATCGCGCTGAATGCCGCGTGGCCTGGTGTATCAAGAAAACTGATCATGCCATGATCAGTATTAACATGATAAGCGCCAATATGCTGCGTTATACCACCCGCTTCGTGAGAAACAACCGAGGATTTACGAATATAATCCAGCAAGGAAGTCTTGCCATGATCGACGTGTCCCATAACAGTGACAACTGGCGCTCTGGTCACTTCTTGTTTTCCTTCGTGCTGGGCCAGATCCTCGTACAGCTTTTCTTCAATGGCATCCTCGGAAACGAATTTGGCCTTATGCCCCATTTCCTCGATTAACAATGTTGAAGTATCGCGATCCAGTGGTTGATTGATGGTCGCCATTACGCCCATGTTCAACAACACCTTGACGAGTTCACCGCTTTTTACGGACATTTTCTGCGCCAACTCACCAACGGGGTTAGAATCCCCGATAGTGATTTCGCGAACAATAAATTCCGTTGGTTTTTCAAAGGCGTGCTGCTTGCCTCCTACCCTGCCTTTCGACTTACGACCTCCGCGACGGACATGACCTTCAACTTCTTCATATTCTCCATCTTCGAGGACAAAGTCATCGACACTGGGTACCCGTTCTCGGGGTCGCCGAAGCGCTTTTTCCTTGTGTTTTTGATGGGTTTTCTTGTCTTCTTCGCGATCGTCGTCGGCATCCCGGGTTTTACGCTTGGGCGGCAGCTTCCCACCTTTCTCTGCTTCCGGCACCACCAGCGGGACTTCTAAAATTTCCGCCGCAGTGGCAACCTTATCAGCCCCGCTTTCCTTAGCTGATGTGTCCTGCGAGTCCGACTCCACCTCCACTGCAGCTTCAGCTTCGGTGACTTGCGACTCTTTTGATACTATTTCTTCAGGTTCCAGATCCTCTGATGTGGCCAGCGTTGCCTCTTTAGGCTGCTCTTCTTCCGGTATTGGGCTGCGCTTGACGTAGGTACGCTTTTTGCGAACCTCGACATTCACGGTCTTGCCGCGACCATGGCCTGAGGAAGAAGTCAGCGTGGTACTGGTTTTTCGCTTGAGCGTAATTTTGCGCGGCGCCGCATCGGAGGTTTCACGGTTGCCGTGGCTCTGGCGCAGAAACATCAACAAAGTATTCTTGTCTTCGTTGGTAATCGTTTCATCAGGGCTGGCATGGGGAAGCCCTGCTTCTTTAATTTGCGAAAGAAGCCTCTCCTCACTCACACCTACCGTCTTGGCAAGTTCTTTAACTGTAACATCTGCCATTGGCAATACCCCTTTAACTCTCGACCGGGCCGTTAATCTTCTTCAAACCACGGTGCTCTGGCAGTCATGATCAACTTGCCAGCTCTCGCCTCGTCCATGCCCTCAATATCCATCAGCTCGTCCACCGCCTGTTCGGCAAGATCTTCCATGGTCAAAATTCCTTTACTTGCCAGCACCAGAGCGAGCTGATCGTCCATACCGTCCATATTGAGCAGATCTTCAGCAATATTGGCGCTGGAAATATCCTCTTCCGATGCGATCGCCTGAGTCAGCAGGGCATCCTTCGCCCTGTTTCTCAATTCGTTGGCGATCTCTTCGTCAAAGCCCTCGATTGCAAGAATCTCGTCCAGCGGTACGTAGGCGATTTCTTCCAGCGATGTAAATCCTTCCTGCACCAGTACCTCGGCCACATCTTCGTCCACGTCCAGCTTCACCATGAACATATCGATGAAGCTGCTGGCTTCCTGCTGCTGCTTGGCGGCAGCTTCTTCCTCGCTCATGACATTAATAGTCCAGCCAGTCAACTGGCTTGAGAGTCGGACGTTTTGACCATTACGACCAATAGCCTGGGCAAGATTTTCCTCGGCCACGGCGACGTCCATGGTGTGCTTGTCTTCATCAACAATAATCGAGGCTACTTCGGCCGGCGACATGGCATTAATAACCAGCTGCGCCGGATTATCGTCCCACAGAATAATGTCGATACGCTCGTTGGCCAGCTCGTTTGAGACCACCTGGACTCGTGAACCACGCATCCCCACACACGCTCCGACCGGGTCGATGCGCCCGTCATTAGTGCTCACCACGATCTTTGCGCGCGAGCCGGGATCACGGGCTGCCGCCCGGATCTCAATAACTTCCTCGGAGATTTCCGGCACTTCAATCTTGAACAGCTCGATTAGCATGTCTGGCGAAGTACGGCTTAATATCAGCTGTGGACCCCGCTGCTCAGATCGCACCTCGATCAACAGCGCGCGCAGCCTGTCCCCCATCCGAAATGTCTCCCTGGGAATCATCTGATCGCGCGGCAAGAGCCCTTCGGCGTTATTACCGAGATCGACAATAACGCTGTCCCGGGTGGTTTTCTTGACGGTGCCAGACAACAGGTCTCCGACACGATCCTTGTACTCGGAAATAACCAGCTCCCGCTCCGCGTCTCGCACTTTCTGCACGATCACCTGCTTGGCGGTCTGCGCAGCAATGCGCCCGAATTCAATGTTTTCGAGCGTTTCTTCCCAGCTGCCGCCTATCTCCAGGGCCGGATCTTTCTCCCGCGCCTGCTCCAGCGTCATCTGAGTGGCAGGGTCCTCAAACTCCTCTTCCTCCACCACCGTCCAGACCCGGAAAGTTTCATAGTCTCCGGTGTCCTGATTGACCGATACCCGACAGTCGATCTCATCCTTGCCGTGAAGCCTCCTGCTAGCTGTCGCCAGGGCAGACTCGATTGCTTCGAAGATCACGTCACGGGACACGCCTTTCTCATTTGAGACAGCGTCCGCAACCATCAAAATCTCTTTACTCATCATAACGGTATTACCTTAACTTTCTGCTGCGCTTCCGCGGTCAATCCCAGACCCCGTCGTGCATCAGAAGACAATATGTGCTTTCTCAATTGCCTCAAAGGGACACTGGTATTCGCTACCTTCGACCAGAAGTGAAATCTTATCTCCTGTCACGCTGGCCAACTGTCCCTTAAATTTTCTTCGCCCCTCGAGAGGAGTCTTTAATCTCAAATCCACCTCACTGCCGGTGAATTCCTCGAACTGTTCCAGGGTGAATAGCCGCCGGTCAGCTCCCGGTGACGACACCTCCAGGTTATATTCGCCGGCTATGGGATCCTCGACATCGAGTATCGCGCTCACCTGGCGACTTACCTTCTCGCAGTCTTCTATCGATATCCCATTTGCGCTATCTATGTACACTCGCAATACGCTGTAACGCCCCTGCGAAATATGTTCTACGCCCCACACTTGCAGTCCCAGCGCGTTAATGGTGGGTTCCAACAGGCTGGCTATATGCTGTTCGCTTCTTTTCACCAGACCTGCCTCTCACCAGACTTGCCTCATCCGTCGCGGACCCTTGAGGCCCCGACAATGCGCGCTGCAAAACAAAAAGTGGGCCCGCGGCCCACTTAAACAAACCCGTTGGCATGCGCAATCATGCCAACCGGTTCTGTATACGCAATTCCGTTCCCAGAAGCCTGCCGCTATCCTCGCCAGCGGCAACTTCCCGTAGCAACCCTGCCACAGCCGCTCCTAATAAAAAGCCCCAATTTGGGGCTTTAATTCCTCTGGGTCGAGCCAATTTGACCACAGAGGCGCAGTGCTTCTAATACCACGCGGAAATTGGTAGCGGGGGCAGGATTTGAACCTACGACCTTCGGGTTATGAGCCCGACGAGCTGCCAGACTGCTCCACCCCGCAACTAATCTTTCTTTCTGGTTCTTCTTTTTTGCTTTTCCAACCTGTTGAAATACATGGGGAAACTTCCAATTTTCAGGAGTACTCCCAGCTTTCACAGGGTGCGGAATTATAAGTAAGTGAACCCCTGATCGTCAAGCGCTACAAGGCTCCGAGGTCCGGCACCAGGGTGTGAGGAGGCAAACCGATAGACTCTGGCTGTCCCCCGACAACTCTGTCCGGCTTGCTGCCAGTTTTGACTCAGAACGAACTGGATGTGCAGGACTCCTGCGGAGCCTCGTAGGTCAGACCCTCTCTCACCGCAATATCTATGCAGAATTCCGCCGATCCAGGGGAACTGACCCGCTCGGCAGCACGGAAAGTAGCAATTCCGGAGGCATCTGTGTTGACCTGCTGCGTTTCACTGACTGCCCCGGAAAAAGT
>Ga0181593_10002002_pt1 | contig 18726 bp, 21 predicted proteins | sample 071ome_19_FD_133756 | JGI IMG/M metagenome (GOLD analysis project Ga0181593, IMG submission 133756) | Coastal salt marsh microbial communities from the Groves Creek Marsh, Skidaway Island, Georgia - 071413AT metaG (megahit assembly) | ecosystem: Environmental > Aquatic > Marine > Intertidal...
CGTCTTGGCGGCGGTATCTTTACGAAAGGTGCTGATGTCGGTTCAGATTTGGTCGGTAAAATTGAAGCCGGCATTCCTGAAGATGATCCCCGCAACCCCGGTGTGATTGCCGATAACGTCGGTGACAATGTCGGTGACTGTGCCGGCATGGCAGCCGACTTATTTGAAACCTATGCCGTGACCGTCGTCGCAACGATGTTGCTCGGTGCCATCTTCTTCACCGGAGAAGCACAAACTCAAATGATGATGTATCCATTGCTAATCGGTGGTGTCTGCATCGTTGCATCGGTCATCGGAACATTCTTTGTCAAACTTGGCGAGAGCAAAAGCATCATGGGCGCGCTCTACAAAGGGTTCATCGTGTGCACGATTGTATCGGCAGCTCTCATTGCCGGCGTGACCTGGTGGTTCTTAAAGTTTGATGTCGCCATCGCCATGGGCGGTAAAACAACCGTTAATGGCATGCAGTTGTTGATCAGCGCCTTTACCGGACTCGGTGTGACCGGCCTGATTATTTGGATTACAGAATATTATACGGGTACGCCGTATCGCCCGGTGCAAAGTGTTGCGAAATCATCGGTCACAGGTCACGCCACGAATATCATTCAAGGCCTGGCCATCTCGATGGAAGCAACGGCACTACCGGTGTTGGTTATCTGTGCCGGGATCATTATTTCCTATATCTCTGCCGGTCTTTTCGGCTTAGCGATTGCGGCAACGACCATGCTCTCATTGGCCGGAATAGTGGTTGCTCTCGATGCATACGGTCCTGTTACGGATAATGCCGGCGGGATCGCCGAAATGGCCGAATTGCCGGACGATGTCCGCAATACGACCGATGCGCTTGATGCCGTCGGCAATACCACGAAAGCGGTCACGAAAGGCTATGCGATCGGATCGGCCGGTCTTGGGGCGTTGGTTTTGTTCGCTGCCTACACGCAAGATCTGAAGCACTATTTTCCGAATGTGAATGTTACGTTTGAATTGCAAGACCCGTATATCGTTGTCGGATTGTTTATCGGTGGGCTGTTGCCGTTCCTGTTCGGCTCTATGGGCATGATGGCCGTGGGGCGGGCCGGCGGCGAACTTGTCGTCGAAATCAGACGCCAGTTCAGAGAAATCCCCGGCATCATGGAAGGCACAGCAAAACCCGAATACGGCAAATGTGTCGATATGCTGACCAAAATTGCCATTAAAGAAATGATTGTTCCGTCCTTATTGCCGGTCCTCGCACCGGTCGTGATGTACACGGTGATATATCTGGTTGCCGGTCAATCGGCCGCTTTCTCGGCTGTCGGCGCCATGCTGCTTGGCACGATCGTGACTGGGCTATTTGTAGCCATTTCCATGACGTCGGGCGGCGGTGCCTGGGATAACGCTAAAAAATACATCGAGGATGGCAACTACGGCGGCAAGGGGTCGGAAGCCCATCATGCCGCGATCACCGGCGATACGGTTGGCGATCCTTATAAGGATACGGCAGGCCCCGCGATCAATCCGATGATTAAAATCATCAACATTGTCGCTATCTTACTGTTAGCGATATTAGCGTAGGGCTTTAAAAAGGGGCGCGTTTATTGCGCCCCTTCGCTACCGGCCTTGTTTAACCGGCCCATGTAGCTGCCGACGTTGCCGACGAGTTGCTCGATGAGAGTGTACTCTTTGCCTTTCGTCGGTGTTTCCCGCTCGACAATCTCGATTTTTTTACCGTCTTTGAGATCGAGTTTGTCGACGTCCGCCACGATGCCTTTTTTGTTAAATCGTATGATAACGACTTTTCGTTCCGTGATTTTCGGCTCAAAAAAAGCAAACGATTCAGTGCGCGAACTCACGTAATACCAAGATTCCTTATCAAACACGGCTTTACTGGAAGGGGAGCCCAAAATTTCCTGAACTTCCCGGCGCGTCATTTCACCGGGCTTAACTTCAGCCAGTCTTTCGGGGTCAACCACGCTGCCATGGACGGTTAAACGTGAAGAACAAGCGCTCATCATAGCCGCCGAGACGATTAAAACGAGGGCTTGAGCCGCAAAGCGTTTGGCACGTATCTGTTTCTTTTTCGATTCAAACATCAAAGAACGAGCCTGCTTTTGCTTTACCAAACTTTATTCGCGTTTCCATTCGTTATATAGGTCACTTTATGCATAAGTTCGAAGGTAAATCATCGATTGAACGGCAAATTTTTTATAACAATCGGGTAAGTCATTGAAAATATTAGATCTATTTATTCGCTCGCCGGAAAAAACAGCGGCCCACCGGTTGTATGAACAAATCGTTTTGCACGCCCGTTCACCCGGATTCTATTTGAAATTAGGTGTCCCGGATACCGTCGACGGACGTTTCGATATGATCGTTTTGCATACATTTCTTGTCTTACACCGTCTTAAATCAGATCCACAACAAACAGCTAAATTAAGCCAAAGGCTATTTGATTTACTCTTCGCTGATATGGATCAAAATTTGAGAGAAATGGGGGTGGGTGATTTAAGCGTCGGAAAAAAAATTAAGAAGATGACGGCTGCTTTTCAAGGCCGTCTCGTCGCTTATGAAAAGGCGCTTGAATCAAAAAGCGAACTAAAACAAGCATTGGATCGAAATTTATACCGTCATCAAGAAACAAATGACGAGCATTTGGACTTCATGGCTGACTATGTTTTGAGGCAGGCCAAGGCCTTAAGTAGGCAGACTACAGCGGCACTTATGCATGGTCATGTTGAATTCGCTACCCAATAACCGCATGTATTATGATAAAATCTGAATTTTACAGAATTTATGAAGTTAGAAAACTGAGCGACGGTGATAGTGACCTGTCACTTGAAGCGGCACGAGAAGAGGCCGACGCATTAGCAAAACGTTTTGATTTGGAAAGTTTAGACTCATTAACGGCGAAACTTCATTTAACTGTCGATCAAGCAGCAGGAAGCGTTTGCGTACAAGGAAGCTTGGATGCCGAATTTGTGCAGACCTGTGTCGTTACACTTAAACCGTTACCCGCAAGCGTTCACGCATCCATCGTAAGGAAATTTTTGACAAATGTATCTGCATCAGATTCGCCTCTTGAAATTGATCTTAGCGAGACCGATGACGATGAACCGGAGCCAATCATTGATGGAAAAATTGATTTTGGTGAGATTGTTGCCGAACAGCTGGGGCTCGAAATCGATCCATTTCCCCGCGCTCCAGGCAGCGAATTTACCGGTTTTTCCAGTGATTCTGCGGAAAACCAGCCATCTGAGGCAGATTCCGAGGCGTCGAGCGGGCCTTTTGCCGCGCTTGCCCGGCTCAAAGAACCTAAACAAAAATAACAGTAAGTTTCTTGCCGTTCCGGGTATTATTCGTTATCTAGTCCTGCACTTTCGCTCCAATTTAAAACGTAAATCATGAGGACACGCCCATGGCCGTGCCAAAGAGTAAAATTACCCGTTCCCGCCGCAACCAGCGCCGGTCGCACGACGCCATATCGGCGTCAGCCCATCAAGAGTGCCCGAACTGCGGCGAACTCAAACAACCTCACCATGTTTGCCCGGCCTGCGGCTACTACAAAGACCGAGAGGTCACAGAGGCGACGGACGCCGCTTAAAGGACTTTCCTCGGACACAGGGGGAATCCTCTTTTGTCTAAACGTTTAACGATTTCACTAGACGCCATGGGTGGTGATAATTCACCAAACGTGGTGATTGCTGGTGTGAACACGTCGCTTAAACAGCTGCCAGACGTAAATTATCTGCTGTTCGGTGACGAACAAAAAATCGCCCCTATCTTGGAACGATTTCCGCTTGTCAAAGGGGTTTCTCAAATTCGTCATACAGATGAAGTTGTGACAAATGAAACGGCACCAGCTATCGCGCTGCGTGCCGGCCGCAAATCGAGCATGCGTTTAGCGATTAATGCCGTCGCTGATGGTGAAGCCGACGGCATTATTTCCGCCGGCAACACCGGTGCCCTGATGGCCATGGCGAAGTTTGTTTTAAAAACATTGCCGGGGATCGACCGTCCCGCAATTGCGGCGTGCTTGCCGACGCAACAAGGCGAAAAGGTCATGCTCGATCTTGGTGCCAACGTGTTATGCAACGCGAACCATCTTGTTCAGTTTGCTGTGATGGGGGAGGTGTTTGCACGCAATATTTTAGACCACGAACAGCCTTCGATCGGCTTGCTCAACATTGGCGTTGAAGGGGTTAAGGGGAACGAGAACGTCAAAAAGGCGGCTTCGATTCTCCAAGAATCGACGCTGCCCATCCATTTTTACGGATTTGTCGAAGGTGACGATATCGGTGCGGGTACGGTTGATGTCATCGTCACCGATGGGTTTACCGGTAATGTGGCCCTCAAAACCATTGAGGGAACCGCCAAAATGTACACTTTTTTCCTCAAACAGGCCTTGCTGGATTCATGGGCGGCCCGCCTCGGTGCCCTCATGGCCAAACCGGCCCTAAACCAACTTCGAACACATTTGGACCCACGCCGCTATAATGGTGCTATGCTTCTCGGCTTAAACGGCATTTGCGTTAAAAGTCATGGCGGAACGGATGCTTTTGGATTTGCCAACGCCATTCGCGTTGCCGTTCAACTAATTACCGAAGGCGTAAATGAAGACATCAAAAAAGACTATGCCAAACTAGGAGAAGTCATGGCACAAGAACAACAAAGAGTGGTCGCTAACGGATGAGTGTTCGTTCAGAAATTATAGGCTGTGGCTCTTACTTACCCGAAAGAATTCTTACCAATGACGAGCTCGCCGAGGACCTCGACACTTCAGACGAGTGGATATATTCGCGTACCGGCATCAAGCAGCGCCATATCGTTGCCGACGGTGAGTTGACGTCTGACTTGGCATTCAAGGCCGCAAGTAATGCCGTAGAGCATGCCGATGTCGATGCCGCCAATATTGATCTCGTCATTCTTGCGACAGCAACACCGGATAAAACATTTCCCGCAACGGCGACAAAAGTTCAATCGATGCTGGGCTTGAAAAACGGCGCCGCGTTCGACGTGCAAGCCGTTTGCTCCGGTTTTATTTATGGCCTTTCTATTGCCGATAACTTTATTAAAACGGGTCAGGCAAAAACAGCTATCGTGATTGGTGCGGAAACCTTCACAAAACTAGTGGATTGGGAAGACCGCAGTACATGTGTTCTGTTCGGCGACGGGGCTGGGGCCGTTGTTTTACGGGCTTTTGAAGACACGCAAGCCGCCGACCCCAGTGATAAGCACAGCAATAAACATCGGGGTATCTTGTCGACCCACCTTCATTCCGACGGTAATCATGTTGAGCTTCTTCAGGCCAACGGCGGACCGGCCTCGACGGGCACAGTCGGTAAGGTTGAAATGGAGGGGCGGGAAGTCTTTCGCCATGCCGTGCAGAATTTATCGTCCATCGTCGATGAAGCTCTTGAAGCCAACAATCTGAATTATGAAGACGTTGATTGGCTTGTGCCGCACCAAGCGAACAAGCGCATCATCGATAGTACGGCGAAAAAATTGAAAATGCCGACTGATCGTGTCGTCGTTACTGTCGATAAGCACGCCAACACCTCCGCAGCGTCCATTCCCTTGGCGCTCGATGTTGCCGTTAAGGATGGCCGCATTCAACGGGGTGATCTGGTTCTCATGGAGGCCATGGGCAGCGGTTTTACCTGGGGAGCAGCCTTGGTTGGCTGGTAGCCGGTTTTAAACGCCAGTAACCGGCATTACCTCTCAAGTCGTGTGAAATAAATCTTTCATCCCTTTGATATTGACGCAACTTTCGTTGAACGATAGGCTTTACCCTATAACCGGGAGGATGAATAAAGGATTATAAAAATGGGCCGAACAATCACACGCGCACAATTAGGGGAATCGGTTTATCAGGAAGTCGGGCTGTCACGAAATGAATCGGCCGATCTTCTCGAATCTGTCCTCAATCTTGTCTCCGACGCTTTATCCCGGGGTGAAACCGTCAAGATTTCATCTTTCGGCAGCTTTTCCGTACGTCAAAAAGGTCAGCGTATCGGCCGTAATCCGAAGACTGGCCAGGAAGTGCCAATTTTACCGCGCAAGGTCTTGGTCTTTAGGCCCTCCCAGGTCCTGAAAAACCGCATTAACGAACACCGCCGTCCCGGACAGCCCATCTGATTATGGCGGTACCGGCTGAGAATAAGGTTTCTGCCTCTCGCGGCAAGAAATCGGCCGCCGCTTTTCGTACGATCAGCGAAGTAGCTGCCGAATTAGATCTTCCTCAGCATGTCCTCCGTTTTTGGGAAACAAAATTTTCCAGCGTTAAGCCTTTGAAACGAGGCGGCGGACGCCGCTATTACCGTCCGGAAGATGTTGCGCTACTTAAGCACATTCGCGAACTCTTGTATGTCGAAGGCTACACCATCAAAGGTGTACAAAAACTTCTTAACAAATCCACGCCAACAATCATTTCGGCAGATGAGACGGCAAAATCAAAAAAGCAGCCCATCGCTGCTGTCGCGCCCGTACAAAAAGCCGATTCAGTGGCATTGGATCCTCAAATACGCCAAACCCTGCAAACACTCCTCACGGAACTCGAGGAACTTCGGGCGCTGCTCGGCAATCCCCCCGCAAAATAACCGGTTCCGGCTTACACCGCACATCGATTGCACAGGGCAGGTCTCCTGCGTATAGTGCCCCCGATTTGGCATGCCGAAATGACTCACTTGCGGTATGGTTAATCGATCGGAGCGTGGCGCAGCCTGGTAGCGCACTACACTGGGGGTGTAGGGGTCGCTGGTTCAAATCCAGTCGCTCCGACCATTTAACGATTAAAGCGCCTATCTCCCGGGGATGGGCGCTTTTACAATTTTCGCCAAATTGGGCTTGATCAGAACAAGGGATGAAAAGACATGTCAGAAGCACCTTTAACCCAAGAAGAATTGGACGCCTTGCGCCGGTACGATACACCGACGGTCTGTAATGCCTTAGAGTTGATTGTGCCCGAACGCCGGGGGTACGGTTATACGGTCGAACAATTGTTCTGCGCCCGGCCTGAACTGCCGCCGATTGTCGGCTATGCTCGAACCGGCACGACAAAGTCGATGGAGCCCTACGACTTCGGTTCGGCCGACGCAAAAAAACAACGCACGGATTGGTATGAATACGTCGCGACCGGCGGCCCGACACCGTCAGTCGTTTTGCTGCAAGATATCGATCCCATCCCTGTCTACGGTGCATTTTGGGGCGAAGTTCAATCAAATGTTCACAAAGGATTGGGCTGTGTTGGCACTGTTACCAGCGGCTCGATCCGTGATATTCCCGATTGCGCTGAAGGCTTTCAGCTATTGGCCAAAATGGAAGCACCGTCACATGCCTATGTTCACACCGTTGCGATGGACGTCGAAGTCACCGTGGCCGGTATGACGGTCAAACCCGGTGATCTCATTCACGCCGACCGCCAAGGCGCCGTTGTCATCCCGTCCGCTGACGCGGCGCGAAGAATTCCGGAAACGGCTGATCTTATTTCCCGGCGCGAAGCCGTGCTGATCAAGGCTTCACAACAACCTGATTTCGACTTCGATAAGCTAGTTAAGGCTATCGGCGATGCGGCCGAAATTCATTAAGATCCAAAAGCGTTTCAGTTGACCGACAAACGATCAGGAACTTCATCATGGGCATGACCGCGGTCGAAAAAATCCTCGCCCGCGCCAGCGGCAAAGACACCGTGAAGCCGGGCGATATCATTTATCCGAAGCCGGATTTTATTCTCGTTCATGATGGTCTCGTCTCGCCGAGCAAAGAGCAGCTCGATAACCTCGGGATCACCCGGGTTCACGATCCGGATAAGCTGATTTTCGTAACCGATCACGAAGTCATTCAATTATCCGAACGCTCCATCGAACGCATTCAAAAGAACCGCGAAGCCGCCAAGGCGTGGGGCGTGAAGCGGTTTTACGATGCCGGGCAGGGCGGACATGGCCACCTGTTTCCGATGGAACGGGGCATTGTCACGCCAGGGACGTTCTATTTTGATAACGACCGCCATTGCACGAGCGTCGGGGGCATCGGTGCCATCGGGTTTCGCGTAGGCGCCGAGATCATCACCGTGCTCGCGACCGGTACGGTTTGGACGAAAGTGCCCAGCACGTTGCGTGTTTCTCTAAAAGGGACGCTGCCGAAAGGCGTCTATGCCCGCGATATCGGGTTTTATCTCGCTTCCGGTTTGAAAGACGGCGGGTTTCTGCAAGCGGAAATGGATTACCGGGTCCTCGAATTTGCCGGCGATCTTGAACAATTTTCGTTATCGGAACGGGTCGCGCTGACCAACTCGCCGACGGAAGTGCGCGCCTATGCGGTATTCGTTCCACCGTCCGAAGAAATCATCGCCTATGCCGAAGAGCGAGCCGAACATCCGTTCGAACCCGTTTACAGCGATAAAGATGCTGAGTTCGACGGCGACATCGAAATCAATATTTCCGGTCTTGAACCGCAAATTGCGGTTACCGGTAGTCCTGCTAATTCAGTTAATTTATCCGAAGTTGCCGGCACACCCATTCAGCATGCCTTCATAGGTAGTTGCGGCTCCGGCATGTGGGACGATCTCGTAACGGCAGCGAAACTATTAGAAGGTAAGCACTTGGCACCCGGCGTGCGGATGTTCGTCGTTCCCGGTACGGAAGACTCGTTAAAACGCTTAACCGCAGAAGGGTTGATGGGAATATTACTCGATGCCGGTGTCTTCGTGCTGCCGGCAGGCTGCGGGCTCTGTTCGAGCAATCCACTCGGCCCGCTTCAAGATGGTGAGGCTTCAATCTCGACCGCTTCGGCAAACGAACGCGGCCGTTTCCGTGGATCGCGTGACGCCGACATGTATCTCGGCTCGCCGGCCACCGTCGCGGCATCGGCGATCAACGGTAAAATCACCGATCCGCGCGATCTGCTGTGAGGACATTTTATGGCTGATGATTTTCAATGGCGTCTGCGCGGAACGTGCCACAAATTCGGCGATAACGTGCCTCATTTGGACGGCGTCGTGCCCGAATGGCTGGTCAATGGCCGTTATTTCGACCCAAAAGACATCATTCCCGAATTATTCGAGATGATTCGCCCCGGATTTCATAAAGAAGCTAAGGACGGGGATATTATCGTCACCGGAAAGAATTTCGGCATGGGCCCGAAAATGAACGGCTATATTGGCATGCATGCCCTGGGGATGGGCCTTTTATGTGAATCGATGCCTTTTTTGGCTTACCGGGCTGCACTGGGCTGTGGGCTCAGAGTTTTGGATGGTTGCCAGGATATTACAACCATGGTCGAGCAGGGCGACGAAATCGAGGCGGATTTCGCAACCGGTGAATTTATCAACCATTCAAAAAAGACTGATCATCTGTTCCAGCCCATTCCGGAATCTTTGCGTGAGATGGTCGCCCTGGGCGGATCACAAGGCTGGCTAAAGCAATGGTGGGAAGACCAAAATTAACTTAATCACAATTGAGTTAATTTGAGTAAAAAGCAGATAATTCGCTTCCGCAAAACTTGGGGGAACAGTAGTATGTTTGCTCAATAATCAATTATAAAACCACACCAAAAAAAGAAGAAATATGAGTCAAATATTCAAAGCACCCGTTCTCGTGCCGGCCGGTGGTTATAAATGGGTAAAAGGCGTCACCGTCGGCAAGAAAAGGCCGGGTGTTTACCTAACCAATGGGATACCGAAGGGCGCACCGTTTAAAGGGCGCACCTATTCGGTTGAAAGCAATCCTGTCTTGTTTCGGCAATTTGCGGAATTAGACCCGGATCCGGCCAAAATACGATTATTCGCCAATCAATGGGGATCATTCGATTCAAAGGCATCGGAACTCATCAGAATTGCAGGCCAAAAAAGCGTTTATTTCGGTACTCGGGCCGAAGCCTGGCGCGGCGAAATTCGACTGATGCAAAAAACAATCAAGACCCTCGAAACGGCTAATTCAGGTAAAGCCGCTAAAAGCGCCCTCGAAATAATAAACAAGCGCATCAATTTATTATCCAGACCGCGCATTCAATTGAATGCCGATAAATCAGCCCTGAAATTAATGTTGCAGGCCAGCGGTTTGCTCGGCGTCATATGGTCGCAATTGGTCCGTTTTGTCGATGAACGGCGCATTCATCTCCGCTGTGCTCATTGCACCCAGTGGTTTGAAGTTCAAACCCATAAGCGGGGTATGGCGAAACATCAGAAATTCTGTTCTAAAAATTGTGCCACGAACGCATCGCGCGCGCGTAAACGCAATAAATAACAAGACTGCCCAAGTACAGCCTCCCGGCACATCCCCATAAAGGAATTAAATTTCATGGCAGAGCCATCCAGTAAGGAACCGGGAAGCTCAACATCGGGCTTTCAGCCTATTCCTTTTAAAGATGCCTTTTGGGTTTGGCTGAAAATTGGTCTCATCAGTTTCGGCGGCCCCGCCGGGCAAATCGCCTTGATGCATAAAATTTTGGTCGAAGAAAAACGCTGGATCAGCGACCATCGATTCCTTCATGCCTTGAATTATTGCATGCTCTTACCAGGGCCTGAGGCGCAACAACTGGCTACTTATATCGGCTGGCTGTTAAACCGAACCTGGGGTGGAATTGTTGCTGGCACGCTATTTATTTTGCCCGGCTTTTTCGTCATTCTGATCCTCAGCACCCTTTATGCTGTTTATCGCGATCTTTCAATTGTTCAGGCCGTATTCTTCGGCATTAAAGCCGCCGTCCTCGCCGTCGTCATTCAGGCTGTATTCCGAATCGGCAAAAACGTTTTGAAGAATTCCATGATGATTGCGTTGGCCGCATTTGGTTTTGTAGGCATCTTTTTCTTTAACATCGCCTTTCCTATCATCGTCATCCTTGCCGGTGTCATCGGTTACTTTGGCGGGCACTTCAAACCGGATACTTTCGTCGTTGTCAAAGGTCACGGTCCCGAAGGCGAGAATGAAGTCAAGCGGGCCGTCGTCGATGAAATGATCGAAGCGGGAAGGGCGGATCATATTCAAGCATCCGCCGCAAAAGCTATTCGGGTGACGGCCGTTTGTGTTGTGTTGTGGTTCGCGCCTATTGGTGCCGCCATAATGTTTTCCGATCCCGCGAGCGCTTTTGTCGATATCGGCACCTTCTTCAGTAAAATGGCCGTCGTGACATTCGGCGGCGCCTATGCCGTTTTGGCGTATGTCGCACAAGAAGCTGTGCAAACGTTTGGCTGGCTCAATCCCGGAGAAATGTTAAATGGACTCGGTTTAGCCGAGACCACTCCTGGTCCGTTAATCCTGGTGACGGAATTTGTCGGTTATCTGGCCGCATATCGCAACCCGGGCTCACTCGATGCCCTAACTGCAGGAACGATCGGCGCGTTTCTGACAGTTTGGGTGACATTTGTGCCGTGCTTTTTATGGATCTTTCTCGGCGCTCCTTACATGGAAGCAGCCCGGGAAAACGCGAAACTGAGTGCCGCGCTATCGGCGGTAACGGCTGTTGTCGTCGGCGTGATCCTCAATTTGGCGATCTGGTTTGGTCTGCATGTATTGTTTGGCAACGTGGAAACACAAACATTCGGCCCTTTACGGCTGTTCACACCGGAGCTTGCCAGCATTGATTGGGGGGCTTCCGGCCTCGCTCTTCTGGCCTTATTCGCCATGTTTAAGCTCAAATGGGGCATGATTCAGACATTAACGCTTTGTTCCGCCCTTGGTGCCGCCTGGCATTACAGCGTTTAGCGCTAAAAGAACCATAACCCCTTTGAATTTAAACAAAATGGCCGGCGTATAAAACGCCGGCCAGAGTTTGTGCTCTTCAGGGAAGGGAAGATTCACAACGGAATCTAACCTGATCACACAATGGATGAATCCAGGGTCAAGGGCTGTGATGGCGATCACAAGTGCTTAAAATTTTAAGTAAATTTCTGAAAATTTGTGCATAACCCTTATAAGGTATTGATTTTAAAAGATTATGATCCCGGAAAAAATTTTGTGGCTGAATCCGCCCTTGTGGGCTTCCGAGTCCCGCATAACCGTTCGGCTTGGTCCAGAATATCGGCGATATCCGCCGATTGAACGCCCAAAAAGAATTTACCGCCGGGAGCAAAGCGCATGGCAGGGCCTTTGGCGCATTGTCCAAGGCAACGAATTCGCTCGAGTTCGATATCAATTCCACGCTCGGTGATCCCGCGTTCTAATTCATCGGCGAAGGCCTCGCTGCCTTTTTCCGCGCACGATCCTTTATCGCTTTGAAAACGCCGGTTGACGCAAACAATCAGCGTGGTTGGCCGTTCCGTCATAAATTTTGGTTATTCGTTATCGTTTAAGGTTTGCCGACCCAAATCCGTGATGCGGCAAATTGTCCAATCCGGTTTGATCGGATTATCGAACCAGGGTTCGGCCCAACCTTTTTCAACACAACTGCGAACTGTTCGTTCGCTGACGCGTTGCCCCTCATGATCGAATAAGGGAAGCTTTCCGCCCGGTTCTTTCAGCCCGCGAATAAGCCATTGCCGTTGCGATTTACTGGGACGTCCGACAGAAACTTTTTTCGCTGTAACTTTTTCGTTCGCACTTTTGATAATTTGATCGTTCATGGCCTTAACCCATAATGACGATACATCCTCACCATGGTACGGTAGATTATGATTCACGCCAAGTGAGGAAATTGAGGCCGTTAACCATGCCGTTGCGATTGATTTACGTTACCTGTGAAAACCGCGAAGAAGCGTTGAAAATTGCCAATGAAACGGTCAAAAACAGGCTCGCTGCCTGCGCGAACATCATCGGCGATATTACATCCGTTTATTGGTGGGATGGGACAATTCAAGAGGGCCAAGAAGTCGCCCTAATTTTAAAAACGCGCGAAGACTTAACTGAAAAACTCACGGCAAAAATTATGGAGTTACACAGTTATACATGTCCCTGTGTTGTCGCATTTCCGATTGAAGGGGGCAATTCGGCGTTTCTCGATTGGATTGAATCGGAAACACGTTCATAATTTCGATGTAAAAAAATTAACGGCCGATAATACCGGCAATATTTCGCGCCGCATCCGCGTCGTCTCGATCTGGATCGAATGTTGAGGCGATGGCCTGCGATAAGGGATTTAACAGTTTAATATCTTTAGCGCTGGGATTGGACCGGTGTGCACCGATATCCGTCGCGACCTTTGTTAAAGACTGACAAAGTTCTGAGATGTGTTCGTATTTGGTGCCGACCAAACGCCGGCTGATGTCGTGTGCAACATACAGCAACCGGTCCAGGTGCTCATTTATTTCTTCGGAAAGATTGCCGCTTTCCAAGGCAGGAACAATCCTTTCGACGAGCTACTCAATTTGGAATGCATGACGCTCAAGTTTATGAATGTTGATATCCGCGATAGCTTGGTTGATTTCCTCTTGGGAAATTGCACCTTCATCTTCACCGGTTACTTTGACCCGCAGGCTGTTCGGAACCTGCAGAAGGGGGATATCACTTTCCCGGTCTTGAGATTTACGCCTGTCGGGTCCGATGTATTCACTCGTGACGACAAAAGGTTTTCTGGCTTGAACCAACTGCTCAATGCGGGACACCAAATGGCCGGATGATAAGGGTTTTGGCAAAAGATCATCGGAACCGGATTCAATCACTTTTTTCACCAATTCGGACGTGGGATTCCATGTCGTCGCAATGATCGGCATAAACGGATTGGTGCCGACTTCATTGTGTCTTAGTTCATGGACAAGTTCACAAAAATCACCACCAGGGATATCTGAATCCGCAATCAACAAATCCGGCGGTTCACCCTCAAGTTGTTTGAGGACATCGGATGCGCTCGTGCCCTGAACAAACTCTTTGAAGCCGTTATTCGACAATATCGTTTTGATCGTGTCTCGAATAAACTTATCCGGATCGATTAACGAAATGACGACGTTATCGTAAGATTTCTTTTCGGCCATTATCTTGTTACGCCTAAAACTTCATTTGTATGCTTTCCAGCATATTACCCTGTTTATATTGTCAGCGCTGTGATCGGCATCATGAGGCTAATAAGTGCTCATGCTAGTCCTAATTGCCATACAAGAAAGAAAAGCGCTGGGATTTCAGGCTTTTAAACAAATTGTGATCACAGCTTGAGCCGCAATGCCTTCACCCCGGCCGGTAAATCCAAGCCCTTCAGTCGTAGTGCCCTTAATATTCACCCGGGATGGATCAATCTGCAATATTTGTGCGATACGTTTACACATGGTTATACGGTGAGGGGATACTTTCGGCTGTTCACAAATTAATGTGATATCGGCATTTATAATTATGCCACTCTTGGCGGTTACGAGATCGCGGGCTTTTGCTAAAAATATATCGGAAGGTGCGCCGCGCCATCGCTCGTCGCTCGGTGGAAAATGAATACCAATATCACCTTCGCCGGCAGCACCGAGAAGGGCATCCGTTAAGGCATGCAAACCGACATCGGCATCAGAATGTCCCGCTAACCCCTGATGATGAGGAATTGGCACGCCACACAACATGACATGGTCACCGTCTTCGAAACGATGCACATCAAATCCATAGCCGGTCCGAATATCACCAGAGTTCATCATGTTTTCTGCCCGTGTTAAATCATCGGCCGTGGTAATTTTAAAATTATTTTCTTCCCCTTCAACAAGGGCGACGGCAAGTCCCATCTTTTCCATTAACGATGCATCATCGGTTAAGGTCTCGTGTCTCAAATTTTGATGGGCTGTTAAGATGTCTTGGAACCGAAACCCTTGAGGTGTTTGTGCGCGCCATAAATTTTCTCGTGCAACGGTTTCCGCAATCATGGACTGATGACCACGTTTTAACGTGTCATTGACGGCAACAGCCGGAATAGCGCCGGGGTGTGTTTCCAATGCATCTGTTACACGTTTGATCAAGGCATGTCCGGCAAAGGGGCGGGCCGCATCATGTATGAGAACCGTTTTCGGATTGATGCCAGTTAAACTTTCCAGCCCTAATCTGACTGATTCTTGGCGGGTTTCCCCACCAGTGACAGGGTCTAAAACGGGTAAATCGCCGATTGCTTGAGTATAGGCATCCTGATCATCGCGATGAATAACAACACGAACATTGTCGACCCCGTCATGGTGCAAAAAGCGCAAAACAGTTTGGCGCAAGATGGCTTGCCCAGCCAATCGAGTATATTGCTTCGGGACATCGCCTCCAAACCGGGATCCTCGGCCCGCGGCGACAATTATTGCAGAACAACCACTCATATCGTCGTCTTTGTTTTTCCTCTATAATCCCATTGAACGAACCAACTAACGAAAAGATGCCAACGCAGGGGCTTTTCAGGCCACAAGCTAGAGGTCCTTGATCCGCTTGCCAAGAGGGAGCAAGCAAGAGGTAGAGAAAGAACTAGTTATGACCAAAAGTCTGATTTTCGGTTTATCCTCGATCATCGCCATTTTGCCTCTGGTTTTGATTTCCCGTCGCCGTGAACCGTGTTTGGACTCGACATTTTGGGCGGCCGTTGCCGTGAGTATTGCCGGTCCCCTCGCGTGGGTGTTCGTGCAAATGTCAGATACATGGCAAACAGGCTTATCAGCAGCATTATGGGTTACCGTCGTTGCCAGCACGTTTTTATTCGGTCTAATTTCAATTTTAAGCAAAGCCGGCTGGAAACTCGTGGCGATTTTTGCACCGTACATGCTTCTGTTGGCCATTCTGGCTTTTATTTGGCAACAAGACACCGGACAGAACACCATGACGGTCGATTTTCGATCCATTGCCCTTTGGGTTCAAATTCATATTGCCTTTTCTGTCCTAACCTATGCATTGGTGACACTTAGCGGTGTATCTGCTCTTGGCGCTTTTATTCAAGAAAATGCCTTAAAAGCAAAACAGCCAACATCTTTTTCGCGCCTGCTGCCTTCATTAACGGAGTGTGAATCACTCACCGTGCGCTTGCTTGTTTTTGCCGCCGCGGCTTTATCGTTTGGTTTGATGAGCGGTATGGCCATTCAATATAGCGAAACAGGAAGATTTCTTGTTTACGATCACAAAACCATCTTAAGCGTGACGTCCTTCTTTGTGATTGTCGGATTATTGTTTGCCCACTTTAAAAGTGGGATCCGGGGGCGCCTTGCGGCTCGTTTTGTTTTATTGGTTTATTTGCTGATGACCCTGGGCTATCCGGGCGTAAAATTCGTTACAAACGTCCTGCTAGGCTAGTTTTCGCACATAATTTAATCTTTAGGCTCCGATTTACATTGCATCTCAGCCTTTTATTGCCTAATTATTGGGCACTTTTTTGAGGGGTGAGTTTCAAATGGCAATTGAAATCGGTCCAGTTCGGCTTGAATCAAATGTATTGCTCGCGCCCATGTCCGGCGTCAGCGACATGCCGTTTCGGCGTCTTGTAAAACGGTGTGGGGCAGGGCTTGTCATTTCCGAAATGATCGCCTCGCAAGCCATGGTTCATGCCAACCGCAAAACCATGAAAATGGCGACCCATTGTGCAGAAGAACACCCGATGTCGGTGCAACTCGCTGGATGCGACCCGTCCATCATGGCAGAAGCGGCAAAATTAAATGAAGACCGCGGGGCCGCGATTATCGATATCAACTTCGGCTGTCCGGTTAAAAAGGTCACCACCGGTCAGCAGGCGGGTTCGGCGCTCATGCGTGATGAGGACAAGGCCGCAAAAATTCTTGAGGCAACCGTCAATGCCGTCAAATTGCCGGTAACGCTTAAAATGCGCACAGGTTGGGATGACGGTTCGCGCAATGCGCCCCGGCTGGCAAAAATTGCCGAAGATTGCGGCATAAAAATGATCACGGTACATGGGCGGACCCGTTGTCAGTTTTATAACGGCTCAGCCGATTGGTCGTTTATTCGCAAAGTCAAAGAAAACGTGTCAATTCCCGTGATCGGTAATGGTGATGTCACAACAGTTGATGACGCCAAAAACCTTCTTGAAGAGTCAGGTGCCGATGGCGTGATGGTCGGGCGGGGCACATATGGCCGCCCCTGGTTTCTCAAGCAAATTGAAGAATTTTTACAAAACGGTTCGCGCATTCCCGATCCGTCGCTGCAAGATCAAAAAAACATCTTACTCAGCCATTACGAGGACATTTTAGAGCACTACGGTATTGACCGCGGTGTCCGGATCGCCCGGAAACATATCGGCTGGTACAGCAAAGGATTGCCGGGGTCTGCAGAGTTTCGTAGCGAAGTCATGCGCTGCGCCGATGAAGCACGCGTTAAAGAAATGATTATGAACTTTTTTGACCCCTTAATCGACAGAATGGCGGCGTAATGAACGACTCCGTTATTGCCTTAAAAAAAGCCGACGAAAACACGACCATAGAACTGTCTGCCGTTCTTAATGCATTGCCGTCCGCGATTCTTGTGATCGATGCGGAAAATGTCATCAAATATCTCAACAACATGGGCGAACAATTCCTTCAAGCCAGTGCCGTTTTTATGACCAATCAGCACTTGGAGTCATTGGTGCCGTTGGACAGTCCCTTGTTCGGCCTCATCGAACAGGTGCGTAATTTAGGCAATGAAGTTATCGAATACGGTGTGCCTTTAGAATCACCACGTATCGGTAAACATTTAGCGGATATTCAGGCCAGTTCTTTGCCGGAATCACCGGGGTGGGTTGTCCTGTCGCTGCAGGAACGTTCTATTGCCGCAAAAATCGACCGCCAACTAACCCACCGCAATGCCGCCCGTTCCATCACAGCCATGGCATCCGTTCTCGCTCATGAAGTGAAAAATCCTCTATCGGGCATTCGAGGGGCCGCGCAATTACTGGAACAATCCGCCGACGACAGCGATATGCCGTTAACGCAACTTATTCGTGAAGAAGCTGATCGAATTTGTGCTTTAGTCGACCGCATGGGAACGTTTACCGATGGTGCACCACTGCAAGCGAAAGCGGTCAACATACATCGTGTTCTCGACCGTGTTGTGAAGCTGGCCAAGAACGGATTTGGCCGTCACCTTCGTTATATCGAGAATTACGACCCGTCCTTGCCGCCCGTTTTGGGCGACCGGGACCTGTTGGTGCAGGTTCTTTTAAATCTGCTCAAAAACGCTGCCGAAGCGGCGCCAAAAACAAACGGAGAAATCGTGTTATCCACGTCTTACCGTCACGGTGTGCGGTTTGCCGTGCCGGGCAGCGATTCACGCGTTCACTTGCCGTTGATGATTTCCATCCAAGACAACGGCGAAGGCATTCCCGAAGACCTGCAGCCGCATTTATTTGATCCGTTTGTCACATCGAAACCGAAAGGCAGCGGATTAGGTCTGGCTTTGGTTGCAAAAATTATCGATGACCACGGCGGGGTCATCGAGTTTAAAAGTGAACCCCGGAAAACAACCTTTAAAATCATGCTGCCGATGGCAGACTCATCAATGAGTGAATGCTAACTATGACATCTAAAATTCTAATTGCCGACGACGATCAGTCCATTCGAACCGTGCTAAATCAAGCTTTGGCGCGTGCCGGTTATGAAGTTAATACAACAAGTAACGCAGCGACATTATGGAATTGGATTCAAGAAGGCGACGGTGATTTAGTGATCACAGATGTTGTCATGCCGGACGAGAACGGCCTCGATTTGATCCCACGCATCCGTAAAATCCGGCCTGATCTCCGAATCGTCGTCATGAGCGCGCAAAGCACACTGATGACAGCGGTCAAGGCAACAGAACGGGGTGCATTTGAGTATTTACCTAAGCCGTTTGATCTTAATGATTTGTTGGGTGTTGTGCGACGCGCCTTAGAGACACCAAACCAAAATAATAATCTCGTCGACGA
>Ga0181593_10002006_pt1 | contig 18710 bp, 25 predicted proteins | sample 071ome_19_FD_133756 | JGI IMG/M metagenome (GOLD analysis project Ga0181593, IMG submission 133756) | Coastal salt marsh microbial communities from the Groves Creek Marsh, Skidaway Island, Georgia - 071413AT metaG (megahit assembly) | ecosystem: Environmental > Aquatic > Marine > Intertidal...
GCAACTTTTTGTCAATATCATTTTCCGCGACAACAAAAATTTTTTTGCCGGGGACCCCCCCCCTGAAAAAAAAAGTGACCGTTACAAAATCCAAAAAAGTCGAAATTTTTCCCGCCAAAAATTTTTGTTTTTTTTTGGTTTTGTGGTTTTCACTTGTAAACAAAAAAAGATTTTTATTTTAAAATGTATGAACAAAATTAATTATGTTTCGGTGTATTTTGCCCAGCAGACAAATTACATTTTCACCCCAAGTATAGACACTAACATTCACCCTATACCGAATTAAGAAAACAACAGCGATAATGGCACGAACAAAGAAGGGAAACACGAGCAAGACGACTGAACCAGGCAGCAAGCGCCACGAACATAATCAGAGCAAGTCGCGTGGAGTGTGTGGGTCTCATGTTCGTCGCTGGGTGTACAGCAATATGAAGGTTGCAATGGTCCCGACGCGGACAGCAGCGGAGATTAGCCGGGAGGTTAACAAGCAGATGAAGCAGATTTGGAAGATAGCCCGGGTGACCACCATTGCACGAGGCCGAAAAACAACAACACAGGACGACGTGTTACATGCGATTTCGCTGTGCAGCAAATACCATTAGCTATAGGCCATCTAGACAAGCGCGAAGGGGGGTTTATTGATTGAAAAAATAAAATAAAATAAAACACAGACACACAGATGATCCAAGCCGTCTACACCCACGATGGCAAAGTATTCAGAGCACCGATGTTTCAGCGCGACGTCCCCAACAAAAAGGCAGTGACAGACAAGCGGGTAACATCGGTGATGGAAAAGCTGAAGGCCACCGAGGAGCATAATATTACGATCAAGGCGAGTGTGATCCCAGACAAGAATTACGTCAAGTGCCTGGCCTTTTATGGCCCGGTTTCCAATAGTACCCTGGATGCAATGTAAGTACATGGTTGTGATTTTATATGATGAAAGGGATACTGACGCCTATTTGAAACCAAAGATTTTGCGCGCCGTTTGGGTGGGTGTCATCTGGGACAGAGTGCACGGATGCGATTGGCATTGCGCTCCTGGCGTTTCGGCACAGGCATATTCTCGGCTGGACTGTTGACTGCTACTTGCGCGACTGTCTTTTGCGGCCCGACTTGCGCGACAAGATGAAGTTTTTGAAGCACTGGATTAAGCACCCAATGGGAAAACAGCAGCTCATGATAAAGACAAAGGATGCGATGAAGGATGTGGTGCGGCTGTATTTTGGCAGGGACCTCCGCGAGTTCCAGGTCTTTGTGTTGCTCAAGACTCCGAGTTATGCGCATGCGGTTTTTTCCAGTAAGAGTAAGAGCAAGCAGTGGATCAAGGCGATGAACGACCCTCTGTTGCTGGCGGCGTATGACGACTTGAATGAGACCAACATCCTGCGGATTGCAACGAGCCAGAGGGAGATCATTCGCAAGTGCTCGGCGCTGAAGACGATGATGACAACGACGAGCGAGTTTGCGTGGCGGGTGATTGTACATCGCGTGTTTTGGAAAAAATACAACCGGTGTTTCCTGCAGCATTCGGAGTGCAAGGCCCATCTTCCAAAACTGATGTATAATGCATCGAGTTTTGGTGTGTGTGGAGACAAGAGCAAGGCCGGGGAGGTGTTCACCATGGCTCGCACCAAGACTGCGTGCAACATTCTATGCAAAACAAGTGCCTTGCGTGTCCTCTTTGACATGCTCAAGTACACCGTTCTGGTCGCAGAGGTGTGCCCAGTTTTTAATTCGCTTGAAATGTTCATCCGGCGGTGCATGGGCGAAGAGAACGTGGTGCTGGTACTTCCCGGCTCGTCATTGTCGGAGCAACGCATAAGTGCGATGCGCGAGCACTATGAGGGCGCGGACGTTTTGGTTTTGAGCGACGACGGGGTGGAAAGTGGCGCCGGCGGTGAATCCAGCGGCGAGGAGTCCGACGAAGACTCCCTGCACTCTAGTCTTGATGAGGATACTGGGCACACCCAGGCCAATGGGGTGCGCGTATCGTCGGTCAGATGCCAGCTGAGCGGGCCGCGCGTGTGTTTTCCCGACGGCGCAGAGTCCAGTGCTGGCGAGATGGGCGCACCCGAAGAGCGGGAGAAGCCGAAGCGACGCAGAAAGCGGGCACGGCTGGCCGATGTCAGCGACGACGAGTTTGAAGAGGACGAAGACGAGATTTCGCTGCCCGGCATCGACAGCGACAGCGACAGTGAATTTTTGGACGAACTATTCAACCGAGATGCAGACGAGCGCAGAGAAGACGGGAAAAAGCGCAAGCGAAGTGAATACAAGGCAGATGCAGAGTCGAAGGCAACGTGTTTTGTTGTTTATCCATCGGAGTTTATGACTGAGGGGCAGGCCCGCGAGTTGCTGCGGAGTGTGGCAAAACACCCTCGCGCGCGAATTGTGTTTGCAGGTAAGTGCAGCTGGTAAAATATGACAATTGCGCGTTTCTCACCCCTGTTCTTTCATATTCACACAGGAACCCGTGCGTCGGCTCTCCCTGGCTCCTTTTTCAGCCTGCTGCATGCCAAGGTCCGAGAGTCAGATCTCCAGACTATGTTTTCCAACATGCCACTCCCAGAGCAAATAATACGATATAAAAATGTGGTTGATCAGTGTGTTATGGGCACATCTTTAGTTACGCAGTGGTTCCAGAGGGAGATGACACCGGTGGGCATGACGACCAAGAACGGCGTTGAGTATGAGAGGGTGTGGTCCGAGCCAGACAAACCCGACCAGAGCTACGCCGTGGTGCAGACAAGCACGCAGGACCCCGAGTGGGCCGTGAGCCGGGCGTGGACACAGGCTACGCTGTCCGTTTGCCATGAGAACAAGAGGAGGGAAATTCCATTAGCTGTCAAGTCACACTTTGGGGTCCAGGGTTTTGATTTTTTGTGAAACATAAATAGTAGAGCTGATGTGTTATTTCCTTTTTTTTTCATTTTACAACCTGCTACCAAGATGGCGGGCCTCGCTGTAAAAACAAGATATATTCTTTTGCGTATCCTGTCTACGCTTCTTGTTATCACTGTCTTTTCGGGGTTTGTGGCGCAATTTTTTGACAATGACTGGGAGCTGGTGCTTGTACAGTCGACGTTTGCGACTTTGGCGCTCCTTGCTTCCGTTGCATCGTGTGTTGCATCGTGGCTGAGGTCTGGCAGCGCATCGCCTATAATGCTTCTGGTCTCCGTTGTGTTGTGTGCTTGTGTGATTTTTGCTTTTCCAATAACAGCGAGAACGGTAAGAAGTTGATTTCATGTTATAATAGCCATATAAGAATTTATTGTTTCCGTGTTGTAATATAGGTGCACGACGAATACGACCGGTGCAGCAAGATTACAGCGAGCCAGATCCAAAATGACTATGGATGCTTTCAGAAATATAAGAACAATGTGATCAAGAGATCAAGTTGCGCCGGGGGGAGCTCAATACAGACGACAATCTCCCCTCTTTGTCTTCATTCCATCTACAATAGCTCCAGCAAAGGAAAAACATATTACAGACTAACTCTGGCAGGGATTTGGATGACCATGGTATTTTCTGTGCTGTTTTTCTTGGCGGCGTTTGTGGATGTGAGGATGGGACTCAAATTCCAGGAAAATATAACACTTGTCGCTTTAGAAACGTACATGGCCGAGCGGGGAAGCAAAAAGACCCACATTGACGAGGCGCAAAATATTCTTAACGACGAAGAAACGAAACAGATGATGGAATATTTTGGCAAATCGTGATTTGTTTTTTTCTTAGTTGGACATTTTAAATGTATATGTGTATAAATAAAAACCCCCAAATACAAATGCAGATTAATGCAGGTCTACCAGGGGTCGCTTCCTCCCGCCACGGGCCAGGTGTTTTCCGAGCCGGCGGTTGCCAACAACATTGGCCAGCTTGTCCCGGGGACAGGCGGCACGCGCGGGGCCCCGTTTGTACCAAACGCAAGCAGCTCGTCTTTTCCGTTTTTCAACGGAGCGCCGAGCAAGCCCGACAACGCCGAGCCAGTGTACAACCTGGTCGACACCAAGTTTGAGGCTATGCCTGACATCACCACCCTCGCGCCATTCAAACCCGGGGAGCTTATTTTCTTCCACACGGTAGACGTGTCCCAGCGCCTGATTGGCGCCAGCATTGACCAGATCAACGAGCGTCTGTGCAAGCCACCCTCGGGCGTTAGTCTGATTCGGCGGCCAAAAGACAGACTCGCGGACACGGAAAATTATTGCTGTGTTCCACACTGTAAATATGACACGGCTGCCGAGATTGTGGATGACTTTCGACCGTTTGGGTTTCTTCCGACGGCAGAGGAGAGAAAAAAGACGATTTCAAAATCATACGGCAGAGCACACGGGCGGCGAGCAGAGTTATTCCACCCGGTTATCTTGACCCACGGTGTTCAGCTTACAGAGCCAATCTGCCGCAGGAACACACCAGGAGGACAGAATTTATATTTGGTATACAGTTTTGTGGACTCGGGTGCACAACCGACAACTGAAAGTCTCACGCTGAAACAACAAATAATGAATGCGTTTACTGGAATTCATCAACCACCACCAGAGGGTCTGTATTTTGATCGCTATATTCCACAGATTACACCAGCACAAGGCAGTGGATTTCTGGACATGAAAGTTCCCAAACAGAATGACGAGACGATACTCGCCAGAACAATGTACTGCCCGGCTGCGAATCAATTGCAGGAATGCAGCGCTTATTTTAAGCAGTGTGTGGATGTATTCCTTCTAAACAAAACAGCAGATCAACGGGATGTTCTGCGTAAGATGAAGGAGATGTTGGATATCCTGGAGAAGAAATCTAGTGGATGCTACCTGCAGTTTGGTATATCGGCGGTCCAGGCGCATGCCTATGAATCGATAGAGGGAGAGGATAACCCGTCCCCGGTTGCCGGGTATGACGCCCGTGGGGTTCCGATTCCAGCCCCGACGTGGAAGAACAGCGACTTTGGGATAAACAGCATGACGAAACTGCGAGAAGTGTTGGTGGACGTGGACATGAAGCCGACGCATTTTTCGGGCCTGTACTAAATAAAACAACGAGGGGATATAAATGTATATTGCAATCTACTATAGATGTTTATTGAAATAGTTTTTTTATTATTTTAATTCTGTGGGCCGTATTGTTCTTCTTGCCACTCGGAAAACATTCTTAGATTTGGCGAGACGGCATACAGCACGGCGATTATAATTATACAAAGGACGCCGCGCAGTAGAATGTTATACCACGAGGAACCGCGGAGTTTGTGCTTGGCCAGGGCGCGCGCCGTTCCAGTCAGTGTCTGGCGGTGGCTTGGAATGGTAAATGTGTATTGCAGCACCTTGTCGTTCCGAAGAGTCGTCTCCAGGGTCACACCGGGAAACACGTTGCGCAGTCTGTCCACAAGCTCGGTGATGTTGGTCGATACCGGGCCGTGCATGTCCACGACAATGACTCCGCGCATCTTTGACATGTGTGAGTCGATGTACTGGAACTGGGGATCAATAGAGGCGATAGTGTCAAGAATGTAGTCTTCGGTGATACCGGGTGGCGGTTCTGCACTGGACGCAGTTCTCTTGCGCAATAATTCCTCGGACATTGTCTGTAATATGTTTGTTGTGTATAATTTTAGATTGAAAATATGACGACGAAGAGCAAATCAAATTTGGAAAAGTTTGTGGATCTGCACAAGGAGGATATTTCCACGTCGCTGTTTGTTATCCCAATGACGTTAGCAATGAATATGATGAGCGACAACACGTCGTGGAACAGCATCTGGCTGAAAACACTGGCGTATTTTGTGGCGTTTGTGCTACTCGTGGCGATTTATTATTTTCTATGGCTACAAAGCAAGACGGTGAAAAATAAATCGAAACAAAATGTTATAATGATTAATTCCGGACTCTGGGCATTGAAGACATTTGTGCTCATCGTCTTCCAGGGAATGTCGTCGCTGGCAACGTCGTTGTCGACGTACACCGATGACAGCAAGGAAAGCGGCTATCGGATTTTATATGATTTTGTGGTGGTTATTTTTTTTATACTAATTTGTGTCGTGTTTGGGCTTATTTTCAATCTTTTTGGAAAGGATGAAAATGACGATTGACAAGCTAGATGAAATATATTTTATTTAAACTGGCAAAATAATATTGTTTGTGGTTATCGGCAATCTATCCGTTTGCGTAGCGCGATGGCCGCCAGTTGCTCGCCACACGACAAACAGAATAGCATGCTTCGCGTGTAGGAGTGAAACCTGCATCTTGTTACCAGTCTCAGCTCCTGGCAAAATACACAGTAGTCGTGTATCTGCATATCTGTGCATTTGGCGGTCCAGCAAGTCGGCGGGAACAATAGCGGCGGGCCGTTTTGTATTTCCCAGCCGCTCCTTATAAAGCTGTTGATCGTCAGCAAGTTTGGGGTGTGCTCGTAGCGCATCATCTGCATTGTCCGGTATCGCATGTCTGTTTTGAATCCCATGTCACCAAGGGTCTGCATGTTCCACGCAGTACGAACAAACGGATTGGGCAGGGGTTTGTGCTGCATTGCACTTCGAATAAGTCTGCACACACCAGCTATACGCACGCGTTCCGTCGGCAAAAGATACTCTGCCACCATGACCCAAAATTCAAATGTCAGTGCGCTGTTTTTTGGACATTTCATCTTTTTGAAATTATCGGTTTAAACTTTGTGTATTTGCAAATCATGCCGGTCGAAACAGAGAAGGAGGGGGGGGATTATGCATACTTATTTGTATCCAAGGGCGGGTGGTTGTTTCAAACTCTCTGCATCTCTAACACTGCATTTTCTCCAAACAGCTCGAGTACCCGAGAAAAGAAAAAGCATTTGTATTCGGCAATCTTCCGCGTGATACTGCGTCTTGCCCTCACAAAAGACGCATCGTCGGTGTCCGTTGTGCGCATTATTTGTATTGTGGTATATATTTGTTCCGCCATTTTGCTCAGTTCCAGTGAGGTGTCGTTGATCCGCACCTGATCCGTGTCCGACGCCGTGTTTGCCTTTTCCTGGAAAATAGTCAGTTGTCTTTTGCATCGCTGCAGTTGTACCAGCAAAATCTCCAAAATCTCTGTCATCTTTATTAAAACAAACAATATAAAACGACCTGACATGGGAGGTGTAAAATAACTATGTCTTGGATTCCAGCTCTAGTCGATTTTTTGTCACAGTCTCCACAAAGTCGTAGGACACGCGATCTTTATATTTCGCACACAAAGCTTTGACGCACTTTGGTTTTCCACAGCTAATTGTGTTTTTTGGGAACCCAAAGCGGTCCATGAAACACATAAACAGGCACTTGCTGATTGCACACTCGGGGCACACCTTTACGCCGCAGTTGTCGCAGTGCATCACGCGCGTGGTGATGTGGTTGCTGCAGACTCTACAGCGACAGAGCGTCTTGTGCCGGGTGCATGTCACAACGCTGCAAGTTCTGCACGACTCTGCACATTCCGTGCTCAGACATATGTAGCACTTGGCGCGGAGAAAATACTTTGCACAGGCGGTGCAATGTTTTCTCGAGGCGACCAGTGAATCACACGTCTTGCATATTTCCTTAAAGTTGCAATGCGGGTAGGGCACAACTTGTCTCGCCTTTTTTATCATTTTGCTGAATTTGTCGGACAAAGACGTGATTGTAATACGGTCGTGGATCGGGTCGTTTCCGTGTACAAGCTTGCCCTGTTCAGATGGAGAGTGCAGTATCATGGACACAACATCAACCAGTTCTGGACAACTCGGGTTGGATTTCAGAACACGGATCAAAGCGTCGGCGGAGAAACGTGTTTTGATCAACGTTGCATTTCGGCAAGACGCCAAAAATGCTAGATTTGTGGTCGTACAATTTATGAGAATCACGTCAATGTGGCCGCGCCATGTACTCGTCGTTGGCGCGGTCAGGTTTACGTTGTTCCACAAATTGCTATTCTTAATGACCACCGTGCCGTGGATGGTTATGTTCACTCTGCCGACTGCACGCATATCACGTATAGTCACCTTTCGTATGTGTGGGTACAGGTTGAGCTCCTTTACAATTGTGGATCGAAACGAAAAGTCGAGTTCCAGTATGCGCCACTTGTCTCGGAAGTACACTGGGTTTTCAAGTTTAATTATCTCGGGCTGTAAAAAATAGCCCAGACACTTGTTATTGAGAAACTTGCCCACCGTGTGGAAGTGCCCGGACTCTGCCAATTTGCACCACGGCACACACATCATTGTGCACATGCGTCCCTCCATTATGTCTGGAATAGTCCAGTATGTCAGCCGGCACACATGCGAAAACGAAATGGCGCTGATCAGATCGAGGTTGGCGCATATTTCACGGCAGACTCCGGCGTTGCAAACAATCATCTTGAAATCCTTCATCTATATTTATTTATGCGCGAATACAAACAGACATGAAGTATTCTGCCGTGGCGTGTCCGTATGAAGGTTTGTTGTCGTATGTGTATGACTCGATATATAAAAAAAAATACGCAGAGAAAAATACTACTTGGCACTGACAGGTCTGTTCACGTTGCACGAGGCGCAAACCACCATCAAGCGGCAGATCAGCAGGGGCAGCATCCCGGTCACGATTGCACACGAGCACATTCATGCATTTTTGGACCGTGTGTTTGAGCTCGTGTCTATACTCCCGCCGGAGACGCAGGTAGACGTGCTGGAGAAGATTAACTGGATGCAGGCGATTGAAAAGTCGAATCTGAAGGAAAAGCCAATTATAATTGGTCGTATATCGAATTTTAGGCCCCGGTGTCATGATCAGAGCGAACAACACCCCGCCGATATGAAGGGCGACGAGTACAAAAAAGACGGCCCGTCGGGCCAGTGGCAGGTCACATTGCACATTGACAGCCCGTATGCGACACAGCAAATAGAGGATGGGTTTTTGCGCGGGGTGAGTTTTACGATTACGCGCGAGAAGTCCAGCAACCGTGTTTTTGCAAGCGAGCTGACCCTGACTTCAGAGCCCGCATTTCCAGAATGTATCATCCTGACCGAGGAGAGGTAAATACAAAATAAGCCGCGGAACAAAAATGTTTACACGAACAAACTCGTTTTTTCCCCATATATCAGTATACGCAAAGAGAGAAATATATTAGAGTCGGTCGACAAGTTGTTCAAGACAATGAGTTTATCGTTCTATGCTTCTCAACCTGCACATACCACCTCTCCGTGTCCATGGGTCACACAAGTTTGCAATCAGATAAGCATGAGCGAACAACAGGCACCGGCGCCACAGGAGCAGCAGGCTCAGCCAGAACAGCAGGTCGCACGCGAAGAGACAAACCCCACGAAGGAAGTGGCCCCTGAGCCAACAAGCCAGAGCGGACAGGACTCGAAGAAACGCAAGGCAGATGAGGATGTGACCCCCGAAGACACGAAGCGTGAGTTTTGACCCTGTTCCTTTTTGCAAACAAGTAAATAACAACACTAATCAAAATAACACTGTGCCGACAGGGGTGAAGAATGACCCCGAGATGACCAAGAAGGTATTGAATTCTCTGCGCGACGACCAGCGCAAGGCCATTCTGGCAAGCATGAGCGAGCTCATCTCGCAGAGAGACCAGGCCATGCTCGGCGCAAAGGAGGCCGAGAAGAAGTATACCGAGACACAGGAAGAGCTGGAAAAGACAAAAAAGATGACAGAGTCGACGAACCAGCAATACACGGCACTTACGCGCGAGCATGCCAAGAAGTTCCAACAGGCTGCCAAGGCACAGGGCATCAACCTTGAGTTGAGCGACTGTCTGAGTTTGATCGATGAAACATCGTCAAAGATGCCCGGCAACATGGGGCGCATGAGCCAGCTTGTCTCTGCCGCCTGCTCCATGGCCGAGCTTGTTGGCCGAAGCTCGCAGCCAATGGTCAGCGACCCCGGCGTCGAAGAGATGATGGACCGCATGGCGTGCAAGAAGCTCACCGTCACGGCGCACTCTGCCCTGCCCCGCTCCACAACAACAACAACAACGAGCAGCTCTGCGCAGAATACAGATGACGTTGATGTACGCGATATTATTGCCCAGGCGTTTTCGTAGTGAGAAGGAGTGTGCGCGAGTTTTAAATAGAATAAAATATAATTAAATTTTTCTTGGTTTTTATTGCATAGTCCTGGGAAACTCGGAACGAGAAAGATGCGGCAATAAAAGAGAGCTGATACATAGAGTCAATAATTCAATTTTGCGCCGGTTTTCTACAAGCTCCCGGGTTGTTATCGGTTTCTGTATATTCATTTCGACTGTAAGATGTACACCGTCATAACCTGGTCGCTAAAATGGTAACTCACCTTTTTCAGTTCCTTTGCTGTGTATTTTTCTGTTTCGTGTTCGTCACTCTGGGGCACAGCGTCCTGTGTATTCCGTTTGGCCGGGTGTTCCTCTTCCTCCTCTTCCTCCTCCTCTTCGTTTTTTCGACGGCACTTTTTTCGTTTTTTAGAGGCCTTTTCTTCTGCCCTGGATGAATCAACATCCATTTCGGACGGAGCAAAGCCAGAAAGGTCATCTATATAAGATGAAAATGCAAGCAGTTCATCATAGTGGTCTCGAGCAATATCCAGGTATGTGTTTTTAGAGCTCTTGTCCCCGCGCGCGGTTATGATAAACTGCAAGAGCTCTCTTTCCTTTTCGGATAGCGTCTCCAATCCCGCGTTTGCGTGTTTTTGCTTGAACGCCTTTATGACGCGGGCAAGTTCGGAAATTTGCTGAGTCCCGTCCACGTCCATTTCTGCCCGGGGAGAAAGATTATTGTTCGGTTATTTGTATTATGGAATTGATAAAAAGTATAAATTGTTACTTGTGATAAATAGCGCAACGTATATATTGTTGTCTGCAAACTAAATTGTCACAATCGACATCATCCAATCTATATAAAGTGTCTTGACCGCCCATCTTTCAATACTCGGGTGTAGATGAAGTTTCCGAAAACGATTGACACATGGAAGGCCATTCTAGCATTTGCAATCATGATCGCTCTTTTTGTCGTAGTGTTGATTTTTACAACCGACAATGACACGTGCAGCTGTCCGGTTTGCTACACTGATGTTGATGCGGAGGGATACCTGACGTTTGCGGACAACGCGCCCCCGCTGTGTCTGGGCGATTGCGACGAGTTGGACCCCGAGGGCAGTAATGCAAACATTATGCTGGGCTCGGGGACAATACAAATTGGCGCGTCGCATCTGCTCAGCAAATCCAGCAAGTTGGCCCCGCTGCTTCTCTACTATTCCGAGTTTGCCGGGGCGTTTTCCGAGCTTCTGGCGACAATCAGCGGCGGTGTCATTGTGATGGGATCGGACACCTCGGCTGTTGTATCGATTGCAGAACACTCGTCGGGGCTCTTCATAGCAGGATCGGCCGTCTCAGAGCAGACTCCGTACGACCCGTGGGTGGTTCTCTCGCGCTACACCGTTCTGTCGCCGTCGGGAGGCGAGCTGAAAATAGAGCGGGTGGTGCACGGGGGGCGCAACAACATCTCTGGCTGGCGGTTGATCGAAGACGAGGCGCAGATTATTCTGGGCGACGACGAAAAATACTATCTGGGAAACGTGAGTCTAGCGCGAATAGATATCAACATGGAAGCGAACATTATTATCGAGGAGGGCCTCGTCGCTTTGGTGGAAAATGCATATTCCGGTTACTCGCCGAGACAAAAGACGTTTACGTGCTTTGAGGAATACAGCGGAGGTTTGTTTTTCTTTGTTTTTGTTTGTTTTTGTCGAATGAGGCAACCGTGCTAATTGTTTTTTTTTCAAATACCAGGCACAACAAACATCGTCGTCCTGTCTGCGTATCTTGACGGATCTCTGCCATACAACTACTTTGACACGGATAAGACGGAGAGACGCCTTGTCGCAGACGGCCAGACGTGCTACGACTACGCACAGTACCCCGAGCTGCTCATCGGCGAAGCCGTGTCGGGCCTGGAGCAACCCCGGTCTTTCATTTTGGATGACTGCATCAATCCCAAAGATGTTCCGAGCGGAAGCACATCCAAGGATTTGAACTACAATTACTACACGGGCACAAACTGCACCGGAGCCGTGGCGTCTGGGACATATTCTCTTGGCGACAACATGTCCGGTATTCGCTTGGTGTGTCATAGATTGTATGTGTAAATTAATCTTTTGTTGTTTTGTTTTTTTTTTGGAAATACAGATATCTCTCGCACATGCGACGCACTAACACGCGCAATCTCTTTAACAATAAAAAGCTTTGCAGTGAGATTCAAAATGCGATCAAAAGCGTGACAGACAGAATTGAATGGGAGTCCAATCTCAACCTGGACGCGTGGGACAAGGAGAAGGGCCCATGTCCGGTATTCAAAATAGACGCCATATATGTTTTAAAACGCGGATTTGTGCCACTGGAGACATACTACGCCGGAGAAACAGACGAGAAGAAGATCAAACGTAAATACACAACCTCGCTGATGTGCTATCTTAACAAAAATTCAAGCACGTTGTATGTTATTTCTGATTTCAAAATTAAATTGAAAAAGGTCCAATGACATATATACAAATTACGCAGGGTCACACAGCTTTGGCGCCAAATTGAATAGGAGTGACCATTTACGCAAAATCTACCAACCGAATTGATTTAAAGCCAAATTGAATAGGAGTGACCATTTGCGCAAAATCTACCAACCGAATTGATTTAAAGCCAAATTGAATAGGAGCGACCATTTGCGCAAAATCTACCAACCGAATTGATTTAAAGCCAAATTGAAAAAGGCACAATGGCACTTTTAAAAATTACGCAAAATCTATACCAACCGCACAGCGGCGCCCATTATCGACAGAAAGAAACGTTTGCTCAGTGGTTATTTTTTTATTTTACTGCTGTAACCTCTCTCGTCGCTTCTCAAGAACAGCAGATCCTTTTGGCTCTTGTTCACAAAGTACAAGTATGCCAAGATACACAGGAATGCAGACCCGCTGAATATACTTACGGTTGCTATGCCGCCCGTAGACAGGACTTTGCAGTCTTGGCGTAAATACTTGAACTTGTTGTTAATTGGGGCTCTATCGTCGTCGCACATTCCGTATTTCAGGCGCGAAAAATGGGTGCCAAAATCGCCCATGCAGCACCATGTGTTGTGCTCGGGGTGCAAAAACAGAACAAAAAGAACCACACATGCAATGAAAACCGCCATGAGTATGCGGTATCCAACGACAAAAGCTCTCTTGGCGCCCATGGTAGACGCAGGAAGGCAGACAAGGAAAGCCTTGAGGTTGAAATAAAACCACGTCATACGGAACATGGCGCCGGATAAAATGTCGGCCTTGTATCTGGTAAAAAGAGAACCATTAGTGCCTGGCCCTTCGCATCAGCGGGGAGTGAAGAAAAACCTACCGGTGGTACACGACGTTGTAGGACACGATGTATATTATCATGCTGAGCACCGACGTGCATATAAGAATGATGCTGTCTACCCCCATTGCCGAACACTCGACTCTTGGCCCGCCTTTGCTCTCTGGGGGCTCGCGCATAATCTCCGAGTATTTATCTTTGCACGAGCCCTTGTCCTCGTTCTGCCAGGCCTGTGGATAGCAACATCGCTCCTTGTACTTTGGAATTGTGTAGTATACGACGACTGGGATCTACCGAGATAAAATGATATTCGATCAGGACAAAATAGAGAATCAGCGTAGACTGGATATAAACTCACAGTGACAGTCGGGTAGATTAGAAACACGAGCAGCGTAATATATAGATACCACTTCAGCTTTCCAACATTTAGAGCAGACAGAAGTATGTAGGAAAAGACATCGTTGATATAGGGCTCGACGACAGACTCCATAAAGTAGAACTTGTCCTCGGTGGTTACGATGGGGCCCGATTGAACGTGAAACCCGTCCTCCACATTTATGGGCTTTGCGGAGTCTTTCTTCTTGTGGCTGTGGGACGGCCGCTTCCTTGTGTTGCTCATTGTTCTGGACAAAAAAAAACAAATACAAGTTTGACAAGGGTATTTTATGAATCAATTGGCTGCGATTATCGCCCGTTTTTCTCGCTGTTTCTGCGGCGGAGGGGCTTGTTGTATCAACGGCGAGTCCTCCGCCTTGTGCTGGTCCCCGCCTGTCGCTTCATCGCCAGACTCCCTCTCTAAGCGTGCACCCAACCCCCGCTCCATCGATGGCTCCTTGGTCAACACGAGAGTCGTGTCCGTTCCGTTGTGCAGAGTGCTGTATAATCTTGTATATTCTGTTTTTGCGAGTTCAACCTTGCAATCTGGCGACCTGTTCACGATGTCGATGAGCTCCATTGCTAGGTCCTTGTGGTCCCGGAAGTTTCCGCGCTTGTTTGTAAATTCGGGGCATGCAAAAATGTTACCCATCTTTTTTTTTGTTTTTTGTATAACAGATGGACAGTCAAGATGAAATTATCAATTCAATGATTCGATCCGCCTTTGGACGCGAGACGAGGCAGAATGAAAATACGATAAAAAAAGTTAGAGACTACATAGAAACCAACAATTTTCTTATGATCAATAAGAATGACTTGGAAACCCATATCATAAACGAAATTGAAAACGCCCGAAGAGATATAAATGGAGAATATCAGGAACAAATTAAATCCCTTGAAGACGAAATAAGTCGAATGAAACGGACTATGGTAAATATAGATACACTTGATACCCTTAAAGAAAATGATGAAAACTCTAAATTAAATGAAATTAGCGAACTAAGAAGATTGACCGAAGATCAGCGAGCACAAATTGAAGAAACGGGTGTGGAAAATATAAGGTTGAGTGAGGAAAATGTATTGTTGAACAGTGAAATCAGACGATTACAAGAAACAATCGAACGACTTTCTGTAGCTACAAAAAATGCCGACCAGTATGGCATTTCTCAGACCGTAAATGAAAGTGGTGTTCGTATATCGGCCTTACAAAAAACTATAGATACACTAACAAGAGAAAATGAAGAATTAAGTTTGCAACTTGCCAACATGTCGGCAGAGATGGAAGAGAGAGTATTAAGTTTAAAAACCGAAAATGATGAATTACGACAACAACAAGCCGAACAGAGTCTGACAATTCAAGAACAGAAGTTGTTGCAAGATAGACTCCAAAACACAATTGCCGATACTATATCGCGGAACTCAGAATTTCAAAGAAACATTTCTGAGCTTCAAAACGAAAAAAATGTCATGGCAAGCACTATAGAAAGTTTGAATAGGAACAATACATCCGAATTATCAAGCACGGGAAGTTCAAACAACAACAATGGCTCCAATATTTCCGTGGCAGCAGAAATGCGGATATCAGAATTAATAGCAGAAATAAATGAAAAGAAAAGCACGAACGCACGTCTCATACAAGAAGAACAACAATACAAAGCAGCATTTCAAGAGTTGAATGAACAATTATCAGCGCTCGAAAGTACCAATGCACAGCAATTGGCAGAACTAGAAGCTGCTCGTGCCGAGAATGGTCGTTTACAACAAACGAACGAAGAGCACCAACAATTAAACGCCCAGTTAGCCGAGGAAGTCGCCACACTCAAAAACAATAATGCTGTTTTAAACCGTGAGAATACACGGGCTCAAGGCGTCAACGACAATATGCACAACTTCCTAGACAGAATCAATAAAAATTCGGGTGGCTTGTTTGAAACCGAAGATGATACAATATTTGCCGGCGCCCCGAAGAAAAGACGACGCAACGACGCCGAAGAGTCCATGTTTGTGGATGCAGTTCCGTCGTCAACGCCGTCTAATTTGCACCTCCGGCCGATTCAATACGAGGACCAAGAGGCCGAGAACTACACGGTGAACGTCACGGAAGATCTTCAGCCGTTTTTCAGTCGGAATCATGTAGACAACGTAACCTATACAACCTTCCGTGGTTTTAAAAATACAACCGAACCATTTCGTATACTGACCGAAATACAGGATGTTCGATACTTTACTATCGATGTTAGTCACAACGCGCGTCTTGCGGGTGCATTTGCACGTGACTTTTCCGAACGGTATCATCTTATCCTCGAAAACACGCCCCGTTACAACGATTTTCAGCTTATAAGCAGCATTATGCGGGAAAATAAGTTCAGCAACCGCATCCTGGCCCCCGCCATTGGCATCTACAATGGCGTGCGGTGCGGCCTCACCGGCTACTTTGTGGGAGACCGATCCGCGCTGATGTTTCTCGCCGAGGCCGAGGCGGCCAACCCGAGCACGGATCCGTCGGTGCGCAACACCATCATGCAGTGGGTCGCGCGCAAACTCATTTTGGAAATGAGCGACCGGAATCCAGGCCGATTCCAGGACCGCTACATTCACTACAAACTGGAGCAGGCAGAGCGCGAATTGTGGGACAAAATATACGTGCCCAGCGCCAGGCAGATGCAGTATTTTCACAGACAAGCCATAGAGACCAAGAGGTTATTACAGTCGTTATGATGATATTCCAGTGAAGTTTATTTTATTTCATCTAATAAACTCAAAGTCTTGTATATCCGCTTTTCTCTCTCTTTGATGGCGTCTTTCTCGTCGCCAATCAAAATCTGGGGCTCCTTCCGGAAGAAAAACTGGTCGGCCGAGCATGTGAGTCGAGATTCAAACTGCCGTATAAACACACAGATCGAGTCCACCGTCACCCTCGTCGTTTGCGGCTCGTCGTCGTCGTCGCCGCTGTCGTCTTCGTTGCCCCGCTTGTTTGCTCGGGCGTCTGCCTTTTCGACCATTGACTTCTGTATTAACACGCCTGTAAAAACATGAGTTCTCGCTACGCCACAAGCACAACCCAAACTTACAGTTACTTGGCAACAGAATGTTCTGAACTTGTTTTTTCAGGGCCGATCGGCACAAATCCTTCAACCCAAGAAACGCTTCATACGTTATTGGCAGCGGGTAACTTTCATCGACGCTCTCTTGTAGTAGAGATTGCAAATTAGACATTATCTGTCTTCCAAATAAATAAATATATATATATATATATATATGTGTATGTTTTATTTTAATCTTGATGTTCATGCTAAAACCACCCCTCTTCACTCTGCCTCGCTCTGCTTCTCTGCCTTTTTAAGTTTGGCGGCTGCAAATTTTTCGCTCATCACTGCCTTGTAGCTCGCACACTTTTTATCCGCCGCCTTCACGCAAAACTCCATAATCTCCTCTCCGTACTTGCTGCCTAGCACTCGAAACGCCGCAATGACGTCCTGCTGCTTGATCGTCTTCCGCTTCGAAATCCGCGCAAAGTCTCGCGCCAGCTCTACTACATCGCTGGAAAAGTCATAGCCGAGTTTCTGGAGGATTTTCACAACATTCGCACTCACCCGGCAGTCCTGCCGCAGGCTGCGCAGCAATGTCCCAGTCTTGATAAACTGCCCCCGGGTCTTGACCTTCTTCGTTTTCTTCCCCGCTCCATTCTCTTGCTGTTTTGGAACAGCCTCCGTTTCCTCGGTGGTGGACTTCTTTGATGGCATGTCTGTGTTTCTTCTGGTTAAATGCAGAGGTTAACGAGGTGAAGAAAATGCAGTCGATAAACGCCCGCGAGAAGAAATACAATCCGTGGACATATAATATTGTTTGTGAAAAACACACAATTTTAATTTTTTTGGCATGTGAAAGTGACCACAAAACCACAAAAAAAACAAAAATTTTTGGCGGGAAAAATTTCGACTTTTTTGGATTTTGTAACGGTCACTTTTTTTTCAGGGGGGGGGGGTCCCCGACAAAAAAATTTTTGTTGTCGCGGAAAATGATATTGACAAAAAGTTGCTGACGCAGCTACTAGACCGGTCTGGTAGCTGTGACAAAAATTTATTTTTTCTATTTTTTGTCAAAAAAGCCAAATGTTTTTTTTCAGAAAACTATGGAATCTGCTTATAGAGTTATGGGTCTTTGATGGTGATTTTATTGGGTGGTTTTGTTAAAAAAATCGATATTTGATCTGACGAAAGAACAGGAAAAAGTGTGAAAGTTGTGACCCTCTGATTGTGATTTTATGGTATATTTTTGGTTTCGATTGGGATTTCTAAAAACTGAGCAAATAACTTTCTAACCATGTTCATGTCATAAAATCGCAATCAGAGGGTCATAACTTTCACACTTTTTCTTGTTCTTTTGTCAGATCAAATATCAATTTTTTGACCAAAACTACCCAACAAAATCAACTTCTGACAATCACAACTCTCACACATTTGCAAACCCTTCCACTAAATTTTTTTGTTCAACTTCCAGACAAACAAAATAGAAAAATAAATTTTTGTCACAGCTGCCAGACCGGATTAGTAGCTGTGACAAAAATTTATTTTTTCTATTTTTTGTCAAAAAAGCCAAATGTTTTTTTTCAGAAAACTCTGGAATCTCCTTGTAGAGTTATGATGGTCAGAAGTTGATTTTGTTGGGTAGTTTTGGTCAAAAAATCGATATTTAATCTGACGAAAGAACAGGAAAAAGTGTGAAAGTTGTGACCCTCTGATTGCGATTTTATGACACGAACATGGTTAGAAAGTTATTTGCTCAGTTTTTAGAAATCCCAATCGAAACCAAAAATATGTCATTATTTCAAGATCAGAGGGTCATAACTTTCACACTTTTTCCTGTTCTTTCGTCAGATCAAATATCGATTTTTTGACCAAAACTACCCAACAAAATCAACTTCTGACCATCATAACTCTCACACATTTGCAAACCCTTCCACTAAATTATTTTGTTCAACTTCCAGACAAACAAAATTGAAAAAAAAATTTTTGTCACAGCTGCCAGACCGGTCTA
>Ga0181593_10002012_pt1 | contig 18693 bp, 15 predicted proteins | sample 071ome_19_FD_133756 | JGI IMG/M metagenome (GOLD analysis project Ga0181593, IMG submission 133756) | Coastal salt marsh microbial communities from the Groves Creek Marsh, Skidaway Island, Georgia - 071413AT metaG (megahit assembly) | ecosystem: Environmental > Aquatic > Marine > Intertidal...
CATTGGCTGCAACAGGCAGCGCTAAGGCCATCGTAAATGCAGCAGCGTAAAATGTTTTCTTCATGTTCAACCCTCCATTGATCTTAACGATCGGTTGTTTGTTTCGGTGCCGGCCTTGTCCTTTAAAACCGGCGATTGATATGTGTATCGCGGAATTTCGTAAACGTTCGCTTATAACCACTCATGAATATTTCAATTGCCGTGCCAAACAGGCAAAATTTAATATCTGTTTACAATCAAAGACTTACAAAGAATCTCCGCAATAAGCTGAACAGAAATTGGCATAATATTGATTAAATTAAAAGCAACTTGTTTTGTGTGGTTATTTATTAGGCAATCTCAATATTTAGAAGTTTTAAAAATTTCTTTCAAAAAAAACATCGTTCTTTCAAGGATCTAAGACAGTATATAACTATATATAGACCAAAGACCCATGATGATTACGAAAGTTGCCCGATACTTTTTCCGATGAGTGATGTAAATTTGTCACGGAAATGTATTGAGATCGCGGATTTACCTGGACAGCAGGCGGTTAAAGAGCGATGACGGGGCATGGCACAAGGACAAAATTTAGCCGCACGCGTTAGCGCAGACGCCATTATTGTCGGCGGTGGACTGGTCGGCGGCGCCCTCGCCCAGTCGTTGGCGGGTCTTGGCCTGCACGTGGCGGTCGTCGATCGCGGTAATCCGCAAGACTGGCTCGATGGCCGTTTTGATGGCCGCGCGTCAGCCGTCGCTTTGGCCTCGCAGCGGTTTTTGGACGCTATCGGTTTATGGTCTGCAATGGCATCCGAAGCTTGCGCTATCAAAGATATTCGCGTTTCCGAGGCGAAACAGCCGTTCTTTTTGCATTACGATCATCGTGAGCTTGGTGATGTACCATTCGGCTATATGGTTGAAAACCGCCATATCCGAAAAGCGCTTTACGGTACACTCAACAAAAATTCAAATGTCGAATTTCATGCCCCGGCGACAATAGAAAAAATTTCACGAAATAGCGGTCAAGCATCCGTAACATTGAAAAGCGGAATCACAATAGAAGCGCCCTTATTGATTGCGGCGGACGGCCGGCGTTCGCGCATCCGGGCTGAGGCCGGCATTCGGGTTACACAATGGCAATATAAACAAACCGGCATCGTTTGTTCGGTGAAACATGAAAAGCCGCACCACAATATCGCCCACGAACATTTTTTACCGGTTGGCCCATTTGCCATCTTACCATTACGCGGTGACCGCTCATCGTTGGTTTGGGTTGAAAGCGATGTAACCGCACCGGCGATTATGCAGCTTGATGACGATGCTTTTCTTGCTGAACTGAAAAAACGTTTCGGTGATTTTTTGGGTGGCGTTAGCGTCATTGGGCCACGCTGGTCGTTTCCATTATCTCTACAACATGCGCACCGTTACGTTGATAACCGCCTGGCACTCATCGGCGATGCGGCGCATGGAATGCATCCCATCGCCGGTCAAGGTTTGAACCTGGGCTGGCGCGGCGCGGCGGCCTTAACGGAAGTGATCTATGACGCCAGGCAATTAGGCCTTGATTACGGCCTTGAACCCGTACTCGAAAAATACGAACGCTGGCGCCGTTTTGATAATACCTTGATGCTGGCCATGACGGATGGATTGAATCGATTATTCTCTAACAATTTACAACCGTTAAAACTGGCGCGAGATGCGGGTCTTGCCATCGTCAATAAACTGCCGCCTTTGAAAAAAATATTCATGGGCAGCGCCATGGGCTTGGCGGGTGATGTGCCGAAGTTAATGCGCGGCGAATCCCTCAGGGCTCGCGGCTGATATTTCTGGATTTAATTTCCTGAAGATAACGATGCCAAAGCTCTTCTTGGCGAACACCGTAATCATGCAGTGTTTCCCATGAATAAATACCGGTGTCATGATTATCGTCAAAACAAATGCGAACGGCGTAATTGCCGACGGGTTCGATTGCCGTAATACCGACATTTATTTTGCCCCCGATGAAGCGCCTTTCGGCAAACGAATGCCCTTGTACTTCGGCGGAGGGGCTTTCAACGCGTAAAAATTCAGCGGGAAAAGAAAACATGTGACCGTCATCAAAATCGACCTCTAAAATCCGTTCTTCTTTATTATAACGAATTTCCAAAGGTATCGCTTTTTGCACCAACGTCATGGACGGTTAGCCTTCATACAAAAATTTAAATGACTTTATTAAACGGCGCTCAGTCTTTAATGGTGCGCGCTTCGTCTATCAACATTATCGGTATGCCGTCACTGATCGGAAAGGCGAGACCAGCTTTTTTACTGATGAGTTCTTGGTTTTCCTGATCGTAATCGAGCGGTTGTTTGGTCACGGGACAGACAAGAATTTCAAGTAATTTCGGATCGATTTCACGTCCACTCATGGTTTTGTCTCATTGGGTTCGAATAAAACGATTGCCTTTAATGCGTCTGGGTTGCCGGGCCCTCATGTTTGTCATGCACGGCCATATTCATGAGAGACATCAATAAAGTGCTTCGCTCCTGAAGGCCAGAACATTCTAAAAGGGCTTGTTTTTCACTAGGTGCAAACGGGCACATCATTGCCAAAGAGTTAACCAAAGGCTCATCAGGCGCGTTTTCGATAGACGACCAATCGGCATTGATGTTTTTTAATGCCAGATACGATTGAACGGTTTTAAGGCGCTCATCGCGGCCAGGCAAATTTTCATCATTAGCCTTAAGATCGCCTATGAAAGATTCATAATTAGCTCGAACCCGACGGTAGCCCTTGACGAGCCCGAGTTCTTCCGTGATTTGAAACCGGCAAACGCCCAGCAACGTAATCAAAAAACGTCCGTCACCGGATTCGGAAAAAGAAATGATACGCCCGGCGCATCCTGTTTTATAAACACCCGGGTTCTCCTGATTATTTTCTTCCGCCGCCTCCTGCGGTTGGATCATGCCGATATAACGGCCTTTGGCGAGAGCGTCTTCGGTCATGGCTAAGTAGCGAGGCTCAAAAATATTTAATGGCAATTGTGCGTGGGGTAACAGCAGGACGCCGGTTAATGGAAAAATCGGAAGTTCGACAGGTAAGTCAGCGGAATGAATTTGTTCGGTCATTATGAAAACAAAATTGATGATAATTGCCGCCGTGCTGAGTCGGTCAAAGGATCTGTTGGCCCCAAGGCCTCAAAGATTTTAAGAAGCTGAATGCGTGCCGCTTCTTCGTTCCACTGGCGGTTGCGGCGAATCAATTCCAGTAATTGTTCAACGGCGTTTTCGTTATCGCCATGAGCATAAAGAGCCATGGCTAAATCAAAACGTGCCTGATGATCGTTTTCATCGGCCGATACTTTGTCGCGTAATGATTGCACGTCGCCGGTATCGCTGGTTTGTTCGGCCAGCTCGACCATGGAGATTGCCCCGGCTATATCCGTATCGCGTTTTAGTTCAGTACTAAGCTGTTCAATGATGAATTTTGCCCGGTCCATATCGCCCCGGCTGATGGCGAGACGAATGAGGCCGGTCAGGGCTTTGGGATTGTCCTGATCTTGTCCGAGAATTTGTTCGTATAGCGCTTGAGCCTGATCGGCCTCACCGGCCTCGGCCAGTTGCTGCGCCTGATCGAGGGCGGCATCAATCGGAGATTGTGCCTCACCCAGCAATTTATCAATAAAGGCGCGCAGCTGACTTTCCGGGACCGCGCCCATAAAACCATCGACAGGCTGGCTATTCTTAAATGCATAAACGGCCGGGATTGATTGGATACGCATCTGCCCGGCAAGATCTTGGTTCTCATCAATGTTGATTTTAACGAGCTTTACCAGGCCGCCGGCATTCACGACGAGTTTCTCGAGTGCCGGTCCGAGTTGTTTGCAGGGCTCGCACCATGGCGCCCAAAAATCGACGATCACCGGCGTTTGTTTCGAGGCCTCGATGACATCGGCCATGAAATTTGCCGTGTCGCTGTCCTTGATCACATCACCGGGTGCCGCGCCGGCCTGTTGCGGATCACCTGCTTGGTTGGGGTCGAGTATCAGCGCCATGATGTCTACTTCCTTGTCCTCAGTATAATGTTTTCATTTCGCCTGATGAGCGGTTCAGGGCCGGTTTTGTAATGGCTGTGATACCATAAATGGTTGGTTTTCAAAGAGACCGCAAGGGTCTTGGCGTTTAACGCCCCTTACGATACCGCCAGCGCGTGGATCTGGGGCGCGTGGCCGCAGGCCCGGATAAAGCGTACCAAATCTTCTGGCTCTATGGCCGTCGTTTGATCGTTAAGCAAGGGGTGATAATGCAAGGGTCTTTGGCTGAGCATCCGTTCTTCAAGAATAATCTGGACCGAAACCGCGCTGGGATTGATCACGCTAAACGGCGTGACTGAGCCCGGTTCGACACCGAGCAGGTCTCTCATGGCCTCGGGCTTGCCGAAAGATAGCCGGCCTGCGCCGAGTTGTTGGGCGAGACGCTTTAAGTCGATTCGGCTGTCCTCAAGCGTGACCACGAGCCAAAATTTTCCCTTTTTATCCTTTAAAAACAGTGATTTACAGTGGCCTCCGGGCAGTTGTCCGCGCAGGGCCTTGCTTTCCTCAACGGTGAAGACGGGCGCATGGCGGACGGTCTTGGTCTCGATCCCAAGGGCCTGCAGGCGGGCGAACAAATCGTCGGGCGTGGCATGTGCGGGAGATTGTTGGCCGATCGTCATCCCGGCAAAATAAGGCTATAGCAGGGGCTGTGTAAATCACTTGCAAACTAGGCCGCTTGGCGTATCATCGGCGCCCCACCGCATGAAAACCTCAATCAGGTTCCCATATCCGCGGTTTGGGCGGGCGTAGCTCAGGGGTAGAGCGCAACCTTGCCAAGGTTGAAGTCGTGAGTTCGAATCTCATCGCCCGCTCCATTTTTTTGCCCCAATGGTTGTTGCTTCCGGCATAAAATGCGGCATTCGAAAAAGCGGATACCTCATGGCCTTGCGACGATTCCCATGAAGACCTTACCGGCTAACGGGCTCATCGCCGTAATGTTCAGCGCGACGGTTCTCGGCATGATCGGCATCGTCGCCTATCCGGCGTTACTGCCGACGTTCAAGGCCGAATGGGGGCTATCGAATACAGCCGCTGGTTGGATCAGCGGTGTTTATTTCGCGGGGTATGCCGCGAGCGTGCCGATCCTTTCGGCGCTCACGGACCGTATTGATGCGCGCCGGGTTATTCTATTCGGACTATTTGTCAGCATGATCGCGCCGATTGGATTCGCATACACCGCCGTGGGTCTTGTGAGTGCGAGTGTGTGGTGGGGCCTGCAAGGGGTCGGGTTTGCCGGCATGTATATGCCGGGCCTGAAGGCGCTTAACGAACGTGTGCCCGCGGAGCAACGAGATCATGCCGCTGCGATTTTCACCGCAACATTTACCGTCGGCGTCAGTATCTCGTTTTCACTGACGGGTGTGTTGGCCGATGCTTTCGGTTGGCGCGGCGCGTTCCAATTATTAGCGGTCGGCCCCTTTATCGGATTGATCATGGTTGTACTTTTCGTTCACCCAAAACCCCGGCAACATTCACTTGAGTCACGCCCCATTTTCGATTTCAGGCCGGTCCTGCAAAATCGCCGCGCGCTCGTCCATTCGATTGCTTATGCCGTACATAACGGCGAATCCGCGGTGATGCGGGCTTGGATCGTGGCACTCTTGGTTTTTGCGGCCTCAAATCAAGCCTCGCTGAATTTCCAATTCGATCTCGCGCCGCCGGTGGTTGCTTCCATCATGACGGCTCTCGGCCTGCCGGCGATCCTGCTGGCGAGCAAGCTCTCACAACATATCAACCGCCGCGTTGTTATCATGGCCATCATGGCTTTATCGGCAGCAACCGGGATTGCGCTTGCGCTGTCCGTCGAGGCCACGTTCGTCATCGTGTTTGTGATTGCGTGTTTCTACGGTTTTATCGTGACTGCCGACTCCGGCATCATCAATGCAGGGCTGCTCGCGCGCGCCGAACCGGCCCGGCATGGCGCTTCTATGGCGGTGCATGCGATGCTTGCTTTTAGTGCCGCGTTCATCATGCCGTTCGTATTTGGTGCCGTCCTCGATGTGGCGGGCGGTGAGAATGAGCCGCAAGCATGGCTCATTGCATTTGGGGCTATGGCCGTGTTTGTTGCCATCGGCCCGTTGGCGCTTTTCACGATGGACCGGGAATAGGGCTTAACCGCCTAAGAAAAGGCGCCCGACATCCGGGTTTTCGAGCAGGTCGTTTCCTTTATCGGCCATGGCCAATTCGCCCGATACCAGCACATAGCCGAGATCGGCAAACTCGAGTCCGCGCTTGGCGTTCTGCTCGACCATGATGATGGTTTTGCCTTCGTTGCGTTGCAAGTCGTCAAGAATTTCAAACACCAAATCGATAAAGCGCGGTTCAAGCCCGATGGACGGCTCGTCCACGAGCAAAACATCCGGCTCCATGACGAGCGCGCGTGAAATTTCCAACAGGCGCCGCTCACCGCCCGAGAGGACCTTGGCCTGGTGGGTGCGCCGTGCCGCTAGACGGTCGTATTTGGCGAAGACCTTCTCGGCCGCCTCTTTGGCTTGCGTGGGGCTATCCATCAAAAAGCCGCCCATCCAGAGATTTTCCTCGACCGTCATGCTCGGAAAGATGGATTTGTCCTGTAGGATATAAGCGATACCGGCTTCCTTGAGTTTTTGATTCGGACTTAGAGCGGTGATTTCGCGCGGTCCGGCATCAGATTCAATTGTGATGGTGCCGTTAAAGATGTTCGTAAAACCGTAAATCGAATGCAGGATTGTTGATTTGCCGGCGCCGTTCGGACCGATCAGGCACAGCGACTGTCCTTTCGCGACCTGCAAATTGAAATCGTGCAGGATCTCCATCTTGCCGTAACCTGCATTCAAGCCGCTGATGGTTACATAGGGCTTGTTGTTCGCGAGCGATCCGATTTTTTCAATCGGAATCGGCTCGGCAAGTTGGCGGGCCTGGCGGTCGACTTCCTCGACCGAGATGACCGTATCGACAGACCCGATATGATAGCCGCCGGCGCGTGATTCAGCCATCAGTGCGCCCCCAAATAAGCGTCGATTACGCGCTGATCATTTTGAATTTCATCAGGCGTGCCATGCGCCAATAATTCACCATGCGCCAGGCAATAAATATTTTCGGCCAGGTTCATGATGACCCGCATGTTGTGTTCAATCACAAACAGCGTAATGCCGAAATCCGTGTTGGCGCGTTTCAAGCGGTCGATGAGACCGTTGATAAGTGTCGGGTTGATGCCCGCGGTCGGCTCGTCCAACAATAATACTTTCGGCTCGTTCATCAGCGCCGTCGCGAACTCGAGCAGGCGTTGTTGGCCGAACGACAACTCGCCGGCGATCAGGAACCGTTTTTGATACAATCCGACGAATTCCAGCAATGCCTCGGCTTTGTCGAGCGTTTCCGGATCGTAAGACCTGAACATGTCCTTGAAAGTTGCCGTGCGATGCGGGATCGAAATCAGCAGGTTATCGATACAGTTCATTTTGGAGAAGATCCGCGTTTGCTGGAATGTGCGGATCAATCCGAGGCGTGCAATTTCCTGAACGCGCATCGTCGATATTTCGTTTCCTTCGAATTTAATCGAGCCGTCATCAATGGGGTGATAACCGACGATGGAGTTAAACAGCGTCGTTTTGCCCGAACCGTTAGGACCGATCAAGCCGGTGATTTTGCCGTTTGGCACGGTCAGCGAAATTTCCTTGTTGGCAATGACGCCGCCGAAGGCTTTCGAAACGTTGTCGACCTCGATCACGGATGACGTCATTCCGCGGCTCCCTTATTGCGTGCTTCGGTTGCGGTTTGATCGATGACGACGCCGAATTTTTCGGGCCATTTTTCTTTCATCCAGCCCATGATGCCTTGTTGGAAAAACACGACAGTGATGATGATGATCATACCGAGCGCGACCCACTGCCAGCCCAAAAGGTAGGTCCATGTCACTTCCTTCACCAAGTGAAACACGATGGCGCCCATGACTGGACCCCACAGAGTTCCTTTGCCGCCCAGGAGCGGCATGGCGACCATAAAGATACCGAAGGTGACGGTCGGGAAGGCGACTTCGAGGGGTTCGATGAAGCCGGTCATGTTGCCGAAAATGGCGCCCGAGATGCCGAGGAAAAATGCCGAGACGGACCAGGCGACGATTTTATGACGCAATGTGTGAACACCAAGCGCCTCGGCTTTATCTTCATCGTCGCGAATCGCGTTAATGGCGAGGCCGAAACGGGTTTGATAAAGCCTTTTGAGCGCGAGGAATGTAATGACTGCGGCGCCAAAACTGAACCAATAGAAAAACTCCGCACGGGCATCCGCCGTGCCCGGGTGCACCGGCATGGCGATGCCACCACCACCTCCGACCCATTGCCAAGCACCGAATAGTTCACCGGCTGCCAGCGCGATACCAAGGGTGCCGATTGCAAAGTAAGCGGCCCTAAGGCCGAACATAATGAGTCCTAATATGGGCGCGAGGAGGGCTGAGCCAAACGCGGCCGCGAGGGTGCCGTAAATAATGCCCTGATAGTACTGTTCAGGCGTGAAGGACGCCTTACCCGCCCCCGCGGCGGATGTGTAAACGCCGACATCATAAACGAGGCCGACCTGCACGATGGCGGAGATGTACATCCCGGCGCCGAAAAAGAAAATGTTACCGAGCGAATTGTAGCCCATCTGCCCGCCCATGGTGTCCCAAGTTTGGGCGAACAAAATCATGATCCAAAGGATGGCGATCTGAAACAAGTAATTTGGAAACAGGAACGGTGCGATCAGTCCGAAGCCGACAAGGCCGATATAAAACGGCAGCTGCTTGCGCTCGTTTGTTTCAAAACTGTCGACACCTTTGAGAAAACGGCTCATTGCACCACCTGACGCAATTTACGCATTTGATGCTGCCGCCAGATTAGTACGATCAGCAGCATGCCGACGACGGCGACCTGTTGGAACTCGGCACCCAATACGAAGCCGCCGAATTGTTCGATCACGCCGAGGCCGAGAGCCGAAACAATGACGCCCGGTAAATTACCGAGACCGGCGGCGGTGACGATAACAAACGACCGGATCGAATGGGTAATGCCGTAAAACGGCTGAATGACCCAAATCATGGCGATCAACACGCCGGCGGCACCGCAAATGGCAGCGTTCAGCGCATAGGTAAAGGCGTACACCCGTTCCGTGTCGATGCCCATGATGCGGGCCGCGCGCGGGTCCTGCGCGGTTGCGCGAATGGCTTGTCCCATGCGGCTTCGCTTCATAAAGGCAACGATGAGGGCGGCTAAAATGCAGCACAGAATAAACGAGACCACTTTGATTTCCGCAACCGAAACGGTGCTGAACAACGTGCGGGTTTGCATACCTGAATTGGCCGTTTGGATTTCCGGGCCGAAGGCAAGGTTGAGAAGTTGTTGAAGAACAAAAGCGATGCCGAATGTCGCCAGCAAAGAGGTAAAAAGATCGCGGTCGATTACCCAGCGGATGATAAGCACATACATGATCCAGCCGAAAATGAACAACAACGCCATAACGACGGGCATCATGAAAATCGGGTGGATGCCGAAAGTTTTTTGCAGCCACCAGGCAAGATAGCCGCCGAAGATTACAAAATCACCCTGGGCTAAATTTTTAACATTCATCACGCCCCAGACGAGGGCGAGGCCGTAGGCTGACAAGGCAAAAACGGCGCCAATGAGAATGCCGTCCAGCAGTAGCTGAACATTCAACGCCGGTGCCGCAATCAATAACTGAAGGTTCCCGAGCATGAAGCGCCCCTTATAATTTTGCCGTGTTCGCCATCCCGAAACGATGCGCCCCCACCACGAGGGCGGGGGCGATCATTGGTCTTACTTCTTAGTCTTTTGCTTTACGCGGGAAGTTCACGGGATGGGACGCCCATTTGGACGGCGCAACAACGCGATACTTTCCGTTTTGTATTTGGCGCAGCACCATCGGCTTGGCAATATTATTGCCGGCCTTGGAGAATTTGATGTTGCCGTAGAAGGTTTTCATATTTGTGGCGGAAAGGGCGTCGCGGACTTTTTTCGGATCAAACGAGTTGGCCCGCTCGAGGGCGTCTTTCCAAACCTGCACAGCGGCGGAGGCTTGCGCCGATTGATACGGCACGTTCTTGTAACCTTTATATGTGTCTTTAAAAAGCTTGTCGTAGTCGGCGGCCGAACCGAACAGCCCGTCTTTATAACTTAGCGTTTCCGCCCATTGCGTCGGGCACAGGAAATCATCGACCGACTTGCCGAACTTTTTAACGATTTTTGCCGCTTCGCAGTGAGTCATGGCGATCATCGGTACATCAATTTTCAGCTCTTTGATTTGCCGTGCCGCCGTCGCTGCGCCCTTAGAGTGACCAGAGATAACCAAAACATCCGGTTTTACCGCTTGAACTTTACGCAATGTCGGCGAGATATCCGAGAGATCGCGCGGCATTTTATCGTCGATGACCACCTTCATGCCGTAGCGTTTGACGTCCTCAACGACACCGGCGCGCACATCGAGAGAAAACGGATCATTTTCAAACGACATCGCAACTTTAATATCGACCGCCTTTTTGCCGAGTTTTGGTGCGAGCTCAGCGGCTAAGGCAATCGAGCTTGCCAAGTATTGTTCGGACGTTGAAAGAACGGCGAATAAATAGCGGTAGCCTTTTGTAAACAAGGAGCGTGAAGCGCCTTCGGCCTCAACCATCGGCACCTTGTATTTTTCAATTATCGGCGCCGCCGCTTTCGTCGTTGCAGAACTGTACGGGCCTAAGAAAAACTTAACGCCGTCCTGTTTGACCAGGCGCTCTAAAAGTTGAGCCGTCCGGGCCGGGGTCGATTCGTCGTCATAATATTTAATTTTTAACTTGTAGGATTTGCCGCCGACTTTGACGCCACCAGCTTCATTAATTTTTTTTGCGGCCAAGTCATAACCGTTTTTGGCATGAATACCGTTGGTTGAGTATTTCCCGGTGAATGAAATGGCTGAGCCCAGAATGATTGTGTCGCCTTCGACTTTGGCTTGGACCGTTGGGGCCGTCAGCAAACTGATGGCCGTTAAGCCGGCGACAGCAACCGGCATTGATTTAAGTACTTTGTGCATGAGTTAATCCTCCCTCATTGCGTTTATGGTGATGCGTTTTTGGCGCCACTCTCTGCGCCTGACATCTGAAATTCATGATGGCCGTTTTGAGCGCTCCACATAAATTCCTGAATGGATCATTCAGTCGGCATCTTATGTGTTTGATTTTGCTATGCTTGGCGCCAGACTTCAACAGCCGAAATCGATAAAATCGCAAAATTTGACGCCACGAAATTGTTTGTTTCATAAGTACGCCCATGCAAAATCAAACCGATCAAGATATTGGTTTAAATTCGCTTGTTGTGTCTATCGCGATAACGTCTGGGAGCTGCGTTACAATCACGCCATATAGAGTACAGTGGCGAAAGCCCTATGACTGAAACAGCCAATACCCCTTCGTACAACATTGCCGTCTTGCCGGGCGATGGCATCGGTCCCGAGATCATACCGCCGTGCCTAAATATCCTTGAGCAGTTATCCGTACAACTGGACGGCTTTCGGTTTGAATTTCAGGATTGTGTCGGCGGGGCCGGGCATTACCGGGATACCGGCGAAGAGCTGCCCGCCGAAACTTGGGCGGCGGTTAAATCCACGGATGCAATATTGTTTGGTGCCATGGGTTTGCCCGAGGTGCGAAAGCCCGACGGCACAGAAATTAACCCGCAGATTGATTTGCGCATGGCGCTTGAATTGTTTGCCGGCGTGCGCCGAGTGCGTAGCATTCCGGGGGTCCCGGTTTCTTTATCCGATCCGCGCGCGCAGGAAATTGATTTTGTGCTCATTCGGGAACAGACCGAAGGCATGTTTGCCGACTTCACAAAAGGTGTTCGTGAAGATAACGAACGTGCAATCGATCGCTGCGTTATTACACGCGCTGCATCGGAACGAGTGTTCGATTTCTCATTCAATTTGGCACGGACCCGAAAAGAGCAGGGCTTTGCAGGCAAGCTGACATGTGTCGATAAAGCCAATGTTTTGAATACGATGGCGTTCTTCCGGGAAATTTTTAACGACCGGGCCACCCAATTTTCGGATATTGAAACGGAATCAGTTTATGTCGATGCGATGGCGCTCAATCTCGTGCGCGCCCCTTGGCAGTACGATGTCATCGTCGCGGAAAATTTAATGGGTGATATCCTGTCCGATTTGGCGGCGTCGCTTGTCGGCGGTATGGGGTTTGCCCCTTCCGGCGATATTGGTCATGACCACGCTATGTTTCAGCCCGCTCACGGCAGCGCACCGGACATTGCCGGCAGCGGCAAAGCCAATCCGACGGCAATGTTGTTATCGGCATCCATGATGCTCGATTGGCTGGGAACGCGGCATAATAATGACGCCCTCGTTCAAGCGGGCTCATTGTTAGAGCGTGCCGTCATTGAAACGTTCAAGGGCGGTAAAATTAAAACCGCTGAATTCGGCGGCACGGATCGTACGGAAACGGTCACCGCCACGGTGCTGAACTCGATTGAGCAATTAATTCAAACGCCGGCCTAAACTTCAAGCACGGACGAAAACAACGCCAGCGCAACCAAAGCGATCGCATAAAACGCGACGGCAAACCCGATGGCAAAAAAGAAATTCGCGACGGTCCGGAGTGGGTAACGGGCGCGCTCATGCCGGCGCCGGTCACCGCTCCGTTTTTCTACGCCGCTCAGGACCGTAATGTAAAACCGGCGGCTCCAAAACGGGATCGATAGGCGAATATTGACGGGGGGCCCCTCGGCGGTGCCGGTAACGGCTTCATGCAGGGCCTGTTTTTGTCGTTTCGATAGCGATTCAAATATGTCGGCCGGCAACCGCGCAAACATCCAATTTTGAAGCGCTGTTTCGCCGTTTTTAGGCTCTAAGGTCATGGCTCTTCCCCGGTTTGCTGATTGCCGTCTGTTTCGGCGACGCCCCTATTTGTGGGTTTTCCCGATGATAGCCCGATGTTAGCGGAAATATATGAAATCTTTATCATTTTTCCGTAATGGTTTAGGATTAAATTCAACACCTGGGGATGAGGCCCGGAGCTGACTTCTAACAATATAGAGGGAAATAAGCGATGCCTCGCAATATCGAACAAGAGAAACTCGCTGTGCTAAGTGCACGCTTGGTCAGCGAGGCGAAAAAGCAACTTGGGGCCAAGAAGGCGGCTTCTTTTTTGCCTTTTCTCAACTGTTATTACACGGACGTCTCGCTCCAGGATATAGAGGAAGAATCCACCAATAGCCTTATCGGCGCGGCATACGCTCACTATAAATTTGCGGCAAAGCGCACGAAAAACAAGCCGATTGTCCGGGTCTATAACCCATCGGCAAAAGATTACAAATGGTCGCAGCCGCGCACCGTCATCGAAGTTGTGAATGATGACATGCCGTTTCTTGTCGATTCGACGACGGCGGCGCTTAATCATTTGAGACTGATCGTTCATCTTGTTATCCATCCGATCTATTGCTGCGAGCGCAATGCCAGCGGCACGCTGATCAATGTTCTTGAACGCGGCGAAACCAGCGACAAAGGCACTAACGAATCGTTTATGCGTTTCGAGATCAACGAGCAGCCGCGCGAGAAGCTCGCCGAGATCAAAAATCAAATTGAATTAATTTTAAAAGATATCCGTTTGGCCGTGGATGATTGGGGTCAAATGCGCACAAAAATGTGTGCCATCATCGATGAGCTGGAAGTTCATCCGGCGGAATTGCCTGTCGAAGAAATCGGCGAGGTGCGGGATTTTTTGCGCTGGATTTATGATAACCACTACACGTTTTTGGGTTACCGGGAATACAGTTTTAAAGGCAGCGGTAAAAACGCAAAGGTTACGGCGGACAAGGGAACCGGCCTTGGCGTTCTGAAAAATGAATCACGCGAGGAATTTAATGAACTTAGCGTGATGGCTTCCTTGCCGGACCGGCCGAAAGCCAGCGCCAGTGAACCGCATGATCTTTTAACGATTGCAAAAGCGGACGCCATATCCACGGTTCACCGGCCGGCCCATATGGACGTGATCGGCATTAAGCGGCTTGATGCAAAAGGTAATATTATCGGCCAGCGTATGTTTATCGGCCTGTTCACGTCATCCGCCTATAGTTTGAACCCACAAGATATTCCCGTTTTGCGCCGTAAAATGCAAAACGTGCTTGTGCGTGCCGCCTATCCGACGGCGAGCCACGCCGGTAAAGCCCTGCAAAATATTCTTGAAAATTTCCCGCGTGATGAATTGTTCCAAGTGTCGGAAACGCATTTATTGGAAACCAGTGTTGGCATCTTACGGTTGCAAGATCGCCAGCGAATCGCACTGTTTGTCCGCCGCGATGATTTCGAAAGATTCGTTTCCTGTTTAATTTATATTCCCCGTGAGCGTTATACGACGGCACTGCGGTTGAAAATGCAGGATATCCTTGAAGACACCTTCAATGGCATTGCATCGGCGCACGTTACGCAGTTCGGCGAGTCGCCGCTTGCGCGCCTTCAGGTTCATATTCGAACAAAGCCGGGACAAGTTCCGTCATTCGACGCCCGTAAAGTTGAACGGGAGTTGGTTAAAGTCGCCCGTGACTGGGTCGATCAGTTGCAGGACTCGCTGATTGATCGGTTCGGTGAAGAACGCGGCATTAGCTTGCTTGATCATTATCGCAATGCTTTTCCAGGAAGTTATCGTGATCAGTTTGATGGCGATATGGCAGCATGCGACATCGCAGTCATGGAAGACGCTATTGATAGCGGCACGATCGGCATGAGCCTTTACCGGCCGGATGATATGCAGGCGCATGAATTGCGTTTTAAGGTTTACAATTTCGGGGAACCGATTCCCTTATCGGATGTATTACCGATGCTTGAGGATTTGGGCCTCAAGGTGAATGACGAGCGGCCTCATCGGATTAGTCCCGACGGAAAATCCCATGACATTATTATGATTCATGATTTCGGTTTGGAGGCGCGTAGTGGCTCCAATATCGATATCGATCAGGTTGAGCAAAACTTCAAAGATATTTTCAGCCGCACGAAAGCGGGCGTCGTTGAGAGTGACGGCTTCAGCGCTTTGGTGCTAGAGGCCGGATTAAAGTGGCGGGAAGTCGTTGCTTTGCGGGCGTTCTGTAAATATTTGTTGCAAGCGAAAATTCCGTTTTCGCAGCAGTACATGGAACAAACACTGGTTAAAAATAAAACCATTACGCGCCAGATCATTGATTTGTTCTCGTTAAAATTCGACGCTAAGCAGCCGAAGGGCACGAACACGAAAATTGTAACCCTACGGCAAAAAATTGCCGATAATTTGGATGCCGTTGTCAGCGCCGATGAGGATCGAATCCTGCGTCGTTTTATTAATCTTGTCGAATCGGCGTTGCGCACGAATTTTTATCAAACCGACAGTAACGGCGATCCGAAACCGTATGTTTCTATTAAAATCAATTCGCGGAATATCGACGAATTACCGTTACCCAAACCCTGGCGCGAAATCTTTGTGTATAGCCCCAAGGTTGAAGGCATTCATCTTCGCTTTGGCAACGTTGCCCGGGGCGGGTTGCGTTGGTCGGACCGGCGTGAAGATTTCCGAACGGAAATTTTAGGATTGGTCAAAGCCCAGCAAGTTAAAAACGCGGTCATCGTGCCGGTCGGCTCGAAAGGCGGGTTTGTCGTAAAACAACCGCCGGAAGGCGGCGACCGCGAAGCGTTTATCAATGAAGGTATCGCTTGTTACAAAACGTTTATTTCCGGTCTGCTCGATATCACGGATAATCTAAAAGGCAATAAAGTGATTCCGCCGAAAAATGTTATCCGTCATGACGACGACGATCCTTATTTGGTTGTCGCCGCCGATAAAGGCACGGCGACATTTTCCGACATCGCAAACGGCGTTTCCGAGGACTACGGTTTTTGGCTGGGGGATGCCTTTGCTTCCGGCGGCAGCGTCGGTTACGACCACAAGAAAATGGGTATCACGGCGAAGGGGGCTTGGGAGTGCGTGAAACGGCATTTCCGTGAAATCGGCACCGATATTCAAAACGAAGATTTCACCGTGGTCGGCGTTGGCGATATGTCCGGCGATGTGTTCGGCAACGGCATGCTGCTTTCGAAACACATTAAACTTGTCGGTGCATTCAACCACCTGCATATTTTCCTCGATCCTGATCCGGACCCGGCGAAGACATGGGCCGAGCGCAAGCGGCTGTTTGATCTGCCAAGGTCTTCCTGGTCGGACTACAACGAAAAACTCATTTCAAAAGGCGGCGGTATTTATGATCGCAGCGCAAAATCCATTCCCATCTCTGCGGAAATGCGAAAAGTATTAGGCATTTCGCAAACGTCGATGACGCCGAATGACTTAATTAAAGTTCTGTTGTCGGCGGAAGTCGATTTGCTCTGGTTCGGCGGAATTGGCACGTACATTAAAGAAAGTGGCGAGAGCCATGCCGATGCAGGCGACCGGGCAAACGACGGCAACCGGGTGAATGGCGAGGATGTCCGGGCCAAGGTTGTCGGCGAAGGGGCCAACCTGGGTACGACGCAGCGGGGCCGGATTGAGTATGCGCTTGAGGGTGGGCGGATCAATACCGATTCCATCGATAATTCGGCAGGCGTTGATTGCTCCGACCATGAGGTCAACATCAAAATTTTGATCGATTCGGCGATTAACGCCGGGCGGCTTAAAAAATCCGAACGCACGAAGCTGTTGGGCAGCATGACTAACGAAGTCGGCGATCTGTGTCTGGAGGATAATTACCTGCAGGGCCAGGCCATGACACTCTCGCAAAGCCAGGGTGTGCAGGCGCTGGACGATCAAATTCGACTTATGCGGGTTCTGGAAAAAGAAGCGGATCTTGACCGCGGTGTCGAATATCTGCCGGATGACGAGACTTTGGGCGAACGGCGGCAGTCGAATCAAGGTCTAGTGCGACCCGAGCTTTCCGTTTTGCTGTCTTATTCCAAGAACTGGCTATATGCCGCGCTGTTGAATTCGGACGTGCCGGACGATCCGTTCCTCAGCGGCGATTTGGAAGAGTATTTCCCCACGGCGCTACAAAAACGATTTTCCAAAGATATCGCCAGTCACCGTTTGCGCCGCGAGATTATCGCGACTGTGGTGACCAACAGCATGGTTAATCGTGTCGGGGAAACGTTCGTCACGCGGTTTATCGAACGGACAGGCATGTCGCCGGCGGAAATCGTCCGGGCCTTTACCATCACGCGGCATGTCTTCATGTTGGACGAACTTTGGTTTGCGATTGAGGATCTCGACAACAAAGTGCCAGCGACAATTCAAAACGAAATGCTGGATGACATTAATCATCTGGTGGATTGGGCCACTTTATGGTTTCTACGGAACGGTGATCGGCCGCTCGACATCGGCAAACATGTCGAAACATATCAAGACGGCGTTTGTACGCTGCTGAATGATATGAAGAAGGCTATGCCGGCTCATTACATAAAAGATGTGAAGGCGCGCAGTAAGCCGTATACCGATAAGGGCGTGCCCGAAAAATTAGCGATGCAAGTCAGCGGTTTGGTTAATCTGTTTGCCGCGAGTGACATCGTGCGCGTTGCAACCCAACGGAAACTTTCTGTGCCGAAAGTCGCGCAGCTGTATTACCTTGTTGGCTCGCTGTTCGCGCTGGGCCGCTTTCGTGCCGCCGCCGAGAATTTGGATGCGCAAAATCACTGGCAGAGACTCGCGGCTGAAGCCTTGATCGAGGAAATCAATGGTCATCAGCTTTCGATTAGCAATCATGTGTTGAACGGCGCCAAAAATGGGACCGCACCGAATAAAGCGATTGAGGATTGGTCAAAACAAAATCGCGAAGCCGTTGAGCAAACCCAGCAGCTATTGACGGAATTACGTTCGTCCGGATTGACGGACTTATCGATGGTGGCCGTGGCCAGCCGTCAGCTCCGGGCGCTTTCCGACATGGCGGCTAAATAAGCAGTACGCGATGTGAGCAGCGAACGTCCGTTAGACCAAACAAGCAGTCAGACCCGCGGGATTATCGGCTGGTGTTTGTATGATTGGGCGAACTCGGCGTTTCCCACCGTCATAACAACGTTTGTCTTTGCAGCCTATTTCACCAAGGCTGTGGCTGCCGATCCTGTTTCGGGAACGGAACAGTGGGGCTACGCTATCAGCGCATCGGCATTAGCGGTCGCCGTTACGGGCCCGGTCCTGGGCGCTATCGCCGATCATGCCGGTGCGCGTAAACCGTGGATCGCCGTACTGACGTTTATTTGCGTCATCGCGACCGCGATGTTGTGGTTCACCCGCCCCGATCCGTCGGACATCATCTGGGTATTATTCTTTGTGGCCCTTGCCAATTATGCCTTCGAGATGGGCATGGTCTTTTACAACGCCATGTTGGCCGACATCGCACCGAAGCCGTTGACCGGGCGCATATCGGGCTGGGGTTGGGGGCTCGGGTATGCCGGTGGATTGCTGTGCCTTGCCGTCGCGCTGGTTTTATTCGTGCAACCCGACCCGGCTTTGTTCGGGCTTGATAAATCGGCATCGGAACCCATCCGTGCCACGGCATTGTTGGTTGCCGTTTGGTTCGCAGTTTTTTCGATACCACTTTTTCTGTACACGCCCGATGCGCCGGCCAGCGGCCTTTCGGTAACCGCTGCTGTCCGCCGGGGGCTTTGTGAGTTTATCGCA
>Ga0181593_10002020_pt1 | contig 18662 bp, 3 predicted proteins | sample 071ome_19_FD_133756 | JGI IMG/M metagenome (GOLD analysis project Ga0181593, IMG submission 133756) | Coastal salt marsh microbial communities from the Groves Creek Marsh, Skidaway Island, Georgia - 071413AT metaG (megahit assembly) | ecosystem: Environmental > Aquatic > Marine > Intertidal zone...
CTGAACGTCATCCATCGTGAGCAGACCTTTGCTCCACCAAGCGCTGATCTCCAGCTGTGGGGTGCACCAGAGTCAGACGGTCTAGTGATCTGGCCCGCTTTGAGCCAAGGAGAGTGATCCATGTTTAGCTTTCATTCTGGCCTCAATTTGCACCGCTCAGCGCGATTAACCCCCCTCCCTGCTCGCTCCCTTCGCACGCTTATTCGCAGTAGTCTCGCCTTGTGTGCTCTCACCCTGATGAGCACATCGCTCGCCTCTGCTGACCCACTCACGCTCGGTGAACTGAACCGCTTTAACACGTGGGTTCAGTGCGCAGAGCGTTGCGCAGATCAGCTCGAGTACGCCGAGCCAAGCTCACCGACATATGAAGAGCAACGGGCCCGATTTATGTGCCTCTCAGAGTGCGGTGTCCCCGCGCACACTTGGGAGAAAGATGGGGCGCGCGCCTCTACTCGTGACGTGCTCCGAGTCTATCCAATCGACCGTCATGATCTGAAGCTCGCGATCCTTGAGCTTCAGTCCGCCTCCCTCAACCCCGAAGCGCAGACCCTCAACCAGCAGTTCAACCGCCTCGGCTTCGGCGACGCCTTCGACCCTGCACAGCTGATCTGTTATGGCGACGCGCTCCTTGAAGAGGGCTCGTCCGCTGAAGAGAGCTCGTCCGCTGAAGAGGGCTCGTCCGCTGAAGAGGCCCCAGAGGAGCTTGAAGGCGAGCAGGTGACGCGCGCAGCTCAGCGTGGTGAGCAGGTCATTGTGGGGACGCTCTGCCCCTATGTCGCCACCTCAGAAGACCCACGCTTTGGTTGCCCTTACCTCGAGGGGGTTGAGGTGGAAGGTGAGACGCCCTACTACCCCTTCTGTAACACTGATGTCTGCGCGCTCCCCAAATTTGACCTCAACGCTCCGCTCGCTCCGATCAGCGAGGACGGCGTGTATTGGGCGGGCACCTATCGACCATTGGTCTGCCCCGACGTGGTCTGTGAGCTCTATGCGGGGGGGCGCGAGCCTGAGGGTGATCTCGCCCTCTGTGAGCCCGGCACCTCACCCGACGTCCCTCGCTGGCTCGAGCAACGTCTCGGAGAGCGCTCGCTCTGTGACCTCAGCGCGCATGGTGAGTCCGCCTGTGCGCTTGATGAGCGCTGTGTCTACGATGAGCGCTTTGGGCGAGGGGTCTGTGAGCCACGTTGCGCTGTCGGCGAGGCCTGCACGGTCGCTCACCTTGAGCTCAAGTCAGAGAGCGACCAGGAGCTGATCGCGTGGGTCTACTTCGACCACTCTGACGCGCCAGTTCGCGCCCTTGACCTCCACCTCTCTTATCCACGAGAGAAGCTCGTGCTCGCTGACGCTCGTCGCTTACCCGCGCTCCTGTACTCCGGGAGCTCAGAGGGGAAGCAGCTCGCTACGCAGCACCTCTCTGATGGCCTCTTGCGCCTCTCGATCTTCGACACCGCGAGCAGCGCCCCGATCCCATATGGGCCCATCGTAGAGCTTGTGTTCAAGAGGACTGGAGATGGGGAGGTCACGCTGTCCTTCACCGATGACTCTGACCTCCGTGAGATGAGCATGGCGCCACTCCATGAGCAGGCCCAGGCGGGCCTCCGCGGAGATGAGGTCTGGGGTGAGCCTCTCACCGTAGGCTCTCGTACAGACGCGTCACTCAAGCTGAGCCTCTGGTATAACTTCGAGGACCACGACGCGCCTCTGTCCTATCGCAATGTTCACTCAGGGGAAGAGCTCTGTGACGTAGTCGCCAGCTGTGCGCTAGAGCTTGAGGTCCCGATACGGGATCGGCTCATCAGCAAGCTCGACCGCCTCCAAGCGGGTGAGGCGCGCCTAGATCGATCCATTGAGGGCGTCCTCGCTGAGGCGGGCTACCTGAACGGCTCAATGAGCCACCTGCGCCTCCCGCTCACGATGAGCGATGAGCTGAACGCCAACGCGCAGAGCTTCTCCATGTCGATGTGGTTCTACACCGAAGGGAACCTCCCTCATGAGTCGCTCGACACGCCTCAAGTGCTCTTCGCACACCATGACCGCTCTGAGCGAACCCGCTTTGGGCTTTGGCTTCGCGCCTCGCCCTACGCCGAGGGCGAGTATGACCTCGAGCTCTTCGACGGCGACCTGCTCGCTCGAGACCTACCCACAGGACTCACTCGCGTCCCATTGGCGACCCTGCCTACGCACGCTTGGCAACACCTCACCTTCACCTATGACGCGCCTCATCGCTTGATGCGCTTCTATCTGAACGGTGAGCCTCTCGGGACAGACTACCAGTTCCCGACCGCCTCTGCGAACCCGCTCTCCTGTCCGCAGTTCAGCCGTGGGCGGGATCTGATCCTGCATGATGAGGGCGACATCCTAGGCGGTAAGCCCTCTGAGCTGCTCTATGTGTCGGTGAAGGAGTCAGGGCGCTACAAGATCAAGCGTAGAGACCTCAACGGGAGCGTTGAGACGGAGGTGCTTGGGGACGGTGAGTTCTCCTACATTGAGCCAGACTATCACCCGCTCCTCGACCGGCTCGTCTATGTCTCAGACGCGACAGGTAGCCCCGAGGTCTGGATCTCTAATGGCCTCGGTGGTGACCGTCATCAGCTCACGGTGGGCTTTGGCGACAGCTACCTCGGCTTCGCTGCGCACTCTCCCAAGTGGGCTCCCGATGGGACAGGGATCGTCTTTGAGAGTAACGCCTTCGACCTCATCGCTCGAGATAACCTCGATGAGCGGGTCTATCACCTCTATTACCTCGGGTATGACGCCAGAGAGAACCTCCCCTCGATCATGCTCGCCGATGGGAGCACGACCGATCAGCTCGACTATCAGGCGCGCCTAAATGATCAGAGCCTTGTGTATTATCGGCTGACTGGCACCGACAACATTCGACATCACCGCAAGCCTCGCTGGCTGGAGGGGAGCGATGATGACCTCCTCCAGCGCGGTCGCCTGCTCTTTGAGCACTCCTCTCCGCTGTACACTCAAAAAGGAATCTCTGAGCTCCGTATCGACGAGGTGGTCCCCTTGTCTACGTTTAACGCGCTTGAGGGCCTCACCCGTGGCGAGGAGAGTGAGGAGCTGAGCCTCCTAGACGCCAAACTTGACGTCCGCGCGAGCGTAGACGGGCCACAAGCGGTAGAGCGAATGATTTACAAACGCACCTTCTCTGAGCTCTATGACCTCGGGCAAGGCGACAGCGCTCCGAACAGCATACGCCTGCTCGGTCCAAGGGTTGGCGAGTCTGAGCGCCCGGAGACCGCCCACAGCTTCAGGGTCTCCGCGACCCTCAACCCTGCGGACCACACCGCCACCATCGAGCTCTACTACCTCCCGCTCCTCGCCGAGATGAGCTCAAGCTGTTGGGACCGTAACGCCAATGGGCTCCGTGAGAGCGAGGAGGACATCACCGGTGACGCGGTGTGGGATGAAGAGGACTGCGCGCTCGCGGAGCTCTCTCAGCTCTATGTTGAGCTCGACGTCGCGAGGCTCGACTTTGTTGAGGCGCTCCCGATCACCCCGCTCCTCCCGAACACAGAGCTCGCGCGCTCGATCAACATCTCGCGAGCGCCATGGAACAAAGAGGTCAACCTGTCTGAGCTGAGCTCCCCAGGTCGTCTGATGGTGGGCGTACAGGTGACAAGCCCCTATAACACCTACCCCATGTATCGCGTTGGTGGCGCGCTCCCTGTCGCCCGCTTCAAGGTGCGCTCAAGGGGTGGCAACCTCGGTGACATTGACACCTGGACAGTCGATCAGGTGCGCTCTTACCTCCACGTCAAGCAGCGCCTCGCTGAAGAGGAGCTGGTTGTCCGAGACCTCAGCCCCAACCCTGAGACGTGCTGGGATCTCAATCAAGATCGGCTACAAGACCCACGCGAGGACCGCAATCAAGATGGGGTGTATGATGAGCTCGACTGCTTTGATCAGGTCTATGACTCTCAGGGTAAGTTTGAGCTCATTCGAGACGCGAAGCTCTCACCCAACAGCGACTCGCTCTTGCTCGACGCGATCAGCCTCAGCAGGCCTGTCCTCCTTTATGGTCCTGACCTGATCAGCGCGGAGCGCGCGGTGAGCGTTAGTGAGCGCTCAGGTCAGCTCAAGGGGGTGAGCTGGCGCTATGATGAGCGCCTCTTCCCTTGCAACTGGGTCGGCGCGGTCCAACACCCGATCAACAAGAACCTCATGACCGCCTTGCGCGGTGGCCTCGACGAGCTCAAGCTCCACCTCGGCGTCCGTGACATCAACTCGATCCGCTCCGAAGCGGAGCGAGGTCGTGACTGGCTCGATCGTCAAGCGTCGCTCACCTCACAGCGACCACGCTGTGGCGCGAGCCACCTCGAGTGCCCCGCCTTCCATCTGTGTGTTGACTCTGAGTGTGTGGTCACCTCGTGTGACCCAAGCGCGATGCCTGATGAGCTTGGCTCCTGTACACCATATGGCGCTCAGTGCCGTCTCCGCCCTGTCACGATCGAGGCCCAAGAGGGTGGGCTCGGCCTCTCAGGGGGCGCGGATTGGGTCTGTGTCGCGGACTGTCAGAGCGACCGCGAGTGCTACACCCAGACCTGCCTCAACGGGCCCTGCCTGTTCTGTGACGTCAACTCCTCCGCTTGCTCCGAGTGCCGTGAGACCGAGGTCAACCTCGGCGGGCTAACAGTCAAGCGCACCGAGGGTTGCCCAGATGAGCGGAGCTTCTACTGTGACACAGGCGCCTGTCGCACCGAGTGTTACTCGTTTGAGGATGACCAGAGCCTCTACCTCTGTGACCCTGTCACGGAGTTCTGTGACCAAGGTCGCTGTGTGCTCCGTGACTGGTCATGGGAGGACCTCAGCCCGCTCACCATGATGGGGGCGAGCGACGCTCAGTTCGCCTTAGCGCCCAGCGAGTGGTCGCACTACACGGTCGCCATCGGTGAGCGCTACCCTGTGCAGGTGCACGCGTATGGCGTCGAGGACTACGGGAGCTCACCTGAGGTCCTCGTCGAGGTCCGGGGTGGGCCGTTCTATGGAGGAGACTGGCACACGCTCGGTCGCTTGAGCGTCCATAACCGCACCCAAGCCGAGGCGACCAGCAACCCGCTGGTGCTCGACTCTGTTCACCCATACACCTCGATCCGCCTCAAGCTCATCACGTCCCCGTATCAAAACCCCTCCGCGAGCGCGACGGGGCTCGGCACACGTGATCTTGAGTTCTGCGTGAGTGACGTGATCAACAGCGGGATCGCCGAGGGGGCAGCCGCGCTCGCGCTCTGTCGCCAGCGAGCACAAGGGAGCCGTTTCCAGCTCGGCTACCGGCTCGATGTCCCTGAGTATGAGTCGATCCAAGCCTGCCGTGACCGCGGTCACGCGGGTTGCCCCACTCGTGGTCAAAATGAGAACGACTACATCTATGGTGGCGCCCCAGGAGTGGTGGTGCTTGACGTCCTCTCCAACGGCGGGAGCGTGATGAACGCGCTCGCTCGTAACACGGTCTGTAGCTACGCGGGTGGCCTCCGCCCAGTGAGCCTCGAAGGGGGTCCAGAGAAGCTCTTCTATGGTCGAATCAGCGCCGAGCGCTCACCACAGCGCGCTCATTACTGTGAGCGGAGCCCTGAGGCCTGCTTTGCGGACGTCAACGAGCCTGAGACGCTCAACTTCGAGGGCTCATTTGCCCTGCTGAACTGCAATTACGTGAGCGCCGATCAGCCGAGCGAGAGCGCCTACGCCGAGTTTGTCAACATCCCCTACCTCCCACCTAAGACTAATGAGGGCCCGATCGCCCTTGATAACGGTGACAGCTGTGTCATCAACATCGATAACCTCCGCTCAGAGGTCTGCTATGAGTGGCAGGGAGGCGCGGTCTCGCTCGACGCGTACACCAAGCCCATGGACGTCAACCAGACCCTCGAGATGTCTGTGAGCCGAAGCTTTGGACATGACCGTGGCTTCACGCCGATCCCTCCTCCTACCCACCCCTTGCGGGTGCGTGTCACCGGCTACACAGGCGTGGGTCTCGCGCTCACGAACGGCTTAGGTGAGCTCCTCCCTGTGCAAGCGACCTCAACTGGAGAGACCGTCGTCGAGTTTGAGCCCATCTATAAGGGCTGGCACTACGCCTTAAGCGTCGCTCGTCAGCCGCTTGACGCCTCGATGAGCTGTCATTTTGTTGGCTCAGAGACCCCTGCGCTGTCCGGAAGCGCGAGCGGAGCTCTAGATGGATATGAGTTCAGCGTCCGCTGTATCCAGGGCTTCTCGCTGGAGGGTTGCGTCAACTATGTGACGAACGCCTGTGCACAGAACCTCAACGCAGGGAAGTCACTCAGCTTATTAATCAACACTCAAGGGAACGTCGCTCGAAGCCAGCTCCTCACAGCCTACGCAGACGGACATTTCCGATACCCACGGGGTCTCTCTCCAGGAGAAAGCTACTCCGTGAGCGTAGCCACCTCTCCACGGGGTCTCAGGTGTTCAGTCACCTCGAATGGCGAAGGGACGGTTGATGGGGTCAGGCCTCAACCCGTTGAGGTGACCTGTGAAGACATCCCCGGTGAGAGGCTAGCGTATGTTGTTGAGGGGCTCTCCCCCTCAAGTGAGCTCGAGCTCCTTGAGCGTTACAGTGTTGAGCGCGCGACTGTCACCAGCGCTCAGCTCAACAACCAGGGCGTTGGGGAGCTGACCTCTGCCTTTGTCCCCAACGATCCTTACCAGCTGATCATTGTCCGCCAGCCAAGCGCTCAAACCTGTAGTATAGCCCAAAGTAGTGGCCTAATGCCTGTTGGCGGGCTCACAGAGGAGGCTAGACCGATCATCACCTGTCAAGACCTGCCGAGCTTCCCGCTCAGCGTGACGGTGATGGGCCTCACCCCCGGCGGGTCTGTCAGCGTGACCCTCCACGCCCTCAACGGCGCAGGAGAGGTCGCCTCGAGCGGTGTAGCGAGCCTGAGCGTCCCCGCTGAGTCAGGCTCAGAGGTCAACCTAGACCTGCTCTTCTCAAGCCCGACCCTCTATCACATGCAAGCGTACCGCTTAGAGGTCAACTCAAGCTCCCCTGAGAGCGTCACCTGTGAGGCAGTTAACCTGGCAGACCCTGAGGCGACCTCCTTCACCTTCCGCACCGATGTCCCGCTCAGCGAGACGATCATCCGCTGTCGAGATGCTAACGACGTTCGAGAGTACTTCTCTCTCTCGGGGCAGGTGTATGGCTACACCGGCACAGGGCTCAAGCTCAGCCTTAACAACTCTCCAGAGCTCCTCCAGGTTGAGGAGGGCGCCGACAGCTTTGACTTTGGACCGAAGCTCCCTGATGACGCGAACTATGACGTCATCGTCAAGCGACAGCCTGCCTTTAGCTTTTGTGAGGTGCTTAACGGGAGCGGGGTGATCTCAGGAGTAGACGTGACAGATCTAGAGGTTCACTGTAGCCCCTCTGGGCAGCTCGAGGTCTCATTGACTGGCCTACCTGAGGGCGCGGAGGTCGAGTATACGCTCTTCTCTGTACCACGAGGGAACGTCGCGGCCGCCCTCGTGGGTGAGGCGCGCTCAGACCTCGTCGTTCGCAACGGAGAGGTCAGCTCCCCGCTCGTCTCGCCTGGCGGTGGCTCAAATGAGGCGACCTCCCTCGCGGTTGGTGACTATCACTTGTATGTGTATGTGAACAGCAACGGCTCTGTGGACAGCACCTCCAATGAGCCGACCTTTGGCTTGGGGGACCAAGGCTTATATCGTCGCGTCACGGTCAGCGCGGGCCAAGTGACCTATCTTGACTTAAACCAAGGCCACCTCAGCCCCCTTATGGCGGTCTACGTCGCCGCGCTCGCCCCTGAAAATGCGGACCTAGATCGAGAGGCGCTGATCGAGGCTCCTATGACCTGCGTGTTGTCACCGCCGGGCACCTTTATCCCTGGTGGTGGGGCGCGTCGCGTGCCTAACCCAACCCGAGAGAACGCGCCTGTCGTGAGCGTCGCTCGCAGGGCCTGTACCTCTGAGTGCGAGCTTGAAGACGACTCATACGTCACGAACTACCCCGCGTACATCCCCTTACAGGTCAACGTCACCTATGACCTCAGCTGCTTTGTTGACGCCAACGACAGCGACGCCCGAGACAGCGGTGACTTCGTGTACTCCTCACAGGTCTCTACCCTGCTTAACCTGAGCTTGATTCCCGTCGCCCTCACGGAGCTACCATGAGCCATCTTTACCGTCATCACAGCCTCTCGCTCTCGTTCTCGCTCAAGGTCGCCTGCACGCTATCGATCCTAGCCCTCCTCATCGCATGTGACCCACGAGGGGCGAGCGGGCTTAATGATGGGCCAGTGAGCGCTGAGCCTACCGTTGAGGGTCCAAGTGGCATCGCGAACATCGAAGAACTAGAGCACACGCTCACCTTTGAGCGTGAGCTGTCCACAGGGGACACTCACGATGTGGTGAGCTTCGCGCTCTATTATGTGAGACGACCCAACCAGCACGCGCCCCGCACCGCAGAGCTCATGGTCGACTACCCACCCTCGATGTCCTTTAGGGGCGCCACCCCGCTCAGCGCAGTGACGCTCGCCTCAAAGGAGCTGATCGTCCAACAGCCAAGCCCGGGCGTGCTCCGGGTCGTCATCCTGTCCGCGGGCAACCTCAATTACTTAGAAAGTGGCCCCCTCGCTCGCTTCACCTTTGAAGGTGAGCACGACGGTGGAGCGCTGAGCGTCCGTGAGCGTGTGCCTTATTTTGCGCCTCTGAACGCCAACGAGGGCGTGACCCTCGCCCCCCCCACATCGATGGCGTCCAACGCCAATGACAGCAGGGAGTGAGCAGATGTATCTAGACAACCTGATCAGCTCGCGCTTGTGCGCCTCACATCACCTCTCCTACCTGCTGGGCCTAGGCGTGACCCTGCTCAGCGCTCACTGCGCTCCGCTCTTGGCGCAGAGTAACCCGATCATCGAGCTTGAGCGCGAGTGTGTGGGCTCAGGCGGGCTCGGTTTACCGTGTACACCTGACGGGAATGAGTGCGCCGGCAACTCCATCGCCGACGCCTGCGTGACAGATGAAGACGGCGCCTCGCGTTGCTACGCGTCTTGCGAAGGAGAGGGGCTTCAAGGTGACCCATCACGGTGTACAGTAGGTGAGCAGTGCGTCTTTGGGAGCGGTCAATATTACTGTCGGCCTGTCCCATTTCAGATGGACCTCAACCTCTTAGATCAGTGCGTGGCGTACTGGCTTGAGGGTGGCACACCGGCGTGGAGCGACAACCGTTGCTCTCTCGAGGCTAACCTCAACCGCCTGCTCGACCAAAACCAAGACTACAGCTTCGACATCTTCGATCTGGACCTGTGTGTCCTCTCATTCTTAGAGCGCCCTGAGCCTCCAGAGAGCCTGTTCTGTGATGAAGATGAGGACTGTGGGACAGGGCTCTACTGCGATCCCGACACGCGAGGATGTACACGAGAGTGCGGGCTGATCGCCTCACGTGAAGAGGGCATTGGCGCCCTCGACCGTGTCTGTACAGGCCCCCTAAAGATCTGCGACTACCAGCGGGGTCGCTGTGAGCGGATGACCATTGAGGAGGTCACCGCGCTGACCTGTCAGGTCGACCGAGAGTGCCCCTCAGGTGCCTACTGTTTTCTAGGTCAGTGCGCTCCGCAGTGCTCCCGCGCGATCGACTGCCCTAGCAGTGAGTGGTACTGCACCGACACCAACTCCTGTCGCGTGCTCCCTGACCCCGCGAGTGAAGGCGAGGGCTTCGTCTTCGACCCCTCCCAATACGCGATCAGGTTCGCGCGTAAGCGTTTAGATCTCAATGGGATTCAGACTCGTGACCAGGTCCCTCTCGCCATCATGGACCTCATCACTCGCCAGCAGGTGCGAGAGAACCCCTCTGTCAGCTTCGGTTATCGACTCCAGCTCAAGTATGGGATTAAAGAGGACCGCGTGTGCCTCTCCCCCTTCCCGAAGGACTGTAGCGATGAGAGCCAGCGGGATCTTAGCGTTGACCCCACCGAGGCGGCCTGTGTCGCGCGACGCGCTGATTGCATCATCGACCCGCAGACGGAGTCATGGGTACGCCTGACATCACCCTTTGGTGTCGTAAGCGCCGTGGGTGACCCATACCTGCGTGTTGAGCTCGAGGAGGAGATCGCCGATCGACTCTCCCCTGGCACCTACCGCGCGACGCTCAAGGTCGTCTATGACAACGGGGACAGCGACGAGCTCCAGATCTACTATACAAAGAAGACCCCCTCGGGTGAGTACGCTGGCCAGTTCTCGGTGTATTACGATGATGAGCGCTACACCCTCTCTGGGCTCACCCCGATGAACATGGCCTTCAAGATCTACCTCTCAGAGGAGGACACGAGCTGGGATGACCTCCTGTTTGAGGAGGGCGTGACCCCCGCCATTCGAGACGTCGCTGTAGGTAAGAAGGTGTACGCGTACCTCCACGGTGAGCAGAGCATCTCCTTCGCTCGACCCGAGCTCCCAGGGGAGACGCGTGACGACCATGACGTGCCCTTCCTAGGGGTCTACTACCCCTCAAGAGGCCTCCTTCGGCTCATTGGTAGGAGCGTGATCCCCGCGGGATATAGCGAGGGTGATGGAGGGGGTGACGCGGTCACGATTAAGGCGGAGAACCTGTTTAAGCGTGACGTTGAGCGCCTCGTAGAGCTCTTTGGGGTATTTAACACCGACACAGGATACTACTTTGGGCTCTACAGTGAGCAGATCAAGGGGCTCACCCCCACCGACTTCACCTTGAGGGGCGCCTTTGGTCTGACACAGCGCCTCGCAGACAGCTCCAAGCCACATGGCTACCCCTTTGACCTCATTGAGCCCACCGAGGGCTTCAACGCTCAGTTCCCGAGCCAAAGCGAGCTGATCACTGAGCTTGACGCTAAGATCATGGACTACTGTGTGGGCCCTGAGCGGGAGCGTTTCCAAGACCTCGACGCCTTCGAGGATTATGTGCGCGTCGCTCAAGAGTACTGTGATCCCTCGTCCCCAACCGCGAGGCTCTGTGAGCCCACGATCTTCCCGAACCTGATCTACTTCTCCGACCTTGTCGGTGAGGCCTTGAGTAGCCTCGGGAGCGGCGCCGAGGAGGCCTACCTCACGGTGTATGACTTCTTGAGGAGCCGAGTCCGCACCTGCGCAGAAGAGGACAGCTGTACAAGCGACGACGACTGTCAACCAGGCTTCGTCTGTAACACGAGGCGCGCGCTCTGTGTGCGTGACTCAGAGCGCCTATACCAGCGTGGAGAGCGCTGTAGCGACCAAGACCCTAGCTCCTGTCCCACAGGAGAGCTCTGTGACCTGCTCTCGGAGCTTTGTCTGCCAAAGATGAGCACAACCCCCTGTACAAGCAACGCGAGTTGCGCGTCAGGTGAGCTCTGTATGAGAGACCCAGCCGAGGGGGCCAACGGGGCACGCCACTGTGTCGTGGATCTCAGCAATTACGCGTGCCTCCCGCTCACGTATGACGATTTCTCTGTCTTGAACGGCCAAGGTCAGTCTGGCGCGATCCCTACGGCCTATGCAGACCTCATCTCTCGGACGAGGATCTCGTATGATGAGCTGAGCATGATGCTCCCTGACAGCATGAGCAGTGGAGATCAAAAGACGCTCTGCGTGAACGCGGACGCGCCTGCTGAGTTCCAAGGCTACAGCGCCTACTTCGGAGGAGATGAGGCGCTCTGTGTCTCTGAGAACAGCGCGCTCTGTGGACTCTACCTTCATCAGAAAGCCCTGCTGATGCGTGAGAGCGACGGCGAGCCGTGGGTAAACCTAGGTAATTTTGAGGCGGAGGCTGCGCGCCTCGTCGGCGCCGAGGTGATCACAAATGACCTCTCAGGGCTGACAGAGGAGGAGCGTGAGGGGGTGAGCGCAGAGAGCGCCGACCCTACGCTCCCACTCTTCTGTGACGAGACGATCAGCCTCTCGAACTGTGTCGGGTACGCAGATATGAATCAAGACGGGGCTGTCTCAAATCCAGAGGTCGCGCGCTTTATTCTCCAAGAGCATAACCGCTTCTGGCTTCACCTCTCACAGGCGCTTAAGTTCGAAGGAGACAGTAACCTCTCAGACGCCTTCATGACGCTGTATCGTAACCAAGAGAACCCCTTCGCTGAGGGCGCCGCGCTCGTCTACAAACGTGAACATCAAGCGCTCGCGATGAGCCGTTTTGATCAGCTCCTTGAGGTGATCGGCTCCTCATCGATGGCGCAGGTGTTCTTTAACTGGCCTATCAGCGCCTACCTCCAGCGTGGGAATGACTGGCTGAGCATTATGCAGACCATCTCCTCAGATCGAATTGAGGCGCTGGCCTCTATCGTAGACCTTGACCGTCGTGTCTTCCTCCAGCGTGAGCTGACGAGCAAGTACGACGTCTTACAGAACGTGATGCAACAGGAGTACCTCTACCAAGCGTACCTGCTCAAGCTACAGATTGACTGGCAGGCAGACCCTGGGTTCAGCGCGAGCTACGAGGGTCGTTCAGAGGCGATTTTCAGGCAAGGCCAGCAGATCATTAACCAGCTAAATATCAAGCGAAATGAGATCGGACTCTTTGACCAACAGGTGTACTTCGAGTCCTCTAGGACCCGAGAGCAGGAGCTGTCTAATTTCCAGAACTACCTCAAGGTCTTGACTGGGGAGAGCGGGGATGATGGGATGCTTGGGGAGGCCCGTCAAGACGTCGCAGAGGCTGTCGTTGAGATGAAGAGCGCGCTCCGAGACCTCGACTCGCTAGAGGAGAAGATCTTCGCCGCGCGCCGTGAGATCTCAGGCTATATGGCTGAGCAGTGTGGGCCCACAGCGAGCGAGCTTCAAGCGACCATGGGCGCGACGAGCTTTAAGGATGAGAACCACGACGGTCAGGTAGACTATTGTGACTACCTGCTTCACACCTACACCGATGATGAGCTGGTCACCGCGCTCCGAGACTGTAAGACCGCCCAAGGTGATGACGCGACGCGACGCCAAGCTTGCGCTCGTCTGGGCGCCGCCTTTGGAGTCGACGTCAGCAGCACCTTCACCTACTCCTGCGCTCCCAAGCCCGACCCAAGCTTCTTAGAGGCCTTAGTGGGCTTGGTCGGAGACGTCGCGAGCGGAGCGGGCTCAGTCGTGGGCGCGATCGGTGACGCCACGGGTACCTCCGCAGTCACAAACGTGATCGCTGATGGAGCGGACGCCGCAGCTGATGGGCTACAACAGCTCGAAAATTTCTTATCCAACACAGTGGATGGGCCACCAACCTACGCCTCGAACGACTATGGTCAGGCCGGAGAGGCCTGCCGTGATGTTGTGGCGAGCTTTACGGGAGCTACGGATCAGATCCTTGGGATCGGAGACGCGACGCCAGACCCGCTCACCGCGCCCCCTCGCTGTGACCTGAACCGCTTTAGCGAATACTCGGTGACCCTCGCCGGCCGTAAGCGCCTCTGCGTAGGCGGTCAGATGGGCTCTTTGATCCAAGAGAAGCGCCTCCTTGAATTCAAGCGTGAGCAGGTGCTTGGCTCGCTCGAGACCCTGCTCAAGCGCTTTACACAGACGAACGGCATGGGCGCCGAGCTCCAGCGCCTCTGTATCGAGAACGAGAACAGCGCTAATGGGGGGGATCGTTGCACATCCCCACGGCAAGCGATGTTCATCTCGAATCAGGTCTTTGACGCGCTTGAGCTCGCCTATGAGACCCTCAAGAGCGTCGCTAAGATGGTCGCCGATGTCACCAAGGACATGGCTGGGGGCGCAGACTGCGTGATCATCGCGGGGCTCGCAGGCGGGACGAGCTGTCCGATGTCGATCGTCGCGGCGATCGGTGAGTCTGTGTCAGATGGCCTTAGAGGAGGCGTGGTTTTAGGGTTGGACACCGCGTTCAAGGTCAAGAGCTACGCCATGCAGATCGCGTCAGGGATCCTCGAGTCGCGTGGTGATCAAGCTGAGGTCCGTAACTCGATCATGGAGATGGTCCGTGAGGTCGATGACCTCATCACTGAGTTCCAGACGCTCACGATGGAGATCTTTAACGCGAACCTCCAGATCGACGACCTCAAGTACCAGATCAGCGCCAACTACGGTACGTACCAAGATGACGTACGCTTTATCCTCGACCACATCGTTGGCCGTGAGAGCGGTAACCTCTTAAGAGGCAGACGGCTCGCCATGGAGAGCGACGCGCAGTTCAGAAAAGTGCTCCAGTACAGCTACAGAGCCTTCATGGCCTTCCTGCATGAGTACAACATCTCCCCCGCCTCCGCTGAGCCAATGCGTAACCGGCTGATGAACGCGGTCACGCTTGATGATCTCGAACGCTTTATCGATGAGCTCAAGACCTATGAGCTTGAGTACTGCGGTCGTGAAGGGATCGACTGCGACAGCCTGAGCAACGTCGAGGTGGTCCGTATCTCCCTTCGAGAGCTCCTGTACCCAAACCTAAAACCCGAGACAGGTCGTAACAACGAGGTGATCACCGTAGGTGAGCAGTTCCATAACCTGATTACGAGCCCACCTAAACTCAAGCAGGTGGTCTTAAATCAGATGCCCGCCGAGGTCATTGAGGTCAACTTCACGACCCCGCTCACCCTCCAAGAGTTTGGCCCCGATGGTCCACACTGGCTGATCGATCCGCTCGAGTGTAACCACCACCTCGTCAGCTCAGAAAACGTCAATGACGCCCACCCTGGGAACGTCGCCGTGAACTTCAAAGGTCACAACCTGAATGAGTCAGAGCGCTCGATCCGCTATGAGCTGGTGCGCGGGAGCGTAGACTATCTCCGCTCCTGCCACGCTGAGGTCACAGTTGAGGAGGCTGGGCTACCTCCTGTCTCTGAGTACACGGTCCGCCCCTTCGTGGTGGGGTACGCGCCTCAATCAAACGAAGCTCAGCTCGACGCGCCTCGGAGCTTCGCGACGCGCTCAGGTCAGCTTACGGGTTGCTTGAACGCGAGCGAGAGCACAGGAGGGCTGAGCTCTGGCGCTGAGTGCTGGCGCTTCTTCGCTCGGGGCAGGAGCCTCTCCTCCATGGACTGGCGCCTCCGTATCCCGATCAAGCTCGATGACGCCAACACGGAGAGCTCATGGCTCATGGGCCGAGGCTTGGGGAGAGATGAGCGCCCGATCATAGAAGACATCGTGATCTACCTCCGCTACAGCTCACGACCTACGAGCGAGGAGTAAGACATGCTAGACCTCCGACGCGGACTTAAAATGATCAGATTTACCCGCCTCTCCCTCTCTATCTCGCTCAGTCTACTCATCGCGCTCAGCGCCTGTGGTGAGGAGGATAAGCGGGCTCCACAGACGGTAGACGCAGGCCTTGAGCCAGACGCCACCATTGAGTGCGTCCTTGAGAGCAATGACTGCCCAAACGCCTGTTCATTTGGGACCGGCGTGCTCGGGGAGCGCTGCCTCGACAGCGCCTCGTGTGGCTGTGGCCTGTTCTGTTCAGAGGGCACCTGCGCTCCATACGAGGGCGATCATCGTGGTTGCGCTTGTAAAGAGGGTGAGGCCCCACAGGCGCTCCCCTTCACAGAGCGCTGTGACGAGGCGAGCGAGGGCGCGCCCTGTAACGACTTAAACCCTTGCACGCTCGATGACCGCTGTGACTCAGGTGCGTGTGTGGGTGAGCCGACCCCCTACCCTGCCGCCTGTGATGACGGGAACACCTGCACCTCGAATGACGTCTGTGCTGGCGCGGTCTGCCAAGGGCAAGAGCGCCCTGATGGCGCCCGCTGTGATGACGGTGACCTCTGTAGCTCAGAGGACACCTGTGAGGCGGGGGTCTGTGTGGGTCAAGAGGTGAGCTGTGAAGGGAGCGAGGACCAGTGTAACCTCGGGGTCTGTGACCCGCTCTCAGGGGAGTGCCTCGCTCAACCCAAACCGCTCGGCACACCGTGTGATGACGGCAACTACTGTACTCGAAACGACGCTTGTGAGGCTGGGATCTGTGCGAGCTCCGCGCGAGTTGACTGCAGTGAGCAGAGCACTGAGTGTATGTCCGCGACCTGTGACCCTCAGAGCGGAGCCTGCCAGCTTAGCCCTCGTGAGGATGGCTTGTTCTGTGACAGCGATGAGAGCGCCTGCACCCAAGAGCGTTGCGTAGAGGGTCGCTGTGTGATCGAGCGCGAGGTGCGCTGTGATGAGCTGTGCCGAGATGGGGTCTGTGACCCAAACACCGGCCTCTGCAGCGGTGAGCCGCTCGCTGACGGCACGGCGTGTGATGATCAAGACGCCTGTACTCAAAACAACACCTGCCGTGGTGGCGTGTGCTTCATCGAGGCGCTCTTGTGCGCCTGTGATGAGCTCGATGAGGGGGAGCGCTGTGATGACGGGAACCCCTGCACGATTGAGTCTCGATGTAACGCAGACGGTGAGTGTCTCGCGCTAGGCTTTGAGCCAGAGGGCGAGCCCTGTGAGGCCGACGGTGACCTCTGCACTCAAGGCGGTCGCTGTGATGGGCAGGGGGAGTGTGTAGAGGAGTCCCCCGTGACCTGCGAGAATGAGCTCGCCGAGCTTGAGCTCGGCCCATGCCAAACTCTGCGCTGTCAGGGCGCGCGCGGAGGTGTCTGTGAGATCGTCACTTTAGACGATGGGGTCGCCTGTGAGACAGGCGCCCTCTGTGATGAGGTCGGTAGCTGTCAAGCAGGCCACTGTGTCGCGCCTCCCAAGGACTGTAGCGCCTTAAGTGATCCCTGCGCTGAGGGGGCCTGTGAGCCGAGCACTGGTGAGTGTGTGCGTCACGTCTTCCCGGCTGGCTCTCCCTGTGAAGATGGAGACCTGTGCACCGGCGCAGGGCGCTGTAGCGTCGATGACGCGGGGGCGACGCGCTGTACAAGCTCTGAGGGCTCGGCAGACCTCTGCGACACTTGCGCTGGACAAGCTGAGGGCGCCTCCTGTGATGACGGCGACCTCTGTACTGAAGGGGACCGTTGCGCTCGCCGTGGCTCAATCCTCGTCTGTCTTGGTCAGCCCATCACCTGCGAGCTCAGCGACCCGCTGGGCGCTTGTCAGGGCGCGGTGTGTGACCCTACGACGGGTGAATGTAGCGCCCTGGACCTGCCCACGGGCGCCCGCTGTAATGATGGGGAGGCCTGCACCATCAATGACCGTTGCGCGCCGAGCCCCGAAGACGCGAGCGTAGCGCGGTGTATAGGACAAGACCTCAACTCCGCAGAGCTCTCTTGCCCTGAGGGCGGAGCGCCCCTGCTCAACGTCAGCCGTGTCGCGAGCCCTAACCTCGTAGATGCGTGTACCCCTGCCCTTGAGGGGCTCAGCCCAAGCTCAGCCCACTCTGTTGAGGCCCTCAGCCCCTCTGACAGCCAAGCGCGCCTGCTCAGCGAGCTCTCTCTTGAGGTACCAGATGAGTGGTTCTCCATCTCCCTCGGCGACCATGAGCACCTCACGGTCTACGTCACAGACCGCTGTGGGCTCCCGCTCCCGCTCAGCGTCGGGCTCTTTAACGCCAGCGCGACCCGAGACTTAACCAGCTCCCAGCGCCCAGAGAGCCTTGAGCAGGTCGACAGGCTGGTCATCAGCGCGCCTCAAGCGGGGGTCTATCTCATTCGAGCCTCGCTCATTCAAGCGGTCGAGGGTGAGCGCCTGCCCTATGTCCTGCATGTCGAGCGCGCTCCCTCAGCGCGCTGTGAGACAGACCTCGACTGCTGTGATGAGGAGCGCTGTGAGCTCAGCGATGAGGGAGCTGGCGAGCCCGCTCGCCTCTGTGAGCCTCGCGCGTCCTTCGAAGAGGAGCCTAACGATGACAGCGGACACGCCACGCGTCTGCTGTTCTTAAACACCACCCGCGCTCGACGCACCGGGAGCCTCTCTGATCGCTTTGAGGAGGACTGGTATAAGGTGCGGCTCGAGGCGGGTCACAGCTATGACATCAGCACGTCAAGCGTCTGTGGCCGATCACAAGACACCCAGCTCAGCCTCTATGACGCGGAGGACGCGCTCCCGCTCGCGACGAACGATAACCGGACCGACGCGCTCGCCGTGAGCGTCCCATTAACCTCACTCTTGAGCGCCTTTATCCCTCAGGAGACCGCAGATTTCTACGTGCAGGTGAGCGCGAGCCCTAACGCGAGCGAGGCGCCCTTTGGAGACTACACGCTCACCGTCGATGACGTGAGCTGCGCGCCCTCTGAGCTTGAGGAGGCCTGCGCGTGTGACGCGCAACGTTGCCTCCCTATTGAGGGGCTCAGCGATGTGGGCCAGTGCTTGCCAAGCTTTGGTGAGCGAGAGCCTAACCAGAGCCCAGAGGAGGCCCGCGTCTCCGGGAACGTGATGCTCCTCGACACCCCAACCTATGGCCAGCTGAGCCGAGTAGGGGACCGAGACACCTTCCTCATTGAGCTCCCCGCGGGTCGCTTTGAGATCGAGACCTACAGCTACTGTGGTCAGCTCCCCGTGAACACCGCGCTCCGACTGAAGACCCTCGCGGGGCTCACCGTCGCTGAGAACCTCGATGGGGGTGAGGGTCGCCTGTCTAAGCTCATTGACGTGGTGAGCCCGAGCACACAGGGCTATGTGCTCGAGGTGAGGGCCGAAGGGGGTGACGTTGGCCCCTATCTCGTCGAGGTGAAGACGCTTGAGCTCAATGAAGACACGGGCCCACAAGAGGGGCGCTGTGAGCAGGACAGCGACTGCGGTTGCGCTGAGCTCCAGTGTGCTCCCAACGCGCTCGGTGAGCTCACCTGTCAAGCGCGTCACCCAGA
>Ga0181593_10002022_pt1 | contig 18654 bp, 17 predicted proteins | sample 071ome_19_FD_133756 | JGI IMG/M metagenome (GOLD analysis project Ga0181593, IMG submission 133756) | Coastal salt marsh microbial communities from the Groves Creek Marsh, Skidaway Island, Georgia - 071413AT metaG (megahit assembly) | ecosystem: Environmental > Aquatic > Marine > Intertidal...
CTGCCTCGATAAGCGATTCGCGCATGGATTCGACTTCCGGATGCATGTCTCCGGGTATCTCGCAAGCAATTACATTGACGCCTAGCTTATCCGACTCATCGAATTTAAAAGCCTTGAGGCCAACGAGGTCAATTAACCCGCTGAAACGCTCTTCGGATCCGATATTGAGAAACAGAGGATGGGCGTTCGCTCCGAGTTTCGATCGCATGTCCTCGATCGCTCCCAAGAAATTGGCGCCCACTCGGTCCATCTTGTTGATGAATGCGATACGAGGCACATGATACTTATCCGCTTGGCGCCAAACCGTCTCCGATTGTGGCTGAACCCCCGCTACGGCGCAGAACACTGCGACGGCTCCATCCAAAACTCGAAGCGATCGCTCAACTTCCGCCGTGAAATCCACGTGGCCAGGAGTATCAATAATATTGATTTGGTGTTGGATTCCCTCGTAAGGCCCGGAACGTCCCGTCCACTTGCAAGAAATCGCCGCTGAGGTGATAGTGATGCCGCGCTCCCGCTCCTGGTCCATGAAATCTGTGACCGCGTTGCCGTCATGCACTTCCCCGATCTTATGGACTACCCCAGTATAATAAAGAATGCGTTCGGTCGTAGTGGTCTTTCCCGCATCGATATGGGCCGCAATTCCTATATTGCGTGTCCACTCCATTGGCACTGGACGACCAGAGCCATTTTTCGTGGAAATATCTGCGGGAGCTTCAACCATCTTTCAAAGAACATTAAGAAAAATGAAACTTCGATTCACCAACGCAGATGAGCGAAGGCTCGGTTCGACTGCGCCATTTTGTGGGTGTCTTCCTTTTTCTTCACCACGCTACCTGTATTATTGTATGCGTCGATGATTTCAGTGGCTAAGGCTTCCTTCATCGGAATCCCTTTCCGAGAGGATGCCGAGTCCACCATCCAGCGCATGGCTAGCGACTCTTGGCGTTCGTATGGAATTTCCAAGGGAACTTGGTACGTGGCCCCTCCCACTCGACGGCTCTTCACTTCGAGCCTAGGACGGGCGTTTTCGAGAGCACCAAGAAGCAAATCGACAGGGTCACCCTTCTCTAGCTTCTCGCTTACTCGCTCGAAAGCCGAATAAACAATGCGTTCGGCTAACGTTTTCTTCCCGTCGCGCATGACGGTGTTCACCAGATGGCCCACCAGCGTGCTTCCGTAACGGGAATCCGGCTTGGTTGGGCGCTTTACTGCTCTTCTACGACGTGACATTATGGAAAGCTAGATCTGTTATGATTTGGGTCGTTTCACTCCATACTTGGAGCGACTGCGACGGCGTTTCTCCACTCCCATGGCATCCAAGGTTCCGCGGACGATGTGGTAGCGAACCCCTGGCAAATCCTTCACGCGCCCTCCTCTTACTAATACAATACTGTGTTCCTGGAGGCTGTGGCCCTCGTCGGGAATGTAGGCGATTACTTCCATGCCGTTGGTCAACCGTACCTTAGCCACCTTCCGAATGGCAGAATTCGGCTTCTTCGGCGTACGGGTCATAACTTGGACGCAAACGCCTCGGCGAAACGGATTCGCATCGAGAGCCGGAGATTTTGTCTTCGACCGTGCCGCTTTGCGACCCTTTCTGACGAGTTGATTTATTGTTGGCATGATGTGAAATTTTGAGAAAAGAGCGAGAAACTACCTTAAGCCGTTTGCTCGGCAAGGATTTTCTACCGAAAAACGAGTAAAAAGCGCACCCTGCCAATAACTGGCCTGATATGCTTCAGAAATGAGCGAGCTTCCTAGTTGGAAACTCTATGGTTTATCAGCTACGATAAATTGAGAAGGTTGCGTTTTGCCTGCTGGTCACAATGACATCAAGGCAAAAGACCAACTATTTTAGCTTCCATGATTCATTTCGTTACCGCTCTCGACTGCGAGGCTAGCCCCATTATTCATCGCTATGGATTGAAGCCCTGCGGCAATCACGGACGCGCCCGATTTTTCGCCGGCGATAACGCCCGGCTCGTTGTTTCTGGAGTCGGACAGCTTCGATCTGCGATCGCAACGACCGCATTGGGAGCTCGATTTCCCGAAACAGGCCCTATCTGGCTCAATGTTGGCATCGCGGGCCATCGTGAAGCGGAGCTGGGCACCGGCTTTATAGCCAATCGGGTCAGCTCGGAAGATGCTAAGGACGTCTACTATCCCCAAACCGTCGCGCCAGCCCCTTGGCGCGGGATAAGTGTGCGAACACTCCGCGCTCCCTCAATGGAATACCGATTCGATTGCCTATCGGAAATGGAGGCGTTCGGTTTCTACACGGCAGCCCTAGCGACAGCGACCTTGGAGTTTATCCACGTTTTCAAGGTAGTTTCCGACAACGCGACCCATTCGTTGGAGGGCAAGCTCAGCAAAGACTCCGTATCTGAACGCATTGCTTCCCACCTCGACTCAATAGAGAGATTTGCCCAAGCGACCTTGGAAAACAGGCCCGGTGTCGAGGTAAGCGATTGGGTCGAGGTCACTCGTCTAGAAATCCAATCGATTCACCATCTTTCAGCAACATACAAACACAAGTTGGCCAAGCAGCTCAAACAACTCTCCCATCTGTTGACCAATGGCGAAAAGAAGGTCTTTGCAGATCGATTCAAGGGCCAAAACAAGCGTGAAGTGTTCGAAACAATCGAGCGAGAGATCGACAGCCTATCCGCCAAACGCCTTTGTTCCGGTCTCGGGTAAACGACATAGCTGACCTTTGAGCCCAACGGAAATGTTCGAACGTATATACATAGAGGACACGGTTCGCGATCATTGCAGAACGGTAGGCATCCTGAAGAAATTCCCAACAGCGGAAGCCATTCCCTGCTCCCGCTACGGGGAAATCTTTAACCTCAAGCGCCAGAATTTTCGCGTACAAAAAGCGAAGCCAGCCCTAATACTAGCAGAAAAGCAGGGGACGAAAGTGCTTCCGACACCCGCCGAATACGGTCTCGGAGCCGACCGACACTACTATTTCTCACACATGCTCAATTGCCTGTACGATTGCCGCTACTGCTTTTTGCAAGGCATGTACCGATCTTCCAACTTCGTTCTGTTCGTCAACTACGAGGATTTTGAGTCTGAAATTAAGGAGGTTGCCAATGCCCATCCTGATGAAACCTGCATCTTCTTTAGCGGGTACGATTGCGATAGCCTAGCTCTCGAGAGTCTGACCGGCTTCGCCGGCCACTTTCTCCAAACGTTCCGAGAATTGCCCAACTCCACCTTGGAGCTGCGGACCAAAAGCGCAAAGGTATCCTCTCTGTTAGAAGCCAAACCCCTGACCAACGTTGTCGTCGCCTTCACATTGAGCCCCGATCCGGTCGCCCAAGCGCTCGAACACAAGGCTCCCACCTTATCTGCTCGCATCCGAGCTATCAAAAAACTCGCTTCCCATGGCTGGAAGATAGGGCTTCGATTCGATCCTTTGATCTACTTTGTAAATTGCGAAAAGGTCTATCGGGACTTCGTCGACGAGACCTTGAAGCAGATCCCGCTAGCAGCCATTCATTCCATAACATTAGGACTCTTTAGATCCCCAAAAACGATCTTCAACAACATGGAAAGCCTCTATCCCGAAGAGCCGCTATTCATGGGAAACCTGAAACTTTCAAATGGAATCGTTCGCTATTCGGAGGAGGTGGAAACCAGATTCGCTGAAACAGCGGAAGCGCAAATCCTGAAGCACGTGCCCGAAGATTTGCTTTTCCGACAACAATAGACGCTCAATGCAAAAATCCCACGGACAAGAAGCGTGGCATTTGGGAAGCAGGTAGGAGCAGCGGACGGAACGAGTGCAAAGCAGGCCGAGTGTCGCTTTCATATCGAAAGTATGAACATCGGTCTAATTGAGCTAAGTCGACCTTTGGCGGTACATTATAAAAACGCCTATCGCTGCGATTGCCCCTAGGGCTTATAGCCAATTCGGGCTGTACAGGCCTTCCGACTCTAGATGGCCTTCGGCGACATCAGCATGGTCCTGATGCGATCAGACAGGTCTATACCCGTTAAGAGGTGTGATGCCGTTGGATACTTCTGCATCTTGGCTGCCTGTGTTTGCTTGCTCATTCAAATACAGTGTTCCGACTTCCTCGATACTCGGCAACGAGCCCGCGCTTAAATGGGAGATGGGCTCGAAGACCTTCTCTCGACCAGGAACAGGTCCGTAGATTTGGTAGCGCCATTTGTAAAACGCCTGCTGAGGATCCTGCATCCAAAACGCCCCCATAGTTGATTCCATCCCAGCCAATCTAAATGGGGGATCTTCCATCTTTTTCGACAATTCCTGTGCTGCGTAGTCTTCAAGGTAGCCTAGTGGCTTTCCATCCTCTTGGTCTCCCATAAAGTTTGATAGTATTGCTATGACGACGTGTCCATCGATGAGAGCGATTTTCTCGAGAGTGAAATACCGCACGAGTTTGTTTTGTGAAAGGATTGCTCGTATAGCTCTAAGAAACTTTCCTTGTGTCCCAAGTGAGCCAAAGCGACTTGAGCAATTCCCGATAAATCGGCAGGGTGTATGGATTTGTAGTTTAATTCCGGATATTTATTTCTAATCCAAGTATCGCTTTGTGCTGGCCTGCTCATTATCGCCTCCAGAAAAGCAATCGCTTCGCTGAAACCAAGTTTGCCGATCTCTGATAGGGTATTGCGAGCATCCGCTCCCCCTGCACGACCCGCAGCTACCAGCTCTTCGAAAAAGGTCCTCAGTTCTTCGAATTGTCCGGCAGCGCCGGCAAATGGAGAGATTAAGAAAACAGTTATAACGTAAGCGGTACTAAATCGACCCCCTTCCCAATCTGTGATATTTCGGTTAGGCTGCCTAGATGAACAAGTCCAAAGGCAAGCGGTACAGCGAGGAGGGGCGCGAGGAGCTTCTGGCGCTCTTCGATCAAAGCGGCTACAGCGTCTCGCCCTTCTATAAGGAGATTGGTCTGGGCAAGGGCGCTTTGAAGCAGTGGCTTTCGCGCGGGTCGCCCCGTGCCGACCTCTTGGAGGTGGACGGTCCGGCCAGTCTGGACGGGGTTTCGCTTCGGGTCTATCTTCCCAATGGTAAGCGCTGCGAGATCGGCGGCGGCTTTGGGTGCGGCGAAGTGGCGGGGCTGATACGGGAGCTCAAGGCGTGCTGAGTTTCCCCTCGTCGGTGAGGGTCTACCTGGCGGTTGAGCCGGTGGACATGCGCAAGAGCTTCGACGGGCTTTACGCGGTGGCCTCCGGGCATTTGAAGGAGAACCCGCTCGATGGCGGGCTGTTCGTCTTCTCCAACAAGCGGCTCAACAGCCTGAAGATCCTCTTCTGCGACGGGACCGGGCTCTGGGTTCTGTCCAAGCGGCTTGAGAAAGGGCGCTTCAGCTGGCCGCGAGGCGTCCAAGGCGGGTGCAAGCTTCGGCTGAAGGCCGAGGCCCTCTCGATGCTGCTCGGCGGGATCGACCTCTGGGAGGGGCTGGCCAAGGCCTGGCATGAAAGGTAGGTAAGATTCGAAAAAGGGTTGCCCGATATCCGTATCCTGTTATCAGATACGTTTCTTGGTGGTGTTATATAAAAAAGCCGCGACCTCACTAGGCCGCGGCTCGAAAAACATTTCTGCAGATATCGGAAACTAACCGACTTCCGTGCTAGGGAGAACGTCTCCTTCGACTTCCTCTGGCTCCGCCTCGCCGAGCTCGCTGCCGAATGGTAGCGTAATCCGGAGATCACGGTATTGGGGCAATCCCGTTCCGGCTGGAATCAAGTGACCCATGATTACGTTCTCCTTGAAACCGTGAAGGGTGTCTACCTTGCTCAATGTAGAAGCGTCGGTGAGTACCCGAGTCGTCTCCTGGAATGAAGCCGCTGAGATGAAACTCTCCGTCTCGATCGAGGCCTTAGTGATCCCCAGAAGAACCGGCTCTGCCTCGGCTGGCTTACCACCTGCGTCAACAATGCGATTGTTTTCGCGCAAGAAGGTCGAGCGTTCTACTTGCTCTCCCCAGAAGAACTCCGTATCGCCAGGATCGGCGATGCGGACCTTGCGCAGCATCTGCCGAATAATCAGTTCGATGTGCTTATCGTTAATCGTCACCCCTTGAAGTCTGTAAACCTCTTGCACTTCGTTAATCAGGAAGTTGTACAACTCGCTGGGTCCCAGAATATCCAGGATCTCGTGGGGATCTGCCGATCCCTCCGTGAGATGCTGCCCCTTGTGAACGACATCACCCTCCTGAACAATGATCTGCTTCGCGTGCGGGATAAGGTGCTCCTCGTAGGTATCAGTTTCCTCATTCGTAACGATCAATTTACGTTTCGAACGAACCGTTCCTCCGAAAGAAACGACGCCATCCAAACGGGCCATCTCGGCAGCCTCTTTAGGACGCCGGGCTTCGAAAAGCTCAGCAACTCGGGGCAAACCACCGGTGATGTCTTTCGTCTTGGAAGCCTGACGCGGCGTTTTCGCCAACAAAGCTCCCTGGGCGATCACATCCCCTTCCGCCACCGAAACCTGGGCTCCGGTTGGAATGCTATAAACCGCTAGAACCTTACCCGAATCGTCGCAAATCTCTACCGATGGGTTAAGATCTTCTTTGTGCTCGATTACTACTGTGGCAATACGCCCAGAGCTTTCATCCAGTTCTTTCTTAATGGTGACGCCGCGAATCATGTCGCGGAAGCGAACTGTTCCCGCTTTTTCCGAGAGATTAGGAATGTTGTAAGGATCCCAACTAGCTAGGACCGTTCCAGCTTCAATTTCCTCGCCATCAGGTACCCGTATCGCAGAACCAACTACAATTGGATAAGCCTCCTGCTCCCGACCATTATTATCGAGAATCTGAATAGATCCCGTTTTATTGAGGGCAATGAAGACAGGTCCTTCCGCCGTTTCGATATGAACGAGCCTCAAACCGCGGAATTTCACTCGGCCTGAATTACGAACGATAATTCTGGGGTCTGTTACCACCGAACTTGCAATACCGCCGATATGGAAAGTACGCATCGTCAATTGAGTACCAGGTTCTCCAATAGACTGGGCAGCAATGATTCCCACGGAATCTCCGAGCTTGGCGACATCATTGGAAGCTGGATTGATGCCATAGGACTTCGCGTCAATGCCGTAACTGGCAGTCGAAGTGAGAGGCGACATCACCTTGAGGCGTTCAATCCCGCACTCCTCAACCTTTAGAGCCGTCTCTTCAGTGATTAGCTCTCCTGAGGAAACAATTATTTCTTCAGGATTACTCGGATTAAAAACATCGTCACAAGAACACCTGCCCTCTATACGCTCACGCAGGCTTACGATTTCATCGTCACCTTCGAAAATCGCCCGCTTCCAGATGCCTTCTCGCGTTCCGCAATCCTCTTCGGTAATGATGACATCCATAGCCACATCGCAAAGCTTCCGTGTCAGGTATCCCGCATCTGCAGTTTTCAACGCAGTATCCGCCAGACCCTTGCGCGCGCCATGAGTGGAGATAAAATACTCCAACACCGTTAGCCCCTCGCGGAACGAGGAGAGAATCGGACGCTCGATAATTTCTCCCGAAGGCTTGGCCATCAAGCCGCGAGTTCCGCATAGCTGCCTAACTTGGTTGGGATTGCCACGGGCTCCGGAATCCATCATTACGAAGACCGGATTGACCCCAGGCTTACCGTCATTGGTCTTCAGCTTTTCGAATACCGCCTTTTTGATTTCATCGGTCGCCACCGTCCAAATATCGATGATCTTGTTGTAGCGCTCCCCTGTCGTGATGATTCCCTTACGATATTGACCTTCTACTTCCTCGATCCGGTTGAAAGCGTTTTCAACGATTCCGCTCTTGCTCTCAGGGATGATCATATCGTCGATTCCGATGGAAATACCCGCCATCGTAGCAACATCGAATCCGAGCTTTTTTAGGCGATCCAGAGAAGTGACAGTCTGCTCCGCTCCCGAAACTTTGTAAGTGTTGTTAATCACGTCTCCCAATTGGCCTTTATCGACCTGGAAGTTGAGAAAACCCAATTCCTTGGGCCAAATCTGGCTAAACCGGATCCGTCCTAGCGTAGTCGTGATTGTCTTACGATCGCTATTGCCGAAAACCGTTTCGCGCCCGTAATCAGGATTGGGAATTCGAATCCAATCATGGGTTTTCAAAGCCCCGTCCAACTGGGCGAACAAAGCTTCGCTTTGGGTAGCCGCCAACGGAATTCTGCCACTTTCCTCAGCTGGAGTAGAAGGCTCCAGAGTCAGGTAATAGGATCCTAGAATGACATCCTGGGAGGGTGTCAAAATAGGTTTACCGCTCGAAGGCGAAAAGATGTTTCCGCTCGCCATCATAAGCGTTTTGCATTCGAGAGTCGCTTCCAAAGAAAGCGGTACATGAACAGCCATCTGATCTCCATCGAAATCGGCATTGTAAGCTGTACAAACAAGCGGATGAACGCGAATCGCCTCACCCTCGATCAACACCGGCTCGAATGCCTGAATGGATAGCCGGTGCAGAGTTGGGGCCCGATTCAGCAACACGGGGTGCCCCTTGGTTACTTCTTCTAGAATGTCCCAAACTTCTGGAGACTTCTTTTCAATCATCCTGCGGGCGCCGCGGACGGTATGCACAAACCCAAGCTCCTTCAATCTCCGGATAATGAACGGCTCAAAGAGAACCAAGGCCATCTTCTTGGGACGACCGCACTGATGCAGACGCAGTTCTGGTCCAATGACAATTACCGAACGACCTGAATAATCGACGCGCTTGCCCAATAGATTTTGGCGGAATCTACCCTGCTTGCCCTTGAGCATGTCGCTCAAAGATTTCAAAGGACGATTGCCCGCTCCAGTTACCGGCCGCCCATGACGTCCATTGTCGAATAAAGCGTCAACAGCTTCCTGCAGCATCCGTTTCTCATTGTGAATAATGACATCCGGTGTTTTCAACTGCATCAAATTCCGGAGACGGTTGTTCCGGTTGATCACGCGTCGGTAGAGATCATTGAGATCGGAAGTAGCGAAACGACCACCTTCCAAAGGAACGAGCGGTCTCAAATCTGGCGGGATGACAGGAACGACCTCTTGAATCATCCATTCAGGGCGCGATGATGACTTGATGAATCCTTGAATAACCTTAAGGCGCTTCGCCAACTTCTTCTTAATCTGCTTGGACTTGGTGCTCCGCATCGATTCTTGCAACTCGAGCACGGTGCCGGCCATATCCATCACAGACAGCACGTCGCGCAGCGCTTCGGCTCCCATTTTGGCGACAAACGAGTCATCGCCATACTCTTCGATGGCTTGCAGATACTCTTGGTCCGTTAAAAGCTGCTTTTCTTCTAGGGGCGTCCTTCCTGGATCGGTCACCATGAAAGCCTCGTAATAGATGACCCGCTCCAAAGCCCGAGCAGTCATATCGAGCAATAGGCCTAAACGGGAAGGCATGCTTTTGAGAAACCAGATGTGCGTCACCGGAACCGCGAGTTCGATATGCCCCATGCGGGATCTTCGCACTCTGGATACAGTGACCTCGACACCACAGCGATCGCAAATTACGCCCTTGTATTTGATACGCTTGTATTTTCCGCACGCGCACTCGTAGTCGCGGACGGGGCCGAAAATCCGCTGGCAAAACAGACCGCCAGGTTCTGGCTTGAACGTTCTGTAATTTATGGTTTCCGGGTTCTTGACCTCTCCGCGAGACCAAGATCGAATCGTTTCCGGAGAAGCGACGTTAATCGACACGCAATCGAAATTCGATTCGCGCTCGAGACCGAGAGTTTCTTGAGCTTCTTGGGTAGACATATTATGCTTCTAGCAGTTTACGGTTCTCTTAATAATCCAGTTCGCTTTGACGCCCTAACCGAACGTCAAGCCCAAGAGATTGTATCTCCTTTATTAATACGTTGAAAGATTCAGGCGTTCCCGCTTGCAAAGTGGAATCCCCCTTGACGAGAGATTCATAGATTTTCGTGCGGCCCTGAACATCGTCGGATTTAACGGTCAGCAATTCCTGCAAGGTGTAGGCAGCTCCATACGCTTCGAGCGCCCAAACCTCCATTTCGCCAAAGCGCTGTCCTCCATACTGGGCTTTTCCGCCTAGCGGCTGTTGCGTAACTAGCGAATAAGGCCCGACTGCTCGAGCGTGAATCTTGTGGGAAACCAGGTGGTTCAGTTTAAGCATGTACACCCAACCCACTACCACCTCCTGGTCGAGCTTTTCTCCCGTACGCCCATCGTAGAGCACGCTCTTGCCGGTAGTCGGCAAGCCGGCGTCCTCTAAGTACTGGCGAACCGTCCTTTCCGGTATGCCGTCGAAGACGGGCGTTGAAACCTTCATGCCGAGGACCTTGCAGGCCCAACCCATATGGGTTTCCAGTACCTGACCTACATTCATACGCGAAGGTACGCCAAGGGGATTCAAGCAAATCTGAATCGGAGTGCCGTCAGGCATGTACGGCATATCCTCTTCTGGTACAATCTTGGCAACGACTCCCTTGTTACCATGACGACCAGCCATTTTGTCGCCCACCTTGAGCTTCTCCTTGGTAGCGATGAAAACCTTCACTTGCTTAATGACGCCCTGAGCGGAATCATCTCCAGTTTCGATGCTAGCGGTCTTCCGCTCACGATCCTGTTCCAGCTCGTCAAACTTGCCCTGGTAAGATCCAATTATCTCCATTATCTTGATACGAACAGGAGAAGGATCGATCTCTATATGCTTCGAGACAGCAGCAAGTTTACGCAAAAGCGTCTTTGTGATCTTTCGATTGGCGGGAATAATAGTCTCCCCACTTTGCCCGTTGACTACATCTAGCGGAATTTTCTCACCGAGCAGTATGTTGGAAAGCGCTTCCGTCAGACCCTCACGAAGCTTATCCATTTGCGTCTTGTACTCCTCGTTGATCTGCTTGACCTGGCGACGACGATCGGAAGGGCTAAGTGCTTCCTTCTCGTAATCGAGGCGGCTGGAAATCTTGACATCCATAATGATGCCTTCGACTCCGGATGGAACGACAAGGGACGTATCTTTAACGTCGGCAGCCTTTTCCCCGAAAATAGCTCGGAGCAATTTTTCCTCTGGAGCTAGCTCCGTTTCGCTTTTCGGCGTGATCTTGCCCACTAGGATATCGCCCGGATGAACTTCAGCGCCAACGCGGATAACTCCGTCGTGATTCAGGTTTCGTAGCGCTTCTTCTCCTACGTTTGGGATGTCGCGAGTGATTTCCTCAGGACCCAGTTTAGTATCTCTAGCAGTGACCTCGAATTCTGCGATGTGTATGGATGTGTAAACATCGTCTTTGAGAACCTTTTCAGAAATTAGAATAGCATCCTCGAAATTGTATCCGTTCCAAGGCATGAAGGCCACCAAGATATTGCGGCCTATAGCCAATTCGCCATCCTGTGTGCAGGGGCCATCAGCAATAATCTCGCCTGCTTTAACCGGCTGGCCCTTGACCACAATCGGCTTTTGATTGAAGCAGGTTCCTGAGTTGGAACGCATAAACTTGCGGAGCTCCGTTACAAAGACTCCGTTCGCTTCATCTGTTTCGGGCTTGTTGAAAAAGTGATTGGGAAGCTCTCCGTCTTTCGTTATCACAATCCGATTGGCATCCACCGACGCGACTATCCCATCGTGCTCGGCAACGCACACCGTTTTGGAATCGCGAGCTACTCGCTCTTCGATTCCCGTACCGACAAAGGGTGAATCCGCTTGCAAGAGCGGAACGCCCTGACGTTGCATGTTTGAACCCATGAGAGCGCGGTTCGCATCGTCGTGTTCTAGAAAGGGAATTAATCCCGCAGCCACCGATACGAGCTGCTTGGGAGACACATCCATAAAGTCGACTTCCTCTTTTTCGACTTCAAGAAACTCGCCACTCTGACGCACGGTTACATGACCGACAAAAACCCCTTCATCATCCACTTCGCAATTGGCCTGGGCAATGATTTTCCCTTCCTCTTGGTCGGCATTGAGGTAGCGAATTTCATCTGTAACCCGCCCATTTTCAACGACACGATAAGGTGTTTCGATGAAACCAAATTCGTTTACTCGAGCGAAAGTTGAAAGCGAGTTGATCAAACCAATATTGGGGCCTTCCGGTGTCTCAATTGGGCAAATTCGCCCATAGTGGGACGGATGAACATCTCGCACCTCGAATCCAGCTCTTTCCCGGTTTAAACCCCCAGGGCCCAGTGCCGACAATCTACGCTTATGGGTAAGCTCTGCCAGCGGGTTAATCTGATCCATAAATTGCGATAGCTGGCTCCGAGCAAAAAAGTCGCGAATCACTGTGGTGAGCGCCTTTGGATTGATCAACTTTTGCGGAGTTATCGAATCAACGCTTTGATCGTAGAGCGTCATACGCTCTCTCACCAAGCGTTCAGTGCGGGAAAGCCCTAAACGGCACTGGTTGGCGAGCAACTCTCCCACTGTTCTAACCCGACGGCTACCAAGATGGTCTATATCATCTAAATAGCCCTCGCCACCCTTGAGCTTGATTAAATACTTGGTGGACATTACGATATCTTCGCCTTGCAGCGTCCGCTGCTCCACATCGACGTCCATCTCCAATTTCTGGTTGATTTTGTAGCGGCCAACCCTCCCCAAATCATAGCGTTTAGGATCAAAGAATAGACGCTTCAGCAGCGCTTTCGCGTTTGCCGTTGTCGGTGGTTCGCCAGGGCGAAGACGTTTGTATATTTCTTTGAGCGCCTCTTCCTCGTTCTGAGTCGAGTCCTTTTTGAGTGCTCGTACGATTGCTCCATCGTCCGCTGAGGTGTCAATCAGCTTCAAGGCAGGAATTCCATGCGTCTCGAATTCTCTGACGATCGCCTTGGTCAAAGGCTCGAATGCCCGGGCGATAACAACGCCTTTCTCAGCATCGACAGCGTCCTCCACCAAGACATATTGACTAACGTTTTCCTTCGCCAGCGCGTCGGCAATCGGCATTTCCTCGATCTCGTAGAAAAGATTTAGGATATCCAAATCCGAACTGTAACCTACGGCTCTCAGGAGCGTCGTGATGAGAAACTTGCGGCGACGGCGACGGCGATCCAAGTAAACGTAGAGCAGATCGTTGTTGTCAAACTGGACTTCCAACCACGTACCTCTGTCTGGAATAACCCGGAACGAATGCAGCAGCTTTCCGTTCGTATGGGGCGTTACTTCATAGCAAATACCGGGAGAGCGGTGCAATTGGCTGACAACTACACGCTCCGCTCCGTTGATAATGAACGATCCACGGCTAGTCACCATAGGCATTTCGCCCATGTAGATCTCCTCATCCTTGATATTTTCCTCTTCGCGTAATCGCAATTTAACATACAGAGGAACGGAAAATGTGATTCCTTCCCGGATACACTCTATCTCCGTAGCCTTTGGCTCGCCAATTGTGTAGGAGACGAACTCCAGCACCAGACGCCCATCGTAACTTTCGATGGGAAAGACTTCGCGAAATACCGCTTCGAGGCCATCGTTTTTACGATCCTGAATCGGAGCGTCCTTCTGAAGAAAATCCAGGTAGGAATTGATCTGAATTTCGATCAGATTTGGAGGCGTTAGCGTGTCCTTGAGTTTTCCGAAATTTTTGCGGTCGGCCATGGAATGTCCTTGCTTGAATGACTAGGTTGTACGGGTAATGGAAATGTGGAAAACAGCCGCTTTGATTCAGTTGGAAACGGCTGGCGTATAGAGACAGGAAAGACAGGCGCGCGAAAACGCGCCTGTCTCGGAAAATAAGCTTCTAGAAGCGGTATCGAACAATGCTATTTAAGTTCTACCTTAGCGCCGGCCGCTTCGAGCTTGGATTTGATTTCTTCAGCCTCTTCTTTCGAAGCGCCTTCCTTAACGGGTTTCGGAGCGCCTTCAACGAGGTCTTTCGCATCTTTGAGGCCAAGTCCGGTAATGCCGCGAACTTCTTTAATCACGTTGATCTTCTTAGCTCCAGCTTCCGCCAGAATTACGTCGAACTCCGTCTTTTCTTCCTCCGCTGCGGCCGCTTCGCCGCCACCACCAGCTCCGGGAGCTGCGGCAACCGCTACTGGCGCAGCCGCGCTAACGCCCCATTTTTCTTCGAGGTCCTTAACCAATCCAGCTATGTCTAGCACGGATTGATTACTGAGCCATTCGATTACGTCTTCTTTATTTAGGTCTGCCATTTTTCGTCGATCGGCTAGTTTGGTTAATCCTCATTTAAGGCCACTTTAGGGCCCTAGCCTGTATCTTTAGTTATCGGTTTCAGTTTTAGAAGAGAAGACGACCAAGCCTTCCCATTTAATAAAATTAGTTTCCTCCTTCTGCGTCTACTTTCGCTTGCAGCACGTTCAGCACGCTTTGCGGCACAGCATTGAGAACGAACACCATTTGCTGAGCAGGCTGAGAAAGCAATCCAAGCAACTGGGCCCTGAGAGCCTCCAAAGACGGCAGTTTCGACAATACCAAGATGTCATCTTTTTCTAGTTTCTGGCTGCTCAGTACGCCTACCTTAACTTCGATTTTGTTCGCGGTATCGAAAAACTTCGCAAGCACCTTAGCGACACCTGAAGGATTGTTTCCTCCAATGACGATAGCGTTTTGACCCGTTAAATGGTCGTCCAGTTCAGGAAATCCGCGATCTCTCGCCGCGACCTTTAAAATATTGTTCTTGATGACGTGGAATTCAGCTTCCTCTGCCGCCAGCTTGCTTCTTAGGTCCGCGATATCAGGCACGGTCGCTCTCTGATAATCGGCGACAAATACATAATCCGATTTGTCCAAATGAGCGTTAATTTCGTCTACCAAAAATTGTTTTTCCGGTCTCATGATCTCTAATCCTCTATTTTGCTAGAACTCAGTATTGCGAGTATTCCGAACCTGCGATCTTAATGCCCGGTGTCATAGTGGCCGACACGCTGGCGCTACGGATATAGCGGCCTTTAAAATTCTGGGGACGCGCTTTGCCAATCGCTTCGATCAATGCTCGAACGTTTTCGACCAATTGGTCACTAGAGAATGAGCGCTTTCCTACGCCGACGCCAAGATTAGCTCCTTTGTCGAGCTTGAATTCAACTCGGCCTGCCATGACTTCCTTGATGGCGTCTTCGATATTTGGCGACACGGTACCCGCTTTCGGATTTGGCATCAGACCCTTGGGGCCTAATACGCGAGCGATTTTACGCACCTCTTTCATCGCATCAGGGGTGGCCACCGCCACATCGAAATCCATCCATCCATCCTGAATTTTCGAGATCATATCCTCCAATCCCGCCTCGGCCGCTCCCGCGCTCTTCGCCGATTCCGGATCTGAAGTGAAAGCCAATACCTTGACTGATTTCCCGCTCCCATGAGGAAGCATTACAGTGCCACGTACCATCTCGTCGCCCTTCCGGGGATCCACGAGCAGCTTTATCGAAATTTCGACCGTTTCGTCGAACTTCGCTTTTGGCATTTTTCCAAGGACATCGACCGCTTCTTCCACGGTATATTCCTTCCCTAAATCAGCTGCCTCCTGAGCGGCTCGATATCGTTTTGTCAGTTTTACCATTATTTACTCCTTGCAGTGCTAGCGCCTTAACGGCTCCTGCGTTGATCTATATCAAAAATGCTTTTTTGGCTAATCGACCACCTCGATACCCATCGAGCGAGCCGTACCTTCTATAATCCGCGACGCCATCTCTGGATCGGCCGCGTTTAGATCCTCTTTCTTGGTCTCCACGATCTCGAGAATCTGCTTCTTGGTCACCTTCCCAACTTTGTCTCGATTAGGCACGCCAGATCCCTTCGCCAATCCGGCAGCCTTCTTCAAGAGGACTGCTGCCGGTGGAGACTTCAGGATGAAGCTAAATGAGCGGTCTTGATAGACCGAGATGACCACCGGCAGAATCAATCCTGCCTGGTCGCTAGTCTTGGCATTGAACTCCTTGCAGAACCCCATTATGTTAATTCCCGCCGCACCGAGAGCGGGACCCACTGGGGGAGCTGGGTTCGCGCCGCCAGCTGGAAGCTGCAGACGAATCGTACCGGTTACTTTCTTAGCCATTTTAAATACCTAGTTTGTAATGCGTTCTACTTGCCAATATTCCAACTCGACCGGTGTGAATCGCCCGAAGATGGAAACTGAAACCTTGAGTTTGCCCTTTTCCGGATCGATCTCGTCGATCCTTCCATTAAGATTCAAGAACGGGCCATCCGTAATTTTAACTTCCTCGCCAACTTCGTACTGGATCTTTGGTGTCTCTTTCCCTGAAGCAGCTTCAATTTGACTTAAAATCGTGTCTATTTCCGACTTCTTCAAAGGTGCCGGCCTATCTCCACCAACGAAATTGATAACGCCCGCTGTCTCCCTGACGAAGTACCAAGGCTTGTTCATCAACTTGCCGTCGCTGTCATACAAACGCATGCGTACAAAGACGTAGCCCGGATAAAACTTGCGAGTGATCTGCGTCTTTTTCCCATTCTTAACCTCAACCACGTTCTCCGTTGGGACGAGAACTTCAAATACGTAGTCCTCCATTTCTTCCTCGACAACGAATTTATCCAGGTAGCGTTTTACTTTCCCTTCCTGATTAGAAAGGGTCTGGATAACGTACCATTCACCTTGGGACTTTGCGCTTGTTTCAGTCATCAGTTTAGGAACTACCGCATCCAGCCGGTGAAAAGGTTAACGACATTGGCGAGAGAAAAATCCGCGACCGCAATGAAAACGCCCATGATGGCAATGGATACAAGAACCACAATGGTGGAATCGCGAAGCTCCGTCAGCGTGGGCCAAGTCGCTTTCTTCAGCTCCGTAACGGTTTCGTTGACGAATATTCGGATTGTGCTGAAAGGATTTTTCATTGATGCGCGGGGCACTTTGCTTGGCAGGGCAGGAGGGACTCGAACCCCCAACCAATGGTTTTGGAGACCACTACTCTACCAATTGAGCTACTACCCTAATTAAACCGGAAATTTGAAAAACAGAATTGCCGAAACCCTGCTAAGGGGTTCCGGCAAAGAAAATAGACTGTCAGGAATCCGCCTACTCGACTATGTCAGTAATACGGCCCGCTCCGATGGTACGGCCCCCTTCGCGAATCGCAAAACGTTGACCTCTTTCCATCGCGATTGGTTTCGTTAACGACACTTCAATTGAAATATTGTCGCCTGGCATCACCATTTCAACGCCGTCAGGAAGTTCGCAAACTCCTGTCACATCCGTGGTGCGGAAATAGAACTGAGGGCGGTACCCATTGAAAAAAGGCGTGTGACGTCCACCTTCGTCCTTCGAAAGAACGTAGATTTCGGCTTTGCCTTTCTTGTGCGGAGTGATGGAGCCCGGGGCCGCCAAAACTTGGCCGCGCTCGATCTCGTCCTTTTCCACACCGCGAAGCAGAATACCCACGTTATCTCCCGCCTGCCCTTGGTCGAGCATCTTGCGGAACATCTCAACACCTGTAACAACCGACTTTGCTGTGTCCTTGAGTCCAACGATTTCAACTTCGTTGCCAACCTTAATAATGCCACGCTCGATACGGCCTGTTGCAACTGTACCGCGACCGGTTATCGAGAAAACGTCTTCGACCGACATCAAGAAAGGTTTGTCGATTTCACGCTCGGGCTCAGGGATGTCCGCGTCGATCGCGTCCATCAAAGCTTGGATGTGAGCCTTACCTTCGTCGGTGCCCTCGAGGGCCTGCATGGCGGAACCGCGAATAATCGTGGCGTCATCGCCAGGGAACTCGTACTTGTCTAGAAGTTCGCGAACTTCCATTTCGACAAGCTCCAAAAGCTCCTCGTCATCGATCAAATCGCATTTGTTGAGGAAGACCACAATCTTAGGCACTCCAACCTGACGAGCCAATAGGATGTGCTCGCGCGTCTGAGGCATTGGGCCATCCGCTGCGCTAACAACCAGAATTGCTCCATCCATTTGAGCCGCTCCGGTGATCATATTCTTAACGAAATCGGCGTGGCCCGGGCAATCTACGTGAGCGTAGTGACGGTTATCCGACTCGTACTCCACGTGGGCGACCGAGATTGTAACGATCTTCGACTCGTCACGCACCGTACCACCCTTGGCGATGTCCGAGTAGCTTTTAAGCTCTGCCAAGCCTTTGCCTGCTTGCACTGCCAAGATCGCGGTAGTCAGCGTCGTTTTACCGTGGTCAACGTGTCCAATCGTGCCCACATTGACGTGCGGTTTTGTTCTTTCGAAGGTTCCTTTAGCCATTTTTGGTTGTTAGTTAATTGAGTTTTTTGAAATCACTTTGCTGATTCGACTGTCCCAATTAGAGGGCCTTAGCTCAAGTGGAGCCCTCGAGCGGATTTGAACCGCCGACCTCATCCTTACCAAGGATGTGCTCTACCGACTGAGCTACAAGGGCCTCTAAAGTGGTGTGTGTCGAAAAAAAGAAGCCAGACGATGTCCAAGCCAAATTTGCCCGTCAACTGAAATTTCAATAAAAATTTCACCCTTGATTAACGGGATATCTGGACTGCGTAAACCCCGTCCGACAGCTCCCCTTGCGGAATCAAAACAGTCTCCACCAGATGCCTGAGACGGCTATCCGCTTCCGTGCTCCCCGATCCGTTTTCAGTAATCGGCGACCCTACCTGGAAGGAATCAACGATCTGAACTAAAAAGGCAGCCGATCCCCAATCTCCAGGAAGTTGCCGAATTTCAAGGGCCAATTCACTCTCGTACTGCCGGTCCACGACCGTCGCCCCGTCATTCAAGCGGATAATCTTGAGC
>Ga0181593_10002030_pt1 | contig 18605 bp, 17 predicted proteins | sample 071ome_19_FD_133756 | JGI IMG/M metagenome (GOLD analysis project Ga0181593, IMG submission 133756) | Coastal salt marsh microbial communities from the Groves Creek Marsh, Skidaway Island, Georgia - 071413AT metaG (megahit assembly) | ecosystem: Environmental > Aquatic > Marine > Intertidal...
AGACCTTTACGGGAAGTCGCGCGACCTTTCGATATTGACTATAGCGCAGCGCTTCCGCTGAAATTTGCCGAGAGGCCGGCCAACGCACCTAAGCTCGCCGTTATATGTCATATTTTTTATGACACCATGACGCCTGAATTTAAGATTTATCTCCAGAATATTCCCTTTTCGTTTGATCTATACATTTCAACGGACACACCAAGTAAAAGAGCTTCATTAGAGGCCTATTTTGCAGATTGGAAAAAGGGGCGCGTCGAGGTTCGCATCACGGAGAATCGCGGACGGGACATTGGCCCGAAGCTTGCGGGTTTCAGAGATGTTTATGGTGAGTATGAATTTGCGCTCTTTCTGCACTCAAAGTCTTCCGAACATACAGATGAACTCGCCAATTGGCGCGGCTTCCTTCTGGAAAACCTTTTGGGCTCTGAGGAAATTGTAAATAGCGTATTCATGATTTTCCACAATCGACCCGATGTCGGCATTATTGCGTCCCAGCATTTCGAACCGATCAGGCAGTGGATCAACTGGGGCGGTGATTTTAAAAAGGCGAATGAGCTTGCGCGACGCATGGGTATTTCGCTGTCCCCAACGAAGGCCTTGGATTTTGCCTCGGGCTCGATGTTCTGGTTCCGCACAGCAGCGATCAAGCCGCTGCTCGACCTCAATCTAACCTTCGAAGATTTTGAACCTGAACTAGGGCAGATTGACGGGACTTTAGCGCACGCAATTGAAAGGCTGTTCTATTTTGTTTGTGAACGGGCGGGATATCTATGGATGAAAGTGTCTCACCCGCCGCTGTTCGACCACACCCCCGCAATTATGCCTGTCGAGACACCCGAAGCGTTAGACAAGTACATGATTAAGTACACACTTAATCTATCCGCCCCAAAGACCCCTAAACCTAGAGTCGGACATCCGACACCGGTGCGGCCCGCCAGGACTTTGATGACCAAGCGGCAGGAAAAAGCCTTAGGTTTGACAGTGCCGATCGACGTTTCATTGCGTATTGCCGTGGGCGTTGTGTTTTACAACAACACCAAGCAACAGGTTCGCGGGATTCTAAATAGCGCCGAGACATCACTCCAACAGGGCGGCCTTCGCGACAAGGCCCAAATTCTGGCGATCGACAACGGCTCCCCCACGCAGCAACACGCCAAGCCATTGGAGAAGGTTGTGTATATAGAGAGCCAAGGAAACATAGGATTTGGCAAAGGCCACAACCGCCTTATGCGCGAAGCGTTCGCCAACGGCGCGGATATCTATATCGCGGCCAACCCTGACGGCGCATTTCATCCCGACGCTATCGGTGCCCTGGTGCAAATGATGCAGGCTTACGATGGCAAAGCCTTAATTGAAGCCATTCAATTTCCTGACGAACATCCGAAAAACTACGATCCCTTCACATTCGAAACCGCGTGGGTTTCGGGGGCATGCGTGGCAATTCCTAAAGAGCTGTACGAGTCGCTCGGTGGCTTCGATGAGTCCTTTTTCATGTATTGCGAGGATGTCGATCTCTCCTGGCGCGCGAAAGCCAACGGTTTTGCTTTGCGGATTTGTCCACGGGCGTTGTTTCAACACGCTGTCAGCAACCGTGGCCGGGAACCAACCCGTGAAAAGATGATTTTTGATGCGGGTTTGGTCTTGGCGCGTAAATGGAACAACGCGGAATTCGAAAAACGCATGATTCGGGATCTCAAAGCTATAGGCTTTGATCCCACGGATACGCAGCCGGAGCGCGTGCCTGAATCATGGCAGTATCTTTCCGACTTCAATCATCATTTCAGCTTCTCAAACACCCGCTGGTGAATCTGTATGTTGGAAGTCAATACAGTCGTTCGCTTCCATGATGCTCAGCGTATACCTGAACTTAAGCGCTGCTTGTTTTCTCTAGTTGGCCAAAGTTATCGTCCACTTCACATCATTTTAGCGCTTCAACGATTCTCGAATAAAGAGATCGACGAGACACGCGCAGCGATTTCCTCAATCGTTAAGGAAGACGATTCACTGCGCTTAAGTATTGTGAATTATGAACTGTCCCAACCTGAGGATGCCCGCTCCGCCTTGCTAAATTTGGGCACCCTTACTGCAAGTAAAGAGTATCTCGCCTTTCTGGACTATGACGACGTTCTTTACCCAGAAGCGTACCAACTGCTTACGTCTCAAATCGCCCGCACCAAAGCGGCGATCGTGTTTTCCTCTGTCCGCGTCATGCGCCTCACCGTTTATGATCAGTATTTTTACGCCGAAGGACGGGTTGGCGCTCCGTTTGGCGGTACCGATTTGGTGGATCTTTTTAAGGCTAATTTTTGTCCCCTGCACAGCTATATGCTGGACCGCAGAATCGTGTCTGACTCGGAATTGAGGTTTAATACGTCGATGAAAATCGAGGAAGATTATGACATGCTTCTACGAGTCTGCGCCAAATACAGGTCTGACTTTGGGTTAATTGAAAAATTCATTGGAGATTACTATTACAAAACCGACGGCAGTAACACTGTCGCTACAGATGGCGGATTGGCGGGAGAGTCTTTGGCGTATTATATGAACGTCAAATCGGCGATCGAAGATCGAAGAAAAAATACCGTTATTTCACCAACGGTGCAGCATATGCTCGGATTGCCTTTGACCGAAGACGCCTTAACCATCCAAGATGTTGTAAATTATTTCTTTTCGGGATGGACGAGCGGATCGCGCAGCAAGCCCCCTATCGCCCCCGACCCTCTTTCATCCGCCGCGGCAGAATAATGGCCCTCGATACGACATCGAAATCGGGATCCGGGCAATTGCTGTCCAGGCTGATACCGTTATCGTTCCTAACAACACATCGCGTCGCTTTCCGGCAATTCCTTGTGCGCGCCATTTCCCGTCGATACCGGCTCAGCGCTTTCGGCGCGCTGTGGATGATCGTTGTCCCATTGGTGACGCTCGGAATATATACGTTCGTGTTTGGCGTAGTGATGGAAAGCCGGTGGAACTCAGAACAATCCGGCACATCGGTATTCAGTATATACTTGTTCAGCGGTCTCATCGTTTTCTGGGTGATGGCGGAAGTGGTGGGTCAATCGCCGACGGCGATCGCCGAACACACAAACTTGGTAAAGCGCGCGGTATTCCCCCTCGAGATATTACCTGCCGTTGTCGTGGGCAGCGCCGTTTTCCATGCGTTGGTGAATGCGTTGGTTCTCATGGCGGCGCTGCTGGCATTACAGGGAACAATACCGCTGTCCGCGTTGTGGCTTCCCGTCGTATTGGCGCCATTTGTGTTAATGCTTCTCGGCTTCGCCTGGATTTTGGCGGCGATTGGCGTGTATTTCCGCGATATCGTTCACGTGGTCGGACTTTTTTTGACTGGTGCTCTTTTCATATCTCCTGTGTTTTACGACACAAGTCGGCTAAATCCGATTATTCAGTCCGTCATTATTTTAAATCCGATCACCTTTATCGTGGTGCAAACGCGCAAAGTGATTCTTGAGGGGCAAGCGCCCGATTGGATTGGACTGGGACTGTATCTGTTGGTGGCCTGGGCAGTGGCTTCAATTGGCCTGGCATTCTTCCGGCGCGCACGGGCGAACTTCGCAGATGTCCTCTAAGGCCGCAGACATGTCGGACGAAAACAATAATAGCGTCGTCTCGGCGAGAAATATTTCCAAGTCGTACACGCTATATACGCGCGCGTCGCAGCGCCTATTGCACATGATCCTCCCGAAACGGGAGTATCCAAAGTTTGAGGCTCTGAAAGACGTCACCTTTCAAGTTGATCGGGGCGAAACCGTTGGCATTATTGGGCAAAACGGCGCGGGAAAATCCACGCTGCTCCAAATCGTCACCGGCACAGTACCGCCAACGACAGGAACCATCTCCGTCAGCGGGCGCGCCGCTGCCCTGCTTGAATTGGGCGCGGGCTTCGAGCCGGATTTCACCGGACGTGAAAACATACGTCTCAACGGCACCATTCTTGGCTTGAATGAGGCCCAGCTTGAAGAGCGCATGAACGATATTATCGCGTTTTCGGAACTATCTGAATTCGTTGACCGGCCCGTGCGCACATACTCAAGCGGCATGTTTATGCGACTTGCATTTTCAGTCGCGGCCCATGTGGACGCGGACCTTTTGATTATCGACGAAGCCCTGGCCGTCGGCGACGCGCGCTTCACCCAAAAGTGCATGCGCTTTCTGAAAGATTTCAAGCGGCGCGGATCGATCCTTTTCGTTAGCCACGATATGGGCGCCGTAACGGGACTATGCGACCGGGTCCTTTGGCTCGACCACGGACGTATTCGCGCTGAAGGTGAGCCTGCGCGCGTATGTGAGCAGTATGTCGCCTCTCAGTTTGACGGGCTAATTGCCCGGCCTTCCGAAAACGAAATTGCTCCGGCAAAGAACAAATCTAGGTCGAACGCTCAAGCCCCTGGGCAAGATGAAGTCGTGCTCTATTTGCCGGATACCCCGCCCCGAGAGTCTGTGCTCGGCCTGACGAGTTGCTCACCTTTCAACCCGAATGCCAACGCGTTCGGCAGCGGCGGGGCGGCGATTGTCGATGCCGGAATATTTGACCGAAACACCGGCGAACGCCTTGCGCAAGTTCGCGAAGGGCAAACTGTAGATCTCAGAATTTCAATCGAGGCGGACGACGAGGTCGCGGCACCAATCATCGGATTTTACATCAAGGATCGGCTGGGCCAGCACCTACTGGGGGAAAATACATTCTGGGAGGACGTGCCTCAGCATTCCATTGCGGCGGGTCAAAGTATTTGCACTGTTTTCAGTTTTGATTGGCCCGCGATGAAAGCTGGCGCTTACGCGCTAACGATAGCAATCGCAGATGGCTCAATGGCCGATCATATCCAAAGGCATTGGATACACGACGCCATCATATTTGAAGTGCTGTCGAGTTCTTCCCGGCACGGCTTGGTGGGCTTGAACATGCATCGCGTTGCGATCGACTACGCGCCCGTCCAATAGCCTTCAAAACGGTTCTGACTTAAGAACAACTGTTTTTCTAGCGAGAAAAGCTGGCGGCCAAAAACTGATGATTCGCATAATCTCGGCCGTTGACGTTGTTTTTTGTCTCTGAATATCGCGCCGCGCTTTCAAAGCATCTCCCGTTGCTCTGATCCCATCCCACAATCCTTTCAGACGGCTTCGCCGAGGATTCACAAGGCTGGACAAGAGCCGGACGGCAACGAAACCCATGACGGAAATGGGAAGCAAGGCAATGGGCATGTCTTTGAGAACGACCCACCACTGATTGCGGGAGATCAAATAATCGGAAAGTTCCGACTTTCCGGCAAAACTGGCGCCGCCAATGTGTTCAACAATCGCTGACGAGACGACGGCGCACTCGTGTCCGATCAAGCGCAAACGGAACGATACGTCCACGTCCTCGTAAAAACAGAAAAAGCGTCGATCAAAACCGCCGATCCGTTTCAGTAGCTCGGTGCGATACAGCGCCGCGGCTGCACAAACGCCGAAACAATAATGAAGAGCCCGCGCGGATTCCTCCGGGATGGAAATTCCGCGCCAAGCCTGACCGGAAATCAGAAAGTTATCCCCATACCCGTCGATATCTCCTTGTGCTTCAGCTCTCAGCTGCACCGAGCCAAATGCCGCAACGTTCTTTGCTTTGTCGGCAGCTTCCACGAGCTCCGACAGCCAGTCCCGCTTCGGAAACGCGTCGGGATTGAGCGCGACAAATAGCGAGGCTGACGTGACCTGCAAGGCCTCGTTCATGGCCTGTGCAAACCCCAGGTTTTCTGCCATTTCTAGGTAGGTGTAGGGTCGGCCATAGGACTGCAGAAGGTCGCTAGGCCTTTGGTCCGACGCATTATCCACCACGATCAGATTAAAGTCCGTAAACGATTGCGCTTCGAGAGCGCTTAGACACTTGGCAAGTGTTTTGCCGGAGTTGTAAGTGACAATGACAACGCAAACGCGTGGGCTGGCTGGTACGCTCATGTGTGCTTACAATTGTCCTTCTCGAAAGCCAGCTGGATACTATCTTGGAATGCCAGACGTTGACATCGTCATAGTGAACTATATGTCGGGCGCGCACACAGTCAAATGCGTGCAAACGGTGCTTGATGTCGCCAAATCCGACGAAGTCGGCATCAGCGTAACTGTAATTGACAATGGCGACAGCGATTCGGCTTCTCTGAACGCGCTACGGTCAATTAAAAGCATCCACTTTATACAGAACTCTACAAACCGGGGATTCGGCGCAGCCTGCAACCAAGGCGCTGCACATGGGTCGTCGGAATTAATTCTGTTCTTAAATCCGGACGCCACACCCCAAAGCGGCGCGCTGAGATCTGCTGTCAATTTTCTACGCGATCATGAGGACTGCGCGATTGTCGGACCCGAAATTGCGGATGCCAGCGGTAAGGTTACGAATTCTTGCTCAAACCTCCCAAGCAAAGCTTCTCTCTTTTTGCGAACCGTTGGTTTGCACAAATGGCTACCTGGTTCTAGCTATCCATATTTGCCGATAGATCGCCATGCCCAGAGTGGCGAAGTCGAACAAGTCATGGGCGCCGCGATGTTCATTCGCCGCGATGTATTTGAACGCCTTGAAGGATTCGATGAGCGCTTTTTTCTTTACTATGACGACGTTGATTTATGTGCCCGCGTCAAGAGTGCAGGTTACAAGATCTTCTATTTACAGTCTTCACGCGTCATGCACATTGGGCGCGTGTCCAGCACAGGAAACCCCAGCATGGCACTCGCCCTTCATATAAGGAGCCGCCTGACCTACGCGGGGATTTACTTCGGGCGCATCTATCAATTTGTTCTGGCCTTGGCTTGCGTATTTGTTGAATTGCCCATGCGAACCCTAATGGGCCCTCTTAAAACGGACACTATTACCGGCTGGAGGGCGCTGCAGGCCTACCGGCATCTGTTATTTGGCGAGCCGCGGCGTGGGGCCAATTGATGGCACCGCGTATTATAGCTTTAACGCGGTATGACAGCATGGGAGCAAGCAGCCGCGTGCGGTTCTTGCAATACATTCCCGAACTGGAACGGCTTGGATTTAAGGTCGATACATTTCCTTTGTTGTCGTCCGATTACTTGAAACGATTTTATGCCGCCGGCAATCGCTCGCCTGTTTCAGTGGCAGCATCTGCGCTGAACCGAATTAAAGATGTGTTGACCAATCGTGACACCGCCATCGTTTGGCTGCAACGAGAGCTTCTTCCCTATATTCCTTTTGAAATTGAGAATTTGCTTCTCACAGGCAAAAAGTTGGTCGTCGATTTGGATGACGCACATCATCTTTACTACAAGTCAGCGGCATTCCCACTGAGTCTCTTTTTAAGCTCTAAAATAGAACGCATTGTCCGACGCGCCGATGCCGTCGTTGTAGGCAATGACAACCTCGCTGAAATGGCCCGCAAAAATGGCGCGGGGCGTGTCCACTTTGTGCCCAGTGCGGTGAACACCAATCGTATTCGCCCGATTCAAGAGCAGGACAGAAAGCCTTTTACCGTCGGATGGATTGGAACACCCGTTACTGCAAGGCAGTCTCTTCCGCTGATTCGCGAACCTCTAAAGCGGTTTTTGCAGGCGTTCGATGCCAAATGCACGCTGGTGGGTGTTGGCGACAGTGATTTTGCCGATATTCCAGCGACGCGCGTTCCTTGGAGCGAATCCGCCGAGGAACAGCATTTGCCGAGACTGTCCGTGGGCCTCTGCCCCTTGGAGGACACGGATTGGAACCGCGGCAAGAGCGGATACAAGATCATCCAATACATGGCGGCGGGCACGCCGACCCTGGCGTCGCCGGTCGGTTTCGCCGCGCAAATTGTGGAAAACGGAAAGACTGGGTTTCACTGCTCAGGCGCGGAGACCTGGCATTCGGGCATGGCCACTCTTTTCAATGACACAAAAACTTTGTCAGAGATGAGCCAACGGGCGCGTTCCGAAGCTGTAAGCAAATACGACACAAAGGTCGCGGCAAGTTCTTTGTGTTCAGTATTTCAGGAATGTCTGAATGCATAGGAATTGGCTGGTCTGTATACCCTTTGTCTTTGTACCCGCGGTAGCGTGGGGTCGCGACGTCGCGGTCGTGGTCGCGGCAGCACTTATAATAACCATGATCGCAAGCCGGTCAGTTCCTTGGCGCGCAACTCTCTCCGCCGCCTCGAACGCACCATGGCTGTGGACAGCTGGAGCGTTCATGGTGTGGCTTACTGCGTCCATGACCTGGGCACCTTACGTGCCGATGGGCACATGGAGTAAGACGCTACTCGCGTTAATGATCGGTATGTTGTTGGTTGTGGGAGCGTCAAAAATTCCTAACAATCGCCTCAACGCAATAGAGCTTCCGATCATTATCTCTATTGTAGCCTTGCTTGCACTTCTCGCCTTTGAGCGCCTAACCGACGGCGCGCTTATCCGCATTGATCGCACCGAGGATACGAGCGTTCAGATTTTAAATACGCTGTCTGGCGGGCTGGTCTTTCTATCTTGCCTGAGCTTTCCCGTTGCCTGGATGATCTATAAAAGGTGGAAAACTTCGCTATGGCCACTTGTTTTCATGGCAGCGGCCCTCGCACTAAGCTTCGTTTACCGCATGGACGCCGTGCCTGTCGGGCTATTCATTGCAATGCTATCGTCCATGGCGGTGCTTAGATTTGGCAAGTACGCATTTATCAGCGTTGTTACCGCGATGGGCTTGTTGACTTTAAGCTGGGCGCCGCTTTCCGTTCTGGCGTCCGACTTGGCTTTAGACACATGGCTTATCGATCACGTCGACCGTAATTGGGGTTTTAGGCTCATTATTTGGGCATACGTTGGCGATGCAATCACCCAGCATTGGTTTATCGGATACGGTTTCGATTCGTCGCGGGTTTTGGGAGCGGCCGCGGACCTGCTCCCTGAGCGCTCAGGCACTTCAACCTTTCTGCATCCACACAACGGATTACTACAAATCTGGCTTGAGCTCGGGCTTGTCGGTGTAGCGTTGTTGGCCACAATGGTTGTCCTTTTGACACGCCGCATCTTGGCTGCAACGCCAAGCAATTCGGCACTTGCAGCCACCACAGGCGCACTGATTTTTTATGTGGTTATTTGGTCGTTAAGCTACGGGGTATGGCAAGGCTGGTGGCTTGCGGTGTTAGGTCTAACCGGCGCTACATGCGTTGCCGCGCTTCGGATAAACAGGGAAACTGCCAACACCTAATTGGCTGCGCCCGCCAAACGTAGGAGATACGATCCGTAGGAACTTTTCCCGAGGACTTGACCCAGCTCGGCAAGCTGAGCCTTACTGATCCAGCCGTTCAAGTAGGCTATTTCCTCAGGCACACTGATGCGCTGCCCCTGCCTCTTCTCAATGGTTTGCACAAACTGCGTGGCCTCGGCGAGACTGTCGTAAGTACCGGTATCGAACCAGGCATACCCACGCCCCAGCTTTTCCACATTCAGAGTGTTTTGTTTTAGATAGCGATCGTTGAGATCGGTAATTTCCAATTCGCCGCGTGCGCTCGGCTTGAGCGTTCCGGCGATTTCCACGACGCTGTTGTCGTAGAAGTAAAGACCCGTCACGGCCCAATTTGACTTGGGTGATTTCGGCTTTTCTTCGATGGCTGTGGCGCGGCCATCGGAATCCAAATTTACAACACCGTACCGCTCCGGATCGCTGACCTGACAGGCAAAAACGGACGCGCCGTTTAGCCGGGCCGCCGCTGCTTTCAGTTTTTCGGTCAATCCGTGTCCATAAAAAATATTGTCTCCGAGCACGAGCGCGCACGGGGACTCACCGATAAACTCCCGTCCGATAATGAATGCCTGCGCGAGCCCATCCGGGCTTGGCTGCACGGCATAACTCAAGTTCACGCCCCACTTCGACCCGTCCCCTAGAAGGTGCTGGAATGCAGAGGAATCATGGGGCGTACTGATGACAAGGATGTCGCGAATGCCCGCGAGCATGAGCGTGCCGAGCGGGTAATAAACCATCGGCTTATCGTATACGGGCAATAGCTGTTTGGAGACCGCGTAGGTGATCGGGTAGAGGCGTGTGCCGGACCCGCCAGCCAGAATGATTCCCTTCATCGCCACTCTCCCGTGCGCATTGAATCCTGTACTTACGATACTTGCGCCCGGTTGTCAGTACTCAGCGTCTCCTGCAGCATCGCCGCCAACGCATCTTCCCACGGCCGAAGCGCTATCTCGTAAACCGTAGCAAGCTTTGCGCAATCAAGAACGGAATTCACGGGACGACGCGCCGCGGTGGGGTATTGGGCCGTGCTGATGGGTTTGATCTCCGGCGTTATCTGAGTCACTGGGGTAGAAATTTCGAAGATTTTCTGAGCGAAATCAAACCATGTTGTTGATCCGCGTCCGGCACAGTGAAACAGCCCAGCACCATCGGTCGGAACGTCACCGCTCAGAAATCTCCGAGCGATTTCGATAACGGCTTGCGCAATGTCACCCGCAAACGTGGGGCAGCCAAACTGATCGTCAACAATGCTCAACTCGGGTCTTTCCCGGGATAAACGCAACATTGTTTTTACAAAATTCGCGCCGTGCACACCGTAAACCCATGATGTTCGCAAAATGACGTGGCGGCAGCCGGACTCTATGACCGCCGTCTCTCCGGCCAACTTGCTGGCGCCGTAAACTCCGATCGGCGCGGCGGCATCCTTTTCGATGTACGGCCCCTTCTTTGTTCCGTCGAAAACATAGTCCGTGGAAAGATGGATCAACGGAACATCGAGACCCCGGCAAGCGGCCGCTAAATTAGCCGCGCCGTCACGATTGACCGAGAAGGCTTGTTCATGCTCATTCTCCGCTCGGTCCACAGCCGTATACGCCGCAGCATTGATGACCGCTCCAGGCGCAATCTCTTTGATATGTCTTTCAACGGACGACGCATCCGTAATATCCAAGTGACTTCGCGTAAGGGCATGAACAGACATCGGCTTGGAAGCGCGACGGGTAATTTCCCAGCCTACTTGGCCATTAGCGCCAATTACCAGAAGATCGGCGCTCACGTGGCAACCTGGCGAGCCAAGCCGAGCCTGTCGCCGCCATACCGTTGATCTCGAATATTTTGCCACCACTCCGGGTTATCGAGATACCACTGCACGGTTTTGCGGAGGCCAGACTTAAAAGTCTCCTCCGGCTGCCAGCCTAGTTGCGAACTGATCTTGGATATATCCATAGCGTACCGTGCATCATGACCAGGTCTATCCTCGACAAACTTTATAAGCGACCGTCGACCTTCGTTCGCCGGTCTCAGTTCGTCGAGCAGATCACAAATCAATTCGACAACTTCAATATTCGTTTTTTCCGCATTGCCGCCGATATTGTAGACCTCGCCGAGTTTACCTTGGGTGGCCGCGATCCAAAGCGCCCGTGCGTGATCTTCAACATATAGCCAATCGCGCACATTCTGACCGTTGCCGTATATCGGCAAGGATTTGCCCTCTAACCCGTTAAGAATCATAAGAGGGATGAGTTTTTCGGGAAAATGATATGGACCATAATTGTTTGAGCAGTTGGTAATAACGACAGGCAGTCCGAAAGTATGATGCCAAGCTCGCACAAGGTGGTCCGACGAAGCCTTGGACGCCGAGTACGGAGAATTCGGCGCATAGGGCGTTGTTTCATGGAACAGCCCCTCGGGACCCAGTGAACCGTAAACCTCGTCCGTTGAAATGTGGTGAAAACGGAATCTGGACTTGCGGTCCGCATCAAGCGACAACCAATGCGCCCGCACCGCTTCTAGCAAGGTATAAGTGCCCACAATATTTGTTTGAATAAATTCCGAAGGCCCATCAATGGAGCGATCAACATGACTTTCGGCTGCAAGGTGCATAACAACGTCAAACTGCTCTTCTGCGAACAATTTATTCATCAACGCGCCGTCGCAGATGTTGCCGTGAACGAATTTATAGTTTGGATTGCCCGAGACACCCACCAGTGAATTCAGATTACCGGCGTATGTCAGGGCGTCGACATTGACGACCTGTACGCCAACGGCCTCCACCAGATAGCGAACGACCGCTGATCCGATAAAACCGGCGCCACCTGTAACCAGAACCTTCAATTTCAATCCTCTGTGTAACGGAAATATTCAGGCAATTCGTTCAGCGTTGGGTTCTTCTTATCCCGCTCGGACAAATGTGCACTGACATCCTCCACCGGCCAATCTATCCCGAGAGCTGGGTCATTCCAGAGCAGTCCCTTGTCATGCTCAGGCGCATAGTAATTCGTGACTTTGTATAGCACCTCCGTGTTCGACTCTAAGGTCATCAACCCATGCGCAAAGCCGGGGGGCACCCATATTTGGCTCCAATTGGAGGCAGAAATCTCAGCGCTCACATGCTGCCCAAATGTCGGCGAGCCGACTCTGATATCCACGGCCACATCCAGAATTGCGCCGCGAACCACGCGTACGAGTTTCCCCTGATCAAATGGCGGTATCTGAAAATGCAAGCCCCGCACGGTTCCGGCTTGGGCGGAAAAGGCGTGGTTATCCTGTACGAACCCGCCTCTTACGCCCGCCTCCGCCCACAGCTTCTGTGAGAACGTCTCAGAGAAAAAACCCCTGCTGTCCCCATGCTTAACCGGCTGAAGAATTATAACTTCGGGAATGGTGAGATTGGTGACCTTCAATGTCGGGCGCCCATGTGCAGCTAAAGAAATTCGCGGGAAACCGCCTCTGGTGATTGCTCTTTCATACCAGGCACAGCATGCTGAGGCATCGATATATTCAATTGCCCAGTTCAAGCCAATATCAATATGGCGTAGCAAGACCGAGCGCATGGCCTTAGCAGAAAAAATTGATGTGCGGACAGCGCTTTGGGGCGCGCTAACGCTCGGCGTGTGCCTTGTCTTCTATGCACAATATTTTTTCAGCGGGCTCAATTTTATCTCCGATGACGGCAACTATGCGCAAATCGCGTACGAGCTTTATCTTGGCCGGAGTATTTCAGATCTTGATATACATTATGGAATTCTCTGGTTCAAATTCGGTGAGCTTTTATTTCATCTCTTTGAAGTCAACTTCTTCTGGGTGAGATTTGTATTTATCTCAAGCATTACGCTCACGGTTCTACTGATTTTTTACACAACCTTTCAAATTATCGGCAATCGGCCGGTGTCCGCTCTGCTGGCGCTGATACCCATCCCCGCTACCGCGGCGGCGATCCCGGCCATTTACGGCATATGCATCATGCTCAATGTCGCAGTGCAAATGCACGTGGCGCGCAAAGTGCCGTCAATGAACCTGCGTGATGCGGCAATCGCCGGCGCGGTGCTTGCCATCACGTTTCAAATTCGGCCTGATTTTGGATACGTATTTTCACTGCCGCTCGCGATCATTCTTTTTTTAAATCACCTGTCCAAGAAGAAAGATGCGGTCTCGCGAAGCCCCACATCTGCATCACTAAGGATAGCAGGTGCTGCGGTTGCGGGTTTCGTTGCAGCCAATATACCTATTGCAATCGATGCGTTTGCCAATGGATACGCGGGCTTACTGATCATGCAGTATTTGGAGTATCCGGCAATCATGTTGGAGTACTTTTCAAACGGACTATCTCTCTTGTTGGGCGGAGGATCGCAGGCGTCCGCACCGGGTGCCGGAACGCTGCTTCAAAGACCTAGTTTTTCCGATATTTTTTTTGGAAATACGCGCACAAGACACATGGCGATCCTTGTGTACGGACCAATTATTGCCGTTGCGGCGTATCTTATCTTGAACATCAGGCGCCTCAAGCACAGCTTGGGCCAACGTCAATGGAAAGTCTTAGCCGAGTTCGTCGTGATTTTGAGCGCGGCGGCAGCATTTCCTCACTATTTCTTTTTTAGGCCGGACTTGCCGCACATTGCGAATTTTATGCTTGGCTACATGGTGGTGGTCGCCGCATTAGGCGCACAGCTGTACACTTTTGCACGAGCTGCTGATTTGCAGCGCTGGCGGCGCGCGATAGCGTGCGTTGCTTGCGCCCTATTGGTATTGCAGCTTGTGCATACTGTTTGGATTGGTTTCATGTTTTCCGGAAACGGAGCGATCGCAATTGCAAAAGACCGGCCAGAAATTTTTACGGCTAATGACGTCGTAAAGGTCAATGTGACCACCGGCGCAAAAGACACTCTTGAATTTTTAAATCAGGTGATCCGGGAAAACTCAAACCCGGGCGACAAGATCGTGTGCGTTCCCTATTGCCCCGGCATTGCGTTCATGACCCAACGGCAGATGATGTTTAATGATTTTTATGTGGATGATTCGTTCTTGGTCCGAGAGCCGGACTGGTTGCCGGGCGCCATTCAGAAAACCCGCGATCAACGTCCGCCCGTCGTGATCGTTTTCAATACCGCGTTGAACGGCACTAAAATTTCTCGATTCAAAAACTGGGCTGCACCCTATGTTTCGATGCTCGAGGAACAAGCATCGGAAACGGTCGAGCGCGGTGAAATCACTGTTTATCTGATGTAGCCAAGGGGCTTCCCGCAAAAACTGGCGGAGAGGGTGGGATTCGAACCCACGGTACCCGCAAGGGTACTCCGGTTTTCGAGACCGGCCCGTTCGACCACTCCGGCACCTCTCCGCGGTCTTTGCCGCCGGGTCAGGCTAAGTGCTGGCCACGGCTGTTTTTTTGGCGCGCGGACCCTAACCGAAGGCTGCGGGCACCGCAACGCTGATACGCCGAGTCCCGGCTCCGCACCCTTAGGCCCGGAAATTGGCCCAGCGGCAACCCTATAACCAATTGCAAAGTAAAGGTTAATGGGGGCCAGGGACATCAAGGCAAGCGCCATTGACTTGAAGGCCTGCCTCAGTATATTCACGCCGCTTCTGCGCGGGTTCATGTGCGATTTCGCCGTGGCCCGCCGTTTTCGTTTTTTCAGGACTTTAAGACCATGTTCGCAGTGATTAAAACGGGCGGCAAACAGTACCGCGTCAGCAAGGACGATGTGATTGCCGTTGAGAAAGTAGACGGTGACGACGGCGAAACCGTTGTGTTCGACAACGTTTTGATGCTCGGCGACAAGATCGGCGCGCCCCAAGTGGCCGACGCCAAGGTCGTGGGTGAGGTTCTGCGTCAGTTTCGCGACGATAAAAAAATCATTTTTAAGAAACGCCGCCGCAAGCACTACCGCCGCCGCAACGGTCACCGCCAATACCTGACCCTCGTGAAGATCACGGACATGGGTACGGGCATTAGCGTGGCGCCGGCCAAGAAGAAGGCTGCCGCGCCGAAGGCCGAGGCGAGTGAAGCACCGACCGAAAAACCGGCGGAGACGACAGCAACTCAAGCCGCGCCCAAGAAAAAAGCTGCGGCGAAAACTACCGCCAAGAAAGCGCCGGCCAAAAAGGCTGCGAAGAAAACGGCTAAGAAGTCGTCCTAACAGGTTCGGCGAGGAGACACAGATATGGCACATAAGAAATCAGGCGGCTCGTCCAAGAACGGTCGCGATACAATCGGCAAACGCCTCGGGGTGAAGAAGTTCGGCGGACAGCACGTCATCCCCGGCAACATTATCGTGCGCCAGCGCGGCACGAAGTGGCACCCTGGCAAGAATGTTGGCCTGGGCCGCGACTACACGATCTTTGCCCTGGAAGAAGGCAAGGTTAGCTTTAAGACCTCGTCCAAAGGCCGCGTGTACGTGTCCGTGGATCCGATGCCGCAACAATAATACCCGGCGCATATCGACCGCCGGCATCCCACGCTGGCGGTCCCGTGGAATGGAAGGAGACGGATCGCCCGTCTCCTTTTTATTGGCTGGGCACATCCATGTTCGACCTCATCATACAAACCGAGAATTTGGTTGTTCGGACTTTTCGATTAAGCGATGCCCCTCGCGTTCGCGAACTAGCGGGAAAGTATGAGATCGCGCACATGGTAGGCAGCATTCCACACCCGTATCCTAGCGGGATGGCTGAACAGTGGATTGGGCGGCACGATGAACGCAGACGGGAAGGAAAAGGATATCCATTTGCAATAGTTCATCAGGGCCAATTAATCGGATCAGTTGGACTGGAAACCGACGGCGGCCAATATCTTGAGTTGGGATACTGGCTGGGCACAGAGTATTGGAGACGCGGGTATATGAGCGAGGCCGCCAAGGCTGTGTTGCAATTTGCATTTGGCTGGCTCTCAAAACCCGGTATTCAAGCCCGCGTGATTGTGGACAATGCGGGTTCTAAGCGCATTTTGGAGAAGCTTGGCTTTTTGTTTACGGGACATCAAGAGACGGTTTTTCACAACGTTAGGCAGCGTGACGTGGAAATTGTTCACTACGTTCTGACCCGAGACGCATGGACCGCGCACAGGATATAAGTCACCACCATGAAATTTCTCGATCAGGCGAAAATCTATTTGAAAGCGGGCGATGGCGGAAACGGCTGCGTCGGGTTTCGCCGTGAGAAATTCATTGAATACGGCGGGCCTGACGGCGGCGACGGCGGATGTGGAGGCGACATCATTTTTGAGGCCGCACGCAATCTCAACACACTTATCGACTTTCGCTATCAACAGCACTTCAAAGCAGAACGCGGTGTGGACGGTGCGGGACAAAACCGGACCGGCCGTGACGGTAAAGACCTTGTGATCAAGGTGCCGGTCGGCACGGAAATTTTAAGCGACGATAAAGACGATGTACTTGCGGATTTGAGCGAAGACGGCCAGCGCATTGTATTGCTGAAAGGCGGCAACGGCGGTTTCGGAAACACGCACTTCAAGGGGCCGAGCAATCAGGCTCCCGACTACGCTAATCCCGGTCTTGCCGGGCCCGATATGTGGGTATGGTTGCGCTTAAAACTCATTGCCGATGTCGGCTTGGTCGGCCTGCCCAACGCGGGCAAGTCCACATTCCTGGCCACTGTCACACGCGCGCGGCCGAAGATCGCAGGGTACCCCTTCACCACGCTCCATCCCAACTTAGGCGTGGCCCAGGTGAACGATCTTGAGTTTGTAATTGCCGATATTCCCGGGCTCATCGAAGGCGCACACGAAGGGGCCGGTCTGGGAGATCGGTTTTTGGGCCACGTTGAACGGTGTGCCGTGCTTCTGCATTTGATTGACGGCACAGAGGAAGACGTTGCCAGCTCATACAAAACAATCAGGAACGAACTGAAAGCCTATGGCGGCGGCCTCGCGCAAAAGAAAGAAATTGTTGCGCTCAATAAATGCGATGCCCTCGATGAGAATACGCGCGAGGAAAAACTCCAAGCATTGAGCAAGGCATGCCGTAAGAAAGTTTTTGCTCTTTCGGGTGTATCCGGCGAGGGGCGACAGGACGTTCTAAGGCGATTGGCGAAGATTGTTTCGGCAACAAAGTCAGCCGAGCACGGTGATTTGGAAGACGACCTGGGAACATTCGAAGATCAAGGATGGGTGCCATGAGCCCGTCGCAATCACCGCAACCGTCCCCTTTAAATACCGCGAAACGGTTGGTGCTAAAAATCGGATCCGCGCTTTTGGTAGATCAGGATACGGGCGCCGTTCACCACGCATGGTTGGACGCGTTGTGTGACGATATTGCCGATGCCCGTGCACGCGGCCAGGAAGTCGTCATCGTGACATCGGGTGCAATTGCTATTGGGCGCGGCCCTCTTGGCATGAAAGGTCGCAAGCTCCGCCTGGAAGAAAAACAAGCCGCGGCAGCGACAGGCCAAATGCGACTGTCCCACGCCTACCAACAATCTCTGAACCGGCATGGCATAACCGTCGCGCAGGTCTTAATTACCCTGGACGATACCGAAGATCGGCGCCGCTATCTCAATGCCCGCAACACACTTGATACTTTGCTAAAACTGGACGCCGTTCCGGTAATCAATGAAAACGATTCCGTTGCAACAACGGAAATCCGCTTCGGTGACAATGACCGGTTGGCAGCACGTGTCGCGCAAATGATCAGTGCCGATACACTCGTGCTTTTTTCGGATATCGATGGTTTGTACTCGGCAGATCCGCGATCCGATCCCAACGCATCGCTCATACCGGAAGTTCGGGAGGTGACTCCTGATATCGAAGCCATGGCGGGCGCCGCATCGGAGCAAGGGTCCGGCGGCATGATCACAAAACTGATCGCCGCGAAAATTTGCATGGGCGCAGGGTGCCGAATGGCGATCGCCCCCGGAAAACCGAGAAATCCACTCAAGCATCTTTCCGATGGCGGCCGCTGCACGTGGTTCCTACCCGCAGCCGAACCGCGCGCCGCGCGCAAACGTTGGATCGCGGCGAGCCTGCAGACGCTCGGTGTGCTGGTGGTGGACGATGGTGCGATCACCGCCCTCAATGCCGGCAAAAGCTTGTTGCCCGCCGGAATCGTGGACGTGTCTGGCGAGTTTCAGCGTGGGGATGCCGTCGAGGTGCGATCAAAGACCGGCAAGGTCATCGGCAAAGGACTCTCCGCCTATCCCGCCTCGGACATCCAATCCATTAAGGGCCAGAAGTCCGAAAATATCGAGGAAATCCTGGGATTTCGAGGCCGCAGTGAGGTCATTCACCGGGACGACCTCGTCATGGGGTCCTAGGGCCCGGCATGATAGAGTGAGCTGAAGGGAGATTGTCATGGACGGCGCGGCGGCTAACGACACCAACGTTGCGGATTTAATGGCCGACATCGGCCGCAAGGCCCGTGACGCCTCACGCATACTCGGC
>Ga0181593_10002032_pt1 | contig 18594 bp, 17 predicted proteins | sample 071ome_19_FD_133756 | JGI IMG/M metagenome (GOLD analysis project Ga0181593, IMG submission 133756) | Coastal salt marsh microbial communities from the Groves Creek Marsh, Skidaway Island, Georgia - 071413AT metaG (megahit assembly) | ecosystem: Environmental > Aquatic > Marine > Intertidal...
ATTAAGCCACCTGGGATTGCGAAAGTCTGTATGCGGCTGGCGGGCATTGTTCATGCAAGAATGTCCCTTGCTTGGCCCCGAATCTCGCAGGTATAGATGGGGCCTCCGGCGTGCCGCTCTCACCGGAGCGGAAGACTTTTGTCATTCCCGATTAGGGATGTAACGCGCGCTCAACGAAATCAGCCCCGACCTGAATACATGGCCACCAAAAAAAATTACGAAACCGGGATGAAGATTACCTACGACCAGAAGGCCAAGACAGCCATGGTCGCATTTCGGGGGCGCGTGACGGTACTGCCCGGCCCGTATACAACCGAAGGCGAGGCGGTCAATGCCGGTGAGAAACATTGCAAAGCGAACGGCTGGGATGAAAACGCCGGTGCCGGCGATCCGAAGAGCATGTTGACCAAGAACCGCTCCTGGTAGCGGGAATACCTCGCGCCCTTATTTCCACATTGAGAAATCGGTGCCGCCATAATCCGCCTCGGCGGGAATGCTCACCCTCATAGACTCGCCTTCGCCGGTGGTTGTCGGCAGGACCCGGACAACTTTCGATTTTGTCGCTGAATTGATGGCGTCTTTAGTCGAGGTGCTGCGCGCGAGCTTTTCCAGGTTTCGCCGTGTTGCAAATTCCAGTTTGCATTTGCCGGCGTCGGCATCCGCCAGGGCCCGCGCTGGAGAAATCCAGAGTGAGTCTACGGACTCATAACCGTCATGGGCGCCGGTCTGGTCGTCGGGCGCGCGCGCTAAAAAGAATAAGGTGTCGTAGCGCTTGGGATATACGACCGGCGTAATCCAATGTGCAAAGGGCACCAGCAGGTCCTCGGCCAGAGTTAGGCTTTCGGCGTTCAGAAAGTCGCCAAAGTCGAGTTGTCCGACATTGAGAGGTTCTCGGGCGTGCTGGAGAGCGTCGAGCCGATTGGCGGCAATAAGTGCTACATCGCCTTTGGGCCGCGCCAACAGGATGCCGCTTTCCTCAAAGGCTTCACGAATGGCGGCGACCCGAAAGGACGCTTCCACGGAGCCGCCGAGATGTACATCTGCCTCGTCCACGCGTCCGCCGGGAAATACGCGTGCAGCAGCGGCAAAATCCATCTTGTGATGCCGCTCGACCATAAAGACTTCGAGGGCCCCTGGCGCTGAATCGCGCAATAGGAGGACGGTTGACGCAGGCCTGGCCTCGACTGGTGTTTTCTGGCTCATAAGGCTTTACCGAAGTGCGTAATGCTCATTTCCTCACGCCTCGTCTACTTTCAAGAGTAGGGTGCCGTTGTTACCTCCGCTGAACAGCTCGAAATAGGTTTCGGGCAAATTCTTGAATCCCTCGCGCATGTCCACCTGATGCGCCAGTTTGCCCGCACGCGCCCACGCGGAAAGGTCGGTAAGGGCTTCCTTGCGGTCTTTCATGAAATCCGAACTGATGAACCCCTGAATGCGCAGGCGATGGGAGATGACGCGGAACATGTCGCGCGGACCGGGCGCCGGACCGGGCGTATTGTAGTGGGCAATCTGGCCGCACATGACACAGCGTCCGTACATTGCCATTTGGTCGATGACATCCTGCATGATGGTGCCACCGACGTTATCGAAAAAGACATCCACACCCTTTGGGCAAAGTTCCTTGAGACGCGCTGCGACGTCTTCAGATTTATAATCGATGGCGGCGTCAATATTGGCTTCATCCAACAGCCATTTACATTTTTCGGGGCCGCCCGCGATGCCGATCACACGGCAGCCTTTTATTTTGGCGATTTGGCACACAAGAGATCCGGTCGAGCCCGCCGCGCCGGTCACAACAACAGTTTCGCCGTCCTTGGGTTCGCCAACTTTCAAGAGTCCGAAGTACGCTGTAATCGCGTTGCCGCCCAATATGGTGAGCGCGTCCAAGGGGTCAATGCCCTCGGGCAGGAGTGAAATGAAGAAATTGTTCTTGCTGACGAGCGAATAGTCTTCCCAACCCGTAAGGCCTGACACCAAAGTGCCGGCTTTAAATCGGGGATTATTGGACGTCACGACCTCGGCAACGGCGGGCGCTGTGACCGGCGCGCCTAGCGGGATGGGCGGAAAGTATTCTGAGTCTGCATTCATCCACGTGCGCATGGCCGGCATGCAGGCAAAAATCTTGTTGCGAACCAGAACCTCGCCGTCGTTCAACTCCGTGTTCGGCATGTCGCTCTCGCGGTATGCGAGATTGTCCGTGGAGACCATACCCGATGGCCGACTTTTAAGAATCCACTGGCGGTTGATAGGCATTCTTACTCTCCCCTCGAATGCATTTTCCAGGCGGCTTTCAGCAGCGATTCGCGGCTATTTTGCACTACCGATTGGTAGGCACTCACGCTAAACAATATCCCTGATCCATCAAGTCAAAATCTGCGTTGCGCAATGTCTGAAGAAAACAAGACGCTTACCGATATTCGCTCAGATGTCTGCAACGCGACTCTGATATGGCTGGTATTTGTCGCGGCTATTGCCGTGATGGGGAGCCTCACCAGAATCGTCGACTTTGGCTGGCTACCCATCATGGGCGTGCACGTCAGTATATTCAGCGTGTTGGCTCTTACGGCTGTCCTGCGCAATAAGTTGCCGTTCGTGGTACGCGCGGGCGCGGTCATCATGCTTTACTATTTGGTTGGTGTTGGCGGACATGTGACCTTCGGCACGCCGTACGCGTTGGCGTATTTCGTCGCCGGTAGTTTGATGACGGCGGTGTTTTTCGGTGAGAAGGCCGGCATCGCCGCCGTTGTATTTTCCATGCTGACGGCCATCGGCATTTACGCGGTGTTTCAGGCTGGGTTGCTTGCGCCGCCACCGCCGCCCGAGTCCACCATGATATTTACGACGTGGCTCACGAATACTTTTGCCATTGCGGTCGTTTCAATCGGTCCGTTGATCGCCATATCAAGGTTTAAAGAATATCTGGAAGGGCGACGGCAGCGCGCCGAAAGTGCGAGCAAGGCCAAGTCGGATTTCCTGGCCATGATGAGCCACGAACTGCGCACGCCGATGACCGCGATCCTCGGCATGTCCGATCTGCTCATGGAAGAAAAACTCCAAGGTGGTCAAAAAGAACACGTGTCGCGAATTTCAAAGGCCGGGCGCCACCTGCTCGATCTTCTCAATGACATTCTCGACTTCTCAAAGATCGAAGCGGACAAGATCACCATCGAGCGCATCGCGTTCAATCCCAAAGAGCTATTGGAGGAAGCCTGAGAACTCATGCGGCCGCTGGCCAAAGAGAAGAACATCGAGTTGGCGTTCAATATCGCGCCGGACCTAGAGCGCATATACGTCGGTGATCCGACGCATATCAAACGCGTGCTGCACAATATTCTCGGCAATGCGATAAAATTCACCGATCACGGCCATATTTCCGTGCGCGCCGCCGTGCGCGTCGGCAATTCGCGGGCCTCGGAATTGTTTTTTCAAGTGGCAGATACCGAAATTGGAATGTCCCCGGATCAGGTCTCACGCCTGTTTCAGCCCTTTACGCAGGCCGACGAAGGTATATCCCGCCGGTTCGGCGGCACCGGTCTGGGCCTGTCCATCAGTAGCCGGCTGGTGGAAATTCTCGGCGGCGAAATCGCGATCTCCTCAAAGGAAGGCGAGGGATCCACGTTTTCATTTACGATACCTGTTGCCGAGGGAGATGCGTCCGCGCTTGATCACAAAGAAGCGTCGGCCAATTTTGAGGAACAAACCGCAAGGCTTAATATTCTTGTCGTCGATGACAGCGAAGCCACGCGCTATTTGCAGGAAACCATGTTGGGCCGTAAAGGCCATGCCGTGGCGACTGCGGAGAACGGCGCTGTCGCAGTCAAGGCTGTGCGGGATGGTGCCTTTGACGTGGTGCTGATGGACATGCAGATGCCGGTGATGGACGGCGTAACGGCGACACGCGAAATCCGGAACATGCCGCCGCCGAAAAACGAAACACCGGTGATTGCGCTGACGGCGGACATTGTGGACGAGAACCGCAGAAAATACCGGGAGTCCGGCCTGACGTCGCTGATCGGCAAGCCGATCAATTGGCGGGAGCTCATCGACGAAATCCATAGGTGCATCGCGAATGTGCCCCAGAAACCTTTCCAGCCTGACCATGTCGATGGCAACGCCACACACGAGGACAAGGATTTTGACGAAGCCGTCATCGCGGACCTGGAGGAAATGCTCGGCAAGGACACTTTGACGCCGATTCTGGAAAAGGCGCTTTCCAATATCCGTGAACACAAAGAGAGGCTGACCGCTACGGTTCAGGCGCAGGATTTGGACGGCGCACGGAAAGCCGCGCATTCCTTGAAGGGCCTATGCCTTCAGTACGGCGCGATCCGGGCAGGTAAACTGGCCGAACAGATGCAACACGCGGAAGATTTCGCGGTGATCGATTGTAATTTGGATGAGTTCATGCGGGCGGTCGCCATCGCAGAGCGCGCGCTTTCCGTCCGCACCGCCCGGGAGGTCGCTTAGCGCGCTAGCTTGCCTGTTTCAGCAGGCGGGCGCCGAGGGGCGCGTTGGCGGCCGTGTACTTGTCCTCATTCCCTAACACTTGCGTGCGGATCATGACCCGATGCTGGTCGGTTGTATATCCGCCTGTGGCGCAGTGAATGGTCGCGCAATTGTCCCAGATCACCGTATCGCCCACGCGCCACTCGTGGCGGTATTCAAACTCTTCGCCTTCCTCATAGTCGAACAGCCATTCGAGCAAATCGTCGCTTTCTTCCCGGGGGATGCCGAGAATGAATTGCGTCAGGCCGCGGTTCACGAACAGGCATTTGCGCCCCGTCCAGGGGTGGGTGAGGAACACGGGGTGAACCACCGGCGGTTTTTCGGCGCGCTGCGCGTCCGTATACGCCGCGCGTTTTGAACCTTTGGCGATCATCTGGGTCCACATCTTCTCGAACTCGTGACAGGCTTCCTTACCCTCCAGACGTTCTTTGATGTCCTTAGGCAAATTTTCGTATGCGAGATACATGCTGCGGAAGGCCGTATCGCCGAGCGCCTTGCCGTCCTTGAACGGCACTTGGTGGGCATGCAGGATCGAGGCGCGGCCAACCACCCGGTTGTAAGACAAATCCGTGTGCCAGACCTGGCCGGCGTCGGGCGAGCCTTCCGGCTTGCCGTCGATAACGCGGTTGGAGAGCACGTTCACCTCGGGAATGGCGCCGTGATGGAAGGTCTTGGCGACGTTGATTTCGAGCGCGCCGAAGTGACGGGAGAAGTTCACCAGCTCCGGCGGGCCGTAGGGCTCTCCTGAAACGCAGATAACGGCGTGCTCGTTGAGGGCGCTTTCAATGACGCCGGCGGTTTTATCGTCAATGCCCGCGCCGATGTCGATGCCGTCGATCCGCGCACCGAAGGCGTACTTATCCGAAGGTGTGATGGTGATCTCGGGCAACGGTGGTTCCTCCCCGCGCGAATTAGGCCGCGCGCCACCAATTAATACCATCTGAATTCGCTTCGCGCACGGCTCTTCCGGTGGCCGTCAGGTGGTTGAGATGAGCCACGGCCTCGCCGGTGGCCATGCCAAGAAGATTGGGCGTGATGGGCCGTTTGAAGAGGACGTCGAAAATATCTATGGCCCGGCGCGGCTCGGCGAGCTTCTCGACCAATTTATCGAGGTCTTCGAGGTGGCCTGAGACGAGTTGATCGAGGCGCGCGTGCAGGCCCCTAAAGGGATAGTTGTGGGCGGGCAAGACCAGCACGTCGTCGGGTACCAGCGTCTTAATGCGGGCGAGGGAAGCGAGCCAGTCGCCCAGGGGATCGGCGTCGGGTTCGGTGGGGAACACCGAAACGTTAGAGGAGATGCGCGGCAGCACCTGATCGCCGGAAATGAAAACCTTGAGGCTTGGGCAGTAGAGGCAGGCGTGTTCCGGTGAATGCCCTGTCCCGACCACCACGTGCCATTCATGTTCGCCGATGTTGAACGTATCGCCGTCGGAAATACGGCGGTAGGAGGCGGGCATGGCATAGATGGCTTCGCCGAAACCGCCGAAGCGGGCCTTGTAGGTTTCGATGGCTTCATCGTCCCAACCCGCAGCCTTATAGAACCGCACGCCGTCAATAGGGGCTTCATGGCCTGTGTCGGCAGCCATCAGGCGGCAGGTGAGGTATTCAAGGCGGCTCATCCATAGACGCGTATCGAAGCGGTTCACCAGCCAGCCGGCCATGCCGCAATGGTCCGGGTGCATGTGCGTGGAGATCACGCGCGTGACCGGTTTGCTTTCAAGAACGCCGCTGAAAGCCGCGCGCCAAGCCTCGGTGGTTTTGGTGGAGCGCAAGCCGGTGTCCACGATGGTCCAGCCGTCGCCGTCGGCAATCGCCCACACGCTGATCGCGGGCAGGGCAGAGAACAGAGGCATGCGCAGCCAATGCAGGCCGGGCGCAACCTCGACGGCCGAGCCGTCGCCGATCTCCGGCTTTTGCTCGAAGGGGTAAATTAGGTCGGGTGAGGGGACCACGCTGTCCATGGATCGAAAATAGCCCAAACGGGGCCAACACGGCTATGGAACCTGTGCATGGGAGCCATTCGTTTGCGCGTATCCAGCCCTGTGAGCCTTTGAATTTCCTAGAATTTTGGGCGCGCGGTATGAAAGTCCGTGCGGACCTGAAAGGCGCCGCCGGCGCGGAACAGGGTGGCTTCGTGCCACCACGGCGCGGTGATCTGCATACCCACAGGCAGGCCTTTTCCGTCAAATCCGCAAGGCACGGACATGGACGGCACGCCCGCCACGCCGATGGCATAAGCACCGGTTGTCAGCTTCTGGAGATTTTCGTGGGAGTCCGCGTCCGGGGAAATGGGGATGGCGGTGCAGGGAACGGACGGGGTGAGAATGAAGTCTACGTCGTCGAATGCTTTGCGCAACGTCAGGTCCCATTCCTGAAGTCTGCGCCGCGCGGCCGCAAATCTTACGCCGCTGACCCGCTCGCCAAACTTCATGTTTGCAAGAACGGACCGGCTGATGGTTTCGGGCTTTTCCGCTATTTGGTCGGCGAAGGCTTCGAGTGTTTCAGCCGCAACAATGCCCATGGCCGCTTTGGTCGCACCGGCAGCGTCGGCCAAGTCGATGTCCACGATACTCGCGCCGCATGATTCGAATGTTTTAATGGCATCTTGCAGCCGCGCGGCAACGTCCGTGTCGAGATTGTCATAGTAAAAGGATTTGGGAATGCCGATGGCCATGCCTTCGATGTTCCCTTTGACGGCGGCGACAACATTCTCCACCGGGCGTTCGACGGAATTGGGATCGGCGGGATCGTATCCGGCGATGACCATGTACACTGCCGCGACGTCGGCGATGTCGTAGGCGATGGGTCCGGCGGTATCGAACCTGGTGCTGAGACTGAGCCCGCCCGTGGTGGGAATGCGCCCCACCGTCGGGCGCAAGCCGGTCACGCCACAAAAGGACGCGGGAATGCGCACGGAGCCGCCGGTGTCGGTGCCGATGGCCACACGGCACAAACCCGCCGCAACCGAGGCCGCGGACCCGCCGCTCGAGCCGCCGGTGACGTGATCTGTATTCCATGGATTGCGGGCAGCGCCGAAGTGATCGTTGAGATTGGTGACACTGAAGCAAAGCTCGCTGAGATTTGACATGCCAAGGAACACCGCACCCGCGTTCTTGAGGCGCATGACCAGTTCGGCATCATGATCGGCAATGCGATTTTCGTATGCTTTGTTGCCCCACGTGGACCGAATGCCCTTCACGGCGAGGCAGTCCTTGATGATCATGGGCAGCCCGTGCAACGCGCTCAGGTGGTTGCCGTTTGCGGCGCTTTTGTCGAGGGCCGCGGCGCGCGCACGCGCCTCCTCAGCAGTCAGTGTCAAAACAGCATTGAGTTTCGGATTGAGCTTTTCGATGAGTTGCAGGTGCTGTTCGACGGTATCTGCGATGGAGACGGAAGATTGATCGCTCATTCGATTGACTTTCTAAATTTGAAACTAGGCTTCACGCGGCGGGCGGAAACCGAAATAGGCGTGCCATGCGCCGCCCGCGATCCAACCCGCATCTACAATCAGATCGATTCCGGTGATACCCGAGGCTTGATCCGAGCACAGAAAAGCCGCCGCATTGCCGATTTCCTCGGTACTGAGCAGGCGTCCCATGCAGGAGACTTCCTCCAGCCCTTTGACGTTGCGCTCGCCCTTGGCGACGGCTTCTTCCAGCGCGGCCGTCCACGTTGCGCCGGGGGATATGGCGTTGACGCGCACGCCCGAGCGGCCCCACTCGGCGGCGAGGGTGCGGGTGAGGGCAACGACGGCGGATTTGGCCGGAGCGTAGGAATGCAGCGGAACGGATAGGCCTGCCGTGATGGACGCGACCGTCACGATGCTGCCTTTGCCGCGCAGGGCCATGCGGCTGCCGAACGCCCGGCACGTGAGGTAAGTGCCGCGAAAGTCCACGTCCATGACTTTATCCCAGGTCTCGATGGGAAGCTCTTCGGGGGGCAGGGGCGGCTGAAGCACGCCGGCACTGGTAACAACACTCGAAATCGGACCGTATTCGGATTCACAGTGCGCGGCGAATTGCTCCACGGCCTTGTCGTCGGCGACGTCCACTTCAACGGCGTATCCATCAATAGATGCAGCCACGTCCTGGGCTTTTTTGAGGTTGATATCGGCAATGACGACTTTGGCACCGCCGTTTGCAAAGCGTCTCGCGCAGCCCTCGCCAATGCCGCTGGCGCCCCCTGTTACGACCACGATGTGTCCGTTGAATTCCCCCGCAAGATCCCTGGCCATTTTCTCCCCCTCTTGTTTTGAGGATTCAGTCTATCAAGACGAAGGTGAGTTGATACACTACGCGCAGATTGAATTGAAACGCGGAGATTTACGTATGACGGACCAGCCCGGCGCTCTGCCGCGCAGTGAATTCGGCCGCAAATCCACAGCGGACCAGGTGACGGCAGGCATGGATTTGAGCGGCAAGACGATGCTGATCACGGGGTGCACGTCCGGGATCGGGTACGAGGCCATGAAAACCTTGGCCAAACGCGGTGCGCATGTGCTGGGCGTGGGCCGCACCCAGGCGAAGGCCGAGCAGGCCTGGAGGTCCGTTTCCGAGTCCGGGATTAAGGGCAACGTCACGCCCTTGGGGTGCGAGCAGGAGGATTTTGCGTCTGTCGCTGCTCTCGCGGACACAGTGAGGTCCATCAACATGCCGATCGACGCACTAATTCTGAACGCCGGGATTATCGGGCGGCAGAAATGCGAAACGGTGAAGGGGCTGGAGAAACAATTTGTGGTCAACCATCTGAGCCACTTCATCTTGATCAATCGCTTGATGGAGCAGGTCAAAGCCGCGCCGCAGGGGCGTTTTGTGATCGTTGCGTCCGAGTCTCACCATTCACCCAACAAAGGCGGCATTGATTTCGACGATTTGTCGGGAGCAAAAGGATACAGTGCGCTCAAATTTTATGGCCAGTCAAAGTTGGCGAACGTTCTGACATCACGCGAGTTGGCCAAAAAACTGGCGGGTACAAACACGACCGTGAACGCTCTGCATCCGGGTTTTGTGTACACAAATATTTTTCACAATCTGCCGGGCTTCTTGAGCGCGCCGCTGACGGTCTTGGCAAAGCCGTTCATGAAGACTTCAGCGCAAGGCGCGGCAACCACCTGCTACGTTGCGACAAGCCCGGCCTTGACAAAAGTTAGTGGCGCATATTTCGACAATTGCAATCCAGCGGAAATGAGCAGCTTCGCGACAAACGATGCACTCGCCGAGAGATTGTGGAAAGTTTCGGAAGAACTCACGCAGGACTACCTAAAATAATAACGTGAAGAGGGGGAGGGCGCGATGCTGCGTGTTGCGGTGATCAATGACTATATGGGAATTGTTCCGAAAATCGCCGACTGGTCACAGTTGGACGGCTTGGGTGAAGTTGACTTTTATGCCGATCATATTCCCAGCGAGGACGCCGCGGCCGAGAGATTGGCATCTTACGACGCGATCGTCGCCGAGCGTGACCGCCTGCCGTTTACGCGGTCCTTGTTTGAGCGGCTTCCCAATTTGAAATTGCTTGTGACCACCGGCGGTGTGAACTGGCTGATCGACCTTGAGGCCGCCAAGGAGAAGGGCATAACGGTGTGCTATACCATGGGCGTGCCCGGCGCGGCGCCGGAATTAACGTGGGGGCTGCTGCTTGTCCTGAGCCGCCGCATTGTTTGGGATCATGCAAATGTGCGGGCGGGTGGCTGGCAGACGGCGCCAGGCATGAGCGTGACGGGTAAGACGCTTGGTTTGGTCGGGCTCGGCAATATCGGCCGCAAGATGGTGCAGTATGCTCAGGCGTTCGATATGAAAACCGTGGCTTGGAGCCCAAATCTGACGGACGAACGCGCCAAGGCGGCGGGTACCGTAAGCGTTGAATTGGAGCACCTGCTGCGCACGGCGGATTTCGTGTCCGTGCACATGGTGTTGGCCGACAGCACGCGCGGCATGATCGGTGCCAAGGAACTGAAGCTGATGAAGCCATCCGCCTATATCATCAATACATCGCGCGGCCCGCTCATCGATGAAGCGGCTCTGATTGGCGCACTGAAAAATGGATCCATCGCCGGTGCCGGGCTGGACGTCTACGATCGGGAACCGCTGCCTGCAGATCACCCGCTGCGGACCCTGGAAAACGTGGTGACGACACCCCACACCGGGTACATCACCGACGAGCAGTATCGGGTCTTTTTTGGTGAAGCGGTTGAAAATGTTGTCGCCTTTGCAAAGGGAAAGCCGATCCGCGTCATGACCGAAAACAACATGATTGCGGCGTTGATGGCCAAACCATAAACAGCTAGTGTCGCGCGAAGTTTTTCAAAGGGGGCGTTATGGCAGCCAAACCAGCAGTGAGATTGAACTTGGACACCGGCGCAGATCATGCGCGTCTTGTCATCGAAGAGGATGGCAAGGTTCTGACGAGCAAGATGTCCGCGGGGCAGCTCCAGACCCTGGCCACCACAGCGCACACGCTGGCGGCACAACTGCAAAATCAGGCTGGAGGTCGTGGGCAAGACGTCAGAAATATGGCGCGTACGGTGGCGCTTGAATGGACGGTGTTGGAAGACGCCAATGCGCCCGGCGCGATGGTTTTTGCTTTCCGCACGGCGACCGGCTGGTTGGGATTTGAATTGAACCGCCGGCAGTTGCTGGAGCTTGCGGATAAATTACCCGGCGCATTAAAGGACGATGCGCCCCGTACGCCGTTGTCTTAAGCGGTATTCATCATGAATAAAAAAGGCCGCCGATTATTTCGGCGGCCTTTTTCATGGATTTAAGTGAGCTTAGTTCGAGACCTCCGAAAGATCTTTGTCGATCTCGGAGAGGACCTCGTCCGTCAGCGTCGGTGCAAAGGTTTGCAGGCTGCGCAGGCTCATGCCGCGCGCCTGTTCGATTTGCGGATTGCTGATAAATTCCGGGATATGCTTTTCCAGGACCGCTTTTGCATTCGGATTATCGAGTAAGGTTCCCACTTGGGAATCAGCCGACAGATCCGCAGCGAACGCCGAAGAAATCGCAAGCGCCATGCCGGCGGCGATTCCGGTTAGCACACGGCCGTAGTACGTTCTCATAGTTGCGTCTCCAAAATATTGCAGGGGTCTTCGACCCGAGGCGCGTCTCACTTATAGGTCGCGGTTCTCGGGAATCACCCGCAGCTTAATTCCGCCGCGTCGCGAATCCAATATGGTGTACGTGAGTTATATGTAAGCGCAATAAAGTTACGCGTCAGGCGCCGATGAAGGCGAGGTATTCGTCTTCGGTCATGACCTGAATTCCCAAGGATTGAGCGTCCTTGAGCTTTGATCCAGCGCCCGGACCTGCGACCACAAGATCGGTTTTTTTGGAGACGGAGCCTGCCACTTTTGCACCCATGGATTGGGCTTTGGCTTTGGCTTCACCGCGGCTCATGGTTTCGAGCGTGCCGGTAAACACTATGGTTTTGCCGGCGACCGGCGAGGAAGAGGTGTCAGGCTTTTGCGCGTCCTGAATTTTGATTTCTTTGGTCAACGCTGAAAGTACATCAAGGTTGTGTTGCTCGGCGAAGAAGCCAACCAGATCGGCGGCAACAGAGCCGCCAATTTGCTCAATGTTGATCAGGTCCTTGTACGCTTCCGATTCCTGGTCTTGCGCGGCGACCATGGCATCACGCCAGGCTTCGTATGATCCATACGACTGAGCCAGAAGGCGTGCGGTGGCTTGGCCGACTTGAGGTATGCCGAGGGCATAGATGAAACGGTCGAGGGCAATCGTCCGGCGATTATTGATGGAGGCAAAGAGGTTTTCCGCCGACTTGGAGCCCCAGCCTTCGCGGGCGCGCAGTGGTGTAAGAGATGATTTATCACGCTGCTCAAGCGTGAACAGATCCGCCGGGCTCTTTATCGTCTCATCTTTGAAGAAGGCTTCGATGTGCTTGCCGCCAATGCCTTCGATGTCGAACGCTTCGCGGGAAACGAAATGTTTGAGACGCTGCACGGCCTGTGCGGGGCAAATCAGACCACCCGTGCACCGCTTGACGGCCTCGTCCTCCTCGCGAATGGCGAGGCTTCCGCAGACGGGACACTGTCCAGGAAAGTTGTACGGTTTGCTCGCCTTTGGGCGTTTACTTGTAACAACTTCGACAACCTGCGGGATGACATCCCCCGCGCGCTGAATGATAACCGAGTCTCCCTCACGGATGTCCTTGCGGACAATCTCGTCTTCGTTGTGAAGCGTTGCGCGGCTGACAACCACGCCGCCGACCGTTACAGGTTTCAGATGGGCGACCGGCGTAAGGGCGCCTGTGCGGCCGACCTGGATTTCGATTTTCTCCAGCACCGTTTCCGCGCGTTCGGCTGAAAATTTATGGGCGGTCGCCCAGCGTGGTGCGCGGCTCACAAAACCGAGGCGCTCCTGCAAATCCTTACGGTTAACCTTGTAGACAATGCCGTCGATATCGTAGGCGAGGTTAGCGCGCTCCGCGCCAAGTTTGTCATAAGCTTTGATCATATCCTCGACCGAGGCGCACAACGTGGTGCGTTCGTTGACCGGGAAGCCCCAGTCTTCAAGCTGCATGAGAAAATCCCAATGGGTGTCCCAACTCATGCCTTCCAGGACGCCGTAGGCGTAGCAAAAGACCTTCAGCGGCCGTTCGGCAGTGATGTTCGGGTCAAGCTGGCGCAGTGAACCGGCGGCCGCATTGCGCGGGTTGGCAAAGACTTTGGAGCCTTTTTTCTCCTGGGTCGCGTTCATGGCTAGGAAGTCAGCCTTGGTCATATACACTTCGCCGCGGATGTCGATCAGCGCCGGGGCTTTTCCCTCGATAGTGTGGGGCAGACCTTTGACGGTCTTCATATTGGCCGTAATGTCTTCGCCTTCCGTGCCGTCTCCCCGGGTTGCGGCAACTGTGAGTTTTCCGTCTTCGTACCGCGCCGAGAATGATACGCCGTCGATTTTCGGTTCGGCGGTGAATTCAATGTCTTCATCCGCTTGAAGTTTGAGAAAGCGGCGAATGCCATCGACAAAATCGGTGACGTCCTCTTCAGTAAAGGCATTGCCGAGAGATAGCATCGGCACGCTGTGAGCTACTTTTTTGAACCCGCGTGCCGGCGCGGCACCGACGGTTCTATTGGGGCTGTCTTCGCGAATAAGCTTGGGAAACCGCTTTTCGATCGCGTCATTGCGTTGACGAAGCTGGTCGTACTCGGCGTCGGTAACTTCGGGGGCGTCGTTCTGGTGGTAGGAAATATCGTGCTGGGCGATTTCTCCGGCCAAAGACTTCAACTCTTCCTTCGCCTGTTTTTCGGACAGGTCATCAACGGCGATTTCACGTACGGATTTGGTCACGAGGCAGTATCCATCAAGCTATCTGCGGCGGCGCGCGCCTGGTCGGTCACTTTTTCGCCGGCCAACATGCGCGCAATCTCTTCGCGGCTTTCCGCGGCGTTCAATAATGCCACCGCAGTGCTGGTCGCGCTGCCCCGCGAGGACTTGCTGACACGCCAATGGTGCGTACCGCGCGCGGCGACCTGCGGTGCGTGTGTAACCACAAGAACCTGCACGGACTGGCCCAGTTTCGCCAGTCGTTCCCCGACGGCACTGGCGGTGGCGCCGCTGATGCCGGCGTCCACTTCGTCAAAAATCAGTGCGGCGCGGTCTTGAGATCCGGCGAGCACCACTTTCAATGCCAGCATGAAGCGTGCGAGTTCGCCCCCCGAGGCGATCTTGTTGAGCGGGCCGGGCGGCAAGCCGGGGTTGGTGGTCACTTCAAACGTTACCTTGTCCAATCCCGATGCGTTCCAGTTGGTCTCAGGTTTTTGTGCGATGACCGTCTTGAATACGGCTTTGTCCAACTTGAGAGGCGGTAATTCCTTATTGACGAGTTTGTCCAACTTTAGCGCGGCGTCCTGACGGGATCTGCTTAAATTCGCAGCAGCTTTCTCGAACGCTAGCCGTGTGGATTTCTCTTTCGCCGCGAGACGTTTTACGGCGTCGCTACCGTTGTCGAGTGCGGCGAGGCGCATGCTCAGAAGATTTCTGACGGTCGGCAGGTCGTCCACCGCGCAGTTATGTTTGCGCGCCACGGCCTTGAGGGCGAAAAGACGCTCTTCCGCCCGTTCCAGCGCGGCCGGGTCGGACTCGAATGCCGAACCCACGTGCTCTAGTTCCCGAAAGGCTTCACCGGTTTCGATGGCGGCCCGTTCCAGGGATTGGCATAGGGAATCGAGGTGTCCTTGGGCCAGATGGGCAACCTTGGACAATTGGTTCAGAGCGCTACGCAGGGCGGACTCTACATCGACATTGTCGGATACCGCGTTGCGGGCATCGGTCAGCGCCTGGATGATTTGCTCACCGTGGCGAAGGCGGGCGCGCGTGTCCGCCAGTGCTTTTTCTTCACCAGTTTGTGGGGCCAAAGCCTCCAATTCGCTTACCTGGTGACGCAGCGTGTCTTCCTCGTTAAGGGCCGCTGACAAATTGTTCTGGGCGTCATTCAGTTCAGCAGCGGCTGTCTGCCATGCTGCCCAGGTGTCTGCGCAGGCTCTGTCGGGCGCATCGCCGCCCTTGGATCTGCGGTAGGCGTCCAGAACGCCCAGGTGCGTTGACGGATCGAGAAGACCGTGGGTTTCAAATTGTCCGTGGACTTCGACCAAGAGATCGCCGACCGCGCGTAATAGGCCGACGCTCACCGGCTGATCGTTGATGAAGGCGCGGCTGCGGCCGTCCGCGCCGACCACGCGCCTCAACACCAGCATGTCGTCGGTCTGTACTTCCTGCGAGGCGAGCAGCGCATTGGCGGGATGATTGGGGTGAACGGCAAAGGACGCGGAAACGGAGAGTTTTTCCGCGTCGGTCCGGATCAATCCCGCGTCCGAGCGGCTGCCGAGCGCAAGGCCCAAGGCGTCGAGCACGATGGATTTTCCAGCGCCCGTTTCCCCGGTCAAGACACAAAGCCCCGGCGCGAATTCCACCTCCAATTTGTCAACGACGACCACATCGCGAATGGACAGATGCGTCAGCACGCGAGCCTCGCGAAGGGCAAAAGGGTCATCCCGGATAGGCTTGCCACGTTGGGCTCGCGCTACTGAACTTGATTTTGAGGATTTTCGTTTTCGGCGTTTTGCACCGGCGCGGCGCGTTCCTCGGAAGCGAACTGAGTGGTCCGCGCACTGTCCATCAAGGCATAGGCGTCGCCGTACCACTGATCGGACGGGAAGTTGTAGCCCAAGACCGCGGCTGATTTGCGCGCCTCCGACGGAAGGCCCAGGGCGGTGTAGGCCTCTGTGAGCCTGTAAAGCGCTTCGGGGACATGGCTGGTGGTGCTGTAGGTCTCGACCACGTTTTTGAAACGATTGATGGCCGCAAGGAAGTGGCGGTTGTTGATATAGAATCGGCCGGCTTCCATTTCCTTGCCCGCCAAATGGTCCATGGTGAGATCGAGCTTCAAGCGCGAGTCACGGCCATAAGGTGAATCTGGAAAACGCGTAATGACGTCTTGCAAGGACTGCATGGCGAGCGCCGTGATTTGCTGATCCCGCCGCACGTCCGCGATTTGCTCGTAATAGCAAAGGGCCTTCAGGTAATACGCGTAAGCCACGTCGCGATTGCCGGGGTGCACGGCAATGAAACGGTCGAGGCGGGTAATGGCTTCGTCATATTGACCGGCGTGATAATGCCCGTAGGCCGACATGAGCTTGGCCTTGGTTGCCCATACTGAATAGGGGTGTTGACGCTCTACCTCATCGAAAAACAAAGCAGCGTCGGTATAACGGCCATTGTCGACGTAACTGACGGCTTGGCTGTAGATCTCGTAGATCGAGCTTTCGACGTATTCGAGTTCATCCTTATTGGCGCATGCAGAGAGGGCAAACACAGTCAGGGCAAGCAGGGCAGAGACCGTGAATTTCCGCTGCCGGTTCCTCATGGATGATGTCTCACTGTGAGCCATGGTTTCCGCGTTCGATCTATGGTGTTGATTTCATTGCGCCAAAATCTGCCCTGGGCGACTGGCGGGCACAGTATACCACGCCGAGTCAAACTGTCACGCCGTCTGCAGCGGTCTTTTTAATAGAGAAATCGGGGGTAAATCCCGCCGGGATTTAGGTACCCGGCCTAGGCGTAGGCGACCATGTCCTGTTTGCCGTTCACCCAGGAGGTGGTCTTCGCGGGTTCATTCCAAAGATCGACCATTTCCCAGCTCGATTCGTCGGCATAAATCTGGCGCATCAGGCTGGCGGTATCCGCGTGACTGGAGCATCTCCCGACAAAGTGGCCGATAATGGGGTGGCCGGTCAGGTACAGGTCGCCAATGGCGTCCAGGGCCTTGTGGCGCACAAATTCGTTTTCGTGGCGCAGGCCATCGTCATTGAGAATCCGGTTTCCATCGACCACGATGGCGTTATCCAGCGTGCCGCCGCGCGCCAAGCCGGCCTCGCGCAGGGCTGTAACGTCCGAAAGCAGCCCAAAAGTGCGGGCATGGCTGATTTCCGACTTGAAGGCATCCCGGCCCACGGTGAAATCGCAGCTTTGCCGGCCAATGGCCTCTGCGTTGAAATCGATGTGAAACTCCACCCTTAGCCCGTCGTCGTGGGGACCCAGGGCCACCATCTTGTTGCCGTTGAAATAGGACTTACGGCGCAATATGCGAATTCCGCGGCGTGGCGCGTCCTGTTCCTCGATGCCTGCGCATTCAATAAGGAAGATGAAGGGCGACGCGCTGCCGTCCATGGCCGGCACTTCCGGGCCATTGATTTCAACGACGGCATTGTCGATTTCCGAGCCATAGAAGGCCGACATCAGGTGCTCGACAGTCGCGACCCCAATTCCGTTTTCGTCGGCGATAACCGTGCACATGCGGGAATCCACAACCCGGGCCCAGCGGGCATCGATCGTGGCGCCGCCGCCAACGAGGTCGACGCGCTTGAAGACGATGCCGGTATCGGGCGGCGCCGGATGCAGCTTCATCGCCACGCGGACGCCCGAATGCAGGCCGACACCGGTACAACCGATTGAAGATTTTAGAGTTTTCTGGAGGACGGGGATTTTATGGTCGCTGGCGCTCGAATTGGCCAAAGAGGTGCCGTAAGCGCTGGGGGTGCTTGCGTCAAAGGTCATGTCACCGATCTTTCTTTTCGCACTGCACCGGCACGATAGGTTGTGTTCAGCGCAGCAGCCAAATGTTGCGTAGCAACCCCCGAGACCGTGCTACGGCCGGTATTGTTACAAATTAACGGGCTTTTACAAGGATAAAATTATGGAAAAGCAATATTTTGCGGGCCGTTTCTGTTACGTAAGCCTTGATCCGGCCATATTCTTTTGCATTGCCAAATAATCGCCTTGAAGCGTTTCGGGGATGTTCCGAAAGGGGCCTATTCAGCCGGTGACGCGCTCTCCTGGGCGGTTGGCCCCAGATCCGAAGCAGGCACGTGTTTGGAATGGTCGGCCGCGAGCAGAAGATACACAGCCGGCACCACGAACAGCGTGAACAGGGTGCCGATTGCGACCCCGGAAGAGATCACCAGCCCCATATTAAATCTCGCTTCCGCGCCCGCGCCGCTCGCGAGAAGGAGAGGGACAACCCCGAGCACCATGGCGCCTGTCGTCATGAGAATGGGGCGCAGGCGAATTTCGGTGGCTTCCTCGATGGCTTCGCGTTTGTTGCGCCCTTCTTGCTGCAGGTGATTGGCGAATTGCACGATGAGAATGCCGTGCTTGCTGATAAGCCCCATTAAGGTGACCAGTCCCACCTGCGTGTAAATGTTGATGCTCGCACCGCCGACCCCGAGATTGATAAACAGCAATGCGCCGGCAATGGACATGGGCACGGACACGAGAATGATCAAAGGATCGCGGAAGCTTTCAAAAAGGGCGGCGAGCACCAGGGTTATGATCACAAGGGCGAATACGAACGTCGTCACGAAACCCGAAGATTCTTGCATGAAGCGCCGGGACTCACCTGAATAATCCGTGGTGTAGCCGATCGGCAGAGTTTGCGCGGCAAGATTCTCCAAATACGCAAGAGCATCGCCCAGGTAAACGCCCGACGCCAGATTGCCCGAGACAATCACCGCATTCATCTGCTGGAAGTGTCCGAACGATTGCGGCACGGCCTTGGTCGTAAATTTCGCGA
>Ga0181593_10002034_pt1 | contig 18584 bp, 11 predicted proteins | sample 071ome_19_FD_133756 | JGI IMG/M metagenome (GOLD analysis project Ga0181593, IMG submission 133756) | Coastal salt marsh microbial communities from the Groves Creek Marsh, Skidaway Island, Georgia - 071413AT metaG (megahit assembly) | ecosystem: Environmental > Aquatic > Marine > Intertidal...
AAGAGACTCGTCACTGCAACGGATAATGTAGACCGACCAGCGAAGCATGCCTTAACGATATCCGGCAGCCTGGAGCGAAAACAACCGGGCGTAATGACCGTTCAGCGCCATCAGTTGCTCATGACTGCCGTGCTCTATGACGCGGCCATCATCGATGACGATAATCTGGTTGGCCATTCGCACCGTTGAGAAGCGATGTGAAATGAGGATAGCAATCCGGTTTTGGGTGAGCTTCTGGAAATGCTCGAATATCGTGGCCTCGGCAGCCGCGTCCATGGCCGCAGTCGGCTCATCCAGCACCAGTATGTCGGCATCGGCTCGCATAAATGCCCGTGACAGGGCGATTTTCTGCCACTGCCCTCCCGACAGCTCCTGCCCCTCCTTGAACCATTTGCCCAGCTGGGTCGCATAACCCTGCGGCAGACTCTCGACGATCGCGTCCGCCATGCCCTTGCCGGCCGCAATGCGCCAGCGCTCGTCATCTTCAAAATAGCGCACATCACCCACCCCAATGTTCTCACCCAGGAGAAACTGGTAGCGCGAGAAATCCTGGAAGATCACCCCGATGCGTTGGCGCAGCCGTTCCTCGTCCCATTCGTTGAGATCCATCCCATCCAGCAGAATTCGGCCCTGCTGGGGCACATAAAGGCGAGTCAACAGCTTGATCAACGTGGTCTTGCCCGAGCCATTCTCACCCACCAGCGCCAGCGACTCACCCGGCCGAATATGCAGGCTGACTTCGCTCAGAGCGGCGTGCTCCGACCCCGGATAGCTGAAACTGACCCGCTCGAAGCGTATCCCGTCAGCGGGATCAGGCCCCCGCGTCCGGCCAGGCGGCGCCTTGCGAACCGGCGTTTCCAGGTATTCATAAAGGGTGGAAAGGTACAGGTTGTCTTCATACATGCCGCCAATGGCTGACAGGCTGGCAGCCACGGCAGACTGCCCCTGGCGGAACAGCATCAGGTACATGGTCATCTGTCCCAGGGTGATGCGGCCGGCCACCGTCGCCAGCGCGATCCAGCCGTAGGCTCCGTACAGCGCGGCGGTGCCGATCAGCCCAAGAACAAAACCCCAGCCATCCCGGCGAACGGCCAGCGCCCGGTCGGCATGGTAGAGCTTGTGGAAGATGTCACGATAGCGCTGCAGCAGCAGCGGACCGAGACCGAACAGCTTGACCTCCTTGACGTTATCCTCGCGCGCGATCACCGACTCCAGGTAAATCTGCATTCGGGTATCCGGCGAACGCCAACGAAAGAGGCTGAAGGCCTCCCCGGAGAACTTCGTCTCGGCAATGAATGCCGGTAAGCCGGCAAGAATCAACACCAGTACCGCCCAGGGTGAAAACTGCACCAGCAAAAAACCGTAGCTGATCAGTGAAATCAGGTTCTGGGCCAATCCAAAAGTACGGTTGACCAGTGACAAGGGCCGGCTGGAGGCCTCACGCCGGGCACGGGTCAGCTTGTCGTAAAACTCGCTGTCCTCGAACTGGGCCAACTCCAGAGTCAGCGCTTTTTCCAGAATCATCACGTTGACGCGCTGTCCCAGCTGGGCCCGCAACAATGACTGGCAGAGGTTGATGCCGCGCTGGGCGCCTGCGAGCGCGGCCACGATAACAGCCTCCATCGCGATCAGCCCATAGACTTTCGTGAGATCGGTGTTGCCGCTGATATTGGCCACGGTCGCGGCGGCCACGACAGCATCAATGATCAGAGCCCCAACATAGGCCATCGCCGCGGGCAACACACCAGCGACCAAGGTCAACAGGGCCAGGGAAACCGTTAATGGCCGGTTGGTGCTCCAGACCAGGCCCAGGGCGCGCCGGCTGTAACGGAATACGCTCAGAAAATGCCTTGGCGCGGGCTCGGGCTCAGCGGAAGCAATACGACTCATCCGGACAACGCTCCCGGTACCTCGGCCTGCTCAGGCAACGATGCCGGGCCGTATAGGGACGTGTGACCTCATGGGCCGGGCGGGACCGGGCGTTGCACCTCGGCCCGTGGCACCGGTTCCAGTCGAACGATCGAGCGGGTGCCCCCGTCACGATGATCCAGCGCCAGGTAAACCAGGCGATTGGACATGAAATCCGGATGCGGAACCACATCCAGCAGCCCCGCTTGGCCAGCCGCATAAACCTCGGGCAACCCGGAAACGGGCTCTTCCAGCAACACGCCTTCCCGGATAACGCGCAGGCGGCCCGGTTTCTCGGTGACCAGCATGTCGCCGCCGGGAAGGAACGCCATTGACCAGGGCCGCTCGAGGCCCTCGGCCACCGTAACCACCTGGTAGTCATGGTAGGCAGAGTATCCTTGCTCCTGCGCGAGCGCCGGAGATTCGAACCCATCGGCCAGAACCGTGAGAGCGCCGGCGGTCATGATCAAGGCAAGCTGCAACATGCGGTTAAAAAATGGTTTTACCCTTGGTGCGTGATTCTTCAGCATATCAATTAACCCCTTAACAATGACGAATCGCCCGATCTCCGGCTCCAACGGGCACGTCGGCTTTGCCGGGGCGATCTTCCTTTCACCCGGACTGATACTGATCGCGCCGGAACCGGGGGGAGCAAATCGCCAGAAACACCAGGTCAGCCTCTCCGGTGTTCCGTATCCGCTGCGGCGCCCCCGGAGCAATCACGACAACATCACCCGGCATAACCGGGCGGGGCTCATCCTGGCCCACCCAGACCTCGCCCGCTCCCTCCAGAATGTAGTACCGCTCCGTCGTACCCGACAGCCGGTGCCAGTCCGTGATGCCGCCGGCCGGCACCCGGGCGCGCGCGATGGACACGTCCGGGTCTGCCGGGTCATTCAACACCTCGAGAATGTAACAACCTTCCTCGAACCAGTACTCCTCACCCTGCTCTGGCCGACGGACGCTCAAGGCCCCTTGGCCTGGCTGTCGGCCAGGTTTTCGGCCAGAAACATCATGACGACCTGGCTGTAGACATCCCTGTTCTCTTTCTTGCGATACCCGTGCCCCTCATTGAGGGCATTCATGTACCAGACATCCTGACCGCGTTCGCGCAAAGCTTCCACGATCTGCACCGCCTCGGTCACCGGGACACGCGGATCGTTTTCACCCTGGACCACGAGCATGGGGACATTCATTTTTTCGACATGGTTCAGCGGGCTGATGGCTTCCAGATGGGCGCGCATCTCGGGATCGCGCTCATCGCCATATTCGGCCCGGCGCAGATCGCGACGGTAGTCCTGAGTGTTTTCAAGAAAAGTCACAAAATTGCTGATACCGACCACATCGACAACCGCCTTGAGGCGGTCGCTGTAGTGCACAGCACAGGCCAGCACCATATAGCCCCCATAACTACCGCCATACACGGCCACCCGGTTCTCGTCGAGATCCGGCTGGGTCGCTATCCAGTCGAGCAAAGCACCAATGTCTTTGACCGAGTCCTCCCGCAGGAAACCATTGTCCAGCGACATGTAATGCTTGCCGTAGCCGTTTGAGCCGCGCACATTGGGCTGGATAACGGCCGCGCCCAGTTTTTGCACCCACATCTGGTAGGTGCTGCTGAAAGAGGGCCTTGCCTGGCTTTCCGGGCCGCCATGAATGCGAATAACCACCGGATGCGGCCCTTCTCCCTCGGGTTTCAGCACCCAGGCCGGTATCGTTTCCGGCCCACCTGAGCCACTGTCGAAAGTGGGGAAGCGAACCAGCTCCGGCTCGACGAAGGTATCGGTGTCGAGACCGCCGACCTCGCTGTAGGTCCACCGGACCATTTCACCATGCGCCAGAGCATCCGCGCCCAATTCCAGCACGAAGGCATCACTGGGCGTTGTCGGCGTATTCAGGGTCAACCCCAGGCGCTTGCCGTCAGGGCTGAACTCCAGGCCGCCCACGAGGCCGGTCGGCATGCCGGTGACCGGTTTGAACGCTCGCGTCCCGGGGTCCATCAGGTAGAGCCTCGAAAAACCGTCCTCATTGACCGTAAACGCAGCGCGGGTTCGTTCGTCATTCACCGAGCCGCCTTCCACGTGCCAGGCAATATCGGAGGTCACGATCTCGGGCTTGCTGCCCGGCTCCAGGGACTGCCAGGCCAGCTGCCTGAAGTCACCACCCACGTCTGTGACGAACCAGAAACCCTCGCCGTCATGGTCAAAGCCCCACGGAGAATTCGAACTGGGATCTTCAGGATCGCCCGCCAGCAGGCGCATTTCCCGGGTTTCCAGGTCGAGCAGGTAAATGCGGGAGTCGGCGTTGCCGACGTAGTTGCCAACCAGCAGCTGACCGCCGTCGGCGGAGAAATCGGCCCCGTACCAGTAGGTGCCGTCGGGAGACTCGAAGACGATTTCCGCGGTCTCTGGATTATCGACCCGCATCATCCATATATCGTTGGACGCGCCGTTTCGCCGGGTGCTCAGGTAGGTGATCCGCTCACCCTTCCTGTCCCAGTTCACCGCCCCATTGCGGGACTCGCCGTCGGTCAGCATGATGGCGTCTTCGTTGCCGGTGGGATCGAGCAGAAACAATTGTGCGAATTCGCTGCCGCCCGCGTCCATGGTGAAAATGAGGCGATCCCCACCCGGCTGGCGTGACAGGCCGCCGACCGGCTCATCGAAAAACGTCAGCTGGCGCCGCGCACCGCCGGGAAAATCAACGCGGTGCACCTGGGACACGTTGCCAAAACGCGTGGAAACATAGACGCCGCTGCCCTCGCGGGTCCAGTCCAGGAAACCCGCCGAGCGCACGTTCTGATAACGGCTCAGGTCCGCCACCACGCTCTCAGGGATGGGCGGAATATCCTGCATGACCAGGTTTCCGTTATTCAGGGTTGTGTGGCTGACTTCAGCCTGTGCTGTCAGGGTCAGCGCAACCATCGAAGCGGCCAGGGCGTTCCATCCGGATTTCATTATTTTCTCCTTCAATTCAAGAAGGCCATTTTATCCCCCGCGCACGACTGTAAACAGGGGGCGCACGCCCACGACCGTTCCCGGGCGCTCAGGCCTGACGGTAAACCAGCGGCCAATGGCCATGCTGCGAGGGTCGCCCTCTATCCGTCGGCCACGGCCCTCGACATGGACCTCGGGCTCAAGCGCTCCGGCAAGTTCGGCCCCTGCGAAAACGCCGCTGAAGTGAAACTGGGCGAGCGTTCCCGGCCACAACGGCTGCAGGCGTATCCTCAGCGTGTCGCCATCGCGATACTGCCGGATGAGGGGGTCATGCTCGCGTGGCATGGAAGCATCGAGGTTGAGGATGCGAGGGCTGCCGCCCGCGGCCTCGGGAATCCCCCTCAGGGTCACCTGAACTTCCTCCTGCAGACTCCGTCCGGAATTGGCGATCTCGAACATGGCGCTGTAAGCACATCGCCCTTCGATGCAATGATGGACGCTGAGGCTGAACTGGTAAGTCAACTCATATCGGGCGGGCACGAAAAGAGCCACGAACGCATTGCCAACGCCCAATGCCGCCGCAATGAGCGCCAGGGCCAGCAAGGTCAGTCTTATATTAAGCAGGTGACGAAGCACGCCGGGCCTTCCCTCCTGTTCATCTGACGGATTTCGACATCGAACTTCGTCCCGGCATTGTAGCCCGCAACAGGCGCGCCTGAAGCGAATCGCGGTTAAACTGAGCCCTCTGTTGGTATTTCTTCGGCACTGACGACATGCGAAAAATGATTTCCGCGACCCTGCTATTGCTGATGCTCACCGCCGGCACCAGCGTCTCGGCACAACCGCGCAACGTCATCCTGTTTCTGGGTGATGGCATGGGCATTTCCACCGTCACCGCCGCCCGAATCCACGCAGGTCAATTGGCGGGTGGTAAAGGCGAGGAACACGCGCTGGCCTTTGAGACCTTTCCGAACGTGGCCCTCGTGAAGACCTTCGCCGTCGACCGCCAGGTACCCGACAGCGCCAGCACCACCTCGGCCATCATGACCGGCCATCACGGGCGGTTCCTGGTGCTCAACGTCGACCCGAGCTTTGAGGCCGATGATTGTCCGGGCGCGCTCGCCAGGCCTCTGACCACACTGCTGGAACGCGCCGAACAGGCCGGCTTCAAAACGGGCATTGTCAGCACAGCGAGGCTGACACACGCCACGCCCGCAGCAACCTATGCCCACTCGGCAAGCCGGAGCTGGGAGCATGACGCGCTGGTTCCGGATCAGGCCAAAAAGCAGGGGTGCGTAGACATAGCGCGCCAGTTCGTTGAATTCAGCCACGGTGACGGCATAGAGGTGACGCTTGCCGGCGGCAGGCAAGAATTTTTAGCAGCAAACACGCCAGACCCAGAGTACCCAGGCCAGTTTGGCTTGCGGCAGGATGGACGAAACCTGGTCAATGAGTGGCTGGAGTCAGGCAAAGGCCGAAAATACGTCTGGGACATGGACCAGTTCGCCGGCCTGGAGGCAGGCACTGGCGGCCAGGTGCTTGGGCTGTTTGAACCCAGCCACATGCAGTATGAAATCGACCGTCGCTCCACCGGCGAGAACGAACCCGATATCGTGCAGTTGACCGAATTCGCCATCAAACACCTGGCCAACGATGACCAGGGGTTCTTCCTGATGATCGAGGGCGGACGCATCGATCACGCGCACCATGGCGGCAACGCCGCCAGGGCGCTGATGGAAACCGTCATGATGGACCGGGCCGTCGCGCGGGCGCTTGAGCTTACCGACTCCGATAACACCATGATCATGGTGACGGCCGATCACAGCCATGTTTTCACCATCTCAGGCTATCCGGAGCGAGGCAACCCGATCCTTGGCACCTACACACCATCCAGCGACGGCATGGAACCGGGCTTGAAAGAGAGGCCCTACACCACGCTGGCATACGCCAATGGCCCGGGCTACCTGCCAGAACTACCGGACCTTTCCCAGGTGGATACCACCGACCCCGATTACCGCCAGTACGCGGGTTGGCCACTGGCCAGCGAGACCCACGGCGGCGAGGATGTAGCCGCCTATGCCACTGGCCCCGGCGCCGAGCGGCTGCGAGGCGTTATCGAACAGCGCCGTCTGTACGACGTGTTAGCCGCTGCCCTGTTTGAAGAATAAAATCCGAGCTCAATGTTGGAGCCTGCCATTACGGGTGGTCGGGTATCCCTTCGGGTACCGGCGCGCCCCCGCGTGAATCGGGAATAGTCGCCCCTCGGGCGAGGGTTGCCCCTGCTCTTTCGTCTTCCGTGTTACATGTCCCGCGACCAGTCAGGAAGGATCTGCCACGGAGCGCTATAGTTACCTGGGCCAGCACCGTGTTTTCCGCCCTGGGACAGGACCTTGCCAACGAACCGCTTCAAGACCCTTATTTTCGTCATTGTCGGCATGATGCTGGGCCTGTGGGCCGGTCAAGCCAGTGAAGAAGTGCTGGGTCTGCTCGCCGGCGGTGTCATCGCGCTGCTGCTGGCACGCCAATCCACGCTGGAGCGCCGAATCAGATCACTGAGGTTCCGACGCCCGGTTGCCGGGAGCGAAGCGAGGACATCATCCGGAGACACGCTACACAGGCCTGACGATCAAGCCTGGGCAGCGGCCACCGACGTTCAGGACACGGCGAACTCCGCAGCGGCATCATCGACCCGCACCGTTGAAAATGATGCGGTTTGGCCGACACCTGAAGCAGAAACCTGGCCCACGCGTGAAAACACCCCAGCCCAGCCCGGTCCCTCTCTGCTCTCACGCGCCCTGGAATATGCGCGAAACTGGCTCACGCGCGGCAACGTCCCGGTCAAGGTTGGCGTGATCATTTCCTTCATCGGTTTTTCTTTTCTGTTGAAGTACGCCATTGACCGGGAGCTCATCTTTCTTCCACTGAAGCTTCGCCTGATGGGTGTGGGCGTATTCGGGCTGGTCTTGCTGGTACTCGGTTGGCGCCTGCGTCAGCGTGTTCGCACCTATGCCCTCAGTCTTCAGGGCGGCGGTCTTGGCATCATGTTCCTGACGGTGTTTGCCGCATTCCGGGTCTGGGCGATGCTGTCACCGGGGTGGGCTTTCTCGCTGTTGGTCTTGCTGGCATTCGCCACCGGCGCGCTGTCGTTGATTCAGAATGCACGTACGCTGGCCATTCTGGGTGTTGTCGGCGGGTTTCTTGCCCCGTTGCTGGCCTCTACCGGGCAGGGCAGTCACGTCGCCCTGTTCAGCTACAACGCGGTGATCAACGGCGCGGTGTTCGGCCTGGCATGGTTCCGCGCCTGGCGCGGCCTTAACCTGATCGGCTGGGGTTTCACGTTCGCGATCGGCTGTTTCTGGGGATACCAGTACTACCGTCCCGTGCACTTCAGCAGCATTGAGCCCTTCCTGGTTCTGTTTTTCCTGATGTACAACGTCATTGCCATGCTTTTCGCGTTGCGGCGGCAATCAGAAAAGATCGGGATGGTCGATGGCACCCTGGTTTTCGGCACACCTGTGGTGATTTTTGCCGTTCAGGCGGCATTGCTGAGCGATTCGGAGTATGGCCTGGCATGGAGCGCCGTGGCATTGGCCATGTTCTACGTCCTGGCTGCCCTGGGCCTCGCACGACGCAAGGACGGACCCTGGAAACTGCTCATCGAATCCTACAAGGCCCTGGCAGTAGCGTTCATCACGCTGGCCATACCGTTGGCGCTGGATGCCCGCTGGACGTCCGGAGCATGGGCGCTGGAAGGCGCAGCACTCATTTGGATAGGAACTCGCCAGTCGCATCACCTGGCCAATTTCGCCGGTACGCTGCTCGTTCTCGGCGCCGGACTCGCATTCCTGGACGAGGGCTGGGTATCCGGGCGAGGCCTGGCCGTGCTCAACGGCAACGTGCTGGGCGGCTTGTTGGTGAGCCTGTCCGCCCTGTTCGCAACCCGGCAACTCGACAGGTTTAGGACTGACGGCATGAATACCGAAAACGCCCTCGGCCCCGCTTACCGACTGGCTTCAATCGGCCTGTTTGCCTGGGGCATTACCTGGTGGGTAGGAACCGGTCTGCTCGAGTCCCTCGATCGCATCGATGGCGATGGCAAGTTACACGGATTCCTGCTGTTCATGGCCGTGAGCACGGCGCTGGGACTGTACATAGACCAGCTTAAACAATGGTCCGCCTTGCGGCGGTCCGGATTGCTGCTCGTGGCCTCGATGGTGTTCGTCGGTCTCTGGGACTTCATCGAGAAGCAACACTTCCTGTTCGAACTGGGTGGGGTGACCTGGCCCTTCAGCCTGGCTGCCCTGGTGTGGTGGTTGTGGAACCTGGACCAGCGCGATGAGCGCGACTGGGGCGCGTGGCATTTCGTCGGCGTTTTGCTGCTCACCACGTTGCTGACCATTGAGACGTTCTGGCAGGTCGACTTACGCTACTCGGAAACCTGGTCGATTGCCGCTGCCGTGGCAGTCGCAGGCATCGTGCCATGGGTGATCCATTTCTTGCACCTAGGCCCGGCCTGGCCTGTCAGCGCGCACCCGGGTATGTATCTCTCCAGCGCGTTGCTGGTGGTCTTGATCCAGGCGGCTTTTCTTTCTTGGTTAAGCGTGGTCTCTCCGGGCAACCCCGACCCCTTGTTCTACCTGCCGGTATTCAATCCCTTCGACCTGGCGCTGCTTGCGGTCGGAGGCGCCGCGCTGGTCTCGCTGCGACTGATCCGGGTGGCGAACGCCAACGCTGATCAGATCACGGTCTATCGATGGCTTCTGGGCGGGGCCTTTTTCGTCCTGACCACAGCGGCACTGGTCCGAGGCGTCTACCACGTGGGTGGCGGCAGCTGGCGGTGGGCGTCGCTGTTCGAGTCGGTGCTGGTGCAGACGTCGCTGTCCATTTACTGGGCGATACTGGGGTTCGGCGGCATGATCTGGGGGGCACGCACAGCGCGCAGGCCCCTTTGGCTGGTGGGCGCGGCCTTCATGCTGCTGGTGGTGCTGAAACTATTCACCGTGGACCTGACCCAGACCGGCACCATCGAGCGCATTATTTCCTTTATCGGCGTCGGTATCCTGCTGCTGGTGGTGGGGTACTTCGCGCCGGCTCCGCCACGAGACCGACAGGAGCAATAGAGCACCCCGGGCCGAGAAAGAAAAAGCCGGGCGGTGCCCGGCTTTTCCGTGTTACGACGGCTGAGGTCCGAGCTTACACGTCATCCGACAATGCGCGCTCGATGGTCAACAGAACGTGCTGCGTGTGCGCCTGGGTGGCCGTGTTGCCGCCACGACGCTTGCCAAGCAGATCCTGGATGTTGGTCAGCTGGTACAGGGCCAGCGACTGTGCCGGTGTGTGGTAGGCCTTACGACCCTCACCCCTCACCATGCCGGCCAGGCGATTGACATATTCCATCTGCAGGTTCTGGCGGAAGCTGTTGACATCATCCCGCGCATCATCAGCGAAAATGGCCTCAGACAGGTCGCCCATCATCTCGCGCAACGAATACTCGTTACCGTACAGCGACGTGTCCGTGATGCGCTTCAGCACCACCGGGTTCAGCAGATGGTTCAGCACATTTTTCTGAGTCGCCAGCACCGCGTCGTGAATCTTGGGGTCCTCGGTCTGCCCATAGTGGTTGAAGCCACGCCGCTGCGGTGCCGCGCGGCGCCACAGACCGGACTCGACCGCAAACGCATCGGGGGCAAACAGGTGCCGGTTCAACACCTGCATGGCCTGCTTTTGCTTGTTCCGCTCAACCGGGCTGAACGGATCACCACCGCCGTTTTGCCCCACCATGGCACGGTCCACGTAAACGCCACCGACGTACCTTGAGACGGTCGCTGCATGCCGGCCCCACAGTCGCATCATGATCTCGGCACCCTGTTCGACTTCCTGGTAAGACTTGCCAGCCTCAGGCGTCCAGGTCGCCATGCGATTGAGCGTGTCACGCATCAATTCCATCTGGTCGGCCGCGTAAGTGACCGCGTCAGAGCTCATGTCATAGATGTTGACGGTCGGGTCCAGCGCGCGGCCGGGCGAGCGCATATCGTCCGCATCGTTACCAAAGGCGAGCTCGCGTTCGCTGGAACGTGCTGCGATGGCATCGAGGCGGGCGGCTTCCGCCTCCGTATCGTCCAGGCCCTCTGAATAGGCGTACTCGATGTACCAGTCGTCATACGGACCCGGCGTAATGGTGTAGAACAGGGTTTGCTTTTCCTCGCTTCCGGCGAAGTTAATGGCCGGATAATCCATGACCGAGCCGGCCAGGATGCCCGTCTCCAATACCTCTTTGGAGAAGGATTCCTCCGGGCTCAACAACTGGGTCGCCTTCATGTTGTGGTTCATGCCCAGGGTATGACCCAGTTCATGAAGGATCAGGTAGTGCATCTCGTCCCGGGTCAGCTGACTGGATACCTCTGAGCTCATGCCGGCGACATCGGCCGCCAACTCGGCGAACATACCGTTCATGGCCAGGGTGTTACCCAGGGCGCAGTAGTGCTCAGCGAAGTGGTCGTTCAGGCTAGCGCCATTTTGCAGCGTATCGCCCTGAATCAGCTTCTGCGCCAGGGTAACGCGCGTTAAGAAAGAGTACTCCAGCATGATGTCCGCGCCGATGAGCTGACCGGTGCGCGGATTGGCGAAGCTGGGGCCATAGCCACCGAACGGCGGGTTGGGCGAGGATGTCCAGCGCAGCACGTTGTAGCGGATGTCACCCGCGTCCCAATCAGCGTCGTCCGGCTGGACCTTGACCACCAGGGCATTGCTGAAACCGGCTTTTTCAAATGACTTGTTCCACTCCAGCGCGGCATCCATGATCAGCTGGCGCCATTCCACGGGCGTCGTGTTTTCGATCCACCAGGTGATCGGCTCGACCGGGTCTGAAACGGCCGCGTCCGGGTTTTTCTTAACCAGGTGCCAGCGGGTCATCAGGTCACGATAAGGCGCTGCTTCACCAGAGGTCAGGTCTGTAATCTGCTCATCGAATGAGCCCACACGGGGGTCGGCCATGCGCGGCTGATAATCGTTGTCCGGCACCTCGATCAGGCTGTGCAGGGCACGGATAGACACGTTGCGGGCGTCCGTAACAGCCTCATTGCCGCCAACAGCGGGGGTCGCGTTGTGAAAAACGTATTCCACTTCCACGTCGGTGTTCAGCGGATAGCTGCGCAGGTTCAGGATCTGGCTCTTGTCCTTGTCCAGTTTGCCAAGTTTGAAGTCGGTTTTCGGATCGGCGTCTGGATTCGGCGTTGGACTGATCTGCACGAATGCTTCAGACATAAACAGCTTGTCCGCTTTGATCAGTATGTCACCCGACGCCTCATCTTCAGCCGCGATCTTCTCGACCGCCAGGATAGCTCGGGAAATATTGGCATCCGCGGCGCGCGATACGGCGTTGTCGGGATCGAAATAGAAGCTGGTGTTCTGTCGGATAACCTCAAGCTTGTCGAACCTTCGCTCAAAGGTGAAGATAAAGCTGGGCCCGTAGGCGCCTTTGAAAAAGCCGGCATCGACCACGCCATTGGCGATATGAATAAAGTAGATGAACTCTTTATCCAGCTGGTCCTTGCGCACCAGCATGCTCGTCTCACCCGTCTTGGGGTCGCGGAAAAGCGTGAACAGGCCATCCAGGCGCTCAGCGCCCTCGGTCAGTTCAGCGATGGTCTTGGGTTTCTCTTCCTCTTTGGCTTCTTCCCCGTCACCGCTGCCGCCCTCATCCTGAGCAATCAGGGACAGGGGCAAGGCCAGCAGGAGCACAAAAAGCATCTTTCGAGTTAATTTCATGATGTCCAACCTTGGTTTTGGTTTCTGAATATCGCGGAGGCTTATCCACGACAAAAAGTGCCCGGATTCTAGCAGGATCGAGGCTTGTTCACCCCTGCACAAAGTCATTGCGGCAGCGGTGCGCGACAGGCGGTGGCGCGGGACGCCCATGCCTTGCGCCCTATCGGTGCAAAACACCCGAATCTGACCGGCACATCACCATTTGCCGGAGCCGAAAAAGAAAGCGCCGGCCTCACACTGTGGGGCCGGCGCTTCGTTGCGCCCGGGGGCTTGCCCCCTGGGAAATGCCGTCAGATCAGCGTGACGATCAACAGCGCCACGATGTTGATGATCTTGATCAGCGGGTTGATGGCAGGCCCTGCGGTGTCCTTGTAGGGGTCGCCCACCGTGTCGCCCGTCACCGCGGCCGCGTGGGCCTCGGTGCCTTTGCCGCCAAAGTTGCCATCCTCGATGTACTTCTTGGCGTTGTCCCAGGCGCCGCCGCCCGTGGTCATCGAAATGGCCACGAACAGACCGGTAACGATTGTACCCACCAGCAGGCCGCCCAGGGCCTGATGGCCGAGAACCACGCCGACGATGATCGGCACCAGCAGCGGAAGCAGCGACGGAACGATCATTTCCTTGATGGCCGCCTTGGTCAGCAGATCCACCGATTTCGCATAATCCGGCTTGGTGGTGCCTTCCATGATGCCGGGCATGTCCCTGAACTGGCGACGCACCTCGGTGATGATGGCGCCGGCAGCACGGCCGACTGCTTCCATCGCCATCGCGCCGAACAGATAGGGGATCAGGCCGCCCAGAAACAGACCGATAATGACCATTTCATTGGAAAGGTCGAAAGTCAGATCGGCCTTGCCGGCCTTGGCCAGCGAGTTGGTGTAGTCGGCAAACAGCACGAGCGCAGCCAGGCCGGCCGAACCGATCGCGTAGCCCTTGGTGACGGCCTTGGTGGTGTTGCCCACAGCGTCCAGCGCGTCGGTGGTGGTCCGCACTTCTTCCGGCAACTCAGCCATCTCGGCAATGCCGCCGGCGTTGTCTGTGATGGGACCAAAAGCGTCCAGCGCCACGATCATGCCCGTCATGGACAGCATGGTGGTGGCCGCAATGGCGATGCCGTACAGACCGGACAATTCATAAGCACCCCAGATGGAGGCGCACACGGCCAGAACCGGCAAAGCCGTCGCCTTCATGGAAATGCCCAGGCCGGCAATGATGTTGGTGGCGTGTCCCAGGGTGGACGCCTCAGCCACTTTCTTAACCGGGCTGAAATTGGTGCCGGTGTAGTACTCGGTGATGATGACCATGGCCGCGGTCAGCGCGAGGCCGATCAGGGCTGCGAAGTACAGGTTGGTCGCACCCTCACCCATCATCATGTTGGTGACGGGATAGAACGCGATGCCTGCAAGCACACCGGAAACAATCACGCCCTTGTACAAAGCGCCCATGATGGAACCGCTCTTGCCGGTACGCACAAAAAACGTGCCCACCACAGAAGCGATGATCGACAGGCCGCCCAGCACCATCGGGTACATGACCGCATTTTCGCCCACCTGTTCGATCATGAGGCCGCCCAGCAGCATGGTGGCGATCAATGTCACGGCATAGGTTTCGAACAGGTCGGCCGCCATGCCCGCGCAGTCACCCACGTTGTCACCCACGTTGTCCGCGATCACCGCAGGGTTGCGGGGGTCATCTTCCGGAATGCCGGCTTCCACCTTACCCACCAGGTCAGCACCGACATCAGCGCCCTTGGTGAAGATACCTCCGCCCAACCGGGCAAAGATGGAAATCAGCGAGCCACCGAAGGCCAGGCCCACGAGTGCGTGGATGATGTCGTCTTGCGCCATTCCCATGGACTGGAGCGCCATGAAATAGCCGGCCACGCCCAGCAGACCCAGCCCCACGACCAGCAGCCCGGTGATGGCGCCGCCACGGAAGGCGATGTTGAGTGCGGGCGCCAAGCCGGTACGGGCTGCTTCCGCCGTGCGCACATTGGCGCGAACGGAGACGAACATCCCGATATAGCCCGCCAGCGCTGAAAAGACAGCGCCGATGGCGAAACCAATCGCCGTGGCCCAGTCCAGCAGAAAGCCGACCACGACAAAAAGTACAACACCGACTATCCCGATGGTGCTGTACTGACGGTTCATGTAGGCCTTGGCCCCCTCTTGAACCGCCGCGGCGATGCTCTGCATTTTCTCGTTGCCTGCAGGCTGCGCCAGAATCCAGCGTGAAGCCCAGATGCCATACAGTATGGCGGCAATGGCGGGGCCCAGAGCGAGCCAGAGTGCCATCTCATTACTCATCAGTTTCTCCTTTTGGAACTCTTGTCCAGATTTGCAAACGCGTCAGGTCCACGCAGCACCCGCAGGCCCGGACCGGAACCCGGGTGGGTTCCCGTCAGCCGCGCTCGAAGGGCCGTACAGGCGTCACCGACCCATCATGGATCCAGGTAACGGTTTTGCGTGGCGGGACCCGTTTCATCACAGCTTTCTCCCGGCGGGCCCCGTGAAAACGCGCCATTCTAGCACGAAAGTCAGCAATAGCGGGCGATGCGGACTCGGTTCAGCGGGCGTAGGTACGGCCGAAGAAGTCACCCTCCACCCAGGCCGGCCGGTCGGGGTCGTTGGCGATGATTTCACCGATTCGATGGTTGATCCGGGTAAAACGTACGGCGGCGCCGTAGTGGATGGGCAAGCTGAGGTCATCGCTGGGCTTGTGATAATGCTTTTGCAGGAAACCCTGGAAGATTGGACCCGTATCGGTCACTCCGTCGCGGGCTTTCGGCCCGGTGACCAGGAACACCGAGGGGATGCCCCTTTGCACGAAGCGATAATGGTCGCTGCGCACGAAAATATTTTCCTCAGGCATCGGGTCAGGCGTCAGTTCGATGCCCATCTCGCCCGCGGCGCGGCCCACCACCGGTCCCAGTGAGGAATGCTCTGCTCCGAAGGCGATCACGTCGCCAAAATCGTAGAGCAGCAGAGGCATGTCGAGATTGACAGCCCCAACCAGGCTGTCCACCGGCACCGTGGGGTTCAGCGCAAAGTACTCCGAACCCACCAGCCCCTTCTCCTCGGCCGTGACTGCCAGGAACAGGATCGACCTGCCGGTTCCGGGCCCCTCGGCAAAGATGCGCGCCGTCTCCAGCATCACGGAGATGCCGGACGCGTTGTCCAATGCGCCGTTGTGAATCCCGTCCGCGCCCTCCTCTGCGTGCGTCAGTTCTCCGATATGGTCGAGGTGCGCGAGGTAAACCAGGTACTCGCCGTTGAGCCGGGGGTCCGAGCCCCGAAGCATTCCAACCACATTGGCACTGGTCAATGCATCGTGCCGGGAACGCTGGGCAGCTGAGACCTCCGCCTGAAGCGGAAACGTCGGCAAAGGCGCGCCGGCCTCGTCCAGTGCAATCAGCTCTTCCAGCGAATGTTGCGCGCCATGGAAAAGCATCGCGGCGGCCGAATGATGCAGGATGGCATTGGTCTGTAAATCAGGCGCCCCGGCATAAGGCTCGCCATCGGCTCCGATCCAGGCCATGGAGGGCGCGCCCACCCGGTCGGCATAGCGCGCCCACGGCACCCGGCGATCGCGGCGCGGTGTGTGAACCCTGATAACGCCTACCGCCCCATGGGCGAACGCCGCCCTGTCCTTTTCACGATAGGACGCGAAATGAGCGCCTTCTTCGCTGGGAAATTCAGCGGGCATGCCGGACAGGATGACCGCGATTTTTCCTGCGACATCCAACCCCTGGTAGTCGTTGTGCTCCAGTTCGGTGGCCTCGATGCCATAGCCGACAAACACCGTCGGCGCGGTAACCGCGCTGGACTCAGCATCGACGTCCGGGCCGGTAAAAAAATGCTCCAGGAATGTGAACGCCGCGCTCTGATCACCGTTTCGGGCGCTCATCGTGGCCGATTCGTTCACGAGATAGGCCCGTCGCAAGGGTACCTGCTGATACCAGCCTCCCTGTTCGCCCGCAGGGGCGAGCCCGGCCTGGGCCATCTGGCTGGCCACGTAGGCGGCGGCTATGTCATAGCCTGCGGTCCCCGGCTGCCGTCCGCGAAGCAAATCGCTGGCCAGGAATTCAATATGCGCCCGCAGACGCGCCTCCAGACGAGTATCCCGCTGCTCCGGGTCGGATGCGGTTGCCGCGCCTGACGCCGCTGCGCACGCCACTGCCAACAAAAGCCCCTTGCCCAACCGGCGCAGACCGGCCTGGCCGCTCATAAGTTCGTTGACCAGGGCTCGCCCTCATTACGCACCATCCTCTCGAGCTCGAATTTCGGGCAGACATAGTCGTTGAGAAACCCGTGCAGCGATTCCGCCAGCTTGCGCAGCGACCGGCCCGTGCCTTCATCCAGGCACTGTCCGTTTTCATCGAACGCCTGCTGAACACCTGCGATGGAAACGGCGCCAGGCACCACCACCGCACCCACGTGCCCCATGATGCCCTTGGTCTGTTCCAGCGATTTGATCGCCCCGATCCGACCCGAGGCGACACCCAGCAGGGCCACCGGCTTGCCGGCCAGGGCAGAAGGAAAACCGAGGTTCTCGATGATCAGCTTGGTATGGGCGGCGATCCCACCGTGATACTCGGGGCTGGCGATGACCACAGCCGATGCCTGGCTGACCGCCTCGCGCAAGCGCGCGGCGTCAGCGGTTTCCGGCTGGCCGGGAAAAGACAGGGAAAGGTCACGGGCATCGATGACGCTGACCGTCTCTCCCAGTGCTCGCAGCTCGTCCACCGCGATGCCAAGTGCGTTCGAGGTGTAGTTTCCCGGTCGGCTACTGCCGGAAACACCCAGGATATTCCTCATAATGCCCGGTCAGTGCTTGAACGGCGGCAGCTTCTTGGGCGCCAGCTGATGCTCAAGCCTGACATACTCCGGCAAGCCGTGCTTGTTGTACGGGGGATAGTCTTCCCCGCGAATCAAAGGCTCCAGGTATTTGCGCGCTGAAGGCGTGATACCGAATCCGTCTTTGCTGATAAAGCGCCGCGGCATCATCTTCTCGCGGTTGGCCACCCTGCTCAACGGGGCCTCACCGACTTTCCAGCGGTAAGGCTGATCGGACATGCGCTCAATGATGGGCATGACCCCGGATTTTCCGGCCAGGGCCAGCTCCACGGCGGCCTTGCCCATGGCGTAGGCCTGTTCGACATCGGTTTTCGAAGCCACATGACGCGCGGAGCGCTGAAGGTAATCGGATACCGCCCAGTGGTACTTGTATCCCAATTTCTCCTTAACGAGGTTGGCCACCACCGGTGCCACGCCACCCAGCTGCGCGTGGCCGAAGGCATCGCGCGTACCTGCATCCGCCAGAAACTTGCCTTTCTTGTCGCGCACGCCCTCAGACACCACGATCGAGCAGTAGCCCCATTTTTTAACGGCGTCATCCACTGTTTCCAGGAAAGCCTTCTGCTCGAAGGGAATCTCAGGAAACAGGATCACATGCGGCGGATCGCCTTTTTCCTGTTGCGCGAGACCGCCGGCAGCGGCAATCCACCCGGCGTGACGCCCCATGACCTCGAGCACGAAGACCTTGGTAGAGCTCGATGCCATCGACTCAACATCCAGGCTGGCTTCCATAATGGATACGGCCACATACTTGGCCACCGAGCCGAATCCGGGACAGGTATCGGTGATCGGCAAATCATTGTCGATGGTTTTCGGCACCCCGATACATTGCACGGGGAAACCCATCTTTTTACCGATCTGCGAGACTTTGTAGGCGGTGTCGGCCGAATCACCGCCACCGTTGTAGAAAAAATATCCGATGTCGTGCGCCTTGAAAATCTCGATCAAACGCTCGTACTCGGCCTTGTTTTCCTCGATGCTCTTCAGTTTGAATCGACATGAGCCAAAGGCGCCACCGGGTGTATGGCGCAACTGTGCGACCTGCTTTTTGCGGATCTTACTGGTATCGATCAATTCCTCGTTGAGGATGCCGATGATGCCGTTTTTGCCCGCATAA
>Ga0181593_10002036_pt1 | contig 18580 bp, 18 predicted proteins | sample 071ome_19_FD_133756 | JGI IMG/M metagenome (GOLD analysis project Ga0181593, IMG submission 133756) | Coastal salt marsh microbial communities from the Groves Creek Marsh, Skidaway Island, Georgia - 071413AT metaG (megahit assembly) | ecosystem: Environmental > Aquatic > Marine > Intertidal...
CACAAGGACATCACCATATCCATGTTATGTTCGATAATCAGAAAGCTGTAGCCGCGATCATTCAGCTGCTCAATCTTGTCAATAATGGTGTCCAGCAAGGCCGGATTCACCCCGGCCGCCGGTTCATCCAGCAGGATGATTTTTGGATCCGACATCAAGACGCGGGCCAGCTCCAGCAATTTCATCTGCCCGCCAGACAGGGTGTTGGCTAGATCACCGCGCACCCGCTCCAGCCCACAAAAAGCGATCACCTCCAGCGCCTTTTCGCGCAAGACCCGCTCTTCAGCGGCCACCCGGCCGGCGGCCACCCAATTCTGCCAGAATTGCTCTCCGGCCTGACCAGCGGGCACCATCATCACATTTTCCAGCACGCTCATCTCGGCAAAGGGGCGCGGTATCTGAAAGCTCCGCGCCAGCCCGCTGGTAAAAACCCGGTGTGGCGGCTGGCCGGTTATATCCTGCCCATCCAGCAGCACCTGACCCGCATCCGGGCCCAGCATACCGGCCAGCATATTGAACAAGGTTGTCTTGCCGGCCCCGTTCGGCCCGATCAGCCCGCCAATCGCGCCACGCGGCAGCTCCAGGCTGACATTGTCAACCGCTGCAAAGCCGCCAAAATGCTTGGCCAGCCCGGTCAGCTGCAGCAGCGGGTTGTTACCAGCCCCAGTCATTCTACAAGCCCCTTTTCGGCTGCCACGGATTGATCTCCCTGATTGAGATTATATTTCATGATGCGGCCATGCAGGCCGCTGCGATCCCGCTCCAGCCCATAGACCGGGCCGGACGGGCCGGATGCCTGAGCCAAAACCGCAGCCAGGGCCGCGTGATCCTCATCCTCCAGCTGGATAGAGAGGGCGCGCAGCGTCTTGTCCAGCCGGTTAGCATAGCGCGCCCCGATAATCGCCGCGCTGACCGCCGCCTCATCCAGCATCGCCCGGATGGTGACAGAGGCAATATCGCCCTGATGCTTGCCAGCCAGCCGGGCCAGCGTTTCCAGCAGCGTCTGAAACAAATCCCAGCCGCCAAACTCCTCTATAATCAGGCGATATTTGATCAGCGAACGATTGGCAAACTGAAAGCCCGGGTCTGGCTGGCCCAGCCAGCTTTCCGCAAAAAAGCCGCCAGCCAGCACCCCATAGGCCAGAAGATGGGTTTGCTGTGCGGCGGCGGTTGCGGCCATATCGTGAACGGGCCTGCGATCCAGCAGCGAGAATTGCACCTGGGCAGAGGTGATCGGGGCCAGACGGCCCAGCGCCGCCAAATGCGCCCCGTCAAAATTAGTCACCCCCAGCCGGTCTATCTTGCCATCCCGGCGCAGCTCATCCAGCCAGACTATCGCCTCCTGCCAGCCGGGCTGATCATAGTCCCACCAGTGAAATTGCACCAGATCGAGACGCTCGCGGCCCAGCCTGTGCAGCGAGCGGTCAATGGTGCTGGCCAGATCAGATTTCTGCAAACGGCCCAGCAAACCCATATCAGGCACACATTTAGTATGGATTTTCACCGAAGCGGCCGCCTCGGCACCGCGCTTTTGTTTCAGCGAAGCCAGAAACTGGCCCAGCATTTCCTCAACCCCGGTATAGATATCAGCGCAATCATAGGCCAGAAATCCGGCATCAAAAAAAGCCAGCATATCCGCAATCGCGCGGGCGGGTTCAACCTCGCCATGATCCCCGGCCAGCTGCCAGCCACCCTTTATCAGGCGCGAAATCCGATACCCCTCAGCCAGGTCAATCTGCGGCAAGTTGCTCAAACCTGACTCTCCTTGCCGGGCAGCGGCACGCGGGTGGTTTCAGCATGGCTGAAGCGGCGCTTATCCAGCCGGGTAATGCGGAATAACGCCCCGCAATGCGGGTCTGGACAGGCGATCTCAGCATCGGTGGTCATCCAGTCATGCGGATGCGTCGGGCGCTGCTTGGCCGGAAGAAGCGGCAACAAAGCCGCCAGCGGATAGAGGGGAAAACGCTGGCGTCCCTCTGGCGGAAAGATCAGCATTTCTCCTTGCAGGTAGAAACTATCGCCCAGCTGATGATCACAGACCATCGGCTTGTCGCCAGCCACAACCTCTATCTTCAGATCATACAGATCAAAAGAATCATCCCGGTCAGCAGATTGGTTGCTGTCTGTACCTGCCAAATTCTTTCCCCCCAAATCTGACTTCTTAGTTGATGTTACTTGATTTGAAGCCTGTGTAAAATGTAAATTTACAAGTTTTTTCATTTTTGCAAGTTTTTGGTTTGGCGCATCCTCTTAAATATTCTAGACTTAATCTCAAACGGCATGAAATGTCTGATTTTACCAGAAAAACAGGAGGTAGAACGATGCGAATCCTGCGAATCATCGGGGTTATGCTGGCCGTTGTCATGTTTATGACAGGCCTGGCACGAGCGGAAACTTTGGAAGTTGGAGCCTATCCGACCAATCCGCCTTGGGAATATAAGAATGATCAAAATGAATTTGTCGGTTTTGAGGTTGATTTGGTCAAGGAGATCGCCCGCCGGATCAATGTGGATCTCAACATCCAGAATCTGGGCTTTCAGGCGCTGTTTGCGGCGACCAGTTCCGGCCGGATAGATATGGCTATTTCCACCATCACCATCACCAATGAGCGCTTGCAGAACCAAGCCTTTACGCAAGGCTATTTTGATTCTGACATGGCGCTGGTTGCGCGTACTGGCGGGCCGGACAGCGAGCAGGCCTTGAAGGGCAAGGTGGTCGGTGCGCTGGCCAGCTCAACCGGGGAAAAATGGGCCAAGGAGAATCAGGCAAAGCTCGGCTTTTCTGATTACCGGTCCTATCCTGACTATCAGGGCTTGCTGCTGGATGTGCAAAATGGCCGTCTGGATGCCGGGGTCTCGGACTATCTGGGTCTGGAATATGCCACCGCCAATATGAACGGCGTTGGCGTGACGCACCGGATTGTGACCGGCGACCGCTATGGAATTATGATGCCGAAAGGGTCACCCTGGCTGGCAAAGGTCAATGCGGCCATCTCGGATATCAAGCGGGATGGCACACTGGCAAAAATCCATGAAAAATGGCTGGAGACAAAGCCCGGCTCTGGCACCTCCACGGTGACCGTTCTGCCGATACCAAAGCCCATGTAAGGGCCGTTCGGTAAGAACAGCTGGTTGCTGACTAACAGACAAATTAAAAGCAGGCTGGCCGGATTTTTCTGCCAGCCTGTTTTTTCTGGTTCTTTTTCGTCTGGTTCTTTTTATTTGGCCACTTTTATTTGGCCCATTTCGGTCACAGGCGGCAAGGCTGTTATATAAGAGAGCTGGGAGCAGATGGATTTTATTGATACATTTTTCAACTGGCCGGTGATAGTGCGCACCTGGCCCCTTTTGATGGCTGGGGTCGGCAATACTTTGCTGCTGTCGCTGACCACCATCATCGGGGGCGGAATTGGCGGGGTTGCGGTCTGTCTGATGCGCCTCTATGCGCCGCGGCCAATGAATTGGCTTGCCATCGCCTTTATCGATCTGTTCCGCGCGATACCGATATTGGTTTTGCTGATTCTGGTCTATTATGCGCTGCCCTTCATGGGCATCCGGCTGGACAGTTTTTCCTCAGCCGCGCTGGCGCTGGGGTTGGTATTCTCAGCCTTTACCGCAGAGGTGGTGCGCGCTGGTATTTTGGCGATACCGGCTGGCCAGCTGGAGGCGGCAAAATCCATAGGCCTGCCTTTCTGGGTGACCATGCGGCGGGTGGTTCTGCCTCAAGCCTTGCGCGTTGCGCTGCCGCCGCATACATCTAATTGTGTGGCGATTGCCAAGGATACCTCGCTGGCCTCAGTTGTTGCGATGCCGGATTTGCTGAAACAGGCGACAGATGCACAGGCGCTGGTGGCCAACCCGTCACCGCTGATAGCTGCCGCCTTGCTCTATCTGTGTTTTTTGCTTCCCGCCGTGCGGCTGGTAGCGTTGCTGGAAGAAAAATTCAAACAGGAGCGAAGATGACAGCCCCTTGCCGAGCCTTGGCGCATGAAGCCTGAGCGTAGTAACAATCTTTTCGGTATCATGCTGATGGTGGGCGGCATGGTCGGCTTATCGCTGGGTGATTTGTTCCTGAAATTGTCGGCCCGCTCCTTGCCAGTCGGCGAGGTGATGCTGGTAATGGGGCTGGGCAGCGCGGCCATTTATCTCGCCCTGGTGCTGGTCTCTGATAAGCAGGTTTGGCATCCGGTCCTGACCAGCAGGCTGTTCTGGCTTCGTATCGGCGGCGAGATGGTCTCCGGGCTCGGCCTGTTTCTGGCTCTGGCTCTCACCCCTCTGTCGCTGGTGGCGGCAATTTTGCAGATGCTGCCGCTGGTGATAACCTTGGGTGCTGCCTTGTTTCTGGCAGAACGCGTTGGGCCGCACCGTATCGGCTCAGTGCTGGTGGGCTTTGCCGGGGTCATGCTGATCAGTCGCCCGGGCAGTGCTGATTTTGATATTGGCAGCCTGTTTGCCGTGCTGGCGGTTCTGGGCATGGCGCTGCGTGATATTGTTACCCGCAAGATTGCCCGCCTGGGCGGCCCGCAGCCTGTCTCCTCACGCCAGCTGAGTTTTTATTCCTCGCTTGGCATTTCGGTGACCGGGGCCGGGATGCTGGCGTTTTCTGGCGGGGCGGCGATGCCACAGCTTTCGACAAGCCTGTCTTTGACCGCGATGGTGGTCTCCGCCTCTATCGGCTATTTTATGGTGACCCATGCAACCCGCATTGCCGAGCTGTCTGTTGTCAGCCCTTACCGCTATTCGCGGCTGCTCTTTTCCCTGCTGATAGGCGGGCTGGTCTTGCAGGAGGTAATTGACACGCCGATGCTGGCAGGCTCAGCTCTGGTCATTCTGGCAGGCATTTATATCTGGTTCCGGGAAACGCGTATTCACCGGAAAAGCCGGTCATCTGTCTGAGCCGAGCACCGCTGTTATGACGATCTGAAAGATACACCCTTCAGCCAGGCTGGCCTGATGGGCGTGACGGGCCGGGCGATGAGCCGGGTCAGGCCAGATGGTCTCCCAAATCGGATTCACCAATGCGCGATATTTTTTATCTGAAAAAAATAAATCAGCCTTGACCACATCCTGCGGCGTGGCCCCGGCTTCTGCCAGAACAGCGTGAAACTGATCAAATGCCAGTTGAATCTGAACTGCCGGGTCTTCAGGAAATATGCCGGTTTCCGGATCACGGCCAAACATGCCAGAGCTGATCAGGATTCCGTGATGCAGAGCCGCATGCGGTATCGGCCCGTCATGATGGCCTGTATTTTTTGCATAGATTGCTTTTACCATATTGCCTGCCTTTTTATAGGTATCATGGTTTTGCTGGCTGGGTCACGCCAGCCGGGTTGATCGCGGACTTTCATCCATCTGGCCGATCAGCTGCTGGGCCAGATCCGTCATCAATTCAGCCTTGATCCCGGCAAAAGCCGGATCATCCCAGAGATTTTCCAGATGATGCGGGTCCTGCTTGCGATGATACAGCTCTCCCCAGTCCAGCCCTTTATAGATGGCCAGATGCCAGTCCTCACTAACCAGCACCCGCACGCGGGCTGGTTCAGGAAAGCCCATCCGCCGCCCACTGTCATTAAACTCGATCAATAGCTGGTCGCGATGCCGGGCGGCTTCGGTGAGGGTTGGCATAAAGCTCTGCCCCTGCATCCCATAATAGGGGAGCAGACCCGCGCGTTCCAGAATGGTAGAGGAAATATCGACTGTTGAAGCAAGCGCGTCCGTTTCCGCCTCCATGCGGCTGGCCGGGTCTGACCAGATCATCGGCACCCTTGTGATTGAGTCCTTTGGCCAGGCCCCTTTCAGCATCAGATTGAAATCGCCCAGATAATCGCCGTGATCAGAATTAAAGATAATCACTGTATTGTCATATTGGCCGGTTTCTTTCAGCGTTTTGACAATATCGCCTATCGCATCATCAATCATCGTGATCATGCCGGCTGTCAGCGCCATCGCTTCACGGATATGCTGGTCTGTGGCCATAAAGCTGATCTGCTTGATCTTCTGAACCACGCCGGCCTCAAAATCGCGTTTGGCATTTTCCAGCGGGGGCGGCGGGTTTTTATGATCATCATAATGCACCGGAATGTCAAAATCGTCCGGGTCATACATATCCCAGTAATTGCCCGGCGGATTAAACGGGTGATGCGGATCAGCAAAAGACACAAAGGCATAAAACGGGTCTGCCTCATCGGCACTGGCTGCGATATAGTCCTTTGCCCGGTCCCGCACCCAGGCAGTCGGGTAGCTGTCTTCTGGAATCGGCGTGCGAAAGGCTTGCGGGCAGCTATAATTATGCGGCAATTCATTCTTGCGATCGACCAGCTGCTGCCAGTCTGGATGCTTTTCACGAAACCATTGCCGGTAATGCCCCCCTGCTACATCCCCGTGGGCGGTCTGCATATCTACATGATCAAAGCCGTAATAGGGGGTTGGAAATTCAAAGCGGCCCTCAGCATCATAGCTGGCTGGTTCCTCCAGAATGTAAGAGCCCTCCTCCGGCTTCCAAGCCTCGGCAATCGGGCCGGTTTCCATTGTCGCCCGGTTAAACGGATCCTGATCGGTAAAGGGTTGCAGATGGCTCTTGCCGATGGTGGCAGTGCGCCAGCCGCCTGCCTTGAGCACATCCACAAAACTATTCGCCCGGTGCGAGAGCAAACAGCCATTATAGCGCAGCCCATGCACGCTGGGATAGCGCCCGGTCATCAGGCTGGCCCGGTTCGGCATACAAACAGGCGAGGCCACAAAAAACTGGTTGAAACGGGTGCCGCTGGCCGCCAGCGCATCAATATTGGGCGTGCGCACAACCGGGTGACCATAACAGCCCAGCCAGTCGACACGCAGCTGGTCAGCCATGAAATACAAAAAATTGGGACGAACAGACATAATAACGGCTCTTTACTGTTTTCCGGCTACGGGCCCAAAGCAGCAACACGCCTGCTGAGCCATCTATCCAAAGCTTAGCCCAGCAATGGCAGCACAAACAAGACCGTTATCATCCAGCCAAAAAGCCAGAGAGCACCAGCTGCCGGGCAGCACTTTATTTATCCACCGGAAGGCCGGACGGAACCGTGTCAGGTATCCCAAATCTAAGCGTTTTGGCAGACCGGCCTGTCAGGGCATGCAGGAAATCGGTCAGATTGGCAATTTCATCATCAGAAACTGCCACCGGTTCAATATCAATTTTTTGCCGATACCGGTTCATCTCAATCCGGTCATCCCAAACCAGAAAATCAATGGCTGCCAGCCAGGGAACAGCCGGCAGATTGGCCATTTCCGGCTGCCAGCTATTGAGCGAGTCCGCCGGGTTCAGATGATGGCGAATTATTCCTTCGAGATCAGCAAAGGCCCCATTATGCCCATAGGGAGCGGTCAAGGCCACATTACGCAAGGACGGGGTGCGGAAACGGTAGGCATCTTCCAGCCTGTCTGTTTCTCCCATGCGGCCGACATCCCGGACATAAGGGTCAAAGCGCCGGGTGCGCCCGGGGCCAAAGGGCGGGATGGCCAGCGCGTGGAATTTCTGGTCCGTCAAGAGCGAACCGGAATGGCAGCTGGCACAATTTGCCTTGCCATAAAACAATTCCATGCCTTTTTTCTGGTCGGCATTGAGGGCCGCGCCATCGCCAGCCAAATAGGCATCAAACGGGGAATCACGGGATTCAAATTCCAGCGCAATGAAAGCGGCCAAAGCCTCACCAATATGGGCAATGGTTACCTGCTCAGCTGTCTCTACATCATCAAAGGCCTGAACAAACATCTCGCCATATTCCGGGATAATACGCACCCGCTTTGCCAGAATAGGCCACACATAATCTATCCGGTCATGAACCGCGCCTGCTACTTCATTTTCCTTTGGGTTGCCGGCCATTTCAAATTGTGCTGTCAGCGGGAAAAGCGCCTGTGTGCCCAGCACGCTCTCCAACCCTTGGGGCAGCCATTCCTCAGCCGGGCTGTTGAAATTATTATTGTAATCATCGCTCAAAGAGAGCCGCCCATCATGGAACAGGACGGTAAAATCCTTGGCCCCCAGATTCCACAGGGCCGAGGCATTGCGCGGGATACGCTTTTTGATTTTGGCCGCCCCAAAACCGGGCAGCCGGTCTGGCCCAAGCCCGACCCCGCCCTCACCAATGCCAAGCGACAATCCATCTGCGCTGCCAAAACGCGGATGATGACAAGTGCCACAGGAAATATTGCGATTGCCAGAGAGAATTTTATCATAAAAAAGCAGCTGACCAATTTTCGCCCGTTCTTCGGAAAATTCATGGTAATCTGAGGCGGTCAGAGGGGCTGGCAGGGTTTCTGCCTGCGCGCCTGTCTGGGCAGCCAGTGTAAAAAGGGCAATAAACAGGAGCCATAAATGCTGAGAAAATGGGCGTTTCTTTTCTGTCTGGCATTTACTGTCTGCATCATGGCGCGGCCGGGCATTGGCGAAATTGAACAGGCGCGTGATTTGATGGAAGCGAATGAATTTGAAGCTGCTTTTCGCGAATTGTGGCCAGCCGCCCGATCCGGCAACGCCGATGCCGAGGAATTGATCGGCATAATGTATGCGATGGGGCTTGGTGTTAAACAGGATCATGGCCGCGCCTTCGACTGGTATCTGCGATCGGCGATGAAAGGCCACCCTGGCGCGCAATCCGGTGTCGGCTGGTATTATGAGCTGGGGCTGGGAATGCCGGCCCCGGATCTGGTGCGTGCCTATATGTGGTATGTGCTGTCTGCCATCGGCGGCGATCCGGACGCGGCGATCAGTCAAGAAGAGGTGATCAAGAAAATGACACTGGAACAGATTGAACAGGCCAATCAGATGATTGATGATTACCGTGTCTGGCTTTATCCGTTTCGCTGACATGTTATGTAACAAAGAATCTGGCAAGAGGGAAAAATCCCGGGCATCACCGCAGCAATGCCCGGGTTATTATTGTGACGCAATTAGTTGATATCCTTACCGCGTCCGCCATTCACATCAGCTTCTGCCGCGCTGACAGCAGCTGTGAAAGCGTTGAAGACTTCTTCGCCGCCCTTCACATTTGACTTGAACCAGTCATAGACCGGGGCTGCTGCTTTCTTGAAGGCCGCCTTTTCGGCAGGAGTCGGCACATAAAGATCGCCACCACCGGCAACGAAATCTGCATAGGCCTGAATGGATTTGCGTTTCGGTGAGGCAAAGGTTGCCTGCTGAAGCTGGTAGAAACCATCCACCACAACAGTTCTCAGACCTTCTGGCATGGCCATGAATTTATCATTATTCATCCACCACAGCGCGCCCATATAAGCATGGCCATCAAGCGTAACATATTGCAGGCCAGCATCCGGGAATTTCATGCCCATGATATCGGTGATACCGTTTTTGGACCCTTCAACAACGCCTGTCTGGAAGCTGGTGAACAGCTCTGGCCACGGAATCGGTGTCGGGGATGCGCCCAGTGCCTTAACCAGCTCTTGCGGCAGGTCCGCTACAACTGTGCGGATTTTCAGACCACCCAGATCATCCGGGTTTTGCACCCGGCGCTTGGTGTTGGCAAAGTTACGCCAGCCGCCAGTATTGCCAACCGTCATCAGCCGGATCTTGCCACCTGAATCCTTCAGGGCCATGTCACGCAACTTGCGGGTAAAATCACCGGACAGAACATGCTCAGCAATCCGGTCATCAGACATCAGATACGGCACATCGAGAATCTGCACATATGGGAAAATGCCAGCGGCCCCCCCGGATGTGGAGATGTAAACATCGATAGACCCATCTGCAACACCTTGCAGACATTCTGCGCCTTTTGAGCACAGCTGCGTGCCGATGAACAATTCAACAGCAATCGCACCGTTTGAGGCACTCTCAACATAGTTTTTGAAAACAACGAGGCCGTCATAATCCTCATCATTTTCATTTGAGTTGGCAGTCGCCCGGATTGTGTAATCCGCCGCTTGCGCAACAACAGCTGTGACCGCCAGCATGGCAGCCAGTATCAGCGGTTGGAATATCTTCTTCATATTTTCCTCCTTTTGGTGAACGCGTCGAAGATACTAAGAGACAAATCCTGTTAATCGAGGAATTGTCATTGAAATAGCCGGAATGAAGGTTATCAAGAAGATAACGATGATTTCGACTAGCAGAAAAGGTAAAATGGCACGCGTGATTTCTTCTATGCGCTCTCCAGAAACAGAGGAGGCAACAAACAGCACAAGCCCCATGGGCGGTGTCGCCAGCCCAACAGTCAGATTCACACTCATAATAATGGCAAAATGCACAGGATGGATGCCCAGATCGACAAATATGGGCCCCAAAATCGGCCCCAATATGATAATCGCCGGCCCGGCATCCAAAAACATTCCCACAATGAATAATAAAATATTTATTAAAAACAGCAAGATCAGCGGGTTTTCTGAAATTGACAGAATAAGGCTGGCTAAATATTCCGGGGCATGGCTGAGGCTGACGACGGTTTTGAAGGCCATCGCCGCCCCTACCAGCAGCAACACCACCGCTGAGGTCATGGAGGCCCGGCTCAACACCTCTGGCAAATCGGCCATCCGCAATGTCCGCATGACAAAAAAGCCGATAAAGACCGCATAGCCAACCGCAACCGCTGCCGCCTCAGTCGGCGTGAAAACACCCAGCAAGATGCCGCCCAGAATAATCACCGGGGTCATCAGCGGGAAAAAGGCTTTCAGCGAAGCCTGTCCGCGCTCCGGCCAGCTGTAGCGTCTGCTGGCGGGGGGGAAATCTCTCAGATTGGCCATGAATTTGACCATCAGCATCAGGCCCACACCGACCAGAATACCCGGCACAATGCCAGCAAGGAACAGGGCCGCGACGCTCTCTCCCATCACATAGGCATAGATAATCATAATACCCGACGGCGGGATAATCGGCCCTATGACTGAACTGGCTGCGGTGAACGCGGCGGCGAAGCGGCGGCTATAACCCTGTTTCACCATCGCCGGAACCAGCATCGATCCCAAGGCCGATGTATCAGCAACCGCAGACCCGGACAGGCCCGCAAACAAGATAGAGGACAGGATATTTACATGCGCCAGACCGCCGCGCAAATGCCCCATCATAGCTTGCGCGAATTCCACCAGCCGGGCGGTAATCCCGCCCCGATTCATCAGCTCACCCGCCAGCATGAAAAAGGGAATCGCCATCAGCGGAAAACTGTCTATGCCGTTATAGACATTCCGGTAAAGCAGGGTGATATCGCGCTCTTGCCCGTTCAGCCACAGCAACAGGCCAGGGGCCGCCAGCAAGGCAAAAAACACCGGCAAACCAACCAGAAGCAGGATCAGAAAAACCGGCAAAAACCAGATCAGCATTATTCAACCCCTCTCTGGTCACTATTCTTTATTGGCTTGAGGGCCGCCTCTTTGCCCGCGAGGGTCACCGCCATCCGCAGTAGCAATTCCAGATTAACCAGAACCATCAGGCAAAAGCCGACAAACAAGGACATATAAGCCCAGGCCAGCTTTATCTTCACCGCTTTCATGCCGATAAGATGCAACGGAACCTTCAAAGAGGAGCTGGCAAAGAGCCAGCCGGAAGAGACATGTGCCCAGCCCAGCTTGACTGCCACCAGCAACACCATCATCGACACCAGCAACAGGAAAAAAATCAGCAGCTTGCACACCAGACCGGGCAGCAAGGTCTGGATACCGTCAATCGCCACCATACTGCCTTGCCGCAGCGCGACTGGGCCCATCAATCCGGCCAGCCACAACATCAAAAACCGGGCGGCTTCATCTGGCCAGGGCAGCGCGTTATTCAGCACATAGCGAAAAAAGACCTGGGTCAGGATGATGACCACCATCAACCCCATGGCAAAGACGGACAGCTGGCGGCCAAGATAGCCTGCCATATCGTTGAACCATTCCAGAGGTTTGATCAGCGCCAACACTATCTGCTTCCCCCGATACCCATAACCCCTGTCTTAACCGGCACTGTTGTAGCTGCCTTGGATATAGGTCAGCGGCACCCCATCAAAAACAGATACTCGTTCCACCAAACCTAATAGCAAAGAATGGTCTCCGCCATCATAATCTGCAAAATAACGACATTCAAAGCGGGCGAGGCACCCATCCAGCAGAGGCACTTGCTGGTCGTTCACAGACCAGCTTGCCTGTTCAAATGCCTGCCCTGATTTTGCAAAGGCAATACACAACTCCTTGGCCTCTACCGGCATCACATGAACCGCAAAACTTTTTGCCCGCATGAACGCGTGATAGCGGCTTGAGTTTTTTGTCGGACACCAGACGATCAGGGCCGGATCGAGAGATACGCTGGTAAAGCTGTTCACCGTTATTCCCAGCGGGCCTATCTGACTCATGCAGGTGACGATTGTAACGCCGGTTGGAAATTGGCCCAGCGCCTTGCGATAGTCACCGGCCCGGTCCCCGTCCGGGCGAAAGCTGTTTGTTGGATGCTGCAAAAGATTGTTCATGGCACTTCCTGCCCGTTCACAGCTTCATAGATTTCAAACCAGCTTTGCCTGTCCATCGCAACCTTCAGCGAGTCTGATAAAGCCGCGATACGGGCCAGATTATTGGTTCCCATTACCGGCATAATCCGCGCCGGATGTGCTAACAACCAGGCAATGGCCACAGCTGACATATCAACCGAATATGCCTCTGCCATGCGGGTCATCACCGCCGCCAATTTTTTATGTGCTGCGGAAAAAAGCGCGCCGCCAGCCAAAGGTGACCAGGCCATGGGGGCAATCTGCTTTTCCTGCAAAAACGCAATATCCCCATTGGTAAAAGCCTGATTCGCCAACACCGACATCTCAATCTGGTTGGTCACCAGCCGGGTGTGCATCGCAGATTGCAGCAAAGTCCAGTCATGCGGCTTGAAATTGGATACGCCAACGGCCTTTACCTTTCCAGATGCAACCAGACTATCCAGAACCGCGCCGGTTTCCTGCGCGTCCATAAACGGGTCTGGCCGGTGGATCAGCAACAGATCAATTTGCTCAATCGCCATCAGGCGCAAACTGTCTTCGACCGACTGGTTGATATGTTTGGCACTGGTATCATAATATTTGACGCGCGCCTTTTCATGGCGGCCAAGCGGCGCGATAATATCGCATTTGGTGACAATCTCTATCTGATCACGCAAATGCGGGGCCTGTTTCAAGGCCGCGCCAAAAAGCTCTTCTGCCTCATAGCCGCCATAGATATCAGCCTGATCCATGGTGGTAATGCCCTGCGCCAGACAGGCCTCTATCTTGGCCTGAATATGCGCTGCTGAGACATCCTGATCATCGGCGAGCCGCCACATTCCGTAAATCAAACGGGACAGGGACAGGGTTTCATTTAAGGCAATTTTTTCCATTAGTTTCTTGCTCCGGCACCCAGCGGCGTTGCGGGTGTTTTTGCTGGAACCCGCCCATATTCATGCGGCAAAGAGCAGGTCTGGAGATGCGGCATGACAAGTTTGCCGATATAATCACACTCATCAAGATGCGGGTAACCCGAAAAGATAAAGGCCCGGATACCCATTTTTTGATAGGCCTCCAGCTCCGACAATATCTGGTCCGCAGACCCGACAAGGGCTGCTCCACAGCCAGACCGGGCGCGCCCCACCCCGGTCCAGAGATGCGGCTCAATGAACCCTTCCATATCCGCCAGCTCGCGGTTGCGTGCCTGACGGGCGACCCCCAGTGATGTCGAATCCAGCGCCCGATCGCGGATAGCCTTGCCAGTCTCATCATCCAGTTTTGAGACCAGCTCTGCGGCATATTCGCGGGCCTCTGCCTCTGTGTCCCGGACGATCATATGCACCCGCAGCCCATAATCCAGCGTGCGGTTATAGATTTTGGCCTGCTCATGCACAGTCTTCATGCGGCCTGCCAATTCTTCCTTGCTTTCCGGCCACATCAGATAGACATCACAATGCTGGGCACACAGATCAATGGCAGCTGGGGAATAGCCGCCAAAATAAAGCAGCGGGCCGCCATTTTGCTGATATGGGCGCGCCGGATCTGTCGTCACCCCCTCAAAGTGATAGATTTCGCCCTGATAATTTATTTCATCACGCGTCCAGGCTTGGCGCAGAATCTCCACCACCTCTCGCGAGCGCTGATACCGGTAGGCGCTTTCCTCTACCTGACCCGGGAAATCTGAGCTGATGATATTAATCGTTAAGCGCCCTTCCAGCATATGGTCAAGGGTCGCCACCGTGCGGGCCAGCATGATCGGCTGCATCTCCCCGCAACGCACCGCCGCCAATAAATTTATTTTTTCCGTGATCGGGGCGCAGCCAGCAACAAAGGAAAGCGTATCTTGACCAACCTGATAAGAAGAGGGGCAAAGAATATTTCTGAACCCGTTGGTCTCAGCGCGTTTTACAATCTCTGAACAATGCGCCCAGCTGGATCGCAAGGCGCCTTCTGGAACGCCCAGATAGCGAAAATCATCTGAGCAAAGGGCAGAAAAAAAACTGACCTCTGCTGCCTTGAGGTCGGGGCTGGTAATCGGCACGATCGTCATCAATTTTCCTCCAAATGACCCCCTATTATAAAGTTGGAAAAAAATATATCAATGGTGTATCAATTTAGGTCTGATGATACAGATTGAAGAAAATATTTCTGCTGGAAAACTGCCAGTTTATCTGCAAATCGCGGAACAGATTGCGCGGCAGATCAGTGCAGGACTCTTGATTGATGGACAGCGGTTGCCGCCTGAAAGAGAGCTGGCCCTTGATTATGGCGTGACTGTGCGGACCTTGCGTAAATCGCTTGCGCGCCTGACCGAGCAAGGGTTGCTGACGCGCCGACAAGGGTCAGGCAATTATGTGAGCAAGAATGAGAATGCTGGCTCCATCTATTCATTCTTCCGGCTTGAGCGGCCAGCAGGAGGCGGCTTGCCCTCGGCCTTTATGCTGGATGTAAGCAGTCTGAAAAAGCCAGAGGATCTGCCATCCTTTGGAAGCTCCAAATCAGGTCACCGCTTTCGCCGCCAGCGTTTTCTGGATGATATTCCGGTTGCGGCAGAGGAAATTTGGCTGGACCAATCCTGTGCCAATCAGATAAACCCGGCACAGATGTCCCATTCCTTGTATAAATTCTACAAGGAACGGCTTGGCCTCTGGATTGTCCATGCCGAAGATTGGGTTGGTCTGGACCGCTTGCCAGACTGGGCAGATGGGTTATTGACTGTTAAACCGGGTGGTTATTGTGGCTATATAGAACGGTTTGGCTGGTCGCAGGATGAAAAAAAGGTTGAATATTCCCGCACCTGGTATGACGCAGCTGCAGCCCGCTATGTCGCCAGACTGAAATAGAGGATTTTAGATGACAGTTCATTACGGATTGATTGGGTGTGGTATGATGGGGCGCGAACATCTGTGCAATATCGCCTTGCTGGAAGATACAGCCGTGTCGGTTATCTATGAACCGGATCAGGAAATGGCCGCTGCCGCTGCCGCCCTGGCTCCGCAGGCGGTGCTGGTTGATACGCTTGACCAGCTGCTGGCTTTTCAGCCGCTGGACTGTCTTGTCATTGTCAGCCCCAACCATTGCCATAGCGACCAGCTGGAAGCTATCGCGGCGCAAAAGACCTTGCCAATTCTGGTTGAGAAGCCGCTTTTTACCGCAGCTGAGGATCTGGCCCGAATCACGAAATTGAAATCCAGCTATAAAGCGCCGATTTGGGTGGCGATGGAATATCGCTATATGCCACCCATGCAGGAATTCATCCAGATAGTGGACCAGACGACTGGCGGCATAAAGATGCTCACCATCACAGAACATCGCTTTCCTTTCTTGGAAAAGGTGGGCAACTGGAACCGGTTCAACGCGCAATCAGGGGGAACGCTGGTTGAGAAATGCTGTCATTTTTTTGATTTGATGCGGCTGATTCTAAAAAGCGATCCGGTGCGCGTCATGGCCAGTGCAGGCCAGGAAGTTAATCACCGGGAAGAAATCTATGCTGGCCAGCGATCCGATATTTGGGATTGCGGCTATGTGCTGGTTGATTTTGCCAATGGGGCGCGGGCCATGCTGGAGCTGTCCATGTTTGCCGAAGGGTCAGAATATCAGGAAATGATCCATGCTGTTGGGCCAGCGGGCAAATTAGAGGTGAAATTACCCGGGCCTGCGCGCCTCTGGTCTGGTGCAGCAGACAAGATGCCAGTGCCCGTCATCATCCGCAGCCCGCGCACCCCCTGTGCACCGGTCACCATCCCCTGTCCGATTGACAAGGCTATTCTGGATGCTGGCGATCATAATGGATCAACCTTTCACCAGCATAAACGATTTTTAGAGGTTGTCCGCGCAAACGGGAAAACTGAAGTCAGCCTTGATGATGGTATTTGGGCTGTACGCATGGGCCTCGCCGCGCAGGAATCCGCACGCACAGGAGAGGCTGTCCGTCTGCTCTCCCATGATTAAGACGCCTTTCTTTCTAACCCTGAATGTTTAAAAAAGCTAGTCCAGCAAGGTTCGTTCAATCGCTGTTTGCCATCCAGCCAAAATGGCGGCACGATCGGTTGTTGCCATGTTTGGCACAAATTGCTTATCTTGCTTCCAGATGTCAGTGATATCATCTATTTTGTTGATCTCACCACATCCAAGTAAGGCTAAAATTGTGGCGCCCAGTGCTGTAGTCTCTGTTACCACTGGCCTGTCTACTGGCAGGTTTATTATGTCAGCCATAAATTGCATCAGCCACCCGTTTGCAACCATACCACCATCAACCCTTAGCGCGTTTGGCTCTATCCCGTCTGCGCGCATAGCTTCAATCAAATCGAAGGTCTGATAAGCGACAGATTCCAGGGCTGCGCGGGCGAAATGCGCTGGCCCCGTGTCGCGGGTCAAACCATAAATTGCCCCCCTGGCATCAGGTGACCAATGCGGTGCGCCCAAACCTGTCAAGGCGGGCACCATATATACCCCATCATTACCTGCAAGTGAAGATGCCAGTCGCTCACTCTCGGCTGCAGAAGATAACAAACCCATACCGTCGCGCAGCCATTGGATGGCTGCCCCTGAAATAAAAATGGACCCCTCAAGACCATAGGTGGGCTGGCCATCTATCTGATAAGCAATCGTTGAGAGCAAGTTATTCTTTGATGCCAAGCAATCGTGACCTGTATTGACCAGCATAAAACAACCCGTGCCATAAGTTGACTTAATCGCGCCCTTATTTAGACATGCCTGACCGATAGTTGCCGCCTGCTGGTCACCTGCTACCCCACAGATAGGTAACGTCTGTCCAAAAATATTTGCCCCACAATCACCAAAATGACCGGCACTATCCAGCACCTCTGGCAGCATAGAATCTGGAACATTAAATAATGCACATAATTCTTTATCCCAACAGCCTTTATGGATATTGTAAAGACTAGTGCGGCTGGCATTGGTAGCATCAGTGACATGACGCTTTCCACCTGTCATCTGCCAAATAAGATAGCTGTCAACGGTACCAAAACACAGCTCGCCTTTTTCAGCACGCTGGCGGGCGCCGGCAACATGATCCAGAATCCAAGCGACCTTGGTAGCGCTAAAATAGGGGTCCAGCAATAGACCGGAAGCCGCTTTCACTCCATCAAGATACCCTTCTTGCCGCAAGTTGTTACAGTGGTCCGCCGTACGCCTGTCCTGCCAGACAATCGCATTATAAATCACCTCACCAGACTGACGATCCCATACCAAACTAGTCTCACGCTGATTAGTGATACCGACAGATAGAATATGGATGCCAGATGCTTTTGCCTGTGCCACCATTTCACGCCCAACATTCAGAACAGACTGCCAGATATCGGTTGCTCGATGCTCAACCCACCCATCTGCTGGAAAAAGCTGCTCAAATTCTTGCTGGCTTACGCCCAAAATCTGTCCATCTGTTGAAAATAAAATAGCTCGCGAGCTAGTTGTACCCTGATCAATCGCTAAAATGGCACTATCATCCGCTGACATAAAAACATCCTTTTAAATAATTCATTGTTTTGATTGCGCGCTATGTTTAGGAATAAAACAAAATAGCGGCATCCAATCAAGACAGGAACACTTCTTGTCCTTTTCAAAATAAACGAAAAAACGATGAAACACACTGAATATGATGTTCTGATTATTGGCGGCGGTATCAATGGGTGCGGGATAGCACGCGAACTGGCAGGCAGAGGCTATCAAGTTATTTTGTGTGAGAAAAACGATATTGCTGCTGCAACATCGTCCTGGTCGACAAAACTTATACATGGCGGGTTGCGTTATCTGGAACATTATGAGTTCAGACTTGTAAGGGAATCGCTCAAAGAACGTGAAATTCTGATGAGTATGGCTCCGCATCTTATTCAGCCCCTGCGTTTTGTCCTGCCTCATAGGCCTGAAATGCGTCCAAAATGGTTATTACGGCTTGGCTTGTTTTTATATGACCATCTTGCGGGTACATCGCGCCTGCCTGCCTCATCTTCGGTGGATTTGCGTCAAGATGAAGCTGGCCTCTTTCTGAGAAAAACACTTACAGATGGCTTTGAATATTCAGATTGTTTTGTTGATGACAGCCGTCTTACCTTGGCCAATGCCCGCGCTGCTGCTGATTTGGGCGCGGAAATTCACCGTGATTGTCCTGTTTTGAGTTTAGAAAAATTATCC
>Ga0181593_10002039_pt1 | contig 18560 bp, 12 predicted proteins | sample 071ome_19_FD_133756 | JGI IMG/M metagenome (GOLD analysis project Ga0181593, IMG submission 133756) | Coastal salt marsh microbial communities from the Groves Creek Marsh, Skidaway Island, Georgia - 071413AT metaG (megahit assembly) | ecosystem: Environmental > Aquatic > Marine > Intertidal...
AAAAAAGTGGGGCGACAGACCGGATTCGAACCGGCGACCCCTGGTACCACAAACCAGTGCTCTAACCAACTGAGCTACTATCGCCACAAAAGAAAACAAGAAATTAAGAATATGCTCTGAATCGTCAATGGGAAAGGTTGGCCTGAACAATCCATCCTTATTGACCCAAAGCCCTCGCTTGGGCATGATTACACCTTTTTTAATATTGTTATGCTACAAGCCGGAATCGTAGGACTGCCCAATGTGGGCAAAAGCACATTATTTAACGCTCTGACCAAGACCCGCAAAGCGGAGGCAGCCAATTACCCATTTTGTACAATTGACCCAAATGTAGGAGTGGTGCAGGTGCCCGACGCCCGATTGACACCGCTAGCTGAATTAGTTCAAACCAACACTTTAATCCCAGCAGCTATCGAGATGGTAGACATTGCCGGCCTGGTCGCTGGAGCAAGTAAGGGAGAAGGCTTAGGTAACAAATTTTTAGCCAATGTTAGAGAGGTGGATGCGATCGTTCATGTGGTTCGATGCTTTGTGGATGAAGATGTGATACACAACATGGGAAGGGTGGATCCAGTAGCGGATGCCGAAGTGATCATGACCGAACTTATTCTTGCTGATGCAGAATCTGTGGCCAGCCAACTGCAAAAAAATCTCAAAAAAGCTCGAGGAAATGACAAAGATGCGGCAGCCAATGTTACCTTGCTCGAAAAATTGACCCCTCATCTGGACGAAGGAAAACCTGCCAACCTCTTGCCGATGGATGAGGACGAAAAAGAAAGGCTGAAAACATTTCATCTTCTAAGCTCCAAACCGATGCTCTATGCATGTAATTTGAAAGAGGATGAAATTGCCGAGCCTGCATCCAACGAGCGTTTTGTCGCCTTTCAAGAATGGGCAAACGATCAACAGGATGCTGCCTGTTGTGCAATTTCTGCAAAAATGGAGGAGGAGCTTTCGGAACTGGAGGAGGAGGAAGCCAAGGAATACCTAGATGCCATGGGGGTGTCTGACTCCGGTGTGACTTCATTAATTCAAGCTACCTATGACTTGCTTGGATTAGCTAGTTTCCTAACTGCAGGAGAAAAAGAAGCCCGTGCGTGGACATTCCGTAAAGGCATGACGGCTCCTCAGTGTGCCGGTGTCATCCATACCGATTTTGAGAAAAAATTTATCAAGGCGGAGGTGGTGTCTTACAACGACTTGATTACTGCAGGTAGTATGAGTGCCGCCCGCGAGGCAGGAAAACTAAGACTGGAAGGCAAGGAGTACATTTTTGCAGATGGAGATGTAGTCCTCTTTAAATGTAATGCCTAAAATGAGCCCACTTGAGGTTGCCTGAAGTAATACCTCTTATAGCTTGATGTATTAATGAATCTTCTTTCTGGACTGCTAAATAAGCTGCTTCATGCACTGGCCGCTTTTTCAATGGCTGGGCTTTTTTCATGTTCTGATCATGATGAGATTAAGTCTTACACCGCACCCAACCACTACGATGGACCGGTGGTTGCATGGAAACTTCCAGAGCAATGGGGAGAAAATCCAGGAGTTGGCGGGATGATGGCCGGGTCCTTTCATGTTAAGACCGGCCAAGGGCCACAAGGAAGAATTGGGGTCATGCCATTCAGAGACTCTGTGGAAACTCCCCAAATCGTAAATATGTTTGCCCGGGAATTGGGCCATTCGGATTACAACCAATCCAATTTGGTAGAGATCATGGAAAAAAAAGATCTTGCTGGACGCTCGTTTGATTTAATCCGCTTGGAAGATAAATCGGGCGATGAAGAAAACCCGAGAACTGCCCTACTCGCCCTGCACAGACAAAACGAACAGACTTGGTTGTTTCCTTTCATTGCCGATAAAAGGTTGGTCCGTGATCAGTTGGATAACTTCTATGCTTTCTTGGGCTCTACGATCCTAAGAGCGGGCAAAACCCCGGTTCGTGCCATGGCTCCGTCTTTGCCCCAAGCACAACCTGCAAATTCTAACCACCAACCCACTTGGGTAGCCCCACAACACTGGGAACAGAAGCCTGCGACTCAAATGCGAATTGGAAACTATGCAGTCTCAAACAAATCAGGCCAGTCACTTGACTTTTCGATCACGTCCTTCCCCGGACAAGTCGGTGGAACCCTTGCTAATGTCAACCGTTGGCTCGGGCAGGTGGGTATGGAACCCACGGACGAGGAGGGATTAAAGGAGTACCTCAGCGACTGTACAATTGATCAGAAACCGGCCAAGCTGGTACTTGCTGAATCCAAGGAGCAGGCATTGTATGCGGCCATTCTTTTCCACAAGGGAAGATCGTGGTTTCTTAAACTCATGGGCGATCGTGCCCTTGCCCAGTCAGAAAAAGAAAATTTTCTTGGCTTAATCGATTCCTTTTGTCTAGGGGACCACTAAAATATTCTGTCCGTTATGTCACCGAAAGCAAAAGGGCTATCCTCATTGAGCGAAAGAAGAAAGCGGTTTGGCTGGCTCATACCCCTGGCAGACTTACGTATTACCCTTACCCTGCTAAGCTTATCGATGGTCTTAATTTTTGTGGCCACATTGGAACAGGTACGGGTGGGAATAAGGGGTGCTCAGGCAGAGTTTTTTGAATCCTTTTATGGAATTTGGCACTACCCTATCCAATTCTGGGGAGGTGAATACTTGAACCCTTTTCCAATCCCTATACCAGGGGGGTATTTGCTCGGTGGATTCCTCATTCTCAATCTGCTTGCTGCTTTCATTACTCGATTTCAATGGACAGGAAAAAAAATGGGTATCCAATTGATCCATCTGGGGATCATTATGCTCTTGATCGGACAGTTGGCCACTCAGGCCATGCAGGAAGAATCTCGTATGCAGATAGACAAGGGAGAATCCAAGAATTATTTGGAACGTTTTCACGGGGTTGAACTGGCCTTTATTGATGTCACCAACCCCAAAACTGAACAGGTGGTTGCCCTACCTCAGGGGATCCTCGAAAAAGGAGGCATTCACTACTCCAAAGATCTACCTTTTAAAGTCAAGGTGCTGGACTTTGGACCGAATTGTGAGTTCAACTCCCTACCTCCGGCTCAACAAACATCTGGCCCGACAAGTGGGGTCAATCGTGGAGTGATTCAATCGGCAAATCTAGAAATTCGTCCAAAACCTGAGGATTTCAGCAGTGAGGGAATGAATTTTGGATATGTTGTTTTTGAACTGTTAGACGGCTCGAAAACTCTTGGCACATGGGCGGCAATCTCCCACCCTGCAGGGAACCATTGGTGGGCCCAGATTAATCCAAAAATGGGCGACTTGGCCTTTCAGCCAATCCGGACAAATGGCCAGCTCTGGGGAGCCACATTACGACCACAAAGGGAATACCTACCCTACTCCATTGAGCTTCTCGGAATTGCCAATGAATTCTATCAGGGAACGGATATACCCTATAACTTTGAAAGCGAAATTGTTTTAAAAATGGAAGAAAACCAGACCCGCCGGGCACTGGTTTATATGAATACTCCTCTGCGACACGCAGGCAAAACCTTTTACCAATATCAAATGAATAAGGCGGCTGACTATACCGTATTCCAAGTGGTTAGGAATCCGAGCTGGCTCATTCCATACATTGCATGCGTGCTGGTTTCTATAGGCCTGCTTTGGCAATTCAGTTTTCATCTAATACGTTTCCTTACCAAAAACTCCAAAGCCAAGCAGGCATCCGCATGAAAGAAGAAAAGCAGTCCAAAAAACTGAGAATTCTATCAGGGATACTTATTCTTTTGGGTGTATACTTTGTATTTTTACCCAATAAATATACGCAGGCATCTTTGGTTGATTTCTTTAAGAGCGAAATCAAAACGGACGAAAATATTATCGATCTTGAGGGGTTTTCTAGAATCCCTGTACTTCGGGGAGGTCGGGTAAAACCAATGGATAGTGTGGCAAGAAATACTTTGCTCGTCCTTCGAAATAAACGTACCGCACTTGATGAAAACGATACAAATATACCTGCCAATCAGTGGTTGGCCGATGTTTTGTTTGCTCCAGATAGGGCGGACAAACTCAAAACATTCCTGATCGACCATGACCAGGTGCTTGGGTTGATCGGAAAAAAATTAGTGCAGGACGGGAAACATTTTTCTTACTCAGACCTAGAACCCTACATTGAGGAAATTGAATCGAGTGCTCAGGAAGCAGGCAAAATTGAGAGGGAGTATCGTAACTACTTTCAGCAAAATATTATCGAATTGTACCATGGGCTAGTTCTATACCGAAACCTCAAGACGACCTTAACCCCTCCCCCGCACACACCTTCTTCCTCGGTACACGACCTGTCCGATCTTCAACCCCTTTTCTATGACCCCTCAAGGGATGAGGATCGAACCTTGGAGTATCAAAGGTTCCGAAAACTTACTGCGGAACTTTCCCAGTCTCCGGAAAAGATCGTTCTTGGAAACAAAGATGTGTTAGGTCCGTTGATGTACTTCATCGATTACTACGCGAGGTATAATTTGTATGCGGAGTTTTTCCCCCTGCCCCCAGAGGCAGGAGAATCGGGAGGGAAATGGAGAAAGATTGGAGAGTCCTTAGTGGGCACGGAACCTTTGGATTCAAAACAAAAGGCAACCATTGACCCGGCCCGTTTTATATCAACGGTTCAATCTCTGGTGGCTTCGTCTGACCAGGAACTACAAGAAAAAATTTCCAACATCCGGGAAAACCTCAAAATGGACTCCTCCGCCTTGTTTGCCGCCCAATATGCAGAGGCGATCCGACTGCGGCAGGGGGTGGATCCGATCATTGGTCATTACGAAGATTTGGGCAACTCATACCGGGCGAACGATGCCAAATCTTTCAATCAAACAGTCGCCGATATTCGTGCATTGATCCAACAACGGGCAGGAGAAGATGTTGCGACCATCGCTTTTGAAAAGACCTACAACGGATACGAGCCTTTTTACCGGAGTTCCATCGGTTATATCTGGGTGTTGATCATTGCCTGTTCCTCCTGGCTGTTCTCTGGGCATAAAAAATCAAACCTCAAGAAATTTAACGCTTCCAAAACTCTTCTCAATGGTGCCTATGTTCTCACCGGAATCGTTTTAATCGCCCATACTTTTGGGTTGGCTGGAAGAATGTACATCGAGGGCAGACCCCCGGTTACCAACCTTTATTCATCGGCTCTCTTTATTAGTTGGGGAGCGGTCCTGTTATGCTTTCTAACCGAGAAATTCCTCAGGCTTGGCATCGCATCATCGATGGGCTCATTGATTGGTTTTGGAGGATTGGTCATAGCACACAATCTGAGCATTGACTCCTCGCTCAATCCATCGGGAGATACGATGGAGATGATGAGGGCGGTGCTCGATTCCAACTTCTGGCTAGCCACCCATGTGGTTACCATAACGATTGGATACTCCACCACTTTCCTAGCTGGATTTCTGGGGATTGCCTATGTATTCATTATGCTTTTTCGAGTCCTTTTTGACAAGGTAGGCAACGGAAAGGAATTGGACAGCAAATTAATGTCGATGATTTTCGGAGTCACTTGCTTTTCCTTGTTTTTTAGCCTGGTGGGTACTGTATTGGGGGGAATCTGGGCGGATCAGTCATGGGGCAGGTTCTGGGGATGGGATGCCAAGGAAAATGGAGCCCTGCTCATTGTGATTTGGAATGCCATTATTTTACACGCCCGATGGGCGGGTGTTGCCAAAGTCCGCGGACTTGCAACACTGGCAATTTTTGGCAATGTGGTCACGGCTTGGTCGTGGTTTGGCACCAATATGTTGGGTGTGGGCTTACACGCCTATGGCTTTATGGATAAGGCATTCTTGCCCTTGATGGTTTTCATTGGGGCACAGGTGGGCGTAATTATACTTGCCTACATCCCCGCTTTTCTAGCGTTCTTCTTTAAGAACAAACCTAAGCCAGTTTAAACGATCTTCAGCGATCGAACCCGAGCCTTCTTGCCTTCCTATCGGCATACCGCCAGTGCTCCTCCCATAACTCAAAAAGTTCATCACAATTTTTTTGGTATTTGAGCATTTGCTTATCGGTAATATTTTCATCCTTGTGAGCCGAGTGGATGAGTTGGCGCAAGGAAACATCCATACGGGGATGCAAAACTGCCCGGGCATTTTGCTCTCGAATCATAAGGTATTTCTTTTTTTCAAAATTCTCGATCAATTCGGTCTTGGCCAAATTGAGGAGTAATTCAATCCTTGACCCAAAATCATTTTCGTAAGTTCGTAAGGCCTCGAACTTATCTTCCTCTTTAAGCAGGTTGATATCGCGCAAAGAATTACACCCCAAAAAAAGAGTTAATAATGCGATCAATGCAAAGCTGGATGAAAGAGGATATACCATGGAATTGGATTCGGAAGAAGGGATGGAAAGTCGTCAACTCTCCGATTACCAAATTACTTTGGTTGGCGGGGTCGTGGGGTTAGATCAATCTTAGATCGAATAATTTTATGCACTTGCTCAACCGGATGACCAAAACAGCATGGAAATGGAATCCATTGATCTGGCAGGTTGCGCGATTTTTGAGCCCGTTCGGTTAATTCTACAACGAGTAATTTTTTACCGGCAAATTCATCCACTTTGAAATCCTTAATTTCATGATGCTCAATCCATTCCTTTCGAAACCATCCCCGCAGGGAATAGCCACGATGATCGATTCTCAACCTTGACCATTCAAACAACTGATCAAGTAAACTCAATAGACTAACCACTCCCATAAAAAGAGCACCTGCCCAACTCACAATCGGGCCAAATCGATTGAGCACAGCAAAAAAAGCAGCGACCACCAAATAAAATAGAGTAAGGCATAATTGTCTCCACCAAATTGGCTTGATAATTTGGACATCTGCAGGATTTGGCTTCCTCATTCCTTCAAATTCACGGAAGCTTAAAGATGGAAATTATAGGGGGCGTAAAGTGGGAAATAAAATGGTATCCCTAATATTAGCCGCCTTAGTTAGAAATATGACCAAGCGATCAATTCCCATACCCATACCTCCAGCCGGAGGCATGCCATGTTCAAGAGCAAGCAGGAAATCGTCATCGAGTTCCTGAGTTTCCTCCCCCACTTGCTTAAGGAAAGCATCCCGTTGGACGCCCGGATCATTTTGTTCCGAATAGGCAGGGGCAATTTCCTGACCATTAATACATAACTCGAACACATCGATGGTGGATGGGTCGGATTGTGTAACCTTAGCCAAAGGACAAAGCTCGCGGGGAATATGAGTAACAAATGTAGGCTGTACCAAGGTAGGCTCGATCACTTTTTCGAACACATCATTGGTTATCTCAAAGTCTTCCAGTTCAGGATCGACCTCAATGCCCATGGCTTGGGTCTTTTCCAGCTTTTGTGCTTTGGGCAGTTCAAACCAATCCTTGGTACCAACAGCTTCGAGTATGAGGTCTTTGTATTTGGCCTCTCTCCAATCACCGGACAAATCAATTACTTCACCCTCCGGGCGCTCCACTTGCAATGTACCAAGAGCACGCTCCGCAACCTGTTGAATAAGAGAACGAGTAAGTTCCATCATTCCGCGATAATCAGAATAGGCCTGGTAGGCCTCCAGCATGGTAAATTCTGGATTGTGACGGCGGGATAGACCCTCATTCCTAAAGACCCGACCCACCTCAAACACACGATCAAAACCACCAACCAACATTCGTTTGAGGTGAAGTTCCAGAGCAATGCGTAGATTAAAATCACAATCCAATGCATTAAAGTGGGTACGAAACGGCCGGGCAGCTGCCCCACCAGAAACCGCTTGTAACATGGGGGTTTCAACCTCAACAAAGTCGCGAGACCACATGAATTCACGAATTTCCCGAATAATTTTGCTGCGTGTTTTAAAGCGTTCGCGGGACTCATCATTGACCACAAGATCCAAGTAGCGTTGGCGATAGATTTGGTCGCTATCGCTTAACCCATGCCATTTTTCAGGCAGTGGACGGAGGGCTTTGGTGACTAATCGATATTCCTTCGCCCGAACCGTGACCTCTCCTGTCTTGGTCCGGAAGAGGGGGCCACGAACACCAATAAAATCACCAAGGTCTAATTTCTTAAAGGAGGCATATTCATCATCGCCAATCTCGTCCCTCCGAACATAAGCCTGTATCTTTCCTCCGCGATCGAGCAATTTAAGAAATGCAGCCTTGCCCATTAACCGAAAGGCGATGATCCGCCCCGCAACGGATACCTCCGGTCCAACTTCTTCCTCGGGAGGGAGAAGACTCACAGCCTCGGTGGAAACATGGGATTGTTCCCAATTAGCCTCAAATGGATTGCTACCAGATTCGCACAAACCATCTAATTTTGCCTGACGCACCGCGACTTGATCGCTGCCATCAAGCGTACTTTGCCCGTTGGGGGTTTTCTTATCCTGCTCGCTCATTTCAAAAACATTTGATCATGACAAGTTCAGAATAGGCTGACAAATGAAATTCCCCCAAATGTCAGAGGATTGAGTCGCTAGGCACGAGCGGCAGCTAAAACAGGACGAAAACCTAGATTCCTGAATCGATGATTTAAGGAATTGGTGGAACGGGAAGAAGATTGGCACTCCGCCGCTGTTTTCATGTAAGCACCCCCACGACTAATTCGGAACTCATCCTGCTCACTATCGTTGAGTAATGTGTTTACAAATGAATTCCCGACCCATTCGCGAACATTTCCATACATATCGTAAAGACCCCATGGATTTGGGGATTTCAATCCAACCGGGTGAATCTTTTTTATACTGTTCCCTCGATACCAGGCATGTTCCTGCAAATCGCTAATATCATTCCCAAAATAATAGTCGGAAACCGTGCCCGCACGGCAGGCATATTCCCATTCCACTTCAGTAGGCAAGCGATATTCATACTTTTGGGGAAGGTCTCCCGCATTTTTACTGAGGATGGTTAATGCTTTGCAAAAGGAAACGGCATCCAACCAAGAGACATTATTCACCGGGAGGTTTGCCAAGTTGCCACGGATGGATGAATCAAAAAAACTTGGATTTTGACCCATCACATATTCAAAAAGTCTTTGGGTAACCAAATATTTTGCCATCCAATAACCCTTTTTAACATGAACAACTTTCGTCTCATCTGAATAGGGCACTTTGATTGATATCTCCCCAGGCGGAATCCACATCATTGTGCCTGCCGTGGGATCATGAAATTCATCACCTGGAGTATGAGTGCTTTCCTCTGCAGATACCACTCCGACTTTTACGGCAACTGGATGACGAGAAGAATCTTTCTGACCTGTCTCCAACCCTTCTTCCTCCCCCTGGACCTGACTGGAAATTTCAAGCTGGGTTATTTCGATCGATGAAGACTGGGTTTGGGAACGTTTAAAGCGGTCTTTCTGGGCGGACCGGGAATGTTCCCACATGTCCCAGAGAATTTTTCCATGATCAATGAAATCTTCCTCTGTATCCACTTCCTCCAAGGAGGGAGTGGCGGGGGTTTCCATCCTTTGAAAAATCGCTTTAAGTGCCTTTTCCTGCCAAGAGGAATCATCCAAAGAGACAGATTGGAATTGTTGTAAACAAAGGGAAAGCCCCGCAGGCAAGGTGGTTTCCTCTACAAAAATAGTAAGAATTTCCTTATTTTCACTGATGGCATAGCCCACCTCACTCTTGACATATCTTGACTCCACCGCACGGGGGGAAATAAAGACGATAAACAAGGAAGAATTTTTGATTGCAGAGGCAATTTCCTCCACCCACTCACCGGCAGCTTTAATCCCTTCATCATACCAAATATTCGCCCCACTCTCATGAAGTTTGCGCATGGAATTGAAAACCAGAACCTTATCGGCGTGGGCATAACTTATAAAGGAGTATGGCCCTTCACCAGAATAAGCCTCAAAGGGAGGGCTGATACCCTGAGCTTTGTGAGATAGGGTGGTCACAAAGACTAAATTAATTACCCTTTCTTTTTAGTATGTAAACCGGGTAGGCCCCAAATTCTTTCGCCAACTCAAGATTACCCGCATATTCAAAATCAAATTCTTGATACCTGTAGGAAATTAAAGCCGCGACGGTTTCTGAAGTAAATACCGACCCTGGAAGTACGATGGGTTCAATTCGTGCAGCCTGATTTACATGACAACCAAAGAAATTACGCTTTCCTAAAAGAGGATCATATTCCTCGTAAACAGGGCCTGCATGCAACGAGATTCGTACTTCTAGCTTACCGTCCGAAACAAGTTCCGGCCAACTTCCTGAAATAAAATAATCTCGCATTGCCATGGATAATTCTAGGGCTTCACCAACATCATTGAAGACTGCAAAAAAACTATCTCCCCAACTATTTACAAATTCTGGATTACAGCCAATATCCTGAATCATTTTAGCAATGCTTCCATGAAAAACCTCCACAAATCGAGTGGTGTTTTCCTCGTTTACTTTACTAAATTTTCCAACATCAGCAAAAATCATCGTTTTTACCGACCTCATAGCCTGGTGTGATTCCCCAAAACTTTGGTTGAAAATAGGTTTGGTATTTCCGCTAGGAATCGGCGGTTCATCCATTTGGTCGAGCATGTGAAGAACTTCTTCCGCACTAATAACAATGGGCTCATTAAAAGTACGTCGCCAAGATTCAGCCACCTCGCCAGTCCCACCCTCCTGTCCAGAATTACCATCCCAAAATAAGAGCAGGTTGGGCTCTTCATCTAATCCTCTGGCCCGCATCGCGGCAAAACCAAGCATCACATCGTTACAAAATGTGAAGAGAGAATCATCCCCATAATAACCCTCCGATGTCACATAATGCACGGAGGTGGCTTGATCGAGAACCTTCTCGAATCTTGCCTCCCAATCCAGCCCCTCACGGCGCACACTGGATTGAATAAATTTTTCTTTGGAAAAAGGTAAAAAGACATGAGTTTCGCAACCTCTAGCTGCCATGACTTCCAGGAAAATAATATCCGTTCCACAAGCAGCTGAACTGTAGCCACAAGTGGCTCCCAAAAAATCCAAATTTTCTTCAATTTTTGCTCGAACAATCACCTCAGCCTCTTGGGGAAACCTGCGGTTCTTTCCAGGACTATCAATCAAATGGCCCGAACATGCCACAATTCCCAAAGTGGGAAATGCAAGTATGACCCTTTCCCGAATCGATGAATCCTCGTATAAGGAACTGATCTGTAAGGCTTGCTTGCGGGTACTGGCAATGTGAGAGGGTTTAGCATCGATCAACTCAACTGCATCGGAATAGGCATGAATCGCCTCGTCTATTTGTCCAAGTAATAAATAGGCCTCCGCTATGGTGGCTTCGATCCAATAATTGGACTGACCGTTATCCCGTAATTCAAAACAAAGCTTTTGGGCCTTATCCGCATATTCTCTAGCTTGGTCAAAGTTTCTGCACACAAAGTGCATGAAGGCTACATTGATGCATGGATAATAAAGATTATTATCCTCTTGGGTACTCAAATCATTTCCCTGCTGAAAATACCCTTTTTCATATCTCGCAATCGCAAGGTCAGCATATTCCTGCTTTTTTTGTGGATCGGCGGTGTTTTCGCATAGGTCTTTGTAGGCACTGGCGAGCAAACTTTGAGTCTCCATATCACTGACTCCCGATGCGATTAATTCTTCCAAAACTTGAGTGGCATGGAAGGGGGAACCAGCCTTGCAAAGGGCATGGGCAGCACGCTGCGATAAAATTCTATGATTTTTAAATTTTAAAAGTCCAACCCGAGCGACATCGTGGGCAAGCAAAAACTCACCCACTGATACCATTCGATCAAGAAGTTTAAGAAAATGTTCAGCCTCAGCTTTGTCTTTATTAAAGAGTTTCCATTCCCTTCTTAAACTAACAACATTTCTGGTGGCTAATTGTGACATTGACCTTCATTGCTAGGAGGATATCCCGTGGATGACGAGATTAAAAAAAGGGGTAATCCAAACCCCAAGTAGGGCTACATCTTTTCGTAGCGGGTGCGCAGCATTTGAGTAAAGGCAGCGACTTTGCGAGCTTGACGCTTTTTGTCGGATGGCTTTTCGAAGTAACGCTTAGCACGAACATCGCGGATGACACCTTCGCGGTCCAAAGTTTTCTTCAGACGACGAATCGCCCGATCCATAGGTTCACCTTTGCGGAGCTTAATTTCGATAGACATAATTAAAACAAAACATCCAAAGTATATTTTTAGAGGGTTTCGTCAAGCCGGAAGGATTTCTAATCCGAGCGTCCATACTTACGCTCGGCTGGGGGTTCAGGTTCGCTCACCTTTACCCGCACACCCGAGACGCACGGACGCTCTCTCCATCTTAAAAAATCATCAACCCCGAGACGAAGGCGGAACCGGTCGTCCATCTGGACCACCAGCCCTTCCTCCTCCCCTTTTTGAGCGAAGGCAATGCTCACCTGAGCGTGCCCCCTACCTTTCTCCGACTCAAGATGAAGATCGGATAAAAATTGGGGTGCATCCGCCAACGAAGGATCAATGAGCCATGTGAACTCATCAATTATTTTACTTAGAGAATCATTTACCGTTTCGACTTTTTCCACCGTGAGCCTGAGTTCTCCATCTTTGTTCGATGCCACACCTGTGATCACCATAAGCTCTCCCTCTTGCAACCGGTCACCAAATTTCGAATATGCTTCAGGGAACATGGGTAAGGAAAGATCTTTCTCCTTGGCTAATAAATTAAACCGGGCCCATGGCTTGGCATCTTTTTTGGTGTATCTTCTCTCCACGTCCGAAACAACCCCACAAATACGAAATGATTTTCTTTCGCTAAGATTGACGAGTTCATCTTGTTTTAAAGTATCCACTAGTTCCCCCAAACCATGGAGGGTATCGACTGGATGACCCGACAAGAAAAAACCAAGCAACTCTTTTTCGAATTTGAGTTTTTGCAAATTATCCATTTCGGGAACCTCTTGGTTACCATTGGGGCCAAAATTCTCTATTGGAGACGTTGCTTTCTCCTCTTCTCCACCACCCATCAGGTCAAACAGGTTGGCTTGTCCAGCTTCCCGGTCTTTACGCCGTAATTGTGCCTCCCCCATCGCCCGGTCCAAGTCCGCCAGAAGGGCTGCCCGATTTGGATGTAATGCATCGAACCCTCCCGTTTTGATTAAACTTTCCAATACCCGTTTATTGACCGCTTTTCCATCCACCCGCTCCACTAAATCCCCAAAATCAACAAAAGGACCTCCGCGCTGGCGTTCCTCCACGATGCATTTTCCACCAACATCCCCCACTCCTTTGACTGCAGAAAGCCCAAAGCGAATGGAACCGATCCCATCGCCCGCCATCTCAAATGGGGTGAAATTCTCCCCCGACTCATTTACATCAGGTCCAAGAACAGATATTCCCATCTCCTGACATTCGGCCAGAAAGTGAGAAAGCTTTTCTGAATTACCAAGCTCACAAGCAAGCACACCGGCCATAAAATCAACCGGATAATTCGCTTTCAGGTAAGCGGTCTGGTAACTGATGATTCCATAGGCTGCGGAATGAGATTTATTAAATCCGTAACCGGCAAACTTTTCCAATATGTTAAAAATATCGTTGGCTTTTTTGGACTCGATCCCATTTACCTCTTTGGCTCCTTTAACAAAAATTTCCCTCTGCTTTGCCATTTCTTCAGGCTTCTTTTTACCCATCGCACGACGAAGAATATCCGCACCTCCCAAGGTATAACCAGCTATTCTTCTGGCGGCTTCCATGACCTGCTCCTGATAGACCATAACCCCGTAAGTTTCAGCACACACATCCTCCAGTAAGGGGTGCGGAAACTGAATGGTCGATGGGTCTTCCTTACCTTTGATATAATCTGGGATCCAATCCATTGGGCCGGGACGGTAAAGTGCAATCAGGGCAATAATTTCATCCACATTGGAAATGGTCATTTGGCGACAAAGTCTTCTCATACCCTCCGACTCCAACTGAAAAACTCCAATGGTCCGGGCTTCGTTGAGCAATTGAAAAGTCGCCTCATCATCAAGGGAGACTTGAGCTACACGAAATCCTTCCAGGCCTGGCTTTTTGCGGATGTGATCCTCAGCTTCAGAAATGACCGTGAGGGTTTTGAGCCCCAAAAAGTCCATCTTCAAGAGCCCAAGTTCCTCCACTGGATCTTTGGGATATTGGGTGGTGAGAACCCCGTCCTGGGTGGTCAAGGGTACCAATTCGCGAAGCGGACGGTCGGCAATAATCACACCCGCTGCATGGGTGCCAGAGTTGCGAACCATCCCCTCGATTACCCGACCTGTGTCCACAATCTGTTTAGCGATTGGATTGTTGGTATACTCCGATGAAAGCTCCGGGCTTTTCGCTAGGGCATCCTCAAGAGAAATATTCAGGTCATCGGGAATCATTTTCGCCAACTTATCTGCCTCGGCGTAAGGAAGGTCCCGTACCCGAGCGATGTCTCGAATGACCATTTTTGCACCAAAGGTTCCAAAGGTTATGATATTCGCCACACAATCACGTCCATATTTCTCGCGAACATATTCGATGACTTCAGCTCTTCGACGCATACAAAAATCGATATCAAAATCCGGAGGAGATACCCGTTCAGGATTCAAAAAACGCTCAAATAACAAACCAAAGCGTAAAGGGTCGATATCCGTGATTCCAAGCACATATGCGACAAGGCAACCTGCTCCGGAACCACGCCCAGGACCGACCGGCACGCCGTGCTCACGAGCCCAATTCATAAAATCGGCCACGATGAGAAAGTAATCGTTAAAGCCGGTTTTTCCAATGACTCCTAACTCATAGTCCAACCGTTCGCTTAATTCTTTGGCAAGGGGGTTTGCCTCATTCCGGTCGTCGATCTCTAGATAAGCCTCATTATACCTCGTTTCCAAGCCTTTCATACAAAGCTTTTTCAGATAATCCACATTGTCTGAAACTTCACTGGAAACCTCTGGCGGAAGGGTAAAGACTGGATAGTTATTCTCTCCAAATGGAAGTTTAACATCGCACATCTCAGCCACGGCAAATGTATTGGTAATGGATTCGGGAACCTCTCTAAAGAGGTCTTCCATCTCCTCTCTCGACTTTAAGTAAAACTCACGAGCTTCATACCTCATCCTCTTGGTATCATCGAGCTTCGAACCGGTTTGAATGCAGAGCAATGCATCATGAGGAGCCCAATCTTCCCCCTGCACATAATGAACATCATTGGAGGCAACCATTTTGAGATCAAACTTCTTGGCTAGTTTAATCAATTCGGGGACCAAACGGGCCTGTTCATCAATTCCGTGGTTGTGCAATTCCACGAAGTAATTTTCTTTCCCAAATATATCGACCATTTGACCAAGTGCTTTTTCCGCGTCTTCATGCTGATCACGCAAAAGAAGTTGGGGAATCCAGCCTTGCATACAACCGGTAAATCCAATCAGACCGTTGGCATGTTCCGCTAGGGTCTCTAAATCAGTTCTGGGTCGGTAATAAAATCCATCAACATGGGCATCCGATACCACTTTGCACAAATTCTGGTAACCCTGAAAATTCTTTGCCAATAATCCGAGATGATAGGATTTGTGATTTTCCCTGCCTGGTCGCTCATCGTTTTTGTGATCCGTAACCATATAACCTTCACAACCAATGATCGGTTTAATCCCTCGTTTCTCAGCCTGTTTAACAAATGAAATAGCACCGAATAGGTTGCCATGATCGGTCAAGGCCATCGCGGACATACCCAACTCAACCGCTCGATCCATCAAACGATCCATTCGACAGCAACCATCAAGCAGGCTGTAATCTGAATGAACATGCAAATGAACAAAATCTTTGTCTTGTTTAGCCAATTAAATATAGGGGTTATCCTCTTTCATTTCGAAACCCACCCAACCTTTCAAGGTAATCTTGCGCACAAAAAACCCGTAACCACCCAAGAAAATCAATCGACCAAGGGATGCTTTGATTCAAGCAGGTAGGTATTTTTTTCTTAGTAACCGCCAAAAAACGGTCAAAAAAGCGGTGAGCGGGATTCCTAAAATCATCCCAAGTAGACCATCAAACGCAGTGCCCCAGAAAAAGACGGATGCAATAATAACCACCGGATGTAAACCTGTTCGATCTCCCATAACTCGGGGGCTCAAAACATAGCTTTCCAAAATTTGCACGATGGCAAAGGTAAGACCACAACCCAAAAGTATATTCCACTGACCGGTTTCAAGAATACCATCGGATTGTAAATAGGAAACGGCAAGGACGGTTAAAAAACCCAGAACAGAACCCAAAAAGGGCACGATATTAAGAAGCCCAAACACCAACCCTAAAGCGATGGCAAATTTCAACCCGGACAGATAGAACCCTAATGTATACCCAATTCCCATAAGTAGACCGATGATTAATTGCCCCCTAAAAAACACCTCCAGTATTTGCTTAAACTGATGAGTTAAAAAAGTTAAGTCTTGCCGTATATCGCTGCGTATAAAACCAAGCTGCCCAACTAATTCTGAGAGATAATCTCGTCTGGAACTAAGGAAGTAGAATAAGTAAATTGGAACAATGGCAAACAACATGAAAAAAGATAGAAAGGACCGAACTCCAGACCATGCATCCTGAAAAGCACGGGCTGAAGTTTGAGAGATTTCGGGCACGCCATGCAGAAGATCACTCAATCCTTGCTTCCAATCCTTTTTTAATTGATGAACCTTTTCGGAAATGGCTTCCCAGGTTGCCGGGCTCAAGGATTGCTTGATTTTTTGTTCCATTCTATCCGGCCAATCAATCGAGGAACCAATCAATTCTCTGGATTGCTTGATGACTTCTCCTCCCACTCCCCAGAGAGCAAAAAATCCAAATCCTAGAACAAGAACATAGAGAAGCAGAATCGAAAGAGACTGGTTTAATCTAAATCTTTGCTCGATCCATTGGACGAGTGGACGTAAAAGAATAGCGAGGATTGAAGCGATCGCCAGGGGCCAAAGAACATTTGAAAAATAGGCAAGAAAGCATCCAAGATAGTGAATCGTACAAGCACTCAAAGCAAACAGTATGGCCATACAAACCACGCTCAAGGTAACTCCCATTAGCTTTTGCTGCCCGGAAGATAATAAAACCTTTCTGTTTTTCTCTTCTTTCAATTGATTCTGGTAAGTTGATTCTTGCCTTTAGTTGAGGGTAAGGGCAAGAACCTCTTTTTACCAACTGCCACGCTTGAATGGACGATTTCACTTTTTGGCAACGCTTCGAATCCCATGTTAAAATTAAAAAAAATCCACCTCTGTATTTTCTTGTTTCTACTTCCCCGCTGGGTCCTTGCTGGAAATGAGCCCATGGTGCTTAGCGACCAAGTCAACTCAGTTTACAAAGCTATTGTCAGGATAGAGGTTGTTTCCGAAAGAGGATCCAATGGAAGAATGCAAAAGTCAGGATCATCTGGTAGTGGGGTAATCATTGATAACTCCGGGCTCGTGGTTACCAATCATCATGTCGCGGGAAAAGCCACCCGGCTGAACTGTAGGTTACACGATGGCGAAGAAGTCGGGGCAGACTTGATTGGAGCTGATGCATTGACTGACCTCGCCGTCCTCCGTCTTCGTTTAAAGGATCGAGCCAACAATGCGGCCCCTTTGAAAACCGCCTCTTTTGCGGACTCTGATTTGGTAAGAGTGGGAGATACCTGCTTCGCAATGGGAAGCCCAGCCGGTTTATCTCAATCCGTGACCCGTGGAATTATTTCCAACCTTGCCCTGATCTCCAATCGTTCATCTTCCTTCCGGCTGGATGGTGAGAATGTAGGAGAGTTAGTTCGTTGGTTGGGCCATGATGCCATCATTTTCCCCGGCAATAGCGGGGGCCCACTGGTCAATCAAAGGGGAGAAATCATTGGGATCAATGAAGTGGCCATTGCCAGCCTGGGGGGGGCTATTCCATCCAACTTGGCCAAGCGCGTTGCCCTTGAACTCGCCGAGAAGGGATACATTGAACGATCATGGATCGGTTTAGAATGCCAACCCTCATTGAAGGATTCAACTGCAGGCATTTTAATTTCCGGAATTATCGATGGATCTCCCGCTGATTCTGCCGGGTTTTTACCTGGAGATATAATTACTTCTCTTCAAGGCCAAAAGGTAAATGCAAGAATTCCAGAAGACCTCCCGCCTTTTCATCAAATCATTTCTTCCCTTCCTCCAGGAAAACAGGTGAGCTTAACTGGCTATCGAGGTACAAAAAATATGAAATGGAGATTGGTGACCGAAAAACGCCAACCTGCTTATCAACCAGAAAAAGAGATCAAACAATGGGGACTGACCGTTCGAGACTTTACCCTGCTCTCTTCTCTTGAAGCAAGGAGGGGCAGCCAAAAAGGGGTGCAAATACATAGCGTGGCTCAAGGCGGACCATCTTTCAGTGCCAAACCTAGGCTTATTGGAAATGATGTAATTACGGAAATCAATGGGATAAAAATAGACCGAACCCTAGATCTTCAGGAGGTAACCCGAAAGGTCACCAAAGATCAATCGTCACCGGTTGCCGTATTGGTCAAATTTGAACGCAATTTAGCTACCTACCTAACGGTTATAAAAATTGGCCCAGAAGCAGACGAAAAAAGACCTCTCGAGGCATGGAAGCCATGGTTGGGGGTTAGCACCCAAGT
>Ga0181593_10002041_pt1 | contig 18548 bp, 18 predicted proteins | sample 071ome_19_FD_133756 | JGI IMG/M metagenome (GOLD analysis project Ga0181593, IMG submission 133756) | Coastal salt marsh microbial communities from the Groves Creek Marsh, Skidaway Island, Georgia - 071413AT metaG (megahit assembly) | ecosystem: Environmental > Aquatic > Marine > Intertidal...
AAGCAGTATGTATTAATAGGCTAAAGGATTCGTCGTGTTTGAGAGCTTGTGTTGTTGTAGGAAATAAAATGTTTAACAGTTGATAGCGTGTTAATTCCTGAAAACATTTTACTGCGTAACCACTGTGGAACAGCTTGATGACTTCGTCAAATAGTCTAGCTGGAGGGATGTCGGATAATAATGGTCCAAGTTTTTTGATTGGTAGCTCAGTATTTTTTTCAATATCTAGATCTAATTTGGCGCGAAAACGTAATGCTCTTAACAATCTTACTGGATCCTCACGATAACGAGTTGTTACATCACCAATCATGCTGATTTTTCGCTGAAGTAAATCTTCATAGCCTGAGCAGTAATCGAGTACCTCAGATTTTTCGATATCGTAATACAGAGCATTGATTGTGAAATCACGACGCAATGCATCTTCTTCTATAGTGCCGAATGTGTTGTCTCTAACAATGCGTCCTGAATGTTCTTTTTTAGAGGACTGATTATTTTGATTGGCAGATGCACGAAAAGTCGATACTTCAATGATGTTACGTTTGAAATAAATATGCACAATACGAAAACGACGGCCAATTAAACGGCTATTGTCAAACAATTCACAGATTTGTTCTGGGTGAGCATCGGTGGCAACATCAAAATCTTTTGGTTCAATGCCTAGCACTAAGTCACGCACACAGCCGCCTACAAGATAAGCTTGGTAGTTGGCCTCGATTAAAGTCTCTATTACAAAACGTGCTTGATGACAGATCTTGTTTTCATCAATTTGGTGTTTGCTAGATGGTATTCGTTTAAGCTGACTAGATGTATTTTTAGTATTATCCACTACCCAATTATAGAGGGATATTAATTGAGTCGCTAAAAAAAGGCGGCTATGAAGCCGCCTTTGTGAGGGTTAAGTAAGCATTTATGTCTACATGTTGTAGCCTTTTTCCTCGTGTTGAGTGATATCTAGCCCGACACGTTCTTGCTCATCTTTAACGCGTAATCCACAGATCAGGTTGGTTACTTTTAGAACAATAAATGTAGCGATGAGTGTCCAAACTAGTACTGCTATGACCGCGGTTAATTGCACACCAAACTGGTCGGCAATACTCACACCATCGGCAAGACCAGCGCCACCAAATTGAGAAGCGACAAATATACCTGCTAATAAAGTACCTATAATGCCGCCGACACCGTGAACTGGGAACACATCTAAAGAATCGTCAATTTGAAGAGTGCGTTTCATAAAGTTTGTCGCAGTAAAGCAAACAACACCTGCAGTTAAACCGATAACAATGGCACCCATAGGTCCAACAAATCCTGAAGCAGGTGTAATACTGCCTAAGCCGGCCACCATGCCTGTGACTATTCCCAACACGCTTGGTTTGCCATATTTAATCCACTCAATGAACATCCAAGTTAATGAGGCAATTGCAGCACTGATATGTGTCACCAATATTGCCATGCCTGCATCACCGTTTGCTGCTAAGGCGCTGCCGCCATTAAAGCCAAACCAACCAACCCATAACATTCCAGCACCTGTTATTGACATAGTTAAGTTATGTGGAGGTAACGGTGTACTAGGAAATCCATTGCGCTTGCCTAATACTATCGCAGCAACCAATGCGCCTGCACCAGCGGTAATGTGAACTACAAGGCCGCCAGCAAAATCAAGTGTGCCTTTGTCGCCTAACCAGCCGCCACCCCATACCCAATGACATACTGGGAAATAAACAACTGTCATCCATAGAACAGTAAACCACAACATTGCAGAAAATTTCATACGTTCTGCAAAACCGCCAATCACTAGAGCAGGTGTAATAATGGCAAAAGTCATTTGAAACATGACAAATACTGTTTCAGGAATTCCGCCTGACATACTTTCACGTGTTACATCAGATAAAAATAAATTATTAAATCCCCCGATCCATTGATTTAGTGAAGGGTGTTCACTGAAACTCATGCTATAGCCAAAGATCAGCCATACAATAGATGCAACACAGGTAATGGCAAAGCATTGCATAAGTACAGATAAAACATTTTTGCTTCTAACCAAACCTGCATAAAATAATGACAAGCCAGGGATTGTCATAAATAAAACCAGCGCAGTTGAAGTTAATATCCAAGAAGTATCTGCACCATTTAGTTCATCTGCAGTTGCAATCGCAGGAAGTAAACAAAGCAAGGCGCTAATTAGTATTGTCTTATAGTTTTTATAACTCATTATTCTCTCCACTTTATTCTCCACTACAGTGCGTCTTGACCGGTTTCACCAGTTCTTATACGTATTGCTTGTTCAATATTTGTTATGAAGATTTTACCGTCACCAATCTTTCCTGTGTTGGCAGTTTTAGTAATAGCTTCAATGACATCTTGAACTCGTTCGCTGGAAACAGCGATTTCAATTTTTAATTTTGGGAGGAAGTCGATAACGTACTCAGCTCCACGATAAAGTTCTGTATGACCTTTTTGTCGGCCAAATCCTTTAACTTCAGTAACGGTCAAGCCTTGAATACCTTGCTCTGTAAGTGCTTCTCGTACATCGTCTAATTTGAAAGGCTTGATGATAGCGGTGACTAGCTTCATTCTTATTATCTCCTTGGTTTGTGCGCTACAAGTATGCAGTATGCTATCTAATGATGCAGCAAGCATCAAATAATAGATGTGTAAACCATTTGTGCACCGTTAAGGTGCATTAGATATCTTTAATATTTTTGAGCGGAGAGAATAGCGCGTGTTGGAGCAGGGTAGCCTTCGATAGTCATGTTTAAGTCGTTGGGATCAAGAAAATTTTCTAAGGAAAAATTTTTTGTCCACAGTGTCGCTCTTTGCTCACTTAATGATGTTGTTTTTATGTTGTGGAGTTGGATATTTTTGAAACCGCTTTTTTCTAGCCAATGTTCTAATAGTGAAGGACAAGGTATGCTCCACACGTTGCGCATACCAGCATATCTTTCTTTAGGAATAAGCTCATTAATACCTGATTGATTGGTAACTAATGTCTCAAGGATTAAATGACCACTATCTTTAGTGTGTAAAAAAAGACGTTGCAAATGTTCTATAGGATCACGGCGATGATATAGCACGCCCATTGAGAATACCGCATCAAACTGATTCATTTCCTTAGGTAATTGCTCAAATGGCATTGGTAATAAGTGAGCGCGTAATTTGTTTTTTATGCATTGAGTGATTGCATAAAACTGAGCTGAGAAAATCAAAGTTGGGTCAACACCTATGACTGAGTTTGCGCCATCTCCAAGCATGCGCAACATATAGTATCCATTGCCGCAGCCTACATCTAAAATGGTTTTATCTTTTAATTCAGGTAAGAATTTTTGTGCGCGTTGCCATTTTTGATTGCATTGCCATTCGCTATCGATATTTATGCCAAAGAAATTAAATGGCCCTTTACGCCAAGGCAATAAAGACTTAAGTAATTTTTCAATTTGTTGTTGATTAAGATTGATGAGATCTTCAGCTGTGCCTATTTCTACATTGGCTTGGTTAAGTCTGTAATGATTAGTGCTAAGAACAGCTAACTGATTTATAACACCTAACCACTGATTGAAATGTCCATGAGATGGATTTGAAAAAATTTCTGTCAGCTGTTTGTGTAGAGTGTCTTTCCAGTATGTATGATTACTTATATCTCTATCATTAAATAAATGTTTGTAATGCTCAATATTCATTTGATTGCAAGAATGGAAATAAAATTAATGCACTGGAACCAAACAGAAATATGAGTGAAGCCGATACTCTTTAGTCGCTGTTGATGAGCATCAAGTGTTTCTCTGATGAGTACGTTTTCTAACGCTTTTCTTTTTTGGCTGATTTCGAGTTCGCTATAATGGTTAGCCGATTTGAATTTGGTGTGTAAATCTTGATATAAATTTTCATATTTATCGTTTTGAAAAATTATTTTTTCAGTGAGGATGCACGCACCTCCATCAATCATCCCGTTATAAATATTTGTTAATAATTTTTCCCGCATGTTTATTGGAAGAAACTGAAGTGTGAGGTTTAAAATAACTACAGAAGCATTTGTTATGGGTACATCACAGATATCAGCTATATAGGTTTTTATGTTATCGCTTGCGCGCGCTTGGTTGATTAATGCTTCGCATTTTTCAATCATGGCGGGCGAGTTATCTATGGCATGTATTTGTAATGATTTATTCTTGCACTGTTGGAACACAGATAATGCAGCAGCCCCATGTGAGCAGCCTAAGTCATAACAGTGTGTCTCATCGCGATAAAAGTGCGAAGCGATAGGGCCGATATTTGCGATAAGTGTGCGGTATCCGGGTACAGAGCGATCCACCATGTCGTCAAAGGCTTCACTGACTGTTTGATCGAATGTGAAGTCCTCTATGTTTTTGATGGGATGTTTGTATATTTCGTCTTTATTCATGCAAAGCTAGATGATGTAACAGAAAAAGCTATCATTAATAAGTGAATTGATTGTATGGTGCAGTATACGTTATAGATTTTTTTATTTTTTTCGTGGTGTTTGGTGAAAAATCGATATCTGATCGGTTGAGTATAAGCTCGTTGTGAGAAGACATGAGGCTACAGTAATGTAAATGAGAATGATTATTAATAATATATGTTATTCATTCTCATTTCAAGCGGCAGTGTTTTAACTATTACTGGGATAAAAAACTTAAAGAATATTAACTATGTGCCGATGACAGATTTGCACACATAAATGCATGATTTTTCATAAATAAAACAATTATGGAACCCCAGAAAAACTACTACGAAATCTTACACGTTCAGCAAGATGCACCCACAGAAGTGATCCAGGCGACTTATCGCACAATGATGCAAAAAATGAAAATGCATCCAGATCTAGGTGGTGACCATAATGATGCCGCGTTAATCAATGAAGCCTATGCGGTTTTAATGGATCCAATCGCACGTGCAAAATATGATAAAAATTTAATTGATTCTCAAGTTAGTCAGTCACCTTCACAATAAACCAGATCAAATGTGTATGCTCCAAATCGATCTGCAGTGAGTCAAAAAAGAGTGCTAGATCCAAATAAATGTCCATTCTGCGATCTTTCACATGGACTTGCTAACTCAATTAAATACGAAAGTGTATGCTCGAGATGTGGTAGTGCGTTGTATCCAGCAGAGAAGCAGATACTTGAACAAAGCGGCAATAGAATCATTAAGCGTATAGAAAAAGAGTGGCCGTTATCTTTTTATACACAATGGCCTATTAAACGTGGATATATAGCTAAAACTCAAGATGTATCACTTAATGGGATTCAAATTTTGAGTCATACACCTGTTAGCGAAGGTCAATTATTAAAAATAAATAGTCATATGCTTGATGCAGTAGCCATTGTTGTGGATGTTAGAGAACAGCATACAATGTTGAAAAAACGTTGGCGTGTGGGTTTGCAGTATGTGACATTAAGATTTCATAACACACAAGGTACCTTCGTTGAAGTAAATGCCTAATACAATTCTATTGCTATAGTTTGTGACATCTCCAAATAAATCAAAACTTCTGTAATTAATTCATTTGCTCTTTTTTTAAAGCATTATTTATATAACACTGTCGCTAATAAAAGATTAGTTCTAAGGCGATTAAGTGAGTCAAAAGTATTCTATTCAGGATCTGTTAGCCATTATGCAGTCACTGCGAGACCCAAATACTGGTTGCAGTTGGGATCAAGTGCAAACATTCGAATCAATCGCTCCTTACACCATAGAGGAGGCTTATGAGGTGGCAGAAGCGATATCTCGCAATGATATGGGTGATCTATGTGATGAGCTAGGTGATTTATTATTGCAAGTTGTTTATCACACGCAAATGGCAAAAGAGCGCGAAAAATTTTGTTTTGATGATGTTATTCAGGCGATATCAGAAAAGATGGTGCGACGTCATCCGCATGTTTTTGGTAGTGATGAAGAAATAAGTCGAGGTAAACAGGATTGGGAGGCATTTAAACGTCAGGAACAATTAGACAAGGGTAAGCTAGAAGATGATTCAGTGCTTGCAAACGTCGCACATGGATTGCCTCCATTATTACGTGCGCGTAAATTACAAAAGAAAGCAGCTAAAGTGAATTTTGATTGGGTGGATATTGTTTCAGTAGTCGAAAAGCTAAAAGAAGAAACTATAGAATTAGAACAAGCAATTGCCGAGCATAAAGATGCTTGTTATGTAGAAGATGAAATTGGCGATGTATTATTTTCTGTAGTTAATATATGTCGTCATGCGAAAGTGGATGCTGATGTTGCTTTGCAAAAAGCTAATGCAAAATTTGAGCAGCGTTTCAGGTTGATGGAGATATTGATTGTTAAGCATGGTGAAAGTATGAGTGAGCTTTCACCAAAGCAGTTAGATGATTATTGGAATAAAGCAAAGAAGCAGCTAGCAGTGGGGTGATGAGTTGAAGCATGTATTAATTTGTTTGTCAGTAAGTGTATTTATTTGGTCGGTAGGCGCATGGGCAGAAATACATAAATGGATAGATGAAAGCGGAAAAATACATTATGGAGATCGGCCGCCTGAATCTAGTGGCATGCAAACTCTTGAGATTTCTGTCGAATCATTCTCTTCGGTAGAAGTCAGAGAACTTAATTCAGCTGACTTATCGGTGCTTGCTAGAGAGCAAAAAAATATTGCTAAAAGTAAAAATGTTGTTATGTATAGCACCCAAAGCTGTGGTTACTGTAAAAAAGCTAAAGCTTATTTTAGCTCAAAGGGAATTAAATTTACTGAGCGTGATATTAATAATGATCCGTCTGCTCGAAAGCAGTGGGAAAAGTTAAATGGTACAGGTGTGCCGTTGATACTAGTAGGTAAGAGTAAAATGTCTGGCTTTAGTCAATCTCGATTTGAGCAACTGTATTTTAATTAATATTAAATAACATAGAGAAATCCACTGCATGAATATGCTTGGTGAGTGCTCCAACTGAAATATAATCAACGCCTAGCATTGCATATTGATTAATATTATTCATATCGATATTGCCAGAAACTTCTAGTTTTATTTTATTCTTACCTAATTCAACCGCTTCTTTAACTTGCTCTAGAGTAAAGTTATCAAGTAAAGCAATATCGGCGCAATTTTCTATTGCATCCTTGAGTTCGTCGATGTTTTCAACTTCAATTTCAATCTTTAATTCTGATTGGTTGGCTCTTGCGCGAGTAATGGCGTTGCTGATAGAGCCGCATGCTGCGATATGATTTTCTTTGATTAAGTAAGCGTCATATAAACCCATTCTGTGATTATTTCCACCTGCGCAACGCACTGCGTATTTTTGTGCGTAACGCAAACCTGGAATTGTTTTGCGTGTGTCAAGTAACTGCGTTTGTGTGCCTTTAAGTCGGTGTAAAAGCTTTTTTGTAATAGTGGCAGTGGCAGATAATGTTTGTAAAAAATTTAATGCAGTTCTTTCGCCTGTCAGGATGTCAGGTGCACGCCCCTTGACGATGCATATTTCGTTGCCAGGATGAATCACATCACCGTCAGTTCTAAACCATTCGATAGTGATATTAGAATTTAGTTGTTTGAATGACTCTTCAAACCAGGCTTGGCCACATAACGTTGCAGTTTCTCTACAAATGACTTTGGCACTGATAGACTCGTTATTACAAAGCGCTGCTGTAACATCGCCCTGGCCGATATCCTCGGTCAGGGCGATGCGTACAGATTCACGAATTGTTGTTAAGTTATTTTTAGAGTGCTCGTGCAAAAAATCCTATCCTTTGGAAGCAAAGTACTCCTTGGTGATTTTAAATATCACAGGGCTGAGCAAAGCTAATGCAATTAAGTTAGGCATTGCCATGAATCCATTCATCACATCTGCAAGTATCCAAATCAAGTTGACAGTTTGGAATGCGCCGATAAACGCGGCAACAATCCAAAGTATACGATAAGGCAGAATGACCTTTTCACCAAAAATATATTCTGCACAACGTTCACCGTAATAGCTCCAGCCAAGTATAGTTGTAAAGGCAAAAACTACTAAGCCAAATGTAATGATGTATTCACCAAATGGAATGGAGTTGCCATAGGCTAATGAAGATAAGCTCGCGCCAGTTTCACCGCTAGTCCATGCTCCGCTAATGATAATGACTAATGCTGTCATTGTGCACACAATAATAGTGTCAATAAACGTTCCAAGCATACCTATCATGCCTTGTCTGACGGGACTATTAGTTTGTGCAGCAGCGTGGGCAATGGGAGCGCTACCTAAACCAGCTTCATTGGAAAAAATTCCACGAGCAACGCCCATTTGAATCGCTATCATAATGCCTGCGCCAGCAAAACCGCCTGCAGCGGCTGAGCCATTAAATGCACTATCGACGATAAGAGCAATTGCTGCAGGTACTTCATTAATGTTGCCAATGATAATAATCAAAGAGCCAACGATATAAGCGATTGCCATAAAAGGAACAAGCTTGCCAGCAACTGCGCCTATACGCTCAATTCCACCCAGTATGACTAAGCCTGCCAGAGCAGCAATGACGATTCCTGTTATTTTATGGTCGATACTAAAATTAGTATGTAGGGCATCTGCAACAGAATTCGATTGAACCATATTGCCTATTCCAAACGCGGCGATTGTGCCAAATAAAGCGAATAAAAATCCTAGCCAAGCCCAGTTTGAGCCTAAACCATTCTTTATGTAGTACATAGGACCGCCAACATGCTTACCACGTGCGTCGGTTTCACGATATTTAACCGCTAACACGGCTTCACCATATTTAGTGGCCATGCCCACTAGAGCGGTTATCCACATCCAGAATATGGCACCAGGTCCGCCAATAAAAATTGCTGTTGCAACACCGGCAATATTACCTGTTCCAATGGTTGCTGACATCGCTGTCATTAAGGCTTGGAAAGGAGATATTTCACCATCACCAGAGCCTTTTTTACCCTTAAATAACAAGGAAAAAGCATAAGGAATGGTTTTTCTCCAAGGAATAAATCTGAGTCCTAAGGTAAGATAAATACCTACACCAAGGATTAAAACGAGTGTGAATTTACCCCATATGAACGAGCTGAGCGCTTCGAGTATGGAAATGAGAGAATCCATAGTAACCCTCCATCTTGTATTGTAATTATTGTTGTTCTCTTAGCATGCAGGATATATGCACCTTAAATCAACCTTTGTTTTGGGTAAATTAAGTTAAGTACAGTGAAAATATTAGTGAATAATTCCGAAAGAATTTCTGTTTTTGCCAGTATTGGCTTGGTGATTGCTCTGTATCTTGTCTGGGTGTTTAGCGTGTCTGCCAAACCGCCATTTGATGATCTACAGGATTGGCAAATGACCGATTTTTCTCAAACTATCATTTCTTTCGAAGATATTGTTGAAGGAGGGCCAGGAAAAGATGGTATCCAATCGATAGATGAACCCAAATTTGTCGGTATTTCTGAAGCTGAAGAATGGTTAGGGGATAGGGAGCCAGTTGTGGCATTTTCGCACGAAGGAGTGTCTCGTGCTTATCCTTTGCAGATTTTGATGTATCACGAGTTGGTTAATGATGAAGTTGTTGGATTACCTGTCTCAGTGACCTATTGCCCTCTATGTAATGCTGCAATGGTTTTTTCACGTCGTTATGAAAACCATGTATTAGAGTTTGGCGTGTCGGGTAAAGTTTATAACAGCAATATGGTTATGTATGACCGAAATACTGAATCCTGGTGGCTGCAATTCACAGGCGAAGGTATCGTTGGAAATTATACAGGTGGCTTGCTTGAGTTATTGCCATCACAATTAGTGTCATTTAACCATTTCAGACAAACATATCCGGAAGGTAAAGTACTGTCCAAGCAAACAGGGTTTAATTTGAAATATGGTGTAAATCCATATGCTAATTATGACTCTCGTAATTTGCCCATTGCGTGGTTTTTTAGAAAACCATTTGATGATCGATTGCCTGCCATGCACAGAGTATTAGGTGTTGCGTTGAATGAGCAAGCCATGGCGTTTCCTTTGACAGCTTTAAACAAGGAAGCATTATTGCAAACAGAGATTGCAAATGAGCCTGTGATTATTATTAGTAAGGCAGGTATGGCGTCTGCTGTAGATAACAAATTTATAAAAGACTCTAAAGATGTATTAGCAGCAGTCGCATTTTCGCGCAAACATAATAATCAACTGCTAGACTTTGAGCTTGTCAATAATCAGATAATTGATAAGCAAACAAAATCTACTTGGAATATGTTCGGTCAAGCAGAAGAAGGAGAGCTTAAGGGTGTTAGGTTGAAACAGTTAGATCGAGGAGTATATTTTTCGTTTGTGTGGTTGGATTTTTATCCGCAGTCAAGTATCTATGCGTCAGAGTAAATCAGAGCTTCCTGTCTTAATTCTTGCTTAATAATAAAAACTCGATTAACGCTTTCTGCGCGTGTAATCGATTTTCTGCTTCATCCCACACAACACTTTGAGGGCCTTCTAAAACTTCTGTAGTCACTTCTTCTTCGCGATGTGCAGGTAAGCAGTGCATGAATAAGGCGTCATCATGGGCTTGTTGCATTAATTTACTGTTCACCTGAAATGAGGCAAATGCTTGCTCACGCAACTTCTGTTCTTCTTCTTGGCCCATACTAGCCCATACATCAGTGACCACTAAATCAGAGCCTTTGGCTGCATCTAACGCGTCATGAGTAAGATAAACTTTTTCGCCTGCAGCATTCAATATATCTTGGTTGGGCATATAGTTTTGAGGGCATGCAATGCGTAAATTAAAGTTTAGAAGTCGCGCTGCGTTAATGTATGAATGACACATATTGTTTCCATCGCCAATCCAGGTAACAGTTGCTCCTTCAATATCACCACGTTTTTCAAACCAGGTTTGTAAATCTGCAAGTAGTTGGCAAGGGTGCACTAAATCGGTTAAGCCATTAATTACCGGAACACTGGCATGACTAGAGAATCGCTCAATCGTTTCATGAGCAAAAGTGCGGATCATGATTATGTCGACCATACGTGAAAGAACACGTGCAGTGTCCTCAACCGGTTCGCCACGACCAAGTTGAGTATCTTTAGATGACAAAAACAATGCGTGTCCGCCAAACTGTGCCATACCTGCTTCAAAAGATACGCGTGTTCTGGTAGAAGATTTGTCGAACAACATTGCCATCGTTTTGTTGCTAAATGGCGTGTAAGATTCACCGCTATGCAATATTTTTTTTAGCTCAATAGCGCGGGTGATGATAGTGCGTAATTCATCACTGCTTAAGTCAAGTAAAGATAAAAAATGACGGGACATAGTTTTTGATTTGCTTGTTTTATTAGTGCTTATTTTTAAACTCTGCTATGCATTCGCAGATTATATTTGCTGCCTGCATTGTTTGTTCTTGGTCGATAATTAATGGAGGTAAAATTCGGATAACGTTACCTGCAGTCACATTAATTAATAAATTTTTCTTAAGTGCTATATCGACAATCTCTGGACATTCTTGATTAAGCTCGATGCCTAGCATTAAGCCTTTACCACGTATTTGTTTGATTAATGGTTCGTCAACAAGTTTTGTTTCTAATTGATTAATCAATAATTTACCCATCGCTTCAACATTGGCAAGCAAATTGTTTTTTTCGATGATGCTTAAGACTTTTAAAGCGGTTGCGCAAGCCAAAGGGTTGCCACCAAATGTGCTGCCATGAGTGCCTGGAGTGAATAGTTCGGCGGCTTTTCCTCGCGCCAAGCATGCGCCAATGGGCATACCATTACCTAGGCCTTTGGCTGTCGTTACTACATCAGGTAATACACTTGGGTGTTGGTAAGCAAACCACTCCCCAGTTCGCCCATTACCTGTTTGAATTTCATCAAGCATGAGTAATAAATTGTGCTGGTCACAAAGATCACGAATTTCACTTAGAAAATTGTCACTTGGTACTTGAATACCACCTTCCCCCTGAATTGGCTCGAGAAAAATGGCGCACAAGTTGCTGTTACTTTCACAAATTTGTGAAATGGTTTCTATGTCATCAAATGGTGCGCGTACAAAACCACTGACTAAAGGTTCAAAGCCTGCGTGAGCTTTTCGATTGCCTGTGGCAGTTAATGTTGCCATGGTTCTTCCATGAAAACTGTTTTCAAATACAAGTATGCAAGGGCTATCTATGTTGTTATTGTGCCCATAAAGACGGGCTAACTTAATTGCAGCTTCATTAGCTTCAGCTCCAGAATTGGAAAAAAATACTTTATCCATTAGGCTGATCTCACATAGCTTTTGTCCTAATTTTTCCTGTGCTTCTATACGATAGATATTTGAAGTATGTAATAAGGTATTTGCCTGATGACAAATTGTCTCGGCGATATCCGGGTGTGCATGCCCAAGTCCGCAGACCGCAATCCCCGATAAAGCGTCTAAATATTTAGTGCCTTTTTGATCCCATAGCCATACACCATCACCTTTTAAAAAGGTGATGTCCTTACGAGCATAAGTTGTCATTAAATTGTTCAAGATTAGATTGCTCAAGGTTACTGGGTTCTAAATTATTTCTAGCCATAAAACAAAAACGGCAGCGGATATCCGCTGCCGTTGTCTAATTATGCAACCAAATATGCTAATTTTCCAGCATGTTTGGTCTGTTGTTTTGCCTTATTTGCAGAACTTTAGAATGGTAATCCGTGACCATGCCCAACCATGCACATCAACATTGGAATTGAGAGCAATGTATTGGTGCGGGATGCCATAAATGCTACTTTTTTAGCAGTTGCTTTCTCAGCGTCTGTGGCTTCCTTGATACCAAGTAATTTCTTTTGATTAGGCCAGATAAGACCCCAAACATTAAGCAGCATGATAGTGCCTAACCAGGCGCCGATACCGATAGTAGTGACACCTTCGGTGAAGAACATATGAGTTGTAAATCCACCGACATAATTTAATGCACCTGCACCTGTAATCCATGTTGCTAGTGCGCCATATCGGAACCATGCCAGTGCGCGAGGTGCAACATACTTACTAATAGCAGCCGGTCCAGGGCCATCGCTGTCAGCGGTCGCTGCCGCGACTGCAGGGACTTGTACAAAGTTAAAATAATAGAGTATTCCAATCCAAATGATGCCCGCAAAGACATGTAGCCAAACAACAAGTGAAAATGTATTCACCGCTATACCTCCTCAAGTTTATATATTATTTTTAGTTATGCGTTATAGACTAGTATTAATGATCTAAACCACAAGAGAAATTATTACGGCTAATACAAACCCCGCAATAATGGTACCTAGTATTGAATTAAGTGGATTCACGCGTCACCTCGTTATTGTCATTGTTATGATGAAAGAAAGATCTTTCCGCCATGTTTCTAACCATGTTCTGATTAGGCTTAACCATAGAAGGTTTTAGGGTCAAAAACAATCACTCTATATGACTATTCGTTCAATTCAGCTCAGCTTATTTGTTCACCAAATCAACGCGTTATGTGGGGAAATGGGTGTACAGCTTAGACATGCGGCGTTTTCACCGAATATTAGAGATCGTCTTGATTTTTCATGTGCAATGTTCGATGTCAACGGAGATATGTGTGCTCAGGCGGCTCATATACCTGTACATTTAGGCAGCATGGCGTTTGCAATGCGAGATATAGTCAATCGGTTTGAGTGGCGGTCAGGTGATGTTGTTATTTTTAATGATCCATATTTGGGAGGCACACATCTGCCTGATGTTACTTTGGTGTTGCCAGTATTTTTCAAAAATGAATTGGTCGCATTTGTAGCAAATCGTGCTCACCATTCTGATATTGGTTCTGATGAACCAGGTTCTATGCCATTGTCGTCAAGTTTGCATGAAGAAGGCATTGTTTTATCACCCCAATACTTGGGTAGAGATAACAAAATCGATGAAGCCTCATTCAATGCACTTTTTTCAAGTGTACAAAACCAACAAAGCACCTACGCCGATTTAAATGCTCAGCTAGGAGCAAACATTCATGGTACAAAACGTTTGAATGAATTAATTGCCCAGATGGGTTTGAGTAAGTTTAAAGAACACATTTGTGCGATGTTTCATTATGCGAGAAGTATGGCGTTAACACAGTTAAAAAAGATACCTAATGGAAGCTATTCAGCTATTGATTATATGGATGATGATGGATTAGGCAATTTAGATATTCCGATTCATGCTCAAATTATTGTGAATGATCAAAATATTATTGTTGATTTGTCTCACTCGGCTAATCAAGTGAGTGGAAACATTAACTGTCCTAAGGCAGTGACAGCGGCAGCAGTATTCTACGTATTTAGATGTTTAATGAACGAAGATGTGCCGGCATGTCATGGAGCATTTTCTACAATTCATATAAAAACTAAGCCAGGTACTCTTGTAGATGCTAAATATCCTGCTGCAGTTGCTGCAGGTAATGTTGAAACCAGCACGCGAATTGTGGATGTGTTATTTGCAGCACTGGCTCAAGCATGTCCTAGTATTATTCCAGCATGTAGCCATGGATCAATGAATAATATTGCTATGGGCGCTAAAGGAGAGCATGCGTGGAGTTATTACGAAACTATTGGGGGCGGTGCCGGGGCTAGTGCAAATGCAGAAGGACTGAGTGCAATACAAACACATATGACTAATACTCAAAATACACCCATAGAAGTCTTAGAAATGAATTATCCTTTAAGAATAAGTAAATATGAAATTAGAAACGGCTCTGGTGGAAAAGGAAGACATTATGGTGGTGATGGCTTGGTTAGAGAATTTGAGTTTTTGCAGTCCGCGAGAGTGACAATTTTAAGTGAACGCCGTAAACATGCTCCGAAAGGATTAAATGGTGGTGGTGATGGCATGCATGGTGTTAATTGCTTTAATCAACAAAATATCAGTGGGAAAGTTTCTTTGTCTGTTGAGGCTGGCGATCGTGTGTGTGTTGAGTCACCTGGTGGCGGCGCGTTCGGTCTAATAAAAGATATAAAAATGAATTAACAAAAATGTGTGGGATATGTGGAGAACTACAGCTACGTGGGCAAGGTGCGAGTGAGCTGCGAATAAATTCAATGTTATCTCGACTAGAGAGGCGTGGTCCTGATGATAAAGGTGTGTTTATAAATCAGAGTATTGGATTGGGGCATCAACGCTTAGCAATTATAGATTTGTCGTCGGCAAGTCATCAGCCCATGCACAATGCTAGCAAAACACTTTCAATTGTATTTAATGGGACTATTTATAATTACCCCGAACTGCGTAAACAATTACAAGCGCAAGGTGTGCAATTTTCTTCGACGGGTGATACAGAAGTTATTTTAAAATCCTATGAAGTTTGGGGTGAAAAATGCTTAGAAAAGTTAATTGGCATGTTCGCATTTGCAATTTGGGATGCTCGCAAACAAAAATTATTTCTAGCACGCGATCGTTTGGGGATCAAACCTTTATATTTTGCTCAAACAAAGCATGCGTTTTATTTTGCATCTAACACTCAAGCATTGCTCACAACAGGTGATCTTGATACATCAATTGATGTGCAAGCGTTACAGCATCAATTTACCTTGCATGCAGTAGTGCCTGCGCCGCGAACAATCTTGAGTGGTATTCGTAAGCTTCCTCCAGGTTGTTTTATGTGGGTAGATAAAAATGGAGTGAGTGAACCAAAAGCGTATTGGAGATTGTCAGCTCAGTGTAATCAAGAACGGAGTGAGCAAGAATGGATTGAGCAAATTCAGAGTGCTTTGCAATTGGCTGTGGATCGTCGCTTAGAAATTGCGGATGTGCCAGTGGGAGTATTGTTATCGGGAGGATTGGATTCTAGCTTATTAGTTGGTTTACTGGCGCAGCGACATGGCGTTGTGAACACTTACTCGGTTGGATTTGAAGACCAACCTGAAGAACGCGGGCATGAGTTTGAATATTCTGATGCAGTTGTCGAGCGTTTTTCTACTAACCACCAACGTTTTCATATAGAAAACGATCAGGTGCTTACAAGGTTGCCAGAAGCAATAGCCAATATGCCTGAACCCATGGTGGCTCAAGATGCTGTCGCTTTTTACTTGTTAGCAGAACAAGTCAGCAAGGACATTAAAGTAGTGCAATCTGGTCAAGGAGCCGATGAAGTATTTGCAGGTTATTTCTGGTATCCGGAAATGCATGCAGCAAAAGGCACTGAAATTGAACGTTTTGCTTCATTTTATTTTGATCGCGATTTTGATGAATATGCGCAAACAGTTAATAGTAATTATGTGCAAACAGATTTCACTAGTGAACTTGTCGCCAACGCATTAAAGAATAGTGATTCTGAGACGTATATAAATTCAGTGTTACAGTTCGATGTCACTACCTTAATTGTTGATGATCCAGTCAAGCGCGTGGATAGCATGACTATGGCCTGGGGGCTGGAAGCACGGGTTCCTTTTTTAGATCACGAGTTAGTTGAGCTGGCTATGCAAATGCCACCTGAAATGAAATTAAATGATGGCGGCAAGTACGTACTAAAAAAAATAGCACGAGGGCTAATTCCCGATTCAGTGATTGATCGCCCAAAAGGCTATTTCCCAATGCCGGCGTTAAAGTATGTGCGTGGCAATTTTTTAGAAATGGTGCGTGATACATTAAATTCTTCTGCGTGTGTTCGGCGAGGAATATATTCACGTGACTATGTTACTAAATTATTGGATGCACCAGATCAGTATCACACTCGTTTACAAGGCAGTAAGGTCTGGCATATGGCACTGCTTGAACTTTGGTTGCAAACCCATATTGATCAAGTGGCTTAAACGGCTTGCGTATCCCTCACGATATGTAGTCATCGAAGTGCTAATGTGAGTAGAATTTGTAGCTATTAGCGCGGATGAAATCGTGCATAACGGCGAAAGGAAATTAAGATGGATGTGTTGGATAGAATAAAAGAACAAGTTGAATCAAACCCGGTAATCATATACATGAAAGGGACGCCACAAATGCCACAGTGTGGTTTTTCTATGCGTACTGCAGAAGCATTAAAGAAGTGTGGGCATGAGTTTGCTTATGTCAATGTACTAATGGATCCGGAAATTTTTCAAAATCTACCTCGTTATGCGGATTGGCCAACCTTTCCACAAGTGTATATAAAAGGTGAATTGATTGGTGGCTGTGACATTACTTTGGAAATGGCTGAAAAAGGCGAATTGCAGAAAATGATTGAACAAGCAATTGAAGGCTAGATTCCATTAGTTTTGTTAGCTGTTGGCCTCGGGGTTATCTTGTACTGCAGTTAAACTAGGGTTGCTTTTTGGGATCATCGGTTCAACTTTATTGTTCCATGTATTAAGAATTTTGCAGAATATTTCTGCTGTCATACGGGCATCGTAAAGTGCGGAATGTGCCTCATTATTATCCCACTCTAAACCTGCTTCTTCAGCAATTCTTGAAAGTACTGTTTGACCATAAGCCATAGCACCTAAGCTCACGGTGTCAAAACAACTGAATGGATGAAAAGGATTATTTTTTACTTTCGCGCGCTCGACTGTCATGTTTAAAAAATTCAAGTCAAAAAACGCATTATGTCCAACCAGTATTGAGCGTTTACAAATATTTTCTTTTTGTGTTTTTCGAACATGCTTAAAAAGTTCTTTGAGCGCATCGCTTTCAGGATAAGCAATGCGCAACGGATGGAAAGGATCAATACCGTTGATTTCTAAAGATGCAGGTTCAATGTTAGCGCCTTCGAAGGGTTGAATATGCAAACTATGAGACTCCTTACAATGCAATACTCCTTGTGCATCAATGCCAAGAATAATTGCTGCGACTTCTAGTAAGGCATCTGTTTGCGCATTAAAGCCGCCAGTTTCTACATCTATCACAACAGGGCAAAACCCGCGAAATCGGTTTCCCATTGGAACAAAGTCGATATCTTTATTAATAATCGTATGTTGTGTGGCCATTATTTATTGTTATATTGTGATTCCTGCTAGGTCAACGCAATCATCATTAGATATAATGATGGGCTTAATTCACATCGGACTTAACTAAATCATTATGACAGACATTCGAAAAGTCGTCCTTGCTTATTCAGGTGGCTTAGATACATCCATTATTTTGCGTTGGCTAGAGGAACAATATCAGTGTGAAGTTGTGACATTCACAGCTGATCTCGGTCAGGGTGAGGAGGTTGAACCTGCGCGCGCTAAAGCACTACAATTTGGTGTAAAGGAAATCTTTATTGAAGATTTGCGGGAAGAATTTGTACGCGATTTTGTCTATCCGATGTTTCGGTGTAATACCATCTATGAAGGCGAATATTTGCTAGGGACATCAATCGCGCGTCCTTTGATTGCGAAACGTTTAATAGAAATTGCTAAGCAGACAGGTGCAGATGCTATTTCTCACGGCGCAACAGGTAAAGGCAATGATCAAGTTAGATTTGAGTTAGGTGCTTATGCATTAAATCCAGATATTAAAATTATTGCACCTTGGAGAGAATGGCAACTTAACTCACGTGAAACTCTAATGGCTTACGCAGAAAAACATGGTATTCCTGTAGAGCAAAAGCGAGAAGGTAAGTCGCCATACTCAATGGATGCAAATTTATTGCATATATCTTATGAAGGTGGCCCTTTGGAAGATCCGTGGACAGAGCCTGAAGAGGATATGTGGAAATGGACGGTATCT
>Ga0181593_10002042_pt1 | contig 18541 bp, 18 predicted proteins | sample 071ome_19_FD_133756 | JGI IMG/M metagenome (GOLD analysis project Ga0181593, IMG submission 133756) | Coastal salt marsh microbial communities from the Groves Creek Marsh, Skidaway Island, Georgia - 071413AT metaG (megahit assembly) | ecosystem: Environmental > Aquatic > Marine > Intertidal...
ACTGGGTCTAAAATGGATGAAGTCATATACGAAGAATTCAAAGGCACAGGTAATATGGAGATTCACCTGGATCGAAGAGTGGCAGAGAAGCGTATTTATCCTTCAATGAATATTAATCGCTCAGGTACACGCCGAGAAGAATTACTTATTGAGCCAGAAGTATTATCTAAAATGTGGGTGTTGAGAAAATTCTTACACTCCATGGATGAAATCGAAGCCATGGAATTCATGCTTGGTCGTATGCAGTCGAGTAAGAATAATAGTGAATTTTTTGATGCAATGAAGAGATAAAAAAATTAATTAGAACCTTCTTTCATTTCGATGTTTTTATAGCACGATAACCAATATCATCGCGGTAATATACGTTATTCCAATTAATTTCATTCACTGCTTTATATGCTGCTGTTTGAGCAGATTTTATATCATCACCAAGTGCAGTGACGCACAGTACTCGTCCCCCTGAGGTCACAACATTTTCATTCTCCATGCGTGTACCAGCATGAAATACTTTTAAATGTGCATCAGTCACTTTCTCCAGGCCAGATATGGTCTCACCTTTAGCGTAATCAAAAGGGTATCCACCTGCAGCCATTACTACGCCTAGTGCTGGTTGATTGTTCCACTGTAACTCAGATTCAGTCAATTGGTTACGTGCCGCATCAAAGCATAATTGAGACAAGTCGCTTTGCAGTCTCATTAATATGGGTTGAGTTTCAGGGTCGCCGAAGCGGCAGTTGAACTCTAGTACTTTAGTTTCGCCTTCAGGTGTGATCATGAGCCCTGCGTATAAGAACCCTTGATATGGAGAGCCCATTTCAATAAAGCCTTGGACAGTTGGATGGATAACATCTGAAAGAATTTTGGCATGTAACTCATCTGTGACTAATGGTGCTGGTGAATAAGCACCCATGCCACCTGTGTTTGGACCAAGGTCTCCGTTATCTCGTGCTTTATGATCCTGAGAGCTTGCAAGAGGTACAACAGTGCCATTGTCTACCATACAAATAAAACTGACTTCTTCGCCTTGAATAAATTCTTCGATGACAACTTTTCTTCCTGCATCGCCATGCGCATTACCACTCAACATATCTTCAACTGTATTAAACGCCTCATGTTGTGACTGCGCTATGACAACACCCTTGCCTGCAGCTAAACCATCAGCTTTGATGACAATCGGGTATGACTGACTAGACAAGTAATTTTTTGCTAAAGCTGCATCAGTAAATTCTTCATAATCAGCAGTAGGAATGTTGAAACGTTGCATAAATTGTTTAGCAAAACTTTTTGATCCTTCTAGTTGTGCGTTAAATTTTTTTGGACCAAATATTGTTAAACTATGTTCTTTAAATTTATCTACAATGCCTGCAACTAATGGTGCCTCAGGTCCGACTACAGTTAAGTCGATATTATTTTGTAGGGCAAAGCTCATTAGGGTATCGATATCGTCACTAGAAATATTTACATTTTCTATGTTGTTTTCAAGTGATGTACCAGCATTCCCAGGTGCAACATAAACTTTATTAGTATGTGGAGACTGAATCAGCTTCCAAGCTAATGCATGTTCTCTACCACCACTTCCAACAACTAAAATATTTTTCATATAAATCTCTTTGTATTCTTTTATTTATAAAGAATTTCTCAATAAGTTCTTAAGTAATAGGAGGTTTTGAGTTACTGGCGAATCGCCACATTATATTTAATAGACGAGGCAAAAAACAATGAAGCAGCGGATTGTACTAACTAGTACATGAGCATGGTGGGTTGTTTTTTAACAAAGCGTCATAGTAAATCAAAATTTCCTAAGTGAATCTGGGTAACACAAACCATAAAGCTAACGGCAAACTAATAATTCCTAATACATTACCTACTAATACTATAGCAGAAACTTTTATAGGTTCTTGTTGATATTTAGTAGCAAATAAAAAATTCATTACTGCTGGCGGTAGTGCTCCAAAAAGAATTAAAGAAGCAAGTTGAATATTATTCAGAGGAATAATGCTAGAAATAATAAAGGCCAGTGATACACCAATTATTGGTGTAGCAATGCCAACAAGTAAGCCGAATTTCCAAAAATCATAATTGGCATGACTTAACTGCACACCTAGAGAGAAAAGCATAAGAGGCACGGCAATACTGCCAAGCATATCAATGGGTAAAATTACAAAGTCGGGGATAATAAAATTTTGTGACTGTAACAGTAATGCTAAAACTGCCGCGAGTATGGCAGGAGAAGTGATGCTGCGTAACCACTTAGCATCACGATCAAGCATGTATGACCCTAAACCAAAATGAGTGATGTTACCGACTAAAAATAAAATTAAAGCAGCTGCCAATCCCTCTGGACCTAAAGCAAGACTCATTAAAGGTAAGCCAATATTGCCTGCATTATGAAACATTAGTGGCGGAGCAACAGTGCGGTACTCTGTGTTAAAAAGCTTTGTCACAGGGACAGCGACGACAGCAGTGAGTAGGACAAGGATAAGTCCACTCAAGCCAAGTAAGGCAAATTCTTTAAACTCAAATTGCTGTTGAATAAGTGAGGCAAATACTAATGCGGGAATAAATACATTGAGATTAATATTATTAATAGAATCTAGCTGAGGATTTTGTCTAACACCCACAAAAATTCCGATACTGACAATCGCCACTAGCGGAAACATAATCTGAGCAATCTGAAAAACAATCGGCATGTCTGTAAGTGTGTAGAGTGTAATAAGCGATGCGCATTACACCATAGAAATCGACTTAAACAACAGCCTTTTAATTATTATTTAGAATACTTAATTTGCTTGATTCAAACAGCTGCTTGCCGCAATGCACAAGCTTATTGCGACTTACAGTTCGTCTCATCTGCCTTGCTAGGAGGTCTCGAATTTACTTACGCAAAAATCACAAGGATGTGATTTTTAGCTCAAGGTCTCACGGAAGAGACTTTGAGCGGCGTGAATGTACAGAGAGAATGACTAGTCTGCCCTTGGTGATAACCAAGGGTCAAGGCAGTAGAGTATCGTTTCTTTTGGTTACTTTTCTTTGGATAAGCAAAGAAAAGTAACGGAATGTTTTTAATGGCGGAAATGACGAATACTAGTAAACACCATTGCCATCCCATGCTCATCAGCCGCAGCAATCACCTCTTCATCATTGCGTGATCCACCCGGTTGAATAACGGCCGTGATGCCTGCTTCGTTAGCTGCATCAAGTCCATCTCTGAACGGGAAAAATGCATCAGATGCCATGACAGAGCCTTTAACTTGAAGATTTTCGTCTTGTGCTTTAATTCCTGCTATTTTAGCTGAATAAACACGACTCATTTGTCCAGCACCGATGCCAATAGATTGTTCATCACGCACATAAACAATGGCGTTTGATTTGACATATTTAACAATCTTCCAGGCAAATAATAAGTCACGAATTTCTTGTTCACTGGGCTGGCGTTTTGTCACTATTTTTAAGTCTGAAGCAGTGACAACTGCGTTGTCTTGATCTTGGATCAATATACCGCCACTCACTTTACGTAAATCAAAACCTGTTAATGCTTGAGATGTGCTTGAGCAGTCTAATACACGAGTATTGGGTTTAGTGCTAAGTACATCGGTAACACCAGGTTCCATGCCGGGTGCAATTATCACTTCAACAAATTGTTGATCAAGGATTTGTTTTGCTGTGTTTGCATCTAATGCACGATTAAAAGCAATGATGCCACCAAAGGCTGAGGTGGGATCCGTGCGATATGCTTTCTGGTAAGCATCAGCAATATCATTACCTATGGAGACTCCGCATGGATTAGCATGTTTAACAATGACACATGCAGGCACATCAAATTGTTTTACACATTGCAATGCAGCATCAGTGTCTGCAATGTTATTAAACGATAACTCTTTCCCTTGGATGAAAGATGCAGAAGCGACAGTACCAACATCTGGATTTGGTTCAGAATAAAAACTAGCACTTTGATGAGGGTTCTCACCATAGCGCATGGACTGCTTTTTATTAAACGTAAAATGAATGGTCTCAGGATAGAGATTGTCATTCTGTTGGCCGAGATAATTGGCGATCATGCCGTCATATTCAGCCGTATGGCTAAATGCTTTGCGTGCTAATTCAAAACGCATATCAGCATTGATACAACCATCATTGTTATTTAGTTCATTAATAAGTGCAGAATAATCACTCGGATTAACAACGACTGATACACGATTGTGATTCTTTGCTGCAGCACGAATCATGGCGGGTCCACCAATATCGATGTTTTCGATAGCTAAATCTAATGTGCAGTCGGGTTTTGCAATGGTTTGTGCAAAGGGGTAAAGATTTACGACAACTAAGTCTATGGCGTCAATGCCATGCTCTTGCATCACATCATGGTCTATTTCAGCGCGACCAAGAATGCCGCCATGAACTTTAGGATGCAGTGTCTTAACACGGCCTCCCATAATTTCAGGGAATTGGGTGTGTTCACTTACATCTGTCACTGGAATACCTGCTGCACTTAATTGTGCAGCGGTACCACCAGTAGATAAGATGTGAACGCCCGCTTGATGTAACTGTGTAGCAAATTCTTCTAAGCCTGATTTATCAGAAACGCTTATCAGTGCTCGTTGAACCCGCCAGTTTGATGCTGAGGGCATAGTTTATGAGTCTTAAATTAAAACTTTAACGTACGTCGTAGTGCTTGAGCTTTTTACGAAGTGTGCCGCGATTTAAACCAAGGCATTTTGCAGCTTTAGTTTGGTTACCGCCGCAGTAATTCATGACTGATTCAAGTAGTGGTTTTTCAACTTCTTCAATCACCATGCGGTATAAATCATCAGGTGCGTGACCATCTAACTTACTGAAATAACTGCGTAGAGATTCTGCTACAGATTCTCTAAGTGTTTGAGTTGAAGTTACAGGGTGTAACTCAGAAACATTTAAGTTTGAAACTGAACTTGTCATGCGACGTTCTCCATTTTTAATTCTATGTCTTGCAAATAGCTACGCATCATATCGAGCTGCGTATCTGCATCAGTAATCGAAAACACAATTTTCTTAAATTGTAACGAGCCATGCAGATAATCTAAGTACCAGCTAATATGTTTACGCGCGATTCGCACTCCTTGTTGTCTTCCATACAAGGAATACAGTTCATTAATATGATTCAATATAACATCACGCACATCCGCTATTGGCGGCTGCTCTAATCTTTCATTGAATTTTAGATAGTGGTCAATTTGGCGAAATAGCCACGGCTGACCCTGTGCCGCGCGTCCGATCATAATCGCATCTGCGTTAGTAATTGCCAAGACCTTTTTTGCTTTTTCTGCGGAATTTATATCACCGTTTGCAACAACTGGGATATTGACAGCTTTTTTTATCTTGCAAATGGTCTCGTATTCTGCTTGACCATTAAATCTGCATGCTCGTGTTCGGCCGTGAACCGTCAACATTTGTATTCCACTATCTTCAGCGATACGGGCAATCTGAGCACCGTTACGATTATTTTCATCAGTACCAGTGCGGATTTTCAATGTCACAGGTACATCGACTGAATTCACCACGCTGGTTAGTATACGTTTTACTAAGTCCTCATCCGCTAATAGGGCAGAGCCTGCTTGCACTTTACAAACTTTTTTAGCAGGACAGCCCATGTTGATATCAATAATGTCAGCGCCTTGATCAACATTGAATTTAGCCGCTTCAGATAGTTTCTCTGGATCTGCACCTACAATTTGAACGGCACGTGGAGAGGGCTCATTATCATGTTGTCGTCGCAAAGACGATTTACTGGTATGCCATAAGCGACTGTCAGAACTCACCATTTCTGTCACTGAATATCCTGCACCTAGTTCACGACATAATTTTCTAAATGGCAGATCACTCACACCTGCCATAGGTGCGAGAAATAGATTATTCGTTAGTTTATATGGGCCTATTCGCATGAGTGTTATAAATAACTAGAGGTTAATCGCATATTTCGCGAATACCGTATCATCAAGTGCAGCAATTATGGATTATAAAAAGTCAAAGTCATAACTTACCACCTCTTCACCCACATCATGAACCTCCAATTGGATAGAGAGGGGTGAAGATGAGGTCATTAGAGTTTGCGGCACCCATTTATCATGTAAGTAGTGATTTGCACTAAATTGTCGTGCAGCAATGACATTGCCAGAAATATTCAAAAAACGTAATTGAATAATTGGATAGGGCTGTGAAAACTCAGCGCGATTAACAATGGTTAAAGTCACCATTAATGCATCTGGCTCTGTAGGGTGAGTGAAGATACTACGGTTAAGCACTTCAATACGATTTACTGCACGAGGAGTTTTTACAGTACATTTGAGCCACTGACATACTTGTTGTTTGTACTCGCTAGGAATTAATTCAGCTTTCATGGCGGCGACAACTTGTAAGCTCATGACTGCAATTAAGGCAATTATAGATAGTGTTCCCAACCATTGTGTCGCATTAATTTTAGATGGCTCTTGTTCTAAGCTAGTAACTTGGTCTGCGATAATTTTTGGTATGACTTGTTCCGATGATGGTTGTTCATCTTCGGGTTGATTGAGTTGTTGGGATTCTTGTTCTGGCTTAATCGTCTCGTCGACGATATTAGTGACGGTGGTTTCACTCGCCAATTCACTCGCACTAAGTTCACGGTCAAGTACTTCAAGGTCTATAGCTGAGTTGTTATCTGCTTCCAACTCAACATCAATTTTCTCAATGCCCTGATTTTCAATGAGTGCTTCTTCTTGGTATGTGTATTCTTGCTCCAATGGCTGATTGAATAAAAACAATTTGGCGTCGAATACATGCTCGCACATACCGCAACAAACTACCCCCGCAGCAATTTCTAATTGCTGCTGAGTAATGCTAAAAGCAGCACGACAACTGGGGCAACGTGTAAACATAATCGCAGTGTACCGACAATCTATCTGCTACCACAAACCTTTTTATGCGCTAGTGTGAATAAATCAAAGTTTCTCAAGGTAAATGCATGCCCAATCATCTTGTAAATAAACTTCCAGCGTCTCAAATAAACACGAATAATGTTCATTGATCATGTCAACTTGTGACTCGAGAATGCCAGAAATAACCAGAGTGCCTTGTGGTTTTAAGTGTTGGTGAAATGAATCACGTAATTCTTGTAAAGGTGCGGCAAGGATATTAGCGATAATAATATCGCTGCTAATAGACTGAATGCAGTCCGAATGTCCAATTGTGAATTTATCTAAAGATAAGTGATTGCGACTAATATTATCTTTAGTTGCAATTAATGCTTGTGGATCGATATCTACTGCATAAACATGCTTAGCGTTAAGCCTGCTTGCAGCAAGTGCTAGAATGCCGCTGCCACATCCAAAGTCGATGACAGTGCAATTTTCTAAATCATGATTGCCTAGCCAGTTTAAACATAGGCTTGTCGTTGCATGGTGCCCGGTACCAAATGCTAAACCGGGGTCTAGTTGTAAACTGATTCCCTCAGGGGCGGGATTATCTTGCCATGACGGATATATCCATAACGGCCCAAATTGCATAGCACTGAATTGTTGTTGAAAGTTCGCTTGCCAATCTTGTTCAGCAACTTGTTCCAGCACAATGTGCTGATCAACATGGACATTGTTTTCTAAAGCTTTAGTGGCAAGTTGCACGCCTTGTTCAGAAGTGAAATGTGCTTGTATGAACAATTTAGACCACAGTGGGTGATCACCAAGACTAGGCTCAAGAATAGGTTCGTCGGCGGCATCTTCATACACTACACTGACGGCACCGCAGGTAAATAATAATTCTTCGATTTGTTCGGCAGCATCTGCGTTTGTTTGGATTCTTAGCTGCTGCATGAAGGAAAATTAGTTGTTCTTTTTAGGTAAGGGGATTTTGATTTATTAGCGAAGCAGCTGAGACGCGGCAAAAAACAACGAAGCTGCGCAGTGTATATGTTAATACATGAGCATAGCTGAGTTGTTTTTTAACAAAGTATCAGAATAAATCAGAATTTCCTTTAAGTGTTACCTTCGAGTAAGCGTTCCAAATAATGAATATCCACTTCCCCTTTAGAAAATTCAGCATCACCCATTAAGCGTAGCTGTAAAGGTATGTTGGTTTTAATGCCGTCAATAATCATTTCTTTTAATGCGCCTTGCATGCGTTTAATTGCAGTTGCTCTATCTTCACCATGAGTAATAAGTTTGCCAATCATCGAATCATAATTGGGTGGCACGGTATAACCTGAGTAAATGTGTGAGTCCACTCTTACACCAAAACCGCCTGCACTATGATAGCGAGTGATTTTCCCTGGGCTTGGTATAAATGTATCAGAGTCTTCCGCATTTAAACGACACTCCATGGCATGACCATTAATTTTTATATCTTCTTGTTTGATAGAAAGTGGTTCACCAGCAGCAATAAGTAGTTGTTGTTTAACAATGTCGATACCAGTGATGTATTCAGTGACGGGATGTTCTACTTGCACACGAGTGTTCATTTCTATGAAATAAAACTCACCGTTTTCATATAAAAATTCAAATGTGCCTGCGCCGCGATATCCAATTAACTTGCAAGCATCTGCGCAACGTTGACCGATAAACTTTCTCTCTTCTTCAGATAAACCTGGTGCTGGTGCTTCTTCGATGACTTTTTGATGGCGACGTTGCATAGAGCAATCACGCTCAGCTAAGTAAAGTGCATTGCCGTGAGTGTCAGACAATACTTGAATCTCAATATGACGTGGTGTTTCTAAAAACTTTTCCATGTACAACGTGCCATTGTTAAATGCTGCTGTGGCTTCTGCACGTGTCAGTGAAACGGCGTCGGCAAGTTGTTCATCGCTACGCACAACACGCATACCGCGACCACCACCACCGCCGGCGGCTTTTACAATGACTGGGTAGCCAATCTCGTTAGCGAGTTTAGAATTTGAATTAAAATCATCAGTTAAAGGTTCAGCTGAACCAGGTACACAGGGCACACCCGCTTCTTGCATGGCGTTCTTGGCTGAAATCTTATCGCCCATACGACGAATAGTTTCAGCTTTAGGTCCAATAAAAATAAACCCGCTGGTTTCTACGCGTTCTGCAAAATCATCATTCTCAGATAAGAATCCGTAGCCGGGATGTATTGCTGAAGCATCCGTTAATTCTGCTGCACTAATAATGGCGGGAATGTTTAAATAACTTTCTGCTGAAGGTGGTGGGCCAATACAGACAGATTCGTCTGCAAGTTTTACATGTTTTAGTTCACGGTCAACAGTGGAATGCACTGCCACTGTTTTAATGCCAAGCTCGCGGCATGCTCTAAGAATGCGTAGTGCTATTTCGCCGCGGTTAGCTATAACGACTTTTTCTAACATAGTTTCTTTAACTTATATTTACGGAAGCTCTAATTTGCTCTGATACTGTGTTAAAAATGTTTTCGTAATTCGTCATTTACTAGTCTGTAAAATCCTCTTTCTCAAACATTTTTGTCTTGTCTCAGTCGCTAATGCTAGTAAATCAGAGCTTCCTTCAGTTCTCAGTATTTGTGTAAATTTAGGTTCTTCTTAACTCTACTCAATAACAAACAGTGGCTGCCCAAACTCAACCGGCTGACCATTATCGACAAGTACTGCTTTTACTGTTCCAGCTTTATCGCTTTCAATTTGGTTAAGCATTTTCATGGCTTCAATAATACAAAGCACATCACCTTCTTTGACTTTTTTACCTACCTCAGTAAACGGTGCCGCGCCAGGTGAAGGTGCTTCATAGAATGTGCCTACCATCGGTGAAGTCACTTGATGGCCGCTAACAATGTCTGGTGCATCACTACTGGCAGATGCATCTGCTGCAGGGGCAGCGGCGGGTGCTGCGATAGGAGGTGCTGCGGCATATTGAACAGGCATCGCAGGTGCACTAGAGCTTGAACGGCTTATGCGTACTGATTCTTCGCCTTCTTTTATTTCAATTTCAGCAATGCCAGATTCTTCTAATAATTCGATAAGTTTTTTTACTTTTCGTATATCCATGAGTCGTATCTTTTATTTGGTTAACTGTTTATCTGCGGCATTAATTGCAAGTTGGTAGCCCTGTGAGCCCATACCAGAAATAATGCCGACAGCAATATCGGATAGATAAGAAACCTGCCTAAATTCCTCACGCGCAAATACATTGGAAATGTGTATTTCTATAAAAGGTATTGATACACCTAAGAAAGCATCTCGAAGTGCAATGCTGGTGTGAGTGAATGCGCCAGGATTGATAATAATGAAATCTATATTTTCACCCTTCGCAGAATGTAATCGATCGATGAGTGTATGTTCTGCGTTACTTTGCAGGTGAAGTAATTCATGCCCGAGCGATTCGGCATGAGCGGTGGCCGTGGCTACTATGTCGTCAAGGGTCTCATAGCCATAAACTTCGGGCTCTCGAGAGCCCAATAAGTTTAGATTGGGACCGTTCAGTAGAAGGATCTTGCTCATGCTTTGTTGTGAATTTTTATAGTTATTGGATTATATGACGATGCATTGTGCCGCAAAACCTCAATGCTGTCTAATATAGTGCAAGATAGGCGAATTTAGCAGCAAAATAACGGTCTTTTGCTACAAGATTAGGGTTGACAGGCGCCGTTTACTTGTAAAATTAGATGCTAAATCTGTGAATTTTGACTATTTGAAGATGGCATTAGCATGTGCAGCTAGCTGCTCAGCCGTCACGCTTCCAGTCAGACGCTTGTTGCGCAAATGCTCGCCGTTTTTATCCCAAAAATACAACATCGGTGGAGCTGACATATTTAAGTGTTTAGCCAGAGCTTTATCGGCCTCATCTTGTACCGTGATATCTGCCTGAAGCAACACCACACCTTCAAGTGCCTTAACCACTGCTGGATCAGGGAATACTTTTTTCTCCATCACTTTGCAGTAAGCACACCAATCTGCGTAAAAATCTAACATCACTGGTTTGCCAGCAGCCTTGGCTGCATCAAGTTCGCGTTGTAAATCATCTACAGTCTTTATACGTGTGAATGCAGCATGTTGGCTGCTTGCAGATGAATGTGTTCCCGAAGCAAAAATTCCAGTCAATGGTTTAACAGTATCTTTACCGCCACTGGCTAATCCAATAATGAATGCAACACCATATATTAGAAGAACAAGGCCTATACCTTTCCATAACTTGTTCCATCCAGTGGCTTGCTCAGAGAGTGATTGCAACGCTCCTAAATAAACCGCCACGATGACTAACAAACTTCCCCACATCAACATAATGATAGAGGTCGGAATGTAAGTTGGACTTAAACGTTCTAAGAAGCTAATCGCAAGTGCAATCATAATCACACCGCCAGTCGCTTTCACTTTATCCATCCATGTGCCGGCTTTAGGTAATAGCGCGCCTCCTCCAGAACCCATCACTAACAACGGCAAGCCCATGCCGGTGCCAAACACCCATAAGTAAAGAAAACCTGTTAACGGGTTTTGTGATTGTGCTGCGAAAGCTAACACTGCGAGTAACACAGGGCCTCCACATGGGCCAACAATTAATGCTGACAGCACACCCATTAAACCAACACCAAATAATGATCCGCCTTTTTGTTGATTACTGCGTTCGTTTAGTTTGCTTTGAATGGCACTTGGTACTTGGATTTCATAAAACCCAAACATTGATAGCGCTAAACCAATAAATAACAACGCAGAAGGAATTAATATCCAAGGTGTTTGTAAACTGCCTTGTATGCCTAATGCCTCTCCAACCATTGCAAATATAGCGCCTAGCACACCAAAGGTGAGTGCAATGCCTTGGGTATAACTTAAAGAAAGTGTAAACGCTTTAAAGGTAGTGATCTTCTCCCCTTGACCCATAATCAAAGAACTTAAGATAGGAATCATGGGATACATGCATGCAGTGAAGGCTACCAATATGCCGAAGCCTAGACTTAACAATAATGCAAACATTGGGTTGGCACTTTTTAAGTCGGCAAGAATATCGTCTTCATTCCCAGCGTTATTAGTTGCACTTGAATCTGTTACACCATTGGATGCTTCACCTGATGTACTTGATTGAGCTTGTGTAGATAAAGCAGCGGCACTACTTGCACCGGCAGGTAAGTCTATAGAAAGTGTTTTCTTAACTGGGGGATAACATAAGCCAGCATGGGCGCAGCCTTGGTAACCTACAATGAGTTCAATTGAGTCACTGTTGCTAGTGACGGGTACTGAGACATCTAAACTGGTTTCATAAATTTCAACATCACCAAAATATTCATCGTGATACATTTTGCCGTCTGGTAAACCTAACTCACCAATCACTACACCAGGTGTGTTGCTGCTAACACTTAAACGTTTTCGATATAAGTAGTAACCCTCAGCAATATTCCAAAACAATTTGACTTCATTACCTGACTTAACCGTCGAAGTCAGTTGAAAGGCTTCATCAACTTTTAGAAATTCTTCTTCACCTGAGTCACCAAAAAGACCAGAGGCCTGTGCGCTTGTGCTTATGAATAAACACACTAAAACAAACAAGAACCATTGTTTAAAAAATTGTCGAACTAGCTGGTTTGGTTGATAACCCATGATAAATACTCTTGTGAACTGGCTGTGATTGGTAATGCGATAATTTCTGGTGTTTCGTATGAATGCTGTGCTTTTATAAATTCGCTTAATGTATTAAACCGTGATTTGGCCGTTTTAATTACCAATAGACACTCTTCTTCTTCACACAGTTCATCTTGCCAGCGATATATTGAGGTAATTTTTGGCACTATGTTGCAACAGGCAGCCAGCTGTTCACCAATTATCTGACGGGCGAGCGATTTTCCTGTCTCGATGTCAGCCGTAGTGGTTATCACTAACAGAATTTCTTCGTCATTTGTTGTAGGCATAATCTTTCAAAAAATATTTTGGCTAAAAAGCCCCTGTGGCATTGTATTTGTGCTTGGGCGTCACTATATATGAGTGATGTTTTTGAACAATAGACAATCTTAATGCGTGGCTTTCCGCTCATGGTGGCGCTTTTTATTGGCGTGCCATTGATCGAAATCTATCTATTTATACAGGTAGGTGGATTAATCGGCGCTTTGCCTACGGTGTTGCTCGTGATTATCACCGCGTTTCTGGGTGTGTCGATGCTGAGAGCTCAGGGCTTTCAGACCATGGCGAAATTTCAGCAAGAAGTGTCTACCGGTCAGTTGCCTGCCAACACTATGCTTGAGGGTGTAGCGCTCATATTTGGTGGCGCGCTATTACTAACGCCTGGGTTTATGACCGACACGATTGGATTCCTGTGCTTAATTCCATTCACACGTCAGACAATAATTGCCTGGTTAATCAAAAACATGAATGTAACAACCCGCTTTAGTACCGGCATGGGGCCGGGCTTTGATCCACGCCAAGGGCCTCGCCATTCTCATCGAACTCCTCATGACCCAAATGTTATCGAGGGTGAATTTAAAGAAACTGATCAAGAAAATCATAAATTGAAATAAACGATGAAATGCGCGCACAGAGGGCAAATTCGCCTTGACAACGCTAAAGCGAACCGTATGATTAGCACTCATCTGATGAGAGTGCTAACAAATCAGTAACTCTTTAATATATAAAAATTTTAGTTAATAAATTGTCAGGAGAAATACGGCATGAATTTACGACCTTTACACGACCGTGTAGTAGTTAAGCGAATGGAAGAAGAGCGCACCAGTCCGGGTGGCATCGTGATTCCTGATTCTGCTACAGAAAAGCCTATTAAAGGTGAAGTACTCGCCGTGGGTAACGGCAAGATTGGTGACAACGGTGACGTGCGTCCTTTAGACCTCAAAGTCGGTGACACAGTGTTGTTCGGAAAATACTCAGGTACTGAAGTTAAAGTCGACGGCGAAGACTTACTCGTCATGCGCGAAGATGACGTCATGGCTGTCATCGAAGGCTAAACAAAATTTCATAAATCATTAAATTAATATAAACGAAGGTAAACACAAATGAGTGCAAAAGAAGTTACTTTTGGAGATGAAGCCAGAGCCCGTATGGTGGCAGGTGTCAACATCTTAGCAAATGCTGTTAAAGCAACATTAGGTCCTAAAGGCCGCAACGTCGTATTAGACAAATCATTCGGTGCACCAACAGTGACAAAAGACGGTGTATCAGTCGCAAAAGAAATTGAGCTTGAAGACAAGCTAGAAAACATGGGCGCACAGATGGTGAAAGAAGTGGCTTCACAAACATCTGATGTAGCCGGTGACGGAACAACGACTGCAACAGTACTTGCACAGTCAATCGTACGTGAAGGAATGAAAGCAGTTGCAGCAGGTATGAATCCAATGGATCTTAAGCGTGGTATCGATAAAGCAATTGCAACAGCAGTTGAAGAGTTAAAGACTCTTTCAAAGCCATGTTCAGATAACAAATCAATCGCACAAGTTGGAAGTATCTCAGCAAACTCTGATACTTCAATTGGTGACATCATTGCAGAAGCAATGGACAAAGTCGGTAAAGAAGGTGTGATCACCGTTGAAGAAGGTAATGCATTAGATAACGAACTTGATGTTGTAGAAGGTATGCAGTTTGATCGTGGTTACCTATCACCATACTTTGTTAACAACCAAGACAACATGACTTGCGATATGGATGACCCATTTATCTTATTGCATGACAAGAAAGTTTCTAACATTCGTGATCTTCTTCCATTATTAGAAGGCGTGGCAAAAGCAGGCCGTCCTTTAATGATTATTGCAGAAGACGTTGAAGGCGAAGCGTTAGCAACATTAGTTGTTAATACCATTCGCGGCATTGTTAAAGTGGCTGCAGTTAAAGCACCTGGTTTTGGTGATCGTCGTAAGGCCATGTTAGAAGACATCGCGATTTTGACTGGCGGTACAGTGATTTCTGAAGAAGTTGGTTTGTCATTAGAAAAAGCTACTTTAGAAGATCTTGGTACAGCTAAGCGTATTCAAATCTCTAAAGAAAACACCACTATCGTTGACGGTGCGGGTCAAGCAGATTCAATTAAAGGTCGTGTAGATGCAATACGCACTCAAATCGAAGAAGCCACTTCAGACTACGACAAAGAGAAACTACAAGAGCGTATGGCGAAACTCGCTGGCGGCGTTGCAGTGATTCAGGTTGGTGCAGCGACAGAAGTTGAAATGAAAGAAAAGAAAGCGCGTGTTGAAGATGCATTACATGCAACTCGTGCCGCCGTTGAAGAAGGTGTAGTCCCAGGTGGCGGTGTTGCATTAATTCGTGCACGTAAAGCACTTGAAGGTGTGGCTGGTGACAACGACGACCAAACAGCAGGCATCAACCTAGCACGTCGTGCGATGGAAGAGCCTCTTCGTCAAATCACAACTAACGCAGGCGATGAAGCATCAGTGATTCTTGCGCAAGTTGACGAAGGCGAAGGTAACTTTGGTTACAACGCAGCAACAGGTGAGTACGGTGACATGATCGAGATGGGAATTCTTGATCCTACTAAAGTGACTCGCTCTGCATTACAAAATGCAGGTTCAATTGCTGGTCTTATGATTACTACTCAAGCCATGGTTGCGGAGATCCCTCGGGAAGATGCGGGTCACTCTCATGGGGCGCCTGATATGGGTGGAATGGGTGGAATGGGTGGAATGATGTAGGTCCAACCATTTGAGCTTTAAATAAAAAGCCCTGCTATGCAGGGCTTTTTTTATGGGGAATGACAAAGCTAGCTGCGTTGCCGAGACGTTGTTAAAAATAATTTCACAATACTCACGTACTACGTGTACGCTCCGCTTGTAAAATTATTTTTGCCTAGTCTCGCCTGATATGTTGGGCGGCTGAAATAAAATTAATACATACACTTTATAAGTAGACGCCTGTTTGATTCGTTTTTGTTCTTAAATCTAAATCAACATAGAATTATAGTCATGAGAATAGATACTAATACTCACTGCATTATTGGTGCTGAATATATTGAATCGCCTAATTTTGATGAACGTCCTACAGATACTGTTGTTGATTTAATAGTGATTCATAACATTAGTTTGCCGCCGAATGAATTTGGTGGAGCTTATGTGAAAGAATTTTTTCAAAACAGACTTGATTCATCTGCACATCCTTATTTCGAAGAAATAAAAGATTTACAGGTTTCAAGTCATCTGTTTATTGACCGCACAGGAAAACTCACGCAATTTGTTCCTTTTGATAAACGTGCATGGCATGCCGGCCAATCATGTTTTCAAGATCGAGAACGGTGTAATGATTTTTCTATTGGTATTGAATTAGAAGGTGCGGATGATATTGAATATACCGATGCGCAGTACCGAGTGTTACGTGCGGTTATTGTGTGTTTGCAAATGACGTATCCAGGATTAAGCAGCAATCATATTGTTGGTCATTGCGATATTGCGCCTGGTCGTAAGACAGACCCGGGGCCTTCTTTTGATTGGGGCAAGCTAAGGAAACGCTGATTTATTCTGATACTTTGTTAAAAAAACAACTCAACGTGCTCATGTATTCGCATATACATTCCGCTGTTTCGTTGTTTTTTTGCCTCGTCTATTAAATATAATGTGGCGCTTCGCTAGTAAATCAGAGCTTCCTTGAGTTATAGGTAATTTCATTACTCGGCTTTAACTAACCACTCTTCGTTATTGTTTATAACGTCAATTAAGAGACGGATGTTGGGATGTGAGTTAGGTTGTTGTTTTTCTTCTTGTGTGTAATCCCCATATAACGCTAAGCCTTTTTGAGCTTCCTCTGTGCCGATAATTGAATTGTTGGCAATGTTGTAAAGAATTTTGACAGAGGCTTGTTTGCCAGGAATATTGTCCAGTGACAATGTTTCATTAGAGTTCTGTTTAGTTAGGTGTAGCTTCTTAAAGTTATCCGTTGCCTGTAATTGATCAAAGCCTTCGCCAAAATTTTTATTACTCATGTTTTAGTTCCCTTTAATACTTTCCCATTGTTCGTTAATAAATCCCTCGCAGGGTTTAAATTGAGTTTTATAATTCATTTTATCGCAATCTTTTATCCAATAACCCAGGTATAAATAATCTAAGCCTTGGTTTTTGACTAAATCAATTTGGCTGAGAATAGAGAACGTCCCAAGGCTGTAATTGGCATAGTCTGTGTCAAAAAATGTGTACACTGCGGACCAACCTTGCTCTATTCGGTCGCATATAGCAACGCATATCAGTTTATTTGAAGGTAAACGAATTTCTATTGAAAACGTTTCTGACCACGAACTGAAAAAGAATTCTTCAAAGGTATCTTGCACATGTAACATGCTTTCAGTTTCAGGGTGTCGCTGAGTAATGTATTTATAGTAAAGCGAATAATATTGTTCATGTTGTGGTTGCTCTACAGCAACAATATTTAATGTTGAGTTTTTATTGATAATGCGCCGTTGGCTGCGACTAGGAGAAAATTCTGACACAGGGATGCGTAATGAGACGCATTGCTGACAGGTTGTACAATTTGGTTTATGAATGCGGTCGCCAGCGCGTCTAAAGCCCATATTAATCAGGTGGCTGTAGATGCTGCTATTTAAAACAATATTTGGCTCGGTTGTATAGTGATGCGCCGTATTTGCAGGAATATACGGACAACTATAGGGGATGCTTTGATATAATCTAAGCTTAAACATGTGAATGAGTTTAGCAAAGCTTAAATTTTATAACGATATTCCTCCCGTCTTAGATACGATAATTCCCCATGCCTGATTCCACTGTACAAAAAAATATAAATTTAATCCGTCAAAATAATATTGAATCGGAGCTACGTATTGGCAAGATTGGCATTGAAAAAGAATCCTTACGTTTCAATAAGCAGGGATTTATTTCAAATACTGACCATCCATTAGCGCTGGGTTCTGCCTTAACGCATCCTTATATTACGACAGATTATTCTGAGGCATTATTAGAATTCGTCACACCCGCACATGAAACTGCAGAACAGGCGATGAAATTTTTGGGTCAAATTCATCACTTTGTTTATCCTAACTTGGCCAATGAATGTTTATGGCCAGCCAGCATGCCTTGTAAGCTCAACGGTGAACAAAGTATACGTATTGCGGAATATGGCAGTAGTAACCTCGGGATGATGAAAAATGTTTATCGTCGAGGTTTGGGTTACCGTTATGGAAAAGTAATGCAAGTGATTGCTGGCATCCATGTCAATTTGTCTATGCCAATGAGTTTTTGGCCTAAATGGCAAGAGTGTTTGCAAGACGATCAACCCATACAGCAATTTATTAACGATCAATACTTCAAATTGATTCGCAATTTACAAAGAGTTTGTTGGCTGGTGCCTTATTTGTTTGGTGCGTCACCTGCAGTGGATAAAAGTTTCTGTCATCAAGGTGTGAAAGATTTACAAGAGTGGGATAAAGATACTCTATATGCACCGTATGCGACGTCGTTACGTTTAGGTGATATTGGTTATACCAATAGTCGTGAAAATGAAATCGGTATCCAAGCGTGTTATGACAATCTTGCTGACTATGTAAGCTGTTTAACTAAAGCGATTGATACACCTTACCAACCATATGTCGACATTGGTGTTAAGGTGAATGGTGAATACCGCCAGTTGAATGCCAATATTCTGCAAATTGAAAATGAGTACTACAGT
>Ga0181593_10002043_pt1 | contig 18541 bp, 14 predicted proteins | sample 071ome_19_FD_133756 | JGI IMG/M metagenome (GOLD analysis project Ga0181593, IMG submission 133756) | Coastal salt marsh microbial communities from the Groves Creek Marsh, Skidaway Island, Georgia - 071413AT metaG (megahit assembly) | ecosystem: Environmental > Aquatic > Marine > Intertidal...
CGGCGCGCAAGCCGTGTCACAAAACCCCGCCGGGCGCGTTCTTGAGACTCACGGCGGTGATGGTCGCCGAGGATTTTGCGCCGGTGCCCACATTATCTGTTTGCAAACATCCGCTGGCGAGCGGCGGCATGGACACAGCCGAATTCAGAAAACTCACCCGGCGCGCGGAGATGAGTCTGTTGCGCGGCTCGCGCCCACCGGCTGGACTGAACGGACTTAGAAAACTTTCCGGAACGCTTACGAACGAAAAAGCCGAGGCCGAAGCCTGGATCAAATGTTTGAAAACGTGCTGCGGCGAATTCGAAAAGGTGATGAACAAAGAGTCCGTCGGTCTTTTGGAAATTCTGAACGCGCATATGGCCGCAGCCGAAGCGCTGGCGGCGTCGAAAGACTCACCCGGCCCTTTGCGTCTTTGGGCGGAAGACGCCGGTGAAGCGGCGAGCGCGTTCATCGCCGAGCTTGCGCAGTATTGCGAGGCGCTGCCGCCGATCTCGCCGCTGGAGTATCCCGCGCTTTTGGAAACGCTGATGAGCGCGCGGGTGGTGCGCCCGCGGTTCGGCAAGCATCCGCGCTTGCATATTCTGGGGCCGCTCGAAGCGCGCCTGCAAAGGTTCGATGTTTTGATTCTCGCCGGGCTCAACGAAGGCACCTGGCCCAATGAGCCCGCGCCCGATCCGTGGATGAGCCGGCCCATGCGCGCGAAGTTCGGCCTGCCCGCGCCCGAGCGGCGCATCGGCCTTGCGGCGCACGATGTTGCCCAGTCCATGTGCGGGCCGCGCGTGATCATGACCCGTTCGGAGAAAGTGGACGGCACACCCACGGTTCCCTCGCGCTGGCTGATGCGCCTTGAACGCGCCGTCGAAGCCGCTGATCTAGAAAATGCGTTCCGCCGGGAAAACCATAAATGGCTGCCGTTTGCGAAAGAACTGAGCGCGCCGGAGGCCTACGACAAATCGGAACCCCCGCCCGCGCCCAAGCCGCCGGTGGACGCGCGCCCACGCAAACTGTCTGTCACCGAGATCGAAACCTGGATGCGCGATCCCTACAGCATCTATGCCAAGCATGTCCTGAAGCTGCGCCCGCTCGAACCGTTGGACCAGGACGTGAGCGCCGCCGATTACGGCTCGCTGGTCCATCACGCCTTGCACACATTTATTGAAGCGCACCCCACCGGCCCACTGCCCAAAGACGCGTTTAAAAAACTCCTGAAGATCGGCGACGAGATTTTCGACAAAGAAGCCTTGCGCCCCGGCGTGCTGGCTTTTTGGAAACCGCGCTTTGAGCGCATCGCCGAGTGGTTTGTGAACACTGAAGACGCGCGCCGCCACGAACTCTCGCAATCCTTCACGGAAATTTCGGGTGCGATGACCCTGCGCGGCCCGGCAGGCGCGTTCACGCTGACGGGCAAGGCCGACCGCATCGACCGCACGAAAGATGGGCGCATCACCGTCATCGATTACAAGACCGGCACGCCACCGTCCGATGAAGAGGTCACCGCCGGATTTTCACCTCAATTACCATTAGAAGCCGCCATGATCGCGGCGGGCGGGTTCGAAGGCGTGCCCAAAGGCAAACTCGATGCGCTGAGCTTTTGGCATTTGCACGGGCGCAATGACGGCGGCAATGAGCACGTTGTGGACGGGGAAACCGAAGCCCTGGCCGCCGAAGCGCGCAAGGGCCTTTCCGAGCTCATCGCCAAGTTCGACGATCCGAAAACACCATATGAAGCGCGGCCCAATCCGGCCTATGCCCCGGTCTACAGCGACTACGGCCATCTGGCGCGCGTGAAGGAATGGGCCGCGGGCGAGGACGAGTCATGAGCCGCGTTGACGCCATTGCCGTTGCCAACCGGGCCCAACGCAAAGCGGCGGAACCGGACGCCAGCGTGTGGGTGAGTGCCTCGGCTGGATCGGGCAAAACCAAAGTTCTCACCGACCGCGTACTCGCGCTGTTGCTGGCGGGCACGGCGCCTCACCGCATTTTGTGTCTCACCTTTACCAAGGCAGCGGCGGCGGAAATGAGCAATCGCATTTCCGCACGCCTCGCCAAATGGGCGACGGCGGACGACGATGAACTGCGTGGCGATGTCGCCCCGCTGGTGCAAGGCGATGCGGACGGCGTGGCCTTGAAACGCGCACGGCAGTTGTTCGCCAAGGTGTTGGATGCACCGGGCGGCATGCAAATCTCCACGCTTCACGCGTTTTGCCAATCGTTGCTGCGGCGGTTCCCGTTGGAAGCGGACATCGCGCCGCACTTCGCGCTGATGGACGAGCGCGATGCCACTGAGGCCTTGGACGAAGCGAAAGAAGATACAATCTCGCACGCCCACGAGGAAGACGATGATGATCTCGCCGGGGCACTGGCAGTTCTCACCGCGCGCGTGCACGAAATGAATTTCGGCGACCTCATGGGCGCGCTTGTGGCCGGACGCGCAAAACTTGCGCGCATGTTCGAAAAACACAACGGCCTCGACGGCGCCATTGCCGCCATGCGCGCTATGCTGGGGCTGCTGCCGAACGATTCCGAATTCAGCGTGATCGAGACGGCCTGCGCGAACGATGCCTTCGACGGCGAGGCTCTAAAAAACGCCGCGCAGGCTTTGGCCGAAGGCACGAAAACAGACGTGGACCGCAGCCAGGGTATTTCCGATTGGCTGGGCGTGCCCAAAACGCGCCTTAAAACATTCGAGGCCTATGCGCGGTGCTATCTAACCCAGGGCGGAGACATCCGCGCAAAGCTGGCGACCAAAAAAGTCGCCGAAGCTCACCCCGAAGCCGTTGAAGCGCTGTCTGTTGAAGCCGAACGCATTCAATCCATCAAAGCGCGGCTGAAAGCGGTGCGTGTTGCCGAAGGTACCGCCGCCCTCATGCGCATCGGCGCGGACATGCTGGTGCGGTACAGCGCGGATAAGGCCCGGCGCGGGTTGATGGATTACGACGATCTGATTCAGATCACCCGACAGCTATTGGAACGTCCCGGTGTCGCCGAATGGGTGCTGTACAAACTCGACGGCGGCATCGATCACATTCTCATCGACGAAGCGCAAGACACCAACCCCGACCAATGGGCCATCGTCAAACCACTGCGCGTGGAGTTCTTTGCCGGCGAAGGGCGGCACGAAGAGTTTTCCGATGCACCGCGCACGGTGTTCGCGGTGGGCGACCGCAAGCAGTCCATCTACAGCTTTCAGGGCGCGGCCCCCGGCGAGTTCGACCGAGTGCGCGCGGAAACCGCACACGAAGTGGAGAGCGCGGGCCTGCGCTGGGAAGACGTGGACATGAACGTGTCCTTTCGCTCGACCGAGGCTGTGCTGAACGCGGTTGACGCAGTGTTCGATCTGGACGGTGCGCGCGACGGCGTTGCGCTGGATGAGGACGATAAGATTGCGCACCTGATTGCCCGCCAAGGACAGGCCGGTGTCGTCGAACTTTGGCCGGCGCTGGAGCCCGAAGCCACCGACGCGCCGCAAAGCTGGAAGCCGCCGGTGGAACGGTCCAAGGGCGACAACCCGCAAAACAGATTGGCGATGCTTGTGGCCGCGCGCATCACGCAGATGGTGGAAGGCGGCGAAATGCTGGAGGCGAAGGGCCGCGCGATCTGTCCCGGCGATATCATGGTGTTGGTGCGCCGGCGCACCGGCTTTGTCGAGGAACTGGTGCGCCAGCTGAAACAGCGCCACATCGCAGTGGCTGGTGTGGACCGCATGGTGCTCACCGATCAATTGGCGGTGATGGACCTGATGGCCTTGGGCGAATTCCTGCTGCTGCCCGAGGACGATCTGACCTTGGCCACGGTATTGCGGTGTCCGCTGATCGGCTTAAGCGAGGATGATCTCTTTGCGATTGCGCACGGGCGCAAAGACAAAAATTTATGGGAGGCTCTGTCGGCCCATGCGGGCGCGGACGACCTCTTCGGCGCGGCGCATAAAATGCTGGAAGACCTGCTGGGTCTTGCCGATTTCATGACGCCGTCCGAGCTGTTCGGCCATGTGCTGATTGCCTGCCATGGGCGGCGCAAACTTTTGGAGCGTTTGGGCGCGGATGCGGACGATCCCATCGATGAGTTCCTGAACCTTGCCCTCAACTACGAGCGCACCCACCCGCCCTCGCTGCAAGGCTTCCTACATTGGCTGAACACCAGCGAAGCGGAGATCAAGCGCGACTTGGATCAGACCGGCATTGATGCGGTACGGGTAATCACCGTGCACGGGGCCAAAGGCTTGCAGGCGCCCATCGTGTTCCTGCCGGATACAACGCAGGTACCGGTGATGCGCGATCAGCTGTTGTGGACCGATGAGGACTCACGTCTGTTGTTGTGGGCCTCGAAGGCCGACGACATCGATCCGTTGACGGCGGACTTGCGCGAGGCGGCCAAGATCACCCAGTAGCGCGAATATCGACGGCTTCTCTACGTGGCCATGACCCGCGCCGAGGATCGGCTATATGTATGCGGCTGGAAAACCCAGAGGCCGCGCAAGTTCGAGGAGAGTTGGTACAGCCTGATCCGCGAGGGGCTCGCGTCCAAACCGCAAACAATAGAAGAAGCCGACGGGTTCCTCGCCGCCAATGCCCTGCCTGATGCGAATGTGCTGCGCCTTGCGTGCAAACAAACGGTGGAGGTGAAACCCGAGCAGGCGCCGACAACCATCTCGCCCATCAAGCCTTTGCCGCCTTGGGGGCGCGAAGCGCCTACGCCCGAACTCGATCCACCACAGCCGCTGACACCGTCCCGCGCAGCGCGCAGCGAACCGGCAGTGAACCCACCCTTGAAGGACGATGGGCGCAAGCGATTCCAGCGCGGGCTGATCATCCACCGCCTGCTGCAAAGCCTGCCCGATCTGCCGGTGGCGCGGCACAAGGATGCAGCGATGGCCTTTGTCGCACGGCCCGGCTGGGGGTTGGAGAGCGCCGAGCAAGACGAGATCGTGTCCGAAACCCTTGCGGTGATCGAAACCAAAGACTTCGCGCCGCTGTTTGCGCCCGGCTCGAAAGCCGAGGTTTCACTGACCGGTCTGGTCGGCAAGTTCTCGGTCTCCGGGCAAGTGGACCGGCTGGCGATTACGGACACGGATGTGTGGATCATCGACTACAAAACCAACCGCCCGCCGCCGCGCAAGGCCGAAGACGTGGACGCCGCCTATGTCTTCCAGATGGCCACGTACCGCGCCGCCCTGCACGCCATTTACCCAAACCACGCCATTCATTGCGTGCTCTTGTGGACCCACGGCGGAGAGACCGGCCCGTTCACCATGGAAGTGGACGGCGCGGCAATGGATGAGGCGCTTTGCGGCGCTGATCTGATATAGTCGGCTGATGGACGACGTCTTCGAACACGCCAATTCCAATGTCGCGCCGATCACGGACGACGACGTGCACGGCGCATTTATCCGCGAGGCCTGGTACTACGCCCTGCCCTCCCGCGATTTAAAACCGGGCGCGATGGTACATCGGACTTTGCTGGGCGAGCCGGTGCTGATCGGGCGGCGTTCGAACGGCGAAGTATTCGCGCTGTGCGATACGTGCCCGCATCGTGGAACTTTGTTGTCACGCGGCGCATTCAACGGCACCGAGGTGCAATGCCCCTATCACGGCTGGCGCTTTCGCGCCGACGGACAATGCACGGCGATTCCTTCGCAGACCAAAGGTCAGAAACCGCAGCCGCAGGACATTCGTGCGAAGACCTATGAAGTGGCCGAACGCCAGGGTAACATCTGGGTGTATATCGGCGCGAAAAAAACTGGTCTGCCGCCGGTGCCCGAAGTGCCCGCCATCGGCGAGAAGTTTCAGCTGCATGTGTCGATGCGCTTTGACTGCAACTTCGATTTGGCCGCCATCGGGTTAATGGATCCGGCCCACGGCGCCTTCGTGCACAAATCCAAAACCTGGCGCACAGAGGACAGTATTCACGAAAAGCAAAAAGCGTTCTCGCCCTTGCCCGAAAACGAAGGGTTGGGCTGGCGCATGGACCGGCACACCGCTTCACGCAATTCGCGCGCCTATCAATTGTTTTTGGGCGGTGCGCCGGAAACGGAAATCAGTTACCGCATGCCCTCGGTGCGCATCGAACACGCACGCACGGACAAATTCGATTACTGCGGCCTGACCGCCTGCACGCCGGTGAACGAATCCCAAACCAAGGTGCATCATGTGATGTATTGGACCGTGCCGGGCGGCGCGCTGCTGCGCCCGCTCATCCGGCGCATGGCGCGAAGGTTCCTCGATCAGGACCGCCGCGCAGTGATGGCCATGCAAGAGGGCCTCGCGTTCGATCCGCCGACCATGCTGGTGCAGGACGCGGATACGCAAACCCGATGGTACTTTCGACTCAAAAAAGAAATCCTCACCGCGCAGGCCGAAGGCCGCGTGCCAAAAAATCCGATCACACCGGTCACCCTCAGCTGGCGAAGCTGACCGCGCCGCCACAACTTCACTCATGATTATCAATGTGTTACGGGATGCGGTTGTAGACTCCCGCAGCTATAAAACCCTAACGCTCTGATCTGACAATATTTTCCAGCAACCCCTGCGCCGCGCCGCCCGTTATGGACTGGGTGTATGGCGTGGGACGCCGCGTTCGAAACTGGAAAGCGGCTGAGAGACATGGTCACAAAAGAGGAAATTCATGCCCTGATCAAAGGGCGCGTCGGCGCGGAGGACGGGCCAGACTACGCCGCCATGGCAGGGTCCCTGGAGCGCGTGGCGCGCGAGCTCATGATCCAGAGCGAGAAAACCAAGGATAAGGATTTGGCCGTGCGCGCGGCCTATCTGTTCGACATTGTGGATAAAATCCGCGCGGGCTTGGGCCCCCAACATTAGAGAAAATCCGTTCAAATCGAATCGCCGGTGTGAATATCCATTTGTTTTCGCGCGATCTTAACGGAAAACCCATTCCCACTGTTCCTGATCTCGCTCTGATCCCAGGCACTCACCTTGACGGTGCCCCTCCCCCTACCTAGATTCTTCGCTCATCTGTAAAAAGCACGCGGGCCCGCGTGCCAGCGAATAAAGGATTCCAAATATGAAACAAGTATCGGACGACTCCTTCGAAGCGGACGTTTTGAAGGCCGACGGCCCCGTGCTGGTCGACTTCTGGGCGGAGTGGTGCGGTCCTTGTAAGCAAATTGCGCCATCACTGGAAAAACTGTCCGGTGAATACGGCGATAAACTGACGTTCACCAAAATCAACATTGACGAAAATCCGAACACGCCGACGCAGTTCGGTGTGCGCGGCATTCCGACGCTGATGATCTTCAAGGACGGCCAGGTCGCGGCCATGAAAGTGGGCGCGCTGCCGGAAAGCAAGTTGAAGGAATGGGTGGAAGAGTCGATTTAAATTCTACCATACCTGAATTTTCGAAAGACCCCGCCTCACCGGCGGGGTTTTTTGATTTTGCGGCCCGGTTTATTATATTTTGTGTGCTGAAAGGAGATCAGGCATGCAATGCCCGGAATGTGAGGCCTTACCCGAAATCGACTATCCGGAAGCGGATTTGTATTTCTGGCTTCCTCTGGCGCACACCCACTCGAAAATAGCCGCGCTGCTGGAAGACTCGAATCTGCAATTCGAAGACCTGGGCCATCAGGCCTTGCGGGTATCGATTCACGACGCCGATATGCGCCCCTTCCTTCTTCGCGTGCGCGGCGCATTGACCGGACAGGAATTGTCCAACGCCAATGCCATGGCGCTGCCCCGAGGCGAAGAGCCCGGACCGTCCAACTTTTCCAAAGTTATTTCTCTGTCCAAGCTTATCGGCCTGTCCAGCGGCAAGTGGCTGCGGGGGTTGGTGTTCGGCACGCTGGAACCGCTGTCCGATCTCGATCAGAAAGTCGCCTTCGGCGATATCCAACTGAGCTACGAGAACGAGCCCTTCCAATCGATGATGAAACAGTTGGCCGCGGAGGGCACGAGCTTGGCCGGCATGGAAAAGGTGCCGGGTCTCGCCGAGCTTTCGCCGTGGACGCGCGCCGAGGCGGCGCGGCTTTTGGCCGCCGGCGGTCAGGTGATGTGCTTTGCCGGAGAAACGGCGGCGGTGAAAGTGCCGAAAGGCGCAAAACTGTCCATGCCCCCGGTCAACCGCGGCATGATCAAGGACTTGGGCCTGGTGTTGCCGCGCATTGCCTTGGCCGCGCCGCTGGCGGGCACCGGTATCGAGTTGCCGAACATCGATGCGATCCTTTTGCTCGCGCGCTGCGAGAAAGGGCCTGACGGCGCGGTGAAGTCCGCCGCCAAGGTGCTGTCGTTCGGCGAAGGCGAGGTTGTCATCGGCGGCAAGGAGCTCAAAGCCGGTGAAGTCGAAGCGCTGCTGTCAAAGCGTCTGCAGAAACTGGAAGAGACGATGCTCGATAAACTCGCCGAGATCGGCGTGGTGAGCATCGAAAACTGACCGAGAGATTTTTTATGGCACCGTTATTGTTCACGCCCATCACCGTGGGCCCCATTGAGCTTTTTAATCGCATGACGGTCGCGCCCATGTGCCAGTACAGCGCCTCGGACGGCTCGGCGACGGCGTGGCACACGCACCAGCTCATGAACTATGCCATGACCGGCGCGGGCCTGGTGATGGTGGAAGCCACGGCGGTGGAGCGGCGCGGGCGCATTTCACACGGATGCCTCGGTCTTTACACCGATGAAAACGAAGATGCGCTGAACAAAGTGATGACCGATGCCAGGCGCGTGGCCCCGCCCGGCACGCGCTTCGGGATTCAGCTCGCGCACGCGGGCCGCAAGGCGTCAGTACGCCGTCCCTGGGAAGACGGCAAGGCGCTGGGGCCAGGCGAAGACCCCTGGCAGACGGTGGCGGCCAGCGACCTCGCCTTTTCGCCGAAGCATCCGCCGCCGGTCGCTTTGGACGAAGCGGGTATGGAGCGCGCAGGTCAGGCTTTCGTGCAGGCGACCGAGCGCGCCTTGCGCATCGGCTTTGATGTGATCGAGGTGCATTCGACGCACGGCTACTTGCTCGATAGTTTTCTCTCGCCCATCGCCAACACGCGCACCGATGAATACGGCGGCAGTCTGGAAAATCGCATGAAGTTTCCGTTGTCCGTCGCCAAGGCCGTGCGCGACGCGGTGCCGAAGGACAAAATTTTCGGGTTGCGCATCACCGGCACCGATTGGACCGACGACGGCTGGTCGACCGATGATGCGGGCGTTTACGGCAAGGCGCTGAAATCCTTGGGCGCGGATTATCTGTGCGTATCTTCCGGCGGCGTTGCGCCCGGACTGCCTTATCCCACCGGACCGGGGTATCAGGTGCCGTTGGCCGATGCGGTGAAGAAAGCCACGGCACTGCCCACGCGCACGGCCGGGCACATCGTGGTGCCGGAATTCGCCGAAGAGATTTTGCAAAGCGGCAAAGCCAATATGATCAACCTCGCCCGCGCACTCCTGGATAACCCGCACTGGATCTGGCATGCCGCCGACCGCATGGGGGTGAAGGTGACCTACCCGCCGCAGTACGCGCGCGTGAACCCGGCGATGTGGAAGGCCGCGTCCCTCGCCCGCCCGCAGGACTTTCCGCCCGAAACGGACTAGACCCTACGCATAACCCTGATCACTTTCGCTACTCTTTTTGGTGAAGCCCCGCAGCAGGAACGGTGGCGGCGATGGACGTCTGCCGCCAATCAAGAGCTGACGCTTCTAAACCAGGAAGGTATTCCACGCGATCTGGCTGACCTTCCGCCCGAGGAGAGCTTCGATCTCCTCGGGTGAGGTGTCGGGAAATTTCCGCCGGTGAAACTCTTGCGGTTCGGCCTTGACGCGAGCCGTGATCGACGGCGTTCCATCGGCGGGATTGTCCCGCTGCATTTGCATTAATTCCTTCGCGAGGGTCACCGGGCCGAAATGGTCTTCGATACGGCCTTCCCAGGGCTTCGCGTTCCGGACCGCCTCGACAGCCGCTTCGGGCGTTAGGGCCTCGGCGTGCATTTCGGCGGATATACCCACACCGCCGCGCCCCAACCGAACCGCAGGAACGCCGGCCAGATAGGCATCCAAGCCGGTCGTGCATCCGCTGACGTACACAAGGCAGCCCGCATGCTGCAGCGATTCAATCACGCTGCGGCGATCATCGAGCACGATATTCGGTTTGTCGAAAACCCAGATTGAAGGGTCTTCCACCGGATGGGGCCTGACGACGATGCGGTGGGTAGGAAACGAGGCCGCTAACGCGTCGATGGACGATCGCACAAGCGGCAGCGTATCGCATTCATGGGCGATGCTAGACCGAAGGATATCCACCCAAGCTTGTCCTCCTGCGCTCTTTAGAGGCATGGCCGCGCTTAGAACCTGCCTGACCATCTCATCGAATGTTCGGCCGTTATTGTTGATGTTGCCGGACTGCAGGCATACGAGAATGTCGTCCCCCATCGAGGTTTGATACATCAACGTGCGGGGATTTCCCGTAACCTTCACTTCGGCAGAATACGGAAACGCTTCGGCGTAAGCCGATCCCTGAGCGCAGACTAGATCGGTCAAGACGGCGATGTGAGGATGCGTGGTCGCCGCAATATATGCCGGCGTGGCCTTGATGCCGAAGATCTCCTCGTCCAGCACGGCCGTCATGTGGCCGTGTCCGGCCCACAACGCGATATTTCCCACATCCATACCGTTGACAGATTTAAAGAGTACAACTCCCGGCGGGAAATGAGCGGCCATCGGATGCATGAGCCAGATCGCCCCTATCACGACGCGAAACCCAGCCTCGGCGGCTTCCCTTGCGACAAGCGCCTTCGATTCCAACTCGCGCGCCTTGATCTCGACGGGGAGATAAATCCAAGGATGGATCGGTCTACTCGGCTTTTCTATTTTTTCGAACTTCGGAATAGGACGGCCATCCGCAGCCTTCATCGACTCGTGAATGCGGTCAAACTGTGCAAGCAGCTGAGTCTTATCAAAACGGGTTTCAAGGGCGGGCAAGGATTCTCCTGTATTTTTTGTTCGCAAACGATTCCCTTATTGTGCTCCCGCCAAAGCAAAGGGCCCGTCTTCACGCATAGTCCTGATCGGTTTCGATGCCCTTGTTGGTGAAGTCGCGCAGCAGGAGCGTTGAGACGAAACTGATCCCCGCACAAAACGCCACGTAAAACGCCACCGCGTAGCCGGTATTGTACTGCGCGAGCAGGAACGTGGCGATGATCGGCGCCGGTCCGCCGGCGATGATGGACGTGAGCTGGTAACCCAGCGACGAGCCGGAATACCGCAGGTTACCCTTAAAGCTTTCGGCGATCAACGCCGCTTGAGGTCCGTACATCATATTGTGCGGCAGCAGCGAGAGGGCAATCGCGATGAGAATCAAAGTGGGCGAGCCCGTACCCATCATTGCAAAGTAAATGAACGCGAATACGGCGGTCGCCGCCGCGCCGATGAGATACATCTTCTTGCGCCCGATGCGGTCGGACAGCCAGCCGAACAACGGAATCCATATGAACGACAGCACCGAGGCGAACAGCACGCCGCGCAACAGGAAGTCGCGGTCCACGCTGAGCTGCTGCGTGCCATAGGCCAGCACAAAGGCGGTGAAGATATAGAACGATGCGTTCTCGCCCATGCGCGCGAAGGCCGAGACAATAATTTCCTTCGGCTGCTCCTTGATCACCTTGAGCATCGGCGCTTCTTCGATTTTGTTTTCCGCCTGCATCTTGCGGAACGTCGGCGTTTCCAGAACACCAAGGCGGATATAAAGCCCGACGACAACCAACAGGAAGCTAAGCACGAACGGAATGCGCCAACCCCAGGTCTCGAACGCATCCTGGGTCATCAGGCTGACGCCGAGCACGACAAGATTGCCGAGGAACAATCCTACCGGCACGCCGAACTGCGGCCAGGAGGCGATAAAGCCGCGATTTTCATTTCCCTTTGCCCATTCCATGGACATAAGCACGGCCCCGCCCCATTCGCCGCCGACACCGATGCCTTGAGCGAAACGCAAAATGGTGAGAATGACCGCGCCCCACATGCCGATGGTTTCATAGGTGGGCACGATGGCGATGAGAAACGTGGAAATGCCCATGATTATCAGCGTGGCGACCAACGTTGCCTTGCGTCCGATGCGATCGCCGTAGTGGCCGAAGATGGCCGCGCCCACGGGCCGGGCGATAAAACCGATAAAGAATGTGCTGAAGGCGAGCAGGGTACCGGTAAGCGGTTCAGATTCCGGGAAAAAGAGCTTGCCGAAAACGAGCGCGGCGACGATGCCGTAGATGAAGAAGTCGTACCACTCGATGGCGGTGCCGATGGTCGAGGCGACCACCGCACGGCGCAGTTGCTTGCGGTGTTCAGCGTCGGACAGTGTGCCCACGGCGTCTTCAGCAGTGCTCATGGATGTTCCCCTTCTTCGCAGCCCCGCCCGCGTGTCTCTTCCCGCGCGGACACTTCAATTCCCTCTCCTTTCATAGAAATGTCGGCGGCGCGCCGTCCAGATAAAAATGAAGATCTGCAGAAATTGACGCGGTGAAGCTTCTAATTCTGCGGCCTTACGCGCACCGGCCCGACGGACAGCAGCCCTCTGACATATTGCAGGACAATCGCCAAATCCGTGCGGAAATTGCCGGCGGTGAACATCGCCTCTTCCACATCCGGCTTGCTCATGCCGAGTTCGGGGTCCGTCGGAAATCCGAAACCGTCACTGAAGGGGTCCAGCTTACCGTTGGCATTGCGGTCGTGAAGAACCGACAAAGCGTAGGTGCCGGCGGCCGGCAGTTCGACGCAGACCCAGGCATCGCCATTCTCGGGCGTGGGAACGTCGATACGCTTGAACACCTTGCCTTCGCCTTCAAGCTTTCGGCGTGAGGCCAGAAAGTCTTCCTGGGTCGCCGGGTACAATTCCACGCGCACGTTGCCTTCGCGGTCCTTAAATCCCCAGACCTGCACCAGTACTGACGGCACACCATAGGTTTGGCACGCTGCGGCATCCGGCCCGACAATGGTCGCCTGCTGCGCGGCGGCGGAAAATACGCCCAAGCACGCAAAGCAAGATAGCAACAGTGAGAATTTAAGGTAGCGCATATCCGGTATTCCTGAGCGAACCTTTGCGAGCCGGACCATACCAGCGGCCCACGCGTATCGTCTTCATAAAAATACGGCGAAGATATGGTTTCACGCCCCTATGTGACGCTGCTATGAAATTGTCCGCACCAAAGGGGATGAAATCATGACGGACCTTACTCCGGCGAAACTCTTCGAACGAATCAGCGACAACGATGTCCTTGCCTTGGCACAAGAGCTGATCCGTTGCCCGAGTTCTTCTTTCGACGAAGGCGCGCTGACCGACCTTCTGTCCGCACATATGAAGAGCCTGGGTATGAGCGTGGAGATCATGGAGGTGCCGCACCCCTTCGATAAGGGCAAAACTTCGCGCCAGCCGGTCGGCGTGCTGAAAGGAAGCGGCGGCGGCAAGAGCCTGATGTTCAACGGCCACATGGACCCCGGGGTGGAGATGAGCGGCTGGTCCGTGGACCCCCACGGCGGATTGTTTAAAGACGGATGGCTGTGGGGCATGGGCGCGCATGACGACAAAGGCGGCATCGCCGCGGCACTGGTTGGCATTAAAGCGCTGATCGAGGAAGGCTGCACACTGCGCGGGGATATCGTGATGTGTCCGGTGGCCGGACATAAATTACTTGGCGCAGGCACGCGCGCGCTGATCGACGCCGGCGTTAAAACCGACTACTGCATCAATATCGAACATTGCGCGAGCACTATTGCAACCACTTGCGTCGGTGTGGTGTTCATTCGCGTGCGCACGTCCTCGCCAGAGCTTTTCTTCCGGCACAACGCCGAAGCCAAGGCGAATTACTTCAATCCCATCGAACAGCAGTGTGAAATCATTCGGCGGTTAGGGACGAGTTTCGAGGAGATCAAACCGGGTGGGTGGATGACGTTCGAGCCGCACCCGGACCTGCCGGGCTTTCCGACCTTGAGTATCGATACTATGCACCGCGAGCACTATCTGTATCGTGGGCGCACGGGCGCTTCGATACGTGAGTGCGATATGACGTTTCAGGTGCGCACGGTGCCGGGCCAAACGGAAGAAACGTTGCGGGCGGACCTTGAGCGCCTGTTTGCCGAGATCAAATCCGAACACCCGGCGTTCAACGCGGAAGTCATGATTCCGGCGGACGGCATCGGCGGGCGCGGTATGGACCCCTGCACGATCGACAAAGGCGATCCCATGGTGCGCGCGCTGGCGGAAGGCCACGAAGCCGCATCGGGCGAGCCGGCGATGCTGGGCGCGGGATTGCGGATCGGGAATGTGGGAGACGGTAATCTGATGCACGCGGCCGGCGTGCCATCGCTGCAATACGGGCCTGGCGATATTCGCATCTATGAGGAATGGCCGGCGGCGGATGAGCGCGTTGAGTTGAGTGAACTCGTGACCAACGCCAAGGCTATGGCGTGGGCGGCCTATAAAATTTGCGCCTGAAGTTTTTAGCGGACCGCAAACAACACGACTTGCGGAAAGAGCGTGATCAGCACGGTCACGGCCATGGTGATCAGAAAAAACGGAAACGCATAACGGGCGATGCGAGCGATGGATTCTCCCGTGAGAGATTCCAATACGAACAAGTTGAATCCCACCGGCGGGGTGATCTGCGCCATCTCCACCACGAGCACGAGAAACACGCCGAACCATACCGGATCGAACCCGGCTGCGACGACCAGCGGCAATGTGATCGGCAGCGTCATGATGATGGTGGACATCCCGTCAAGGAACATGCCCAAGATCAGATAAACAACAAGCAGCGCGAATATGAGCTGCGCGCCGCTCAGTTCCATGGACGCGATAAAGTCAGCCGCAGCCTGGGGCGCACCGAGATAGGCCAGCGAGACGGAAAAGAACGAGCCGGCGGCAAGGATCAGACCGGCCATGCTGGACGTCAGGACCGCGCATAAGAGCGCCGTTTTTAGCGACGATGCATTTAAGCGGCCCTGGCCTGCGCCGATCAGCAGCGCGCCGAATACGCCGACGGCCGCGGATTCTGTCGGACTCGCGATACCGGCATAGAGCGAGCCGATCACGGCTAATATGAGCGCGGTAACGGGAAGCAGTGCGCGCAAACCGCGAATACGCTCGCGCCATGTGGTTGAGTCTTCAGGGCCTGGCGTCAGCGATGGATCGGCCAAAGCGCGCGCACCAACATAGGCGGAATAAAGAAACGCAAGAAGCAGCCCGGGCGCGATTCCGGCAATGAACAGTTTTATGATCGAGGTTTCCGCGAGGACGCCGTAGATGATCAGAATCAAACTCGGCGGAATCAGAAAGCCCAGGGTGCCCGCGCCCGCAAGTGAGCCGATGGCCAGAGACTTGTCATAGCCGCGCGCCAGCAACTCCTTGAGGGTGATGCGCCCCACGGTGAGCGCCGTTGCCGCGGACGACCCGGATACGGCGGAAAACATGGTGCACCCAACTACGTTTACGTGCACCAATTTTCCGGGGAGGCGGTTCGTCCAAGGTGCGAGCCCCCGGAACAGCGATTGAGACAGATCGGTTTGAAACAGGATTTCCGCCATAAGAATGAATAGCGGCAACGCTAATAGCTCCGTACTCGTGGTCACGTTCAGCACACTTAAGGCCAGAATTTTCTCGATGGGCAGATTGGAAATGAACGTCAGCGCAAAAATACCGGCCGCGAATAAGGCAATGAACACCCAGACCCGGGCAAGCAACAACGCGAGCAGGATGCCGCCGATGACACCGCCAGAACCAATCATGGATCCGATCATGACGCCTCGCCCGGCGGTGCGGTCTCAATGGAACGCCCGGACAGCATTCCGACAATGCGCGCAAAAAGCTGCAACAACAGAAGCCAAGCGCCGAGCGCGACCAGGCCTCTCGGTACAACCAAAGGCGTGCGTGCGGGGGTCGAGGACACCGTGCCGCGCGCATATGCTTGCCAGGCTAAATCCGTCAAACCCAACGCCAGAACGAGTACCGCGAGAGCGGCGAAGGCCGCTGCGAATATCTCTACGGCACGTTCAAGGCGTGGATATTTCGCGAACGACAGAAGCGAGACGCGCACATGGCCACCGGTCTGCATCGCATAAGCCGCGCCAAGTAGAAACGTGAACGTCATCAGATACGTTGCGTATTCCCACGCGATGCCAACGGAAGCGCCCAAAACAGCGCGTGAAAGAATTTCCGCGCCGATTAAAACAGGAATGAAGACCAAGGAGACCGCCGCAACGACAGCACCTGCAGCCGTTAACCAAGACACGGTTCGCAAATAGGTCTCTGCGAGATGCGAAATCATTGTGAAGATGATGCAGATAAGTACTGCTGCAAGATTTTCGACGCTGCGGGCTCAAGTCCCGGCATTTGATCTGTCAGAATGGCGCGGCATGCTTGCGCCAATTCCTGCTCAAGGGCGGCCCCAGGGGGAGAAAACGTAATCCCCTTGTCCGCAAGAAACGTTTTTGCGGTTTCATCAGCCTCGCGGGCAGCCGCCCAAAGTTGGGATTCGATTTCGCGGGCGCTTTCTTCAATGATGGGTCGGTAGCGGGCGGGAATACGGTTCCACGCTTCAAGGTTGACCGTCGCCATGAAGGAATTCATCTGCCAATGCATTTCCGTGGCATGATCGAGAAAATCCCAGAACGCGCCGCTGACCGCCGTGGTGGACGAGGTTGATACCCCGTCGAGAAGCCCGGACGAAAGAGCCGGAATGACTTCCGCCCAAGGCATTTGGATGGGGGCCGCGCCGAGCTCGGTAAATAAATCCGTTCCATTTCTGTCGATGGTGCGTACGCGCAAGCCGGACAGGCGCTCCGGCGCTTCACTGACATCGGTATTTGCGAACAGGTTTTGACGGGGCATGGGGTAGATAAAGAGGATCTTCTGGTTTTGCCGCAAGGCCGCCTGTTCAAAAAGCGGCCGCGTCAGGTTTTGGAGCGCGCGCAAATCATCGAAGCCGCGCGCTACACACGGCATGGACTCGATGCCAAAGATCGATTCCTCGCCGATCTGCTGATTCATTTGCATGTCGGCGAGATGCACAAGGCCATCGCGCACAGCGCCCAACGTTTCGGCGCCCTTCAAACCGAGCACGCCGTTCTGCCGCACAAGAATCTCTACGGCACCGTTCGTCGCAACATGAACGTCTTCAGCAAATTTGCGGGCATAGACCGCGCCATATTCATTCTGCGGAAGTGGACTGGAATAGATGAACCGCTCTTGGGCGTTTGAGGCGTCGAAGGAAAAACAGGCAGCGATAAGCGCGAAAACGCTCATGATCGTGCGTCCGAGTCTCCGCCGTGATGCAGGAATGCAGCGTGCCATTCATGGAGCCTAGCGCGCGCCTTGCAGCCCGGCAATGTGCGAGGCCAGTTCGCGCTTGCGCACAGGCGCGTTTGCCCTTACCCCCTTTGTCAAAATAGGGGTCTTGGTTTGGATTATCTCCTTCTTGCGGGCGCGGCGCTGATCGCCGGTACCATGAACGCGGTCGCGGGCGGCGGGACGTTCATTACGTTTCCGATGCTGGTCTACGCCGGCGTGCCACCCATCAATGCCAATGCCTCCAACGCCGTGGGTTTGTTTCCCGCCAATTTCGCCAGCGCTTGGGCTTACCGCCACGACTATAAGAATTTCGAGGGCGTTTCCTTCCGCGCGCTGGCAATCGCGGGTGTGGGCGGTGGCTTGGTCGGCGCGCTGTTGCTATTGCTGACACCTGCGCCGACATTCGAGGTCATGGTGCCGTGGCTACTGCTGACCGCGACGTTGGTGTTCATATTTGGGCCGCGCGCGGCGCCGAAACTGCACACCTATTTCACCATCGGCCCAAGCGCGCTTTTAGCTATTCAGTTTATCGTAAGCATATACGGCGGGTATTTCGGCGGGGCGATGGGGATCGTGATGCTGGCGGTCTACAGCCTGTTCGGCACGATGACCTTGAACACCATGAACGCCACCAAGACCCTGATGGCCGGGTTTATCAACGGCATTGCCGTGGTGATTTTTATTATTGCCGACATGGTGTGGTGGCCGCAAACGCTGGTGATCATCGTCGCAGGCATCGTCGGCGGGTATTTCGGCGCGCATTTCGCGCGCGGCATGAATCAGAAAGTCGTGCGGGGAATCGTCATCGCCATCAGCGTCGGTGTGACGGTTGCGTTTTTCGTGCGCACATTTGCAGGCTAGCCGGTCCCACCGGCGCGCATATTTTCTTCGCTCGGATCGCTTTGACGGGGAGCTTCCTCGTCCGTCGATAGGTCTCCACTCCCCTCTATAGGCGGGCTATCGGCCGTGCGCGGATCGATCTCAGCGCCGATGGGCGTCGTCATGCGCGTGAACACGAACGGCTGCTGTTCGCCGGGCACCACCTGCGCGCCGATGTTCATGCGCCGGTAGCTGTAAAAGGTCATGCCGCCAAACAAAACGGCGAAATAAACCAAGAGCCCCGCCGGTTGAATGAAAGAAACAAAAGGTCCGGCGACCAGCGGGCCGACAGTCTGGCCTAATCCAACCGCCATGATCAGGCCCCGCGCCACCCCGAGAGAGGCGTTGCGGTCCGGGGCCTGGCTCACCGCATGGGCCATGGCCACGGGATAA